>ERZ857827.988-NODE-988-length-32928-cov-12.488973_pt1 | contig 32928 bp, 28 predicted proteins | sample MGYA00519761_ERZ857827 | MGnify/ENA primary metagenome ERZ857827 (study PRJEB31778, sample SAMEA3449370) | human gut metagenome | biome: human gut; feature: human-associated habitat; material: faeces | place: United Kingdom | collected 2010/2012 ... | reverse complement strand
TTACCGCCAGTAAACCTTCGAAATTTGCATTTGCATCTGACGAAAAATCCATTCGTCAGCCGACCACCTCATTTGTGCGGTGTTACCCTTGCACAAATCCCCCAAATATGATAGAATACCCCCTGACAAGGGGGACTGAACAGTGGCAAGCGCCTATTCTTTTAGCGACGTAACCATCTTTTACAGCGAAAAAGAGCTGATGAACAACGTTTTCCTGACCATCTCCGAGGGCGACCGCATCGGCGTCGTCGGGCGCAACGGCGCGGGAAAATCCACCTTTCTGCGCCTGCTCAGCGGGAAGGAAGAACCCGACCACGGCGAAATCAGCGTCAAGCGCGGCATGTCCGTGGCGTATCTGCCGCAAACGCCGGTGCTCCGCGAGGACGATACCATCACGCAGGCGGCGCTGGATTATCTGCCCGCGCGGCAGGGGGAAGACCCGTCATCCGCCGCTTATGAAGCGCAGACCATCCTCACGCAGCTGGGCTTTGCTGATTTGAATCAGCCCGTGCGGGAACTTTCCGGCGGGCAGAAGATGCGTGTGGCGCTCGCGGGCGCACTCTGCCGCAAGAGCGATGTGCTGCTCCTCGACGAGCCGACCAACCACATTGACCTTGACATGGCGCAGTGGCTGGAAGACCGGCTGCTCAAATATCGCGGGACGCTGATTGTCGTCACCCATGACCGTTACCTGCTTGAACGCGCGTTCAGCCGCATCTTTGAGGTCGGCGACGGCAAGGTGGAAATCTACAACACGACGTACTCCGGCTATTTGGAGGAACGCGCTCAGCGCGAGGAAATGGAAGCTGCCACCCTGCGCAAGAATAAATCCCTCTACCGCAAGGAATTGGCATGGATTCGCCGCGGCGCGCCTGCCCGCTCCACAAAGGCGAAGGGGCGCATCCAGCGCTTTGACGCGGTGGCGGAGGCCATCAAGGAAGCGCCGCCGGAAGCCGAACTTACCATGAAATCCGTCGCCAGCCGACTGGGCAAGAAGATTCTCTCGTGGGAGAACCTGTCCATCGGCTACGGCGAAAACACGCTCGTGCGCGACTTCTCCTATACGCTCCTGCGTGATGATCGGCTGGGTATTATTGGCGGCAACGGCGCAGGCAAGACGACGCTCCTGCGCACGCTCTGCGGCGAGCTTCCGCCCCTCTCCGGTGTGATTGAGAAGGGGGATACTGTCCGCATCGGGTATTTCGCGCAGCATTGTCCCGCGCTTGATCCCGACACGCGCATCATTGACGCCGTGAAGGATGTTGCCGTCCACGTCTACACGCCCGACGGGGATTTGTCCGCGTCGCAGATGGCGGAAACGTTCCTGTTTCCATCGCAGATGCAGTATCAGAAGGTGTCCAGCCTGTCCGGCGGCGAACAGCGGCGGCTGTACCTCCTGCGTATCCTGATGGCTGCCCCGAACGTGCTGATTCTCGACGAGCCGACGAACGACCTTGACCTCGCGACGCTGAATATCTTGGAGGACTACCTTGATTCCTTCCAAGGCGCGATTATCGCCGTCAGCCACGACCGCTACTTCCTCGACCGCATTACGACGCACTTGTTTGCCGTGGAGGATGCGCACATGGTGCCCTACATCGGCGGCTACCAGAGCTACCTCGACGCGCAGGAAGCGAAAGCGGAAGCGTCAGCGGATATGAAGCAGCCCGCCGCGGCAAAGCCGAAAGACACCCGTGTGCGCGTGCAGACGCAGCTGAAATTCTCCTACAAGGAACAGCGTGATTTCGACACGATTGAGAACCGCGTGGCGGCGCTGGAGGAGAAATTAGCGCAGCTGGAGCAGGAAATTGCCGCGAATGCCAGCGATTACACAAAAGTGACGGAATTGATGGACACGCAGGCGAAAACCCAGCAGGAACTCGACGAAGCCACGGAGCGCTGGCTATTTTTGCAGGAAAAGTGGGAGCAGATTCAGGCACAGAAAGGGTAATACTATTTCCAGATTCAACTGCACCATCTGCTTGCGCCTTTTCCATTCTGGCGTCCGTTCATTCCACTTAGCGTAGCGCTGCTACGCTGCGTTTCATTCACGTTAGCCAGAATGAAAAATTCGCGGCGCATCTTGGTGCATTTTTATCTGGAAATAGTATAAGACAATCAAAATAAGCACCTTGATGCATTCAGATGCAATCAAGGTGCTTTCTTTACCTTACAAACTGCTCTTCGCTGCCGCGATGGATGATGAGGTGCCACTCCTTCGTCGCGTTTGTTTCCCAGCGGAAACCAGCGCCAATTTGCGTCACGCGGTAGAATGTGCCGTCGGCAAGCGTGCATTCAGTCGTGAAATCCGGCTGAAACCAGTGCAGGACGACCCGGTCGGCATCGTCGGCGTCGGTTGTGCGGTCGTTCACGCCGACGGGAAACAGCGCATTTTCGCGAATCAGCACGGGCAGGGCATTGTAGCCGCGAATCTGGCGGCAGCGCCCTGTCCAGCACAGACCGGACAACTCCGCCCACAGCCCGTCGGGGAGCGAGGCATCAATCGTGCCTTCGTCGGACAGACGCAGCACAAGCAGGTCATCCCCGATGCGAACGCCGCCGTCCAGCGGCACAATCGTGCGTCCGGGGCGAAGGTACGGCAGGAACGATAATTGCAGGCAGGTGTATTTGCGGATGACGTTGCCCGGCTGCGCGTCGCCGGAAAGATGACGCAGGAGCAAATCCGCCGGAAGCGGCTGACCGGGCTGCATCAGCGCATACGCCGCGCGGAAGAGAAATGCGGCGCGAGTGTCCGGACAGTCCGCAAACAGCGGCGCGGGGGCGTCCGTGAAGCCGAAAAAGGGAATTTCCTGCGCGGACAGCAGGGATGAAATCGACTGACGCAGGGCAGAATCCTGCGACGGGTCAGAGACGATCAAACCGAATTGCTTCATTTCATATCCTCCAAAATGCGGCGGAGCGCGCGGACTTCCCAGCGGCGCAGGCGCTTCCCGCGGTGCAGGATGTACCAGCGCAGACGGAAGCGGTTTCGCCGGGTGAACACGGGGGTGACGCGGCGGCGGTGGAAGCGGTCGGACAGGCGGACAATTGTGCCCTCGCGGATGAACAGCACGCACCCCTTGACCGGGCAGGGGACACCCGCCTCCGCCAAAGCGCGGGCAAGCGTCTGCGCGTGGGTCGTCACCTGCATGGCGGGGTTGTAGAACGTCAGCTCTGTGCCGTTTTTGCGGGTGAGCAGCAAATCATGGTCGGACAAATCGCCCGTGACCGTCCCAGCGTGATTTTTCACCTCGATGACCGTTGCCCCGCGGCGGCACAGCGCCACCAAATCGCATTCGCTGCGATTCCCCGCGTGGACGATGCGGTTCGGATACAGGTGCACGCGCCCCGGCAGTCGGCTGAGCAGCGCGCGGGCGTCCTCTTCTCCGCGGATGCCGGAGGAAACGAGCGTCGCCGCGTACTTCGCGCCGCGCGCCCGCCGCTTGAGGTGCAGGGAAATCAGCACGGGCAGGGAAATCATCAGCAGAATCAGCACCAGCAGCATCCAGCCCTGCGTCTGCGCGTCGAAGCGCACCCCCAGCGTCTCCTTCAGCGGCGGAAACCACCACGGCGCACTGGCAGCGCAAATCCCCCAGCAGACAGGCGGCACAATCACTGCGCGGAATGCCAAGCGCTTCTGTCGGCGGCGGAGGGCTTGCAGTTTTTGCGTCTGCCCTTCGCTGCCGGAATGGAAAGTTGCCATAAACAGCTCCTGTTCGTGTGTATGTTCGTACAAAGGATAGAATACGACGCGAAAGGGGCAAAATCCTGCCGAATGCAATTGACATTTTGGCGGCGGACTGGTATAATTGCGTTGTCATTGGGCGATGAAGGACAGGGCGAACAGGACAGCGGCTGTCAGAGAGGGAGTCATCGGCTGAAAGCTCCCGCCGAAAACCGTTCGCCGGACAATCCGGAGCTTCCCGGCGAGAGCCGGGCGCGTTCCTCGCGTGACAGGGGAGAATGAGGCGCGGGTTTTTCCGCGCGAAAATGGGTGGCACCGCGAATCTTTTCGCCCCATGCAGCATTTGACGGCTGGTATGGGGCTTTTTGTGTCCTGTATCACCCAAACAGAAGGAGGAATACCATCAATGCTGACGCAAGCACCCCGCGGCACAAAGGATGTGCTGCCGGCTGATTCCTACCGTTGGCAGTACGTTGAGAGCAAGATGCGCCAAGCGGCGGCGGAAGCGGGTTTCCGCGAAGTCCGCACGCCCGTGTTTGAGCATACGGAACTGTTTCTACGCGGCGTGGGCGATACCACGGACATTGTGCAGAAGGAAATGTACACCTTCAAGGACAAGGGCGACCGCTCCATTACGCTCAAACCCGAAGGCACGGCGGGCGCGGCGCGCTGCCTGCTGGAGAATAATCTCTATGCCGACACGCTGCCCTGCAAAATGTACTACCTGAACGCCCCGATTTTCCGCTATGAGGCGCCTCAAAGCGGCCGCCTGCGCGAGCATCACCAGTTCGGTCTGGAATGCTTCGGCGCACGGGATGCTTCGGCGGACGCGGAGCTGATTTTGCTGGCGTACCGTCTGCTGAGCGGACTGGGCGTGAAGAACCTGTCCGTCAACATCAACTCCATCGGCTGCCCGAACTGCCGCCCGAAGTACCATGCGACGCTCAAATCGTTCCTGTCCGGGCGCATTGGCGAAATGTGCAGCACCTGCCAGACACGCTTTGACCGCAACCCCCTGCGCGTGCTGGACTGCAAGGAAAAGCACTGTCAGGAACTTGTGGCGGATGCGCCGTCCATGCTGGATTTGCTCTGCGACGACTGCAAGGCGCACTTTGCCCAGCTGCAGTCCTACCTTGACGCGGCGCACATCCCGTACCAGATTGACCCGCGCATCGTCCGCGGTCTGGATTACTACACCAAGACCGTCTTTGAGCTGATTACCAAAACTGAAAATGGCAACCTGACCGTCTGCGGCGGCGGGCGCTATGACAATCTGGTGGAGCAGCTCGGCGGTCCGTCGCTGCACGCGGTGGGCTTCGGCATGGGCATCGAGCGCGTGCTGATGCTGCTGGACAGCGAAGGCGTGGTCATCCCGAAGCCGACGCTCTACGATGTGTTCGTCACCTACATGGGCGCGCATCAGGTGGAGGCGTTCTCGCTGGTGCAGAAACTGCGCGACGCGGGCTTCAAGGCAGATATGGATCATACCGGACGTAGCCTGAAGGCACAGTTCAAGTATGCCAACAAGATGGGCGCAACGCTGACGGCGACGCTGGGCGACGAGGAAATCGCCAGCGGCGTGGTGAAGGTCAAGAACATGGCGACGAAGGAAGAGCAGACCATCGCGCTGGATAATATCGCCGACGGCATCCGCAACATGCTGGGTTAACCCACGAAGCGCAGCTTCGCCGTTCCCCCAATCAGCACGCGGAAGAAGTAAGAAAAAGTCACCAATTCAATCGCGCGAACGGGAGTCCAGAGGGTCGAAGACCCTTTGGCGGGTCAAGGGCAGCGCCCTTGCGTCTCCCCCAAATCAACACGCGGAAGAAGTAAGAAGAAGTCACCAACTCAATCGCGAAAACGGGAGTCCAGAGGGTCGAAGACCCTTTGGCGGAGTCGAGGGGCAGCGCCCCTCGCGTCTCCCCCAATCAACATGCGGAAGAAGTAAGAAGAAGTCACCAACTCAATCGCGAAAAAGGGAGTCCAGAGGGTCGAAGACCCTTTGGCAGGGTCGAGGGGCAGCGCCCCTCGCGTCTCCCTTTCGCTACTAAGAAAGGAGCTGCAAATATGCAGAACCGTACTCATACATGCGACGAACTGCGGCTGTCGGACGCGGGTAAGCGCGTGCAGCTGTCCGGCTGGATGGATAGCGTGCGCATCGTCAGCGCGAATCTCGCGTTCGTCATCCTGCGCGATTTCTATGGCACGACGCAGGTCGTTATTGATGACGAGGAGCAGATGAAAATCATCCGCAGCCTCAACAAGGAGAGCGTTATCTCCGTGACCGGCATCGTGCGCGAACGCGACAACAAGAATCCGAAAATTCCCACGGGCGACATTGAAGTCGAGCCGGAGAAAATCGACGTGCTGGGGCGCTGCCGCTACAATGAGCTGCCGTTCCAGATTAACCGCTCCCGCGAGGCGGACGAGAGCATCCGCCTGAAGTACCGCTATCTCGACCTGCGCAACCCCGATGTGAAGAAGAACATCGTCATGCGCTGCAACGTCGTCACCGCCCTGCGTCAGGCGATGAACGAGCATGGCTTCCTTGAAATCACCACGCCTATCCTGACGGCTTCGTCCCCTGAGGGCGCGCGCGATTACCTCGTTCCGGCGCGTAAGCATCCGGGCATGTTCTACGCCCTGCCGCAGGCGCCCCAGCAGTTCAAGCAGCTGCTGATGACCTCCGGCTTCGACCGCTACTTCCAGATTGCCCCCTGCTTCCGCGACGAAGATGCGCGCGGCGACCGCAGCCCGGGCGAGTTCTATCAGCTGGATATGGAAATGGCGTTCGCGACGCAGGAGGACGTGTTCAGCGTCCTTGAAGATGTGCTGCCGCCCATTTTCGCCAAGTACGGCACATACAACACCGCGTCCAGCGCGCCCTTCAAACGCATTGCCTACAACGACGCGATGGAGCGCTACGGCTCGGACAAGCCCGACCTGCGCATTGATCTGGAAGTGCAGGATGTGACCGACCTCATCGGTAGCTGCGGCTTCCAGCCCTTTGAGGGCAACACCGTCAAGGCGGTTGTCGTCAGCGACATGACCGCGACCCGCAAGCAGATTGACAAGCTCTGCGCGGATGTCGAGGTGGTGACGGCGAATAAGGTCTACTGGTTCAAGCTGGATGAGAAGGGCGAAATCGCCGGCGGTATTGCGAAGTTCGTCAAGGAGCAGAAGGATGAACTGGTCGGAAAGCTGGGTCTGAAGCCGAACACGTTCGTTGGTCTGACCTGCGGCAAGAAGCTGGCAGCGCAAAAGACCGCGGGCGTGCTGCGCCGTCTGGTCGCTGACCTCTGCCCGGCGCATATCGACCGCGAAAAGTACGAATTCTGCTGGATTGTCGATTTCCCGATGTACGAAATCGGCGAAGAATCCGGCGAACTCGAATTCTGCCATAACCCCTTCTCCATGCCCAACGGCGGTCTGGAAATTCTGCAAAAGGCGGCGGCGGGCGAGGTTGACCCGCTGACCATCACGGCGTACCAGTACGACTTGGTCTGCAACGGCGTGGAGCTGTCCTCCGGCGCTGTCCGCAACCATGACCCGGAAATCATGATCGAAGCGTTCAAGCTCGTCCGCCTGGGCGAAGAGGACGTGAAGGCGAAGTTCCCGGCGATGTACAACGCCTTCTGCTACGGCGCGCCGCCGCACGCGGGGATTGCTCCCGGTGTTGATCGCATGGTGATGCTGCTGGCGGGCGCGGAGACGATTCGCGAAGTCATCCCGTTCCCGATGAACAAGAACGCGCAGGACGTGATGATGGGCGCACCCGGCAAGGTGGATCAGAAGCAGCTGGATGAACTGCATATCGCCTGCACGAAAGTCGAAGAATAATCCGCACGCGGATGAGGAAACAATCCTCGTCCGCCTTTTTTCTGCCGAACGGGAAGAAACCCGGATTGAACGCTTGTCAATCCGGCAAAACTATGGTATAATGGGATGAAACAAAGTCGGTAGACTGCGTTTTGCCATTTCCTGCGCGAAATCATGTGCTTTTGTGCGCAGGAGTTTGGATTGAAATTAGGAGGTGCATTTCGTTATGGCGCTGAAGAAGGATAATCTGCCCGTGAATGTCGATGTGGATACCGAGCAGGGGAGCAGCATCACCTACGCCAATGAAGTGGTCGCGATTATTGCGGGCGTCGCCGCCAGCGAGGTGGAGGGCATTGCGGGTATGTGCAATGTCTCCGGCAATCTGCTGGGCAAAAACCGCGCCGTGACCAAGGGCGTGAAGGTGGAAATCGGCACCGAGGAAGCCAGCGTGGATTTGTATGTCGTCATGGAGTACGGCACGCCCATCCAGAAGGCAGCGTATGACGCGCAGGAAAGCGTCCGCAAGGCCATCGAAACGATGACGAACCTGCATGTGGTGCGCGTGGATGTGCATGTACAGGGCGTTAGCTTTGAAAAAGAGAACAACGCGCTGAACGCCGGTGCAAAGAAGGCGCTGGCAGAGGATAAGAAGGAAACGCCGCTGGTGGAAGCCCCTGAGAGCGAGGAAAAAGCGGCGGAAGATTCCGCGGAAGTGCCTGAAGAAGAGGGCAAGGAGAACTGATGCCTTCATACTGCCGGCAGGGTGTTTGCCTTGCCGGTTTTGAAGTTGCTATCCAATGTAAAAGTGAAAACGGCAAGCGAAGGAAACGAAAGGAGCAAACCGGGAATGAAGCGTCGTGTGAGCGATATTGCGGTGATGATTTTGTCCTTTTTGGTGCTGCTGGCGCTCTCTGCTGGAGCAGCGCTGGTCGGCGTGGAAGCCGTGCGGGGTGAACAGTGGCAGCTGATTCGACTGACGGCGTGGCTGCAAGGCAGCGGCGTATGGGGCGGCATAGCGTGTATCGCCGTGGCAGTGCTGGCATTGGTGCTGGCGCTTATGTGCCTGTGGCGCGTGTTCCCGCACCGCACGGCGAGCCAGCGCGGCTATGTGATGCAGAAAAATGAAAATGGCTCCATCGGGGTGTCAATTCGCGCTATCGAGGGGCTGATTCGCACCTGCATCGACAAGCATGAGGCGATTGCCAAGGCGGACATCACGGTCGAGGAGTGCCGTGACGGCATTGCGATTGGCTTGCACATTATTCAGGCGGCGGGCGTGAATATCCCGCTGTCCGTCGGGGCGCTGCAAAAGCAGATTAAGCAGTATGTGACGGCGTGCACGGGCGTGGATGTGTACAAAATCCGCGTGATGGTGGAGAACGACGCAAGCATTCCGGTTGCGTCCACCTACGAGGTGCAGGACGTGACGCCTCTGCCGTCGGCGGAGGAAACGGCAGAACAGCCGATGGTCACGCCCCCGGCACAGCCTGTTGCGATTCCTGCGACCGAGCCGGAGCAGAAGCCGAAAGTGCCGGACACGTTCATTTCCCCGGAGGATGACGAGGACGACGAACGTCCGCTGCATCAGCGCCTGTTCGGCACGCCGGAGCAGCCCGCGTTTGTACCTGCGCCGCCGGAAGTGACGGAAGCGACCGAAGCGGATGAAGACGAGGCTGCCGAGGATGCCCCGGAAGAAACGGAAGCATCGGCTGAAGAAGCAGCTGCGGCAGAAGAATCCGCCGGGGAAACGGTGGACGCGGCAGACGACGGCGAAAAATCAGCAGAATAACAACAATACGCATTTTTAGTGTGGAATAGGAGAGAAAAACAATATGGCACGGACGACTGCGCGTGCGGCGGTCATGCAGATGATTTTTGAACATATGGCGGGCGGGGAAGAGACGATACAGATGGTGCATGAGGCACTGCATAAGACGGTTTTTCCTGAAGTTGACAGCATTTCAGAAAACGAACCGGGCAAAGCTGAATGGGCGTACATCACCAAGGCTCTGGATAGCGTTCTGGCACGCTTGATGCTGCAAACGGCGTATGAGACGTTGCACGAGGAAGAGATTTCTGACGTTGACAGCATTGAACCCGAACAGGCGTACATCACCAAGGTGATTGACGGCGTTCTGACGCACTTTGATGAACTTGATGCCGAAGTTCAAGCTGCAACAGTGCTTTATAAAGCCACTAAAAATGAAAATAAGCAGCTCGAAACGGTTGCGGCTGATGACACTGATCAAATTACCGCACCGGATTTAGCTATTTTGCAAATGACAGCATGGGAAATTCTGTATTATTCTAATGGTGAGCAAAAGGAAGTAGAAGTAGATAAAGCACTTAAAGAGACCGTTAGATACTATAAAAAGAAGTTTGATTACAAGCGGGCTGCATTTATTAAAGGCGTGTTGATTGGTATCATGCGCAGGAAAAATACGGCACGCACGGCGGCACGCACGGCAGCAATGCAGATGATTTTTGAACATATGGCGGGCGGCGAAGGTGGAGAAGACACCCTCCAGACTGTGTATGAAATTCTGCGCAAGGACGAGATCCCGGAAGTCAAAGGTATTTCAAAGTATCAGCCCAATGAAAAAAATCGCGAATATATTACAACCTTGCTCGACGGCGTCTTGGCGCACCTCGACGAGCTGGATGAAGCGATTCAGGCTGCCAGTCCGCGCTGGGAAATCAGCCGGATGCCGCATGTGGATTTGACCATCCTGCGCATGGCTGCGTGGGAAATCCTCTACGAGGAGGGAATCCCCGGCCCTGTTGCCATCAACGAGGCAGTCAACCTCGCTAACCGCTTCTCCGAGCCGACGAGCGGCCGCTTCGTCAACGGCGTACTGGGTACGATTCTGCGCAGAAAGCAGGCGGAAAACCCGTGAAGCGCGTCGTTGTCGGGCTTGACACAAGCTGCTACACCACGTCCGCTGCTGCCGTAACCACGGAGGGCAATGTGATTGCGAGCTGCCGCAAGCTGCTGCCTGTTCCACAGGGACAGCGCGGGCTGCGGCAGTCGGAGGCGGTGTTCACGCATGTCCGTCAGCTGCCGGGGCTGATTGAGGAATTGTCGGCGCATTTGACGGATTGCGAAATCGTCGCGGTGTGCGCTTCCTGCCGTCCACGGGATGAGGAAGCGTCGTATATGCCCGTGTTTCAAGCAGGGGACGCACAGGGCCGCAGTCTGGCGGCTCTGCTTCGCGTTCCCTGTTTTGCTACGACGCACCAGCGCGGGCATGTGGAAGCCGCGAAGGTGGATAGCGGCGTGGCAGCGGGCGATTTGCTGGCAGTGCATCTCTCCGGCGGCACGACCGAAGTGCTGTCGCTGGTGGATGACCACCTGACGCTGCTTGGCGGGACGCTTGACCTCCATGCAGGGCAGGTGGTTGACCGCACGGGCGTGGCGCTGGGGCTGCCGTTCCCGGCGGGACCGCATTTGGAAGAGCTGGCGGTGCGCGGCACGGCGAGGGCGCTGCTGCCGGTCGCTATGGCGGACGGCGGGCTGCACTGCCACTTGTCTGGCGCGGAAACGCAGGTGCAGCGCTGGATTGTGCAGGGGACGATGCCCAAGGAGAACATTGCCCGCGAAGTATACGACCTGCTGGCGCGGACCGTTTCGCGCATGGTAACGGCGGCATCCCAGCAGACGGGCATTCGTCAGGTGCTGATTGCGGGCGGTGTTGCGTCCTCGCGGCTCTTTCGGGAGCTGGTGACGCAGCGGACTGCCAAGCGTCAGCCGGATTTGCGCGTGCATTTCGGCCGCCCGGAGTATTCCGGGGACAACGCGGTCGGCGTGGCGCTCATTGGCGCAAGAAAATGGCGCGAACAGCAAGCGCTGAAGGAGATAGGATATGGCAGCACAGATACTGGACGGTAAGGCGATTTCAGCGGAGCTTCGCGGGGCAATTGCACAGCGGGTGGCGCGCCTGCGCGAAAAGGGCGTCACGCCGGGATTGGCGGTGATTCTCGTCGGCGCAGACCCAGCCAGCCAGATTTATGTGCGCAACAAGAGCGTCGGGTGTGATCAGGTCGGCATCCACTCCGTGACCATCAACCTGCCCGAAACGACAACGCAGGACGAACTGGAGAAGCTGATAGCTCGTCTGAACGCGGACGACACCATCCACGGTATTCTGGTGCAGCTTCCCCTGCCGAAACACCTCGATGAGGCGGCAGCGCTGGCGGTTATCGCGCCGGAGAAGGATGTGGACGGCTTCCACCTGCTCAACGCGGGGCGGATGATGAGCGGACAGCCGGGCGTGGTTGCGTGCACACCCAAGGGCGCAATGGAGATGATCCGCCGCACGGGGATTGACCTTGACGGCAAAGAAGCGGTCGTCGTCGGGCGGAGCAACATCGTCGGCAAGCCGATGGCGATGCTGCTGCTGCAAGCGAACTGCACCGTCACCATCTGCCACAGCCACACGGTGAACCTCGCCCAGCACACGCGCAATGCGGATATTCTCGTTGCGGCGGTCGGCAAGCCGGGGTTCATCACCAAGAGCATGGTCAAGCCCGGCGCGGTCGTCATCGACGTGGGTATCAACCGCGTGAACGGCAAGGTCGTCGGCGACGTGATGCCTGATGTGGCGGACGTTGCGGGCTACATCACGCCCGTCCCCGGCGGCGTGGGCAAAATGACAATTGTCGAGCTGCTGGAAAACACGGTGGAAGCGGCGGAGAAGCAGACGGCAAAATAAGCCGATACAAGTAGGAAGTGAACGCGCCATGTCGGAATGGGTTCTGGAGGTCAGCGAGGTCAACGAGTACGTCCGGCAGCTGCTGCAAAACGAGCCGGCGCTTCGCAAAGTCCGTTTGCGCGGGGAAATCAGCAACTTCAAGCGCCATTCGTCCGGGCATTGGTACTTTACCCTCAAGGACGAGCGGTGCCGAATCGCGGCGGTCATGTTCCGCCAGAACGCGATGCGCATGTCGATTCGCCCGATGGACGGCATGTCCGTCATCGTCAGCGGGCAGGTCGGGCTGTACAGCGAGGGCGGCAGCTACCAAATTACCTGCGACAGTATGCGTCCGGACGGCGTCGGCACGCTGTACCAGCAGTTCGAAGCGCTGAAAAACCGTTTGGCGGCGGAAGGGCTGTTCGACGAGGAGCACAAGCGGCGCTTGCCGTATCGCCCGAAGAAAATCGCAGTCGTCACGTCGGAAACAGGCGCGGTGCTGCACGATATCTGCATGGTGTCGCGGGCGCGTGACCCCGGCGTGCCGCTGGTGCTGGTGCCGGTTCAGGTGCAGGGCGCAGGGGCGGCGGAGAGCATCGCGCAGGGCATTCGACGCGCGGCGAAAATTCCGGAGGTCGAGGTCGTCATCGTCGGGCGCGGCGGCGGCTCGATGGAGGATTTGTGGGCGTTCAACGAGGAAATTGTGGCGCGCGCGATTTATGACTGCCCGATTCCCGTCATCAGCGCGGTTGGGCATGAAACCGACTTCACGATTGCGGATTTTGTGGCGGACAGGCGCGCCGCTACGCCGTCAAACGCGGCGGAAATGGCGGTGCCGGACTTGCGGGAAATTCTCGCGGGGCTGGATGGAATGCGGCAGCACTTGCAGACGGCGCTTTCGCAGCACTTGCAGGAAACGCGTCTGGCACTGATGACACTGGAAAAGCGGCTGGCGGCGTGCGACCCGAACCAACGCTTGACGGCGCTGGAGAAGCGGCTCGGCGGCGCAAAAATGCGGCTGGAGCATCAAATGTCGCAGCGGATTTCGGCGCTGACCCCGCGATTGGGGATGGCGCGGATTCGGCTGGACAGCGCGGCGGAGCAGAATTTGCAGCGGAAAATGGAGCGGCTGCATCGGCAGAAGCTGCATTTGCAGGCGCTGAACCCGGAGGCGGTGCTGGAGCGCGGCTATGCGCTGGTGCTGGACGGCGGCAGGGTGCTGCCTGACCGGGCGGCGGCGCGGACGCATCCGCAGATGACGATTCGTTTCCGGGATGGCGAAATGCGGGTCATGCAGCCCAATAAGGAGGGTGCTTATGGCAGCGAAAAAGAAGCTGACGTTTGAAGAAAGGCTTCAACAGGTGGAAGCACTGATTGCGAAGATGGAGAGCGGCGAAATGCCCTTAGAGGAAGCCATGCAGCAGTACGAAGCGGGGCTGAATGCGCTGAACGCCCTCGAAAAGGAGCTGACGGCGGCGCAGCAGCGCTTGACGGTACTGCGGCAGCAAAGCGGCGAGGACATCGAGGTGCCGATGGAGGAACAGCAATGAAGACATACGCGGAATACCGCAAGCAGGTCGAAGAGGCGCTTTCGGGGCAGCTGCGGTCGCTGGGCGAAATCCCGGACATTCTGCTGAAGGCGATGGAGTATTCGCTGCTGGCGGGCGGCAAGCGGCTTCGCGCGGTGCTGCTGCTGGCATCATGCGAAGCCATCGGCGGTGATACGGGAAAGGCGCTGCCGTTTGCCTGTGCGCTGGAAATGATTCACACATACAGCCTGATTCACGACGACCTGCCTGCGATGGACAACGATGACCTGCGGCGCGGTCAGTTGACGAATCACCGCAAGTTCGGCGAGGACGTGGCGATTCTGGCGGGCGATGGGCTGCTGTCGGCGGCAATGGAGCTGATGGCGCGTCAGGCTGCGAAACTGGCGAAGGCGGGGGATTGCTCTGGCGCGCTGGCGATGGAAGCGATTGCGCGTCACGCGGGCGTAACGGGCATGGTCGCTGGGCAGACGATGGACGTAACCAGCGAGGGCACGAAGCCGACGGCGGACAAGGTGCGCTACATCCACCTGCACAAAACGGCGGATCTGCTGACTGCCCCCGTGGAGGCGGGCTTGCTGCTGGCGGGCGCGACGCAGGATCAGGTGAAATATGGCTGCGAGTATGGGCAGCACCTCGGTATGGCGTTCCAGATGGTGGACGACCTGCTGGATGTCATCGGTACGGAGGAAGCGCTGGGCAAGAGCGTTGGCAAGGACGTCGCGGAAGAGAAGCTGACATGGATTGCCATTCGCGGCATCGAGGGCACGCGCGAGGACGCGGCACGGGAAACGGCCTTGGCGGTGGATGCGGCAGCGAAAATCGGCGGAGATATGAAATTTTTGCAAACCCTTGCACAAAGTACCCTGAACAGAGTACAATAAGAGACAGGATTCGTGCGCTTGCGCCGGATTGATTTATCATTCATCAAGAGGGAAGCGGAAATAAATGGAACTACACAACATTCTGGGGCTTTTCAGCAATCAGGTGCTGCTGTGCTGCATCACGGCGTGGTTCGTGGCGCAGGCGCTCAAAATTCCGACGTACTATCTGGTCGAAAAGAAATGGGACTGGCACCGCTTTTTCGGCAGCGGGGGAATGCCGTCGAGCCATACGGCGTTCGTCGTCTCCTTGACGCTGATGATTGGCGCGACGCAGGGCTTCGACAGCGCGATTTTCGCCCTGTCTTTCACGATGGCGGCGATTGTCATGTACGATGCGACGGGTGTCCGCCGCGAGACGGGCAAGCAGGCGGTTGTCATCAACGAAATCGTGCAGAAGATGTTCGTCAATGGCGAAAGCATCACGGATGAGGAACTGAAGGAATTGGTCGGTCACACGCATGTCGAGGTCATCGGCGGCGTGATTGTGGGGCTTCTGACGGCAGGGCTGTTCCTGCTGTTTATGTGATTTGAGGAGGATTTACGCAAATGGATCGTTTTCTGGAGGAATCTGTAAGCAAACACCACCGCGCGGCGGAAGAGGTGCTGTACTACGCGTCGTGGGTCGTGATGATTGTGTCCGCGATTCTGGCGTTCATGTACCTGAACGTTATGTTTTACAGCTTCAGCATCTCGATGCTGGTGATGACGCTGGTGTTCACGGGTATCGCGGTGTACATTTTCTTCTTCCATGACCGCCTGCGCACGGAGTACGACTACACGTTCACCAACGGCTCCATGGATTTCGCACAGGTGTTCAACAACCGCAAGCGCAAGGCGCTGGGCAGCCTGAACGTGGCAAAGGTGGATGCGTTCGGCAAGGTTGCCAGCGGCAGTTTCCATCGGCATGTGTCCGCGCCGGGCGTGAAGCAGCTGCGCTGGTTCCTCAATCGCGACGCGGAACTGTACTATTTCGCCTTCTCCAAGGACGGCAAGAAGTCCCTAATTGTGTTTGAGCCGAGCAAAGCCATGGTGGATAACATCCGCCACTATCTGCCCTTCGGCGCGTATCAGGAGAATTGATCGTGAAAACCATCTATCTGGATAACAGCGCGACGACGAAGCCCTCCGCCGCGGTGATTGCCGCGATGATGGACGCGCTGGAAAATGGCTGGTACAACCCGTCGGCGCTGTACCGCCCGGCCATGGATGCGGAGAAAGCCGTCGAGAATGCGCGTGAAATCTGCCTGAAAGCGGCAGGCGCGGCGAACCAGCGCATGGTGTTCACCTCTGGCGGCACGGAGGCGGACAATATCGCCATTCTGGGGCATTTGCGCACGAAGCATAAGCCGGGGCGGGTGCTGATGCTGTCCGTGGAGCATCCTGCGGTGCTGAACTGCGCGCAGGAAGCCGAACGCATGGGGCACAAGGTTGTGCCGATTCCAGTCGATCGCCGCGGCGTGGTGGATCTGCCCGCGCTGGAAGGCTTGCTGGGCGAGGATGTCCACCTGATTACGCTCATGCAGGTCAACAACGAGGTCGGCGCGGTGCAGCCCATTGCGGAAGTCGCCGCGCTGCGCGACCGCCTTGCGCCGAATGCCGCCATTCATGTGGACGGCGTGCAGGGCTTTCTGCGTGTGCCGCTCAATTTTAATGCGCTCAAAATCCAGTCCTACGCCTTTTCCGGGCATAAGATTCATGCCAGTAAGGGCATCGGCGGCTTGATTTTCCGCAAAGACCACAAACTGTCGCCCATCGTCTTCGGCGGAGGGCAGGAGGACAATCTACGCTCCGGCACGGAAAACGTCCCCGGCATCATTGGGCTGGGCGAGGCGGTTCGCACCTATCCGCAGGGCGCGGCAGAGAAGATGATGGCGCTGAAAACCCGCCTGCTGACGAACTTGCAGGAGGCGATTCCCACGGCAAAGCGCAACGGTCCCGCGCTGGATGACCCGCTCTGCGCGCCGCACATTTTGAGCGTCAGCCTGTCGCCTGTGCGGAGCCAGACAATGCTGTTCGCGCTGGAAGGTGACGGCATCTATGTCAGTGCGGGTTCGGCGTGCGCGGCGCATAAACAGAAGGTGTCCGGCGTGCTGACGGCGATGGGCTTGTCCCCGGCGGAAGCGGACTGTACGCTGCGGTTCAGTCTCTGCCCGGACAATACCGAGGCGGAAATGGATGATGTGGCGCAGTGCGTCAAGAAGCACTATGACCTGCTGAAAGCCTACGTCAGACGATAATATCTACATATTAAGGAGAGAAATTCCTGTGCGCAATTTGCTGCTCGTCCGTTATGGCGAGATTTTCCTGAAGGGGCAGAATCGCCCGCTTTTTATGCGCGCGCTGGTCAAGCGCATCAAGTACGCCGTCAAAGACCTCAGCGCGACGGTGCTGCTGCACGACGGACGCATTCTCGTGTCGGATTTTGACGATTTGGATGAGTGCATCCGCCGCGTGACGAAGGTGTTCGGCGTGCACAGCGTCTGCCCGGCGGTCGAAATGCCCAAAGACGACTTTGACGCCCTCTGCAATCAGGCGGTTGCCATGATGGCGGATTTGTCCGGCACGTTCCGCGTGACGGCGCGCCGCTCGGACAAAAACTACTTCATGGATTCGCCCGCCATCAACATCGAAATGGGACACCGCATCCTGACGGCGAACAAGAACCTGTCCGTGGACGTGAAGAAGCCCCAGCACACCATGAACGTGGAAATCCGCGACATGGCGTACCTGTATGTGAAGGTGATTCCGGCGGTCGGCGGTATGCCCGTCGGGACGAACGGCCGCGCGACGCTGCTGCTTTCCGGCGGCATTGACAGCCCGGTCGCGGGGTGGATGATTGCCAAGCGCGGCGTGCATATCAACGCGGTACATTTCCATTCTTATCCATACACGTCTGACCGCGCGAAGGAAAAGGTGCTGGATTTGGCGCGCATCCTGTCCGAAAGCTGCTGCGGCATCCGCGTCCACATCGTGCCGTTCACCAAAATCCAGATGGAAATCCACGAAAAGTGCCCCGAAGAGTACACGACGCTCATCATGCGCCGCTTCATGATGCGCATTGCCGAAAAGGTGGCGCGTCAGGAGAACAGCGAGGCGCTGATTACCGGCGAATCGGTCGGGCAGGTCGCCAGCCAGACGATGACGGCGCTCGGTACGACCGATATGGTGGTGGATATGCCTGTTTTCCGCCCGCTGATTGGCTTTGACAAGGAAGAAATTATCGCCGTGAGTGAAAAAATCGGCACATTCGAGACGTCCAGCCTGCCCTACGAGGACTGCTGCACGGTCTTCACACCGCGCCATCCCGCGACGCACCCGAAGATGGAGAAAATTCTCGAAGGCGAGAGCAAGCTCGACATCGACGGGCTGATTGATGAAGCCATGGCGGGCATCGAAATCGTCTGCTGCTGATTACGGCATCATATTCAGAAACACTGTCAGGGGCAGCCCTGAAATGCCCAGCGCGCCTGTCAACAACGATGAAATCGGATTGATGCCGACGTGCGGCACGGGCAGCAGATTCCACGCCATCAACAGCACAGTGCCAAACGTCCAGCAGTTCAGCAGCCGCGCGCCCCAAGTGCCGGGGCGATAGCAGCGGCAGAGCAGCAGCGTCAAAACGAAAGCGGGAAGCAAAATCCACATACAAATCTCCTCCTTTGTAAGAAGAGTGTATGCGGAAGCGGAAAAACAATCTTGCCATTTCGTGCCGAACGTGGTATGATAGACATTGGGGATTTTCTGACGAGCCGGAAGGGGCGGAATGGCATGGCGGAGGATTTTGTGGCGCTGATGCAGGCGATTGCGCCGGAGATGGCGGAAGCAATGGCGCGCCGTGCCATGGTGCTGACGGCGATTGCGGAATCAGCCCCGGTTGGGCGGCGGCAATTGGCGCTCCGGCTGAATCTGGCGGAGCGGGAAGTGCGCGCGGACGTGGAGAAGCTCCGCGATGCTGGCCTGATTACGCTGGACAAAGCCGGGATGAATCCGACGCCGAATGCGTCACGCTGGCTGGAAAGTGCCCGCAGCTTCGCCCGGCAGACGCAGGGCCTGACTGCGCTGGAAACGGCGCTGATGCAGGTTCTGCCGGTGAAAACAGTTTTTGTTGCGCCGGGGGATGCTGATGCGGATGTGCGTGTACTGTCCGACGTGGGGCGGCTGGCGGCGCAGGGCGTGCGGCAATTGCTGCATTCCGGGTCGACGCTGGCAGTCACGGGCGGTTCGACCATCGCGGCGACGGCACACGCCATGCAGAGCAGCGCTCCCATGAACGTCATGGTCGTTCCCGCGCAGGGCGGCTTCGGGCGCGAAATGGAGACGCAGGCGAACACGCTGGCGGCGGAAATCGCCCAGCGGCTCGGCGGACATCATCGGCTGCTGCATCTGCCAGACCACATGGACGAGCAGGCGAAGCAGGAAATGCTGCGGCTGCCTGAAATCCGCGAGACGATGGAGCGCATCCAGCGTGCGGACATTATCCTGCACGGCATCGGCTGCGCGCAGGAGACGATGAGTCGCCTGCCCGTGGAGCAGGTGCGCCTGCTGATGAAGAAGGGCGCGGTCGGGGAGTCCTTCGGCGCGTATTACGACCGGGATGGGCAGTGCCTGCTGAAATCATCCGGCGTGTGCGTCGATTTGGCGCGCCTGACGCCGGACTGCCGCATGATTGCGGTCGCGGCGGGCGCAAAGAAGGCGGAAGCCATCATCTCCGTTCTGCGGCATGATTCGCATACGCTGCTGGTGACGGATGAGGGTGCGGCAAAGCAGATGCTTGCCATCCTCAAAACAAATACGGGTTGTTCGTCAGACACCGAAGCGTGAATGACGTTTCAAATACAAGCAACCAAAAGAGCAATCTTGAAGGAGTGTGCATCAACAATGGCTAAGAAAACGATTGACGACATCAAGGTTTCTGGCAAGAAGGTGCTGGTTCGCTGTGACTTCAACGTCCCCATGAAGGACGGCAAGATCACCAACGACAAGCGCATCGTGGCCGCGCTTCCTACCATCAAGAAGCTGATCGCTGACGGCGGCAAGGTCATCCTGTGCAGCCATCTGGGCAAGCCGAAGAACGGCCCGGAAGAGAAGTTCTCTCTGGCACCCGTGGCGGTTCGCCTGAGCGAACTGCTGGGTCAGCCCGTCGTGTTCGCCAATGACGACACGGTGGTTGGCGAAAACGCCAAGGCTGCTGTGGCGGCGATGAAGGACGGCGACGTCGTGCTGCTGCAGAACACCCGCTTCCGCAAGGAAGAAACCAAGAACGTCGAGGAGTTCTCCAAGGAACTGGCTTCCCTGGCGGACTGCTATGTGGATGACGCGTTCGGCTCCTGCCACCGCGCGCACTGCTCCACCGAGGGCGTGACGAAGTTCCTGTCCCCGTGCGTGGCAGGCTATCTGATCGGCAAGGAACTCGCCGTGATGGGCAAGGCGCTGGAAAATGCGGATCGTCCGTTCGTCGCGGTGCTGGGCGGCGCGAAGATTGAGGACAAGCTGAATGTCATCAACAACCTGCTGGAAAAGGTTGATACGCTGATTATCGGCGGTGGCATGGCGTTCACCTTCCTGAAGGCGAAGGGCTATGAAATCGGCAAGTCCCTGCTGGACGAAACCAAGATTGATTACTGCAAGGACATGATGGCGAAGGCTGCGGAAAAGGGCGTTCAGCTCCTGCTGCCGGTTGACACCGTGTGCATCAAGGACTTCCCGAACCCGATTGACGCGCCGGTTGACACCGTGACCGTCGATGCGGATGCGATTCCGGCGGACATGGAAGGCTGCGATATTGGCCCGAAGAGCCGTGAGCTGTTCGCGGCGGCTGTGAAGTCCGCCAAGACGGTTGTGTGGAATGGCCCGATGGGCGTGTTCGAGAACCCGACGCTGGCGGCTGGTACGCTGGCGGTTGCGCAGGCAATGGCGGATTCCGACGCGGTGACCATCATCGGCGGCGGCGACTCTGCGGCGGCTGTGGAGCAGATGGGTCTGGGTGACAAGATGACCCACATCTCCACTGGCGGCGGCGCTTCGCTGGAATACCTCGAAGGCAAGACGCTGCCCGGCGTTGCGTGCCTCGACGAGAAGTAATTTTCATGGGCAAGACCGTCCCTGCCAACCGCAGGGGCGGCTTTGTCCTGCCAAAATCCCTGCACTCCCACGCGGACACAGTATGGAGAAGTCACCAACTGAATCGCGAAAAGGGGTCAAGGGACAGAGTCCCTTGTGGGGTCTGGGGCAACGCCCCAGTCGTACTTTTAATTATGAGGTGATTGGAATGCGTAAGGCGATTATTGCGGGTAACTGGAAGATGAATAAGACCCCCGCGGAAGCGGCGGCGCTGGTCAATGACTTGAAGCCCCTCGTGAAGGACGCAAATTGCGACGTGGTCGTGTGCGTCCCGGCGGTGGACATCGCGGCGGTCAAGGCGGCGGCGGAAGGCTCGAACATCCATGTGGGCGCGGAGAACGTGCACTGGGCGGCGTCCGGCGCGTACACCGGCGAACTGTCTGCGGAGATGCTCGTGGCTGCTGGCGTGGAATACGTCATCATCGGCCACAGCGAGCGCCGTCAGTACTTTGGCGAAACCGACCAGACGGTCAACAAGCGCGTGCTGGCGGCTGTTGCGGCGGGGCTGAAGGTCATCGTGTGCGTCGGCGAAATGAAGGATGTGCGTGAAGCGGGCGCGACCGACGGCTTGGTGGACTATCAGACCATCATGGCGCTGAACGGTCTGACCGCCGAACAGGTGGCGGACGTCGTCATCGCTTACGAACCCGTTTGGGCGATTGGCACCGGTCTGACCGCGACCGACGAGCAGGCGAACGAGACCATCGGCGTCATCCGCAAGGCGGTTGCCCGCAAGTATGGTCAGGAATGCGCTGACAAGGTGCGCATCCAGTACGGCGGATCGATGAACCCCAAGAACGTCAAGGGCTTGATGGCGCAGCCCGAAATCGACGGCGGCCTGATTGGCGGCGCGTCCCTGAAGGCGCCCGACTTCTCCCTCGTCGTGAATTACGACAAGTAAGGCAAGCCGTATTGAACATCCACACGGTCAGTTTTACGCTGACCGTGTTTTTTTTGTGTACTTTGAATAAAAGTGCCGCGTTAAAACATGACTTTTTGCCGCCTTTGTGCTATGATAATTAAGGAATACACGAATGCTATTTCCTGCATTCACCTGCGCCATGTGCTTGCATCTTGGCGCATTCTCATTTGGAAATAGTACAAGGAGTTATCATTATAATGAAGAAAACGTTTTTCCCAGCGCATCTTATCGGCACGGTCAGCGCGCCGGCGTCCAAATCCGAAGCGCATCGGCGCATGATTTGCGCAGGGCTGACCCAAGGTGAAACGATGCTGACCGGCTTTATGGATTCTGCGGACATGGCGGCGACGATGCGCTGTCTCGGTGCGCTTGGAAGCACCTTCAACCGCGACGGCGACACCCTGACCATCAGCGGAATGCAGGGGAAAATTGCGAAAATGCCCGTGATGGACTGCGGCGAAAGCGGATCGACCCTGCGCTTTTTTGTGCCGATTGCGCTGACGGTGGCGGGCGGCACGGTGTTCCGGATGCATGGGCGGCTCGGCTCGCGCCCGATGGACGTATACCGCGATCTGTTTGTGCCGCGCGGGGTGCGCTGGTATATGGGCGTGGGCGCGGATGGCGCGGCGGAACTGACCGTGCGCGGCAAAATGGAACCGGGCGACTATGTGCTGCCGGGCGACGTGTCCAGCCAGTTTGTGTCGGGGCTGCTGTTTGCGCTGCCGCTGCTGCCGGGCAATTCGACGCTGACGGTGCAGCAGCCGGTGGAAAGTGAGAGCTACATCCGCATGACCATCGAGGCCATTGCCGCCAGCGGCATCGAGGTGCAGGAAAGCAACGCGTTCAGCTGGCGGATTCCCGGTCATCAGCAGTACAAAAGCCACTCGTGCCACTTGAACGGCGATTATTCGCAGGCGGCGGTGCTGTGCTGCGCGGGTGCGCTGGGGCATGATATCACCGTCACGCATCTGTCGCCCGTGACGACGCAGGGCGACCGCGCGATTCTCCGCCACCTGATGGCGTTGGGCGCAACGGTGGAGGAGAGCGACAACCACATCCGCGTGAAGGCGGGCAAGCTGCACGGTGCGACGCTGGACATGCACGACTGCCCGGACATTGCGCCGATTCTGGCGCTGACGGCGCAGCTTGCGGAAGGGGAAACGCGCCTGACGCACTGCGGGCGACTGCGCCTGAAGGAGTGCGACCGGCTGGCGGCAACGGTGGAAATCCTGAACCTGCTGGGCGGCAATGCACAGGCGGATGGCGACGACATTGTGCTGCACGGCGTGAAGCAGCTGCGCGGCGGCGTGACGCTGCCGAACTACGGCGACCACCGCATGGTCATGCTCGCATCCATTGCGGCGACGAAGTGCGAGCAGCCCATTGAGATGGACGGCATTGAAGCGATTGACAAATCGTGGCCGGAGTACCTGAAAGTTTATCAGATGCTGGGAGGAAAGTGCGAATGAGCAGCGCTTTCGGGCAGTATTTGAAGCTGTCGATTTTTGGCCAGAGTCACGGCGAAGCGCTCGGTGTGACGCTCGATGGCTTTCCGGCAGGTATGACGATTGACATGGAGCAGCTTCTTGCGGAAATGGCGCGCCGTGCGCCGGGGCAGAGCCTGATGACGACCGCACGCAAGGAGCCGGATGCGCCGGAGTTCTTGTCAGGTGTGCTGAATGGGCGGACGACAGGTCAGCCGATTTGCGCCATCATCCGCAACACGAATCAGCGCTCGAAGGACTATGGCGATGGCGTGGATTTGGTGCGTCCGGGTCATGCGGATTACACCGGGCATGTACGCTACTTCGGCTTTGAGGATTGGCGCGGCGGCGGCAGCTTCTCCGGACGGCTGACGGCGGGGATTGTGCTGGCAGGCGCACTGTGCAGCCAGTATCTGGTGCATCAGGGCGTAAAAATCGCCTGCCACATCCAGCAATTGGGCGATGTGCGGGACGCGTCGTTCCTGGCGGCAGATGCGGCGGTGGACTATGCGTTCCTCAAGGGGATGCACCTGCCCGTGCTGACGGCGGGGCTGAATCAACAGATGGAAGAAACGGTGCTGGCGGCACGGGATAAGCAGGATTCCGTCGGCGGCGTGCTGGAGTGTATGGTGACGGGGCTTCCGGCAGGGCTGGGCGCGCCGTTCTTTGATAGTGTCGAGAGTGTGCTGAGCCACTTGCTGTTCGCGATTCCGGCAGTCAAGGGCGTTGAATTTGGTGAGGGCTTCGGCTTTGCATCCATGCGGGGGAGTCAAGCGAACGACCCGTTCCGCATGGAAAACGGCGAAGTTACGACGGAAAGCAATCATTCCGGCGGCATCAACGGCGGCATCACGAACGGAATGCCGGTGATTTTCCGCTGCGCCGTGCGCCCGACCCCCTCCATCGGCCAGAAACAGCGGACAGTGTCCCTGCGCACGGGCGAAAACGCGGACTTGGAGATTCGTGGACGGCATGATCCATGCATTTTGCCGCGCGCCGTGCCGGTAGTGGAGGCAATGGCGGCAATTGGCATAATGGAACTGTGGAAGGAGCGAGCAGCGTGTCTGGACGGGTCGAAGTGATTGCGTTTCCAGGAACGAGCGGAAGTTTCTCCGGCGTAGCGGCACAGGAAGCGTTCCCGAATGGGCGGTGTGCCGGTTTCCCGACCTTCCCGGAGGCAGCGAAGGCGGTCATCGAGGGGCTGGCGGATTATGCGCTGCTGCCGGTGGAGAATTCCTTTGCGGGCGCAGTGCTGCCGACGTATTCGCTGCTGGAAAAGCTGCCGCTGCATATTGTCGGGGAGACGATGAAGGCGGTGCGCCACAACCTGTTAGGCGTGCCGGGAGCGACACTGGCGGGGATTCGGCGGATTGCGAGCCATCCACAGGCGATTGCACAGTGCGACGTGTTCCTGCAGGGGATGAAGGGCGTGCAGATTACGCCATCGGAAAACACGGCGATTTCCGCGCGGGACGTGGCGGCACAAGGCGACCCGTCATATGCGGCGATTGCGAGCGAGGAGGCGGCGCGCAGCTTCGGGCTGATTGTGCTGGCGAAAAACATACAAACCAGCAGCGCCAACACAACGCGCTTCCTGATTCTTTCGCGCACTGAAACACCGCTGGCAACGCCGAGCAAGGCAACCGTCGTCTTTACGGTCAAGAACGAGGTCGGCGCGCTGGTGCGGGTGCTGGCGTCGTTCGCGGAAAGCGGGCTGAACATGTCGCGCATCGAGAGCCGCCCCATGCCGGAAACGCCGTTCCAGTATTTCTTTTCCGCGGATTTTGAGGGCCGCATGGATGCGGAACACCTGTCGCGCGCCATGGAAGCAGCCCGCCCGTACACCTGCGAACTGCGGCTCTTAGGCGTCTACCCGAAGGCAATTCCGCCGAAAAGGGAAAACGAAACGAATAATTCGTGAAAAATTGCAAAAATGGGGTTGACAAAGCCGAAAAAAAGTGTTATTATAATATAGCTGTCAGGAACGGAAACGCTTCCAAACAAAGCGCTTTCGGCACAGCGTGTGGGCCCGTAGCTCAGCTGGATAGAGTGTTTGACTACGAATCAAAAGGTCGTGGGTTCGAATCCCGCCGGGCTCATCACAGAGGCACAGCATAAGGCTGTGCCTTTTTGCGTGCTGTAATGGCGTACTTCCGCTGTATTCTTTTGCCGCGTGCGTTGACGCTGTCCGCTGAAAATGCTACAATAGAACCAAACCATAGGGGAGGAAGCAGCATGAACATCGGGATTCTGGGTGCGGGCAATATCGCCGGGTCGATGGCGCGCACAATTTGCGGGATGGCGGCGCAGGGACGTCCCGTCACGCTGTACGCGGTCGCATCGAGGTCGCAGGAGAAGGCGGATGCGTTCGCCAAGGCGTATGGCATCCCGCGCGCGTACGGCAGCTATGCGGCGATGCTAAACGATCCCTTGGTGGAGTTGGTTTATATCGCCACGCCACACAGTCATCACGCGGAGCAGATTCGCCAGTGCGTCGCGGCGGGAAAGCCGGTGCTGTGCGAAAAATCGTTTACGGCGAACGCGAAACAGGCGGAAGAAGTTCTGCAGGAAGCGGAAACGGCGGGTGTGTACGTCGCAGAAGCCATCTGGACGCGCTATATGCCCGCGCGGGGGATGATTGCGGACATCATCGCGTCCGGCGAAATCGGCGAGCCGCGGTTCTTGTCCGCCAATCTGGCGTATGATGTGGAGCACAAGGAGCGTATTAGCCAGCCGGAATTGGCGGGCGGCGCACTGCTGGACGTGGGCGTGTATCCGCTGAATTTCGCGTCGATGGTGTTCGGCAACGACATTGTGCGCGTTGAAAGCAGCGTGCAGAAGCTCGGTACGGGCGTTGACCGTACGGAGAACATCACTTATTTCTACCGCGATGGCAAAATAGCGCAGTTGATGGCATCCGTTGCCTTCAATTCTGACCGGCGCGGCATCGTCTATGGCACGAAGGGCTTCCTGACGGTCGATAACGTCAACAATCCGCACGAAATCGCGCTGTATGACAAGAATCAGCGGGAAACACCACGGGAGGTTCGCACTGTGCCGGCGCAAATTACGGGCTATGAGTATGAGGTGGAGGCGTGTCTGCGCGATATTGCCGCCGGACAGCTCGAACCTGCCGAAATGCCGCACGCGGAGACGCTGGAAATCATGCGGCAGATGGATGCGCTGCGGGCCGCGTGGCAAATCCGCTATCCGTTTGAGTAATCAATAACTGCAAGGGAAGAATAATGTGGAAGAATTGATGATTCGCCGGGCGGTGGATGCCGATATTCCGGCGCTGGACAGGCTGCTGTTTCAGGTGCATCAGGTGCATCACGAGGCGCGTCCGGATTTGTTCAAGGCGGGCGCGAAGAAGTATACCGACGCGCAATTGAAGGCGATTCTGGCGGACGACAAAACGCCTGTGTTTGTGGCGGAGCGCGGCGGCGCGGTTGTGGGCTACGCGTTCTGCATCCACAAGCAGTTCGTGAACGACAACAACATGACGGACATCAAAACGCTCTACATCGACGACCTGTGCGTGGATGAGCGGGCGCGCGGCGGGCATATCGGCACGCGCCTGTACGAATATGTGCTGGACTTTGCGCGCCAGCAGGGGTATTACAACGTGACGCTGAACGTGTGGGCGGACAACGTGAACGCGCGCAAGTTCTACGAGAAAATCGGGCTGCGCGTACAGAAAATCGGGATGGAAAAGATTCTATAAGAAAAGGGAGCATCCGCGAAAGATGCTCCTTTTTGCTATTCTGATTTTTCTTCCTGCCTCCGTGGCTGATCGCGCATTTCGCTCGGCGTCATGCCGTAATACTTCTTGAACGCGCGGCGGAAGCTGGTCGGGTTGGTGTAGCCGAGGTCGGCATAGAGGACGGTCAGGTTGCAGTCGCCGCTGGTCAGCCGCCGCGCCGCTTCGTTCATACGCAGGCGCTCCAGATAGACGCTGAAATTCTGCCCGGTTTTCTCCTTGAACATATGGCTCAAGTAGGTGTCGCTGATGTTGAAGCGGTCGCCGACTTTGCTCAGGCACAGGCTGGGGTCGGTGTAATTCTCCTGCAAATAGCGCTCAACATCGGGAATCGGCGTGGATGGCGACGATACCTTCACAAAAAACTCGCACAGGCACAGCGCGTCATCCTCCAATTGCGCAAACGTCGGCGTCGGGCTGTACAGGCGCTCGTCCAGCTTCTTCAATTTCGCCGCCATCTCCTCCGACTGCGACGGAAGCACCTGAAAGCGCGCCTTGAACAGCGTGTTCTTCAGGTCGGAAAGCAGCATGTTCAGCAGCGGCAGGGGCAGACTGCGCTCCTCGACGTTCTCGCGGTGGATGAGCGCGAACATGTCCGTCGTCTGATCCTTGTTGCCGGTGGTGATAAAGTGCAGCAGCTTCGCCGAAATCTCGATGGGGTAGTACCAACTCTGCGTGTCTTTGCGGATGAAGTCGTAGGGGAGGAAGATATGGTGCTTGGCGGTGTAACGGGAGGCGGCGCGCGCCTGCTCGTAGCTTTCCCACAGCCGAGACGGCTGCGTGCAGCGGCTGCCCACGCCCGCGTAGAACCACAACCCGGCATCCGCCAATTCGTCGTGCAGCTGAACCACATGCTGCTGGAGTGTTGAGAAGGAATCTACGTCGCTATTGGCATATGTGACCAGGACGACAAAACTGCCAAACAACGTCGCGTAGTAATACAGCGGATACGCGCCGGACAAGTGCCGTTCCAGCGCTTCCGTGATGGTGTCGTACTCCGCCTTCGGATCGGCAACCTCAGAATCTTGCCGATTCGCGACGCAGAACAGCACATAATGGTGGATATTCCCCTTCAAGCCGAGCGATTCCATCATATATTGGAACTCATCCTGCGACGAGACATGTCCCGACAACAGCTTGCGCAGGTACGATGCATTGATGACCGGGCGCTGTGCGTCGATTTCGCGCTGCAGCTGCGCGTTCGCATCCTCCGCCTCGTCCAGCTGCGTCGTCAGCTGGCGAATCGGCTTCATGGCGCGGCGAATCAGCTGGATGATGACCAGCGCGCCGACCACGAGCGCGGCGAGAAAAATCAGCAGATAGATGCGCAGAAACTGCCCTGTCGCCTGATTTGCCAGACTGTTTGGCAGCTGCAGCAGATACTGCCGCCCGGAAGGGCTTACGCGGCGAAGAATCCGGTAATCGCCTTGAAACGCCGTTTGATTCGCATCGAAGGTGAGGGGAGACAGCGCAACCGCATTGCCGACGCTGAAAAGCGGCGTGCCATCGGCAGAAAGCACATACACGGCGGCATCCGCGATATTTTCGGGCAGCAGATATTCCCGGAGCGCACTGCCGTCCAGCTCAAACGCCACGACGACGGGCATCGACGGCAGCTGTGCGCCGCTGATATCCATCAAGACCGCCAACTCACCGTTTCGCCCGGAAAACTGCCCGTAATCAACAAACGTCGGTTTGGCGGCCGCACTTTCCATTGCCGCAAGCCAATTTTCGTACTCGCTGGCGCGGAAAGAGCGTGTGTGGCGGTAGTACAACTCCGCTGGAACGGACTCACTTGACGTCAGGATATGGTTGGATTCCTTCAAATACAATGTCGAGCGGATGACAGGCAGGCTGATCAGCCCGTACTGCCGGATGGTTAGGCTCTGCATCATGCGGTAGGCGGCGAGAACGTAGTTTGCATCCGTCTCGTCGTGCATGTTGGACAGGCGCAGGAGCGTTGTATCCGTGCGCAATTGCAGGGAGTAGTCGCTCATCAATTGCAGCTGGCTTTCCATGCCGCTGGACACGCGCGTGAGGTGGCTGCGCTGCTGCTGCCAGTAGCTGTCGCGGACGCGGCTGTCATAGGTGAAGCCGATGATGACAAGCAGCGCCAGGCAGACAAACAGGAACATCGTATAGGAAAAGGCAATCCCAGAGGCGCGTCCAAGGCGCGCGCGAAGGGTCTGCCACGGTTTCTTTCGGGTCAAGAAATTCACCCTCGTCTCTCAAAAATTCGGGAGGCAACCAGATTTTCAACAGAAAGCGCAAAGATACTTTCCATTGTTATTATACCAGAAAACTCGGATTTTTCAAGGGGTTGCGGGGGAAGGGTACAATTTTTGACCCCTTGAATCACCAGAAATGTACCCCGACGGAAAGAATTGTGCCTTGCGCGGAAAGCGCTTTCATGCTATGATGCAATCAACGCAAAGGCGACGGCGGACAACGCCGGGGCAAGCCGATGCAAAAAGAAAGGAAGGGTTCCAAGATGAAGAAGCTCCTCGCAATGGCGACCTCTCTGGCGCTGCTGGCTACGAGCGCGATCGTTCCGATGACGGCGGCTGCCGCAGAGGAAAAGGAAGTAACCAAGCCTGAAAAGATTACCATTATGGTTGACACCACGCTGGTCAATCAGGCGAATGGCCGCGACGCTTTTGAAGCGCGCTGGGAAGAATTGACGGGCATCGATCTCGTCATCAACCAGCCTGACCACTCCGCTTACTACGACGTCATGCAGCAGACGATGGCTGACCCCGACCAGTGGCCGGACGTCCTCATCATGTCTTCTACCTATTATTCCGACTTCGCGGCGAACGGCGCGCTGTGGGATATGACCGAAGCGTGGGAGAATTCCAACACGAAGAACTCCGGCCGCTTCACCGGCGACAGCGTTATCGAAGGCTTGAAGATTAACGGTCACCTCTACGGCTTCTCTCCTGCCCGCGGCAACGGCTGCGTCACCTACGTCAAGAAGGCGTGGATGGACAAGGCTGGCATCACCAAGGCGCCTACCAATTGGGAAGAATACGCTGCCATGCTCGACGCCTTCTCTAAGCTGGGCGTGGATGGCAAGACCACTTACGGCACCTCTGCTGCCGGCTTCATCGGCAACGAAGCGCCCTACACCAACTACCTGCCGGAATTCTATCAGGATGCGTACCCGTCTTTCATCCTCAAGGATGGCGTGTATGTTGATGGTTTCACCCAGCCGGAAATGGAAGCTGCGCTGGCACGCCTGAAGGAAGGCTACGACAAGGGCTGGATTGACCCCACCACCCTGACCAACTCCACCAAGGACTGCCGCAATAAGTTCTACGACGAGCAGTTCGGCGTGTTCACCTACTGGGCGGGCACTTGGGCAACCAACCTCAAGACCAACCTTGAAGCGAATGGCCATGACTCTGAACTGATTGCGCTGCCCCCGATTGCGGAAGTCGGCGCGTACTTCGACCGCATTCCGCCGGTCTGGTGCATCACCTCTACCTGCGAGAATCCGGAAGGCGTGTTCGCCTATTTCATCGACACCATGCTCGACGGCGGCGATATGCAGATGCTGTGGACGTATGGCGCGGAAGGCACCCACTGGTCTCGTGCGGCGGAAACCGTGCTGGACAAGACCTATGAAGAGGGCACGTTCCACTTCCTCGAAAACCTCGAAAAGGCTGGCACCCTGTACACCAAGAACCACATCGACCCGATGCTGAGCCTCGCTTCCTTCGCGGAAGGCTACCCGGATCCCAAGTCCGTCAAGGAAGAAGCCCGTGCGGCATCCGAACTGTTCAACGCCAACTCCAAGCTGGCCGCTATCGTGCCGACCACCGAAGAAATGGGCGAATACGGCGCGGAACTGACCCAGAAGAAGAACGAACTGATTGCCAACGTCATCATGGGCAAGCTGACCTATGAGCAGGCGATGGAGCAGTTTGAATCCGAAGGTTACGCTGCGCAGTCTCAGGAAATCGTTGATAGCCTGAACGCGCTGCTGAACAAGTAATCACAACGCATTCCGCCGGGGACGGTTGGCATCCGCTGACCGTCCCCGAGACAGGCTAAGCCAATCAGCACATTTTTTTCATGGAGGGGGACTACCTGATGCAAGCGCCAGCGCAGATAAAGCATCGCAAGGCACCGCTGAAAACGCGGCTGTGGAACTACAAATGGTTCTATGTGATGTTCCTACCGGTTTTTGTGGCACTCATCGTTTTCCATTACCTGCCGATGTTTGGCATTTCGCTTGCCTTCTTCCGGTATCAGCCCAGCAAAATCGCGAACCCGCTTGAGTTCACCGGGCTGGCAAACTTCCAGAAGCTGTTCAGCCGTCCGCAGTTCTGGTCGTCCTTCACCAACACGCTGGAAATCTCCATTATCAAGCTGCTTCTGAACACCTTCATGGCGGTCATCATTTCGCTGCTGCTCAACGAAATGGTCTCCACGAAGATGAAGAAGCTCTCGCAGACCATCATCTACCTGCCGCACTTCATGTCGTGGGTCGTTACCGCCGGCGTCTTCGGGATGCTGTTCGCGCCCACGTCCGCAGGTCTGGTCAATCAGGTGCTCATCAAAATGGGGCTGATTGACAAGGAAATCTACTTCTTGGGTGACAATGACTGGTGGCGTTTCAGCTACTACATCATCAACATTTGGCATGACACCGGCTGGGGAACGATTATTTTCATGGCGACCCTGACCGGCATTGATCCCGGCATCTACGAAGCCGCCTCGATTGACGGCGCCGGCCGCTGGAAGAAGATGCGCTACATCACCCTTCCCGCGCTGGCAAACACCATTGTGACGGTGCTGGTCTTGAATCTGGCGAAAATCATGAACCTCTTCGAGAGTGTGTTCGTGCTGCAGAATGCCGCCGTCTACAAGACCTCGCAGGTGCTGCAAACTTACGTCTATTACCAGACCTTCAACAGCGGCGGCAACGTCAACTTCGGTTATACCACCGCAATCGGTCTGTTCCGTTCTCTTGTGGGCATGGCGCTGGTGCTGATTTGCAACCAGGTCAGCAAGAAAATCCGCGGCCGCGGCATTGTGTAAGGAAGGAGGAACGCCATCATGCAAGCAACCGCAAAGGAAGTAAAACTTCCCCCTGTCAAGAAGGGAAAGAAAAACTTTTCCGTATTCCCGTTTGTCAACGGCCTCTTCTTCCTTCTTTTCTGCCTGTTTATCCTTGTTCCGCTGTGGAAGGTGCTGGTTGACTCGCTTGACCTGACCACCGGCTACGGCATGAAGCTCTGGCCGGAAAACTTCGGCCTTGCGGGCTATCAGTCCGTATTCTCGAACCCGACGCTGCTGCGCCCGCTGATGATTTCCGTCGTCACGACCGTCGCGGGTACGTTCCTTGGTCTGTTCCTCTCCACCGTCGGCGCGTATGTGCTGATTCAGTGGGACATGCCCGGCCGCAACTTCTTCGCCGGCATCATGCTCTTCACGATGATTTTCCAAGGCGGCATGATTCCGACCTACCTCGTCATGAAGAACCTGCACCTGACGAACACGCTGTGGGTCGTCATCCTGATGCCCGCCATCAACATCTATAATTTGGTGCTGATGCGCAACTTCTTCGAGGGCATCCCGACGTCCCTGTTCGAGTCCGCGACGCTGGACGGCTGCTCGCCGATTCAGATTTTCTACAAAATCGTCCTGCCGCTGTCCAAGGCGGCGCTGGCGTCCATCGGTCTGATGTTCGCCGTGTCCTACTGGAACGATTACACCAACTACAAGCTCTACATCACCACCGACCAGAGCCTGTACAACTTCCAGATGAAGCTGCGTTCCATCATCATGGGTTCTGACCTGCCCGCTGCCAACGGCGGCGCAGCGGAGAACACCGTCACCAACGCGGCGGTTATCGTGGCGATTCTGCCGTTCATGATTCTCTACCCCTTCCTCCAGAAATACTTCGTCAAGGGCATCAACATTGGCGCCGTGAAGGAGTAATACTATTTCCCAATTCACCTGCGCCATCTGCTTGCGCCTTTTCCGTTCTGGCGTCCGGTCGTTCCAT
>ERZ857827.980-NODE-980-length-33295-cov-3.820217_pt1 | contig 33295 bp, 22 predicted proteins | sample MGYA00519761_ERZ857827 | MGnify/ENA primary metagenome ERZ857827 (study PRJEB31778, sample SAMEA3449370) | human gut metagenome | biome: human gut; feature: human-associated habitat; material: faeces | place: United Kingdom | collected 2010/2012 ... | reverse complement strand
TGTCTCCCGAGCGCCCTGCGCGCCTACGGCGCGCAGTCCGGGGTCAAGGGGCACTGCCCCTTGTGGCTTCGTGGATGCGGCCGTCGTCTTGGAGGAGGATGCGGCCGCCGGCGAGGGGCTCGCCATCCAGAACGGGCGCGGTGCAGGCAGAAGAAAGGTGAAAACGGTAGGTGGCACTGCGGTAGCGGTAGGTGATGTGAACGGAGTCCCAGCCCGCAGGCAGCACGGGGCGGAGATAGAGAACGCTGCCTTCCTTGCGGAAGCCCAGCAGTTCTTCCAGCAGAAGATACTGATACCAGGCGGCGCTGCCGGTGTACCATGCCCGGCCGCCCCGGCCCTGCTGTGACGGAGCGGCATAGAGATCCGCCGCCATGACGTAGGGTTCCAGCCGGTATTGATCCGCCGTCTGACGGTCGAAACTGCGATATACCGGCAGAAGTCGCAGCGCCAGCTCCCAGGCCCGGCCGGGCTGCCCCAACTGTAGAAAAGCGCCCATGGCCCAGCAGGCGGAGAGGGTGGATTGCCCGCCGTTTTCCCGCACGCCCGGCAGATACCCGGCGATGGAGTTCGGATGGCTTTCGCCGTCAAAGGGCGGCGTGAAAAGCTTGAGAAGCCCGGCGTCCGGGTCGTATAGCATCTGCCGGACGCTTTCCATGCCCAGCTCGCAGCGCTCCCGGGAAAGACCGCAGAAAACGGCCCAGCATTGAGAAATCAGGTCGATGCGGCATTCGCTGTTGGCGGACGCGCCGATTCTGTCGCCCGCAGGGTCGTAGGCGCGCAGATACCACGCCCCGTCCCAGCCGTACCGCTCCAGACTGACCAGCAGCTCCCGGCGGCGCTCCGACAGCCGCGCGGCGGTTTCCGCGTCCACACAGGGCAGAAAGCGCCGGATGACTTCGCAGAGGAACATGCCGAGCCAGACGCTTTCATCGGTCTCGCCGCCTGTCGGATTTATGCCTTCGCCCCAGTCCACGCCGCCCGTCAGGGGCAGACCGTGCTCGCCCAGCCGTATATGGTCGATGGCCCGGAGACAGTGCTGCCATAGGGGTTCGCTTCTTTCGGAAACCTCTGGGGAAAACATTTTTTCCCGTTGTCCCTCCTGAAGCGGTTCGGCGCGCAGATAGGGCACCGGCTCCTGCAGGACGGCAGTATCCCCGGCAGTGCGCACATACAGGGCGGTCACAAAGGGCAGAAACAGCTGATCGTCCGAAAGACGGGTACGCGCGCCGAAGCGGGGCGGCTGCCACCAGCGCTGCACATCTCCTTCCTCGAATTGATGGGCTGCGCAAAGAAGCAGCTGCTCCCGCACGACTTCCGGGCTGGTGTGGAGCAGCGCCAGCATGTCCTGCAGCTGTTCCCGAAATTCATAGGCCCCGCTTGTCTGCACGAAACCCGCCCGCATCAGAAGCCGGGAGGCGATCACCTGATAGGGCAGCCAGCGGTTCAGCATCAGGCACAGGGCCTCGTCCGGCAGGTCGAAGCGCAGGCCGCTGAGCCGGTATTCCCAGCGCTGGCGGCAGCGGTGCAGCCGCAGCGTTGCGCCGTCGGCCCGGAAGGCGGCAACGGCTTCCGCCAGCTTCGAGCGGCTTCGGAAAAAGCCAAGAGCCGAAACGATGCTCTTGCTTTCACCCGGGCGAAGCACTACGGAAAAACAGAGAACCGCTGCGTTTCCGCCGTCGTTGGGCAGAGGGCCGGACTGACAGAGCGCCCATGGCGCGTCGCCCCAGAGACCTTCCAGCACGCCCGCGCTCATGCAGGCCGCGTAGTCCGGCTCCGGATCCAGCCCGGTCAGACAGCCGAAGCCCCGCAGATCGGGAATCGCCAGCATCAGCCCGCCCGGGCCGCACTGCATGGCGCAGAGCTGGGCAGCATTCGGTTCTCCCGGCTCAAAAACGCAGGTGTGAAAGAAGGACAGGGTTCGTTCTTTAGAGCCTTCATTGCGAAGCTGCAAGACCCGAACGCCAAAGGGCGCTTCCAGATCGGTAAAGCAGCTCAAGCGGCACAGAACGCCGTATCCGGCGCACTCGTAGACGGTTTCGCCGGGAAGGTGCGTCACGCGGCAGGGAAGTCCGTTCCCCAGCGGCCAGCGGGTGACGGACCAGATCAGCCCCTGCTTTTCATCCCGGAGAAAGAAATTTTCCTGCCCTCGGGGACAAACGCTGTCGTCGGAACGGCGGGTCAGCCATCCTCGTTGACCGCCGTCCGCATAGGAGAAAAGCAGCCCGCTTTCGCCTGCCAGCGTGCCAAAGGCCTGCGAGCACAGCGGATTGCACCAGGGCGTGGGCGTTTGCCTGCCGCGAGCCAGCACGATCTGGTAATCCCCCTCGTTGGGCGTGAATCCGCCGTAGCCGTTGAAGAAGCGAAGCTCTTCTCCGGCAGGCAGGGCGGTTTTGGTTTCGTCCGCCCGGCAGAAGAAGCCGGGACGCTTCCGCAGGGAAAAGCGCAGGCGTTTCAACTGCTCGTCCAGAGAGCCTTCGTCGGAAGAAAGGGCCAGCCGCGCCGCCGCCCGAAGAAGCCGAACCTGTTCCTCGGACAGCCGTTCCCGTTCCAGCAGGTGAATCCCGCCGTCCTTTCCCAGCCATTCGTGGCTGTGGCTTTTGCGGCACAGCTCGCTGAGTGCCTGCGGAAGAGACGTTTCCTGAACGGAAGACGGGCTGCACAGCAGCGCCAGATCGAATCGCAGTCCGTTCATTCGAAACAGGGCATGAGCCCGCAGAAGCAGGTCTGCCGTATCCAGCGCGGCCTGCCCAGAGCATTCCAGCAGCAGAAGGGGCAGCTTGCCGCTGATGCGCAGGCCGTGCAGCTTCCCAAGGGGCAGCTCGTTTTGAGCGGAATAGCGGAACTGCATGGGCTGGCCGGTGTAGCACAGGCACCCTGCCAGACGGGAAACGCTGTTTTGCTGCCCGGCGGAAAGTCCCAGATAACGGGCGGACACCCTTGCGCGGGTCAGAGCAAAATCGAAGCGGCGCAGCACGCTGCCGGGCCGGTCGTAGCGTTCCAGAAATGCGGAGGGCTTGTCCTTGGAACCGGGACAAAGGGTGGCAAAGGCCAGCGTGACCCGCCCTTTGGCAGGCAGTGTGAAGGCGGCGCGCAGGCTGAGACAGGGGTCGATCACACTGCCCAACGTGTCCCGGAAAGCAACGGCAGGCGTTTCCAGCGCCCGCGGCGTTCGAACGCTGCGGCCCCGGCCCAGAAAGGCCGATCGGTCTGCCTGGATATGAAACGCCTCCAAAGGCACGTCGGCGCACAGATGGTGCCACAGAAGAAACGGCCCATCGTTTTCCCCTTTGGGACGGCGGCGGGCGGCAGCGCCCGTTTCTCCCAGTTTTTCGGTTTGAAGGAAAAGATTCTGATCGGCAGGAGGCGCTTCGCCGCCCCGCATGGGACAGAGGGCCGGTTCCAGATAGCTGGCGATCTCCAGCGAGCGCTCCGTATCTTCCGAATTTTCCAGCGTCAGATGGTGCAGAAACGCCCCGTCCAGCGGATTGACAAACATCCGCAGGGTGGTTCTGATTTGGAGCCATTCATTGGTGAAGACCGCCTGCGCCGCTTCAAACCGAATGGTTTCGGAAACAGAGGGCGTGCAAAGATCCCGGAAGCCGCCGCTCTGGTTCTCCCGCAGGTACAGCCGGGGACCGGAGGGAAGGGTGCAGTCCTCGTGAAAACGGGTCAGCATCAGTCCGTTTCGGGCCAGATAACCGCCGCCCTGCGCATCGATGAGCCAGGTGGAACCCCCGCCGCCCAGCAGATGCGCATCGATGGGAAAGCACAGAGCGCTGGCCTCCCGGGACACCATGGGGGAGCTTTCCTCCGCTTCCGGCCTTCTGCGCCGCAGCGGACGGCGAAGCGCGCCCCGGCGCCTGCCGGGCTTTTCCTGCAGGAGCAGCCGGTAGGCCTGCGCCTTTGGCAAATCGCCGAACAGACGGACGATATACTGGTCGCACAGCAGATTGCACAGAGTAACCAGAATCATGCCCTGATGGCGGCTCGTGTGGCTGCGGACAATCTGAAATCCGCCGTGCTTTTGCTTTTGAGAAAAATCGGCCGCCTCAAAGAAGCCCATGGGGCCTTCCATGCCCATGGTTTCCAGCCGAAGCAGATTTTGAAAGCCGCGCCGCAGATCCAGCGGCAGGGCGAGAACAGAGGCATAGGGCGCGATTACGCCGGTAGGCGGATCAGAGCGCAGAGCCAGCGAAGGCAGGCCGAAAGCCTCGTGCAGATAATAGAGTTCCGGGTCGAAGGCATGATAGCCGCTTTCACTGACGCCATAAACGCCGCCCGGCCGATAGGCCTGCTGTTCCCGCAGGGCGGCTTTCAGGGCGGAGGTCAGCAGCGTACCCGGAACGGAAGGATGGAACAGAAGGGGCGACAGGTATTCGGACAGGGAGCCGTTGCAGGAAAGCAGACTTTGCCCCCGGCGGGTGCGCACTCGGGGACGGCCCAGCCGGTACCAGTGCCGCAGGGGAACCTGACCGGTCATGATGGCATAAAAGCTGAGCAGCCGCGCTTCGCTGGCCAGCAGCGTATCATGCGAGCGATTCTCGTTCGGCTGGTCGGGATGAACACTGCTCCAGAAAAGCCCCGCATCTTTATCAAAAAGAGCAGTGAAGTTTATCCCGCTTGCCAGCGCGTCCGCCCGGAAGGAAAGGTCACGGAAGCTCTCCGGCAGCACAGGCAGCAGCACACGCAATCCCTGTGCGCAGACAGTCAGGCAGACGGCCAGAAGCCCGCTGTCCGCTGAAGAAACCAAACGGGGCGGCAGGGGTTCCAGCGTCCGGGTATCATACTGGCTGTACAGGTGGCCTTCCCATTTGGGCAGCGCTTCCAGCGTGGAAAGCGTTTCACCGATGCGCCGGGCCGCTTCCGCCGCCGGAAGCAGACGCAGCTTTTCCGCCGCCAGCAGGGAAACCAGATACAGGCCGATGCTGGTGGACGAGGTGCGGTGAGAGATGCCCTTATTGGGGTCAATCTGCACGTTGTCGGCGGGCAGTGCGTGAGCTTCCCCGGGGACGGCGGTTTCGAAATACAGCATCGTACCCGCCGCCAGTCGGTTCAGCACCTCCCGCATGTACTCCGTTGGCCGGGGCACGGAAGCTCTGGGCGCTTCCAGCGCAAACAGCAGGAAGGGAAGCGCCGCCCAAAGCAGGGCCGCAACTAGCCCGGGCACGAAAAATCCGCGCAGGAAGATCGAAAACGCCGCCATTCCGCCCGCTGCCGCCATGCTCAGCGTGAAATAGAGCATGGGCGGCCTGGCGGAGGGCTTGGGAAACGGAACAGCGGGAGTCCATTGAAGCAGCCCCTGTCGGGAAACAAACAGCCGGTACAGCGCTCGACCAATGGCGTCCAGCTCCATGGCAGCGTTCAGCGGAAGAACGGTCAGCCGTGTCAGAAAGGAAGCCAGCGTAACGCCGGTCAGGGGAAACAGCCCCGGCAGCTCGGGGATCAGCAGCACGGCCCAGAACAGCCCGGCGTTTCCCTGAGCCGCCAGACAGAACAACAGCAGCACCCGCAGGGCGCTTTCCAGAGAATGCAGCAGGTTCAAAAGAAGCTTCCAGCGGCTAAGGCCGCCGAATGATTTTCTGGGCGTGTGCCGTCCCCGGGGAAAAAACGGCAGCACATAGGGAAGAAGCTGCCAGTCGCCCCGTGTTCTTCGGTGCAGCCGGGTGAGAAAGCCCTGCAGCGTTTGCGGGGGCGTTTCATAAAGCACAATGTCGGAATCGTAGGCGCAGCCTGCCAACTGGCCTTCCGGCAGGGCGTGATTCAGAATGGCGCAAGGCAGAATTTTTCCTTCCGTGGCCTGCAAAAACGGGGCGGGATCCAGAATTCCGTTCCCCTGAAAGGTGCCGCTGTGCAATGCGCCGCTGAAAAATTCCGCCGTCAGGGCACTATCAGACGCGAAACCGCCCAACAGCAGGGAAAGGCGGCTTTCCACCGCAGCGGGTTCTGCTTCCATCCGGGGCTGAAGAACGCTTACGCCCCGCCAGCCGTCAGGCCCAACGCAGCGGCGCTGCAAGGGATGCAGCATGGCTCCCACCATCCGCAGCGCCGCTCCCGGCGGCAGAAAGGTGCCGCTGCCCACTGTGATGACATAGCGATAGCGGTTTTGCAGCGTTTCCGGCGGCACGGAAGCGTAGGCAAAACGGTCTTCGACCGGCTCACCCTGTATTAGCTTCAATAAGGTGTTCAGACTGCCCCGCTTGCGCTCCCGGCCCATGTACAGATGATCGGGCGCGTGATAGATTCGTTCCCGCTGCAAATAGAAGAAGTCATGCCCTGTACTTTCCCGGAGAGCCCGAATCGCTTCGGCAGCGGCGGAGACGATTTCGCCATCGTCGCTGAAGGAGCCGGTCAGACTGTCACGGAAATCCCCCAGCAGCAGAAAGTGCAGGTTGGGGTCGGGATTGGCGCAATGAAGGATGGAAAGCGTCTTGACCATGGAAAGCGCGTGCGCCGGATCAAGCAGCGGCGCGGGGCAGACCATCAGCGTGCGCTGAGCGTCTTCCAGCCGGTCTACCTGCATGCGGGGAATACTTCGCGGCTCGGCCCGGCGCTGATAAAGCCGGAAGAAAAGATGCCGTCCCGTCAGCCAGAAGGTCAGGGCAAACGGCAGCCACAGCCAGCCGGACAGCCGGAGAAAACCCGCCAGTGCCAGCAAAAAGGAGAAATAAAACGCGGATAAGACGAAATAGAACGGCCTTCCGTGCAGCCGGAAAAACAGCCGGGGCGGAAGAAAGCGCCGCTTCGGGTACAGCCGGGCGACCAGCTCTGCCAAGCCTTCGTCAATCAAATAATAGCCTACATGGGAAAGGGGAGAAATCTCGGCGGAGGAGGCCAGAGAAAGGGCTGCCTCGCAGACCTCCCGCGCAGAAACCGACGCATCGCGGCTGACACGCGCCGCCTGCCGCCGGTAGTAGGCCCGGCTTTCTTCGTCCATTTGGGGATAAATGTCATCTTGGCAAAGCAACTGGTGAAGCTCGCTCCAATCTTCCAGCAGGCGGCTCCATGGAGCCTGCCCCACGGTGTGAAGGGCGGCGAGAGCATTTCCGACCCAGCGGGCTTCGTCTACCTGCCTCAGATGTTCCCGATTGGCCACTTCTTCGGCAGAGCGGCCCTGAGCGTCCAACTGGTTTTCCAGCCAGAGCAGCTGCTCGTCAAAGCCGCCCTGCCGCCAGCGGGAAAACAGCTTTTCCAGAAAAGAATCATTTTGCCCATACCGATGAAACAGCGCCATGGCGCGGCGCTCCCAGCCTTTTTCCAAAAGACGGCAAAGCCGCTCGGCCTGACGGCGCACCGCCTGCTCCCGGACGCAGGAATGAGCCAGCTCGCCCAGCAGAAGCAGAAGCGCACCGCGAAGCGCCTGAGGCAGGGCCGTCCATTCTTCTTCCTCCAAAGGCTGCTCCTTCTGCCAGACGGCCAGCGCTTCCTCCAACTGGGAAAGACGCAGCTCCCCGGCGGTATGTGCCAGAAAGACCCGGGCAAAACAGGCAATCCGGCTTTCTCCGCCCGGAAAGGCCGTCAGCCGGACGGAACCCGGCGCCGGGCGCAGAGAAGCCGCTTCCTCCTGCAAGAAACGGCCATTATCACAAAGCTGGCGGGAGGCAGGCAGTCCTTCTTCCGACCGCAGGCCGTTCAGAAATCGAACGTTTTTTTCCAGCCCTTTCAGGGCGGAGGCAGGCGGCAGGAGCCGTGTCCGTCGGCGGCGCGGAGTCTGACCGGCCAGCGCCTTCATCCGGGCGGAAAGCGATGCTTCCGGCGAAACGTCCCGCCGGGAAAGAATAGGCTTTTTTCGAGCAGCGAGAAAAAGCAGAAAAAGCAGCGCAAGGCCTGCCGCAGCGATCCACCATTCCATTTGTCACAAACCTCCCTGCCGCTATGCTGAATATGCCATGGAGAGAAAAAGCACGGCTTCCCAAACGCGGAAGCATGCCGTCTGTATTCTGCACCGGCGAACGGTTTTCCATGTGAACAGATCCCAGCCGCGCCATTGACAAAACGAAGGGAGCCGCCTACAATAAAAACAGATTCGCAAAACGTCAAACGCTTTTTCTATTCTTCCTTTTACACTCCGTCGGCGCTAAAAAGGCTTCGGACGGACGCTGCTTTGTCAAGTGCATCAAATTCATCAAAAAGGATGTGTCATTATGCGGCTGGAAACGGAAAGACTGATTTTGCGGGAACTGACAAATGAAGATTTCGCGGCATGGTATGAGATCCTTTCGGATGCGGAAACCATGCAGTTCTATCCTGCGCCCTTTGATGAAGAAAAGGTACGGCAATGGATCAGCTGGAATCTGGAAAATTATCAGACCTACGGCTTTGGCCTGTGGGCGGTGCTCTTGAAGGAAGAAAACCGTTTCATCGGCGATTGCGGCATCACCATGCAGTACATTCACGGACAAATGCTGCCGGAAATCGGCTATCATATCCATAGGAACGAACAGGGGCGGGGCTATGCCTCCGAAGCGGCCCGTCGGTGCATACGATATGCCCTTGAGGAACGGAATCTCCCGGCGGTCTATTCCTATATGAAATACGACAATCTGGCTTCCTGCCGCGTAGCCCAAAAGAACGGGATGCGGCTTGTGGAAACCTACCCGGACGATCGCAATACCTTCACCCGGGTTTATGCCATCACCCGGGAAGAATGGCTGACCACACACGTTTCCGCGCCAAATGAATAGGATGAAGCAGCTTTCCGAATCAGTGTGGAAGGCATGAAGGAAAGGAGGGTTTGCATGATCCAGCGTTCCCTTTGGAAACGTCCCGCTCTGCAAACCAGCGAGGCAGTGCTTCTTCCGGCCATGCCCCGAATGAAGGCGGCGGAGCCGGTCTATTCCGACGGATACCAGCGTGTGCGCCCTACGGAGGATCCCTTTCGGCCGGTAGAAACAGAGGAAAACAGCCGGATGGCACTGAGCGCTTACGTCCGGCCCAGAGGCAGCATGGCGGGCCGCAGCGTGCTCCGGGCCGTCGGTATCGGTGCGGATCCATATCTGCGCCGGCGGACGGAAACAGGGTGGCCGGGCCGAATGACCGGGCGGTTCGCCCGATGGTAAAGAGGAAAAGAGACAGGAACAACGCCTGTCTCTTTTCGTATGGTCATATGGGTGAGCCTTACCGCACAAACAGCTGGGTGACGTAGACATATCCCTGACTGTCGGTGCATACGCCGATACCGACCTTCGTCCACTGACTGCCCAGAATGCTGGTACGGTGGCCGGTGCTGGACATGAACGCCGCCTGCGCCTTGGCCACAGTCGCATGGTGGGCGATGTTTTCCCCTACGGAGGCGAAGGCGTAGCCGTGGCTTCGAAGCATCTCCGCAGCGCTGCCCAGCGTGGGGGAGGTGTGAGCGAAATAGTGGTTCTCGTTCATATCGCAGCTCTTCAGCCGGGCCAGCGCGCAGAGGGCCGGGTCCAGCGTCAGGGCAGAACGTCCGTTGGCCGCCCGATCCTGGTTGAGCAAAAGAAATGCATTTTCCTCTTGCGCAGTGATGGAACCCGTAGTATAATCAATGCCCGTGGAAGGAGAGGGCGTTGCAATCACTGGATTTTTCGTGGGTTCCGGCGTGTTCGCCGCGGTAGGAACGGGCTGCTGCGTGGGCTTCTGTGTGGGAACGGAAGGGGCGGCAGGCGTTTCCGTTGGGAAAACGGGCGTTTCGGACGTTGGGACGGGCGAGATGGTCGGCGCCTGAGTCGGCACTTTCGTAGGCGCAGGAATCGGTGTCTGCACGGGCTGCTGAGTCGGGCATAGGGTCGGCTCGGAAGGAAGAACCGGCGGCTGAACCGTTGCCGCTGCAGCGGGCGTCGGGGTCACGACTGGTTCGGCCGTGGCGGGACATTCCGTCTGACGGGGCGCGCAATTCGTTTCCTGACGGTAGGGCCAGCCGGAAAAACCGAACTGTGAAGCAGGCGCGCCGTCTGCCGAAGCGGTGAAGGCCATAGCCGTACAAAGAACGGCTGCTGCCAAAGCTGAGAACATTTTGGTTTTCATAGTCTGCCTCCCATTTACGGTGATTTACGCCAATGGCGTAATAAAATCGTAATATATTTGTCATTTAAGTGCAACTTATTTGGCAATGAATTTCCATGGAAATGGCTGGATGGATATTTTGGCAGGGTCAAAAACCCTGATTTGATGGAGGGAAAACACATGAAACTGGTCAAATGCCCACGGTGCGATCTGAATTATATCCGGGAGGATGAAAAATACTGCAAGGTCTGCCTGCGTGAAATGAAGGGCGAACCCACCAACGACGATATGGAGCTTTGCTCCGTCTGCAACGCCGCCCCCGCGCTGCCCGGCAAGGACGTGTGCCTGAGCTGCCTGAAGGAGATGCAGTCCGGCGGCAGCCGCGACGATGTGGAGGACGCGCCTGTTTCCGTGGACGAATCCACCATTGGCCTGAATTCTGTCAGCACCATGGACGAAATCATTCCGGAAATCGAAGAAGACATCCCTGCCAACGAGTACGGCGATATTCAGAACGAACTTTCTCTGGAAAGCGTCATTGAAGACGAAAACGAGGATGACGACGAAGACAAGGACGACGACGACCGCTGATTTTCAGCGGTCTGTAAAGTGAGGCATCCATGGCAATCTATGCAATTGGCGATCTCCATCTGCCGGGACATCAGGAAAAACCCATGAATGTCTTTGGCGATCATTGGGATCGCCATTTTGACGTTATTCGGGAAAACTGGCTTTCGATGGTCAGCCCTGAGGACGTGGTGCTGATTCCCGGCGACATCAGCTGGGCCATGCAGCTTGAGGAGGCCCGGGACGACCTGATGCAGATTGCCGCTCTGCCCGGAAGAAAGCTGCTTTTGCGGGGCAACCATGATTACTGGTGGAACTCCATCAGCAAGGTTCGCGCCCTGCTGCCGGAAAACATGTACGCCATTCAGAACGACGCGCTGTCGCTGGACGGCGTGGTCTACTGCGGCACGCGCGGCTGGAATATCCCCGGGGAGGGACAGCCGGCTGACCCGCAGGATGTGAAGATCTTTCAGCGGGAGCTTCTGCGGCTGGAAATGTCTTTGCAGCAGGCGGAAAAGCTGGCGCACGGCAGCCTGCCCGTGGTGGTGATGATGCACTATCCGCCCCTGTATAAGGATCTGCTTTCCACGCCCTTTACCGAAATATTGGAACGCTACGGCGCGCGTACCGTGGTATTCGGCCACCTGCACGGCGCGGGCATCCGGTTTGGATTGGAAGGGCTGGTTCGCGGAATCGAGTACCATCTGGTCAGCTGCGATGCGCTTCATTTTTCCCTGCGCCGGATCGATGAAAGTGTCTTTTTTCCTAAAGAAAAAATCTAAAATTTTCGTTTCTTTTTCGAAATAAAATTGTAATATTTGGTATAAAACATTTGTTCCCCAAAGTTTGGAAAGATTGCTTCGGCAAACTTTCCAAACTTTTTCTTTTTTGACCCGAAAAAACCCTCGAACAGCCGTTCGCAAAAAAGACTGTTTTCGTTGTCGAAAAAAGCATCAAAGCCTTGCGGAGTATGGATTTGAGCCGTTGCATTTTTGATTTGAGTGGGGCATAATGGTGCTGGATGTCAGAAAGTGGAGCAAAATGCCACGCAGAGGAAGGGCGGGTGGAGCGCATGGACGAGACGCATGCCGAGGCGAATCAGACGCAAAGCGCCTCTATCCTCCCCAAAAACTACACTTTCTTCGGCAGCTACGACCACTCACTGGATCCGAAAGGGCGCATTATTATCCCTACCGCCTACCGCAAGCCTTTGGGAGAGGTCTTCACCATCAGCATCACCCGGGACGGCGAGGGCATCGCCCTGTATCCCGACCCGGTGTTCGATGAACTTCTGGCGGAACTCTACCGCCTCAATCAGCGCAAACCAGCCGTACAAAAGTATCAGGCTTATCTGGCCAAGATGAGCTACCGGGGCATGGAGGCGGACGGTCAGGGCCGTCTGCTTCTGCCGCTGAAGCTGCGCCAGATGGTGCTGGGGGATGCGCGGGATGTGGAAATCAGCGGCGCGCTGGATCACATCCGCATTGTGGACCGCAAGACCGCCGACGACGAAGACAGCTTCTTCCGGGAGCACCGGGAAGCCCTTCTGGACGAAATCGGCAATATGATGGAAGAATAACGGTTTCCGTAACCATTACGGAAAGGAGACGCAGCTATGGAACAGTATGTGTACACTTATGACAGCTTTGCGCAGCGCGGCGCGGAACAGTATGTGCCCACCGATCGTTTTCAGGTGAAAAGCAGCGTCTATCTGCCCGCCAGCGATATTGACCCGCGAACCGGTCAGCTGCAGCCGGACCGTCATCAGCGCCGCCGCACGCAGGGGCTGAATCTGGAAAGAGAAGGGCTGGATAAAGAAGGAAAGAGCCTGAACGAAGCCCTGCGGCGGGAATTCAGCAAGGGCGGCGTTCGCATTTCCGTGCGGGCGCTGGTGCTGATCGTCGCGGCTGTGCTGTTTTTCTGCGGCATTCTGCTTCTGTCCCAGCAGGGCATGATTGCGGAGCGGCAGAAGGCCCTCAATCGTCTGGAACGCTCCATTAAGGATTACCGCACCCAGAACGCCAGTCTGGAAGAAGAAATCGCCCAGGCGTCCGACGCTTCTACCATCTGCTACGCCGCGGCCCGGGATTTGAACATGATCCCCGCGGAGGCGGCGGAAGCGGTCTATCTGGTGGCGGTGGACACCCGTCCCGCGCTGACCGCCTCCAACGATACGGCGCAGACTGCTGAAACGGACGCCGTACAGGAAGCGGCGAATCCGTCCGATACGATTCACGTCTCCGCAGATTCCGGAAATTAAAGCCGAAAGAGCGCGGCGTTCGTCGAAAGGGTTCTATCGCTCTGAACGGCGGCATACATCCCATTATCACGGAAACCGTAAAATGGGGGAAGTATGATGCCTGCGGAGCTGCACATCCGGAAAAGAGTCCTGACCCTGCTGGTCATTCTGATTTTTCTTTTCGGCATTCTGGCATGCCGGATCGCCTATCTGACCACCGCCCGTTCTGCCGAGCTGACCAGCCGGGGCGTGCGCCAGTGGACGCGCGAGGGCACGGTCTATGCCCGCCGGGGCAATATTCTGGATACCAACGGCCAGACGCTGGTCATGAGCGCTACGGCCTACATCGTCAGCGTGGAGCCCGGCAAGGTCAGGGACGCGGAAGCCTTTGCCCGGATCGTAAGCCCGATTCTGGGCCTTTCCGAGGAAAAAGTGGCGGAAAAGGCGGCCAATCGGGGCAAATCCTCCGTGACGCTCAAGCGTCAGGTTCCCCGGGAAACGGCAGACCGGCTGCGTCAACTGAAGCAAAGCAAGGATGCGGAGACTGCTGAGGCCGCATCCGCGCTTTTGTTTGACGAAGACGTGCGGCGTGTCTACCTGCGGGGCGCGTTCCTGACCCAGACGTTAGGGCTGGTGAACGTGGACGGCGTGGGCCAATCCGGGCTGGAGCAGCAGTACGAGACGCTGCTTCGGGGCGAGGCAGGGCGCAGCATGCGCAGCGTGGACGGCAAGGCCCGGCCTATCTACGACAGCGGCAATCTTTACATCGAGCCCCAGGACGGCAGCACCGTCCGCCTGACCATCGATGCGACCATTCAGGAAATCGTGGAAAAGGCCATGCGGGAGTGCTATGAGGTCAACAAGGCGCAGGCGGTTCACGCCATCGCCATGGACGTCTATACCGGCGCGGTGCTGGCCATGTGCTCCAAGCCGGACTATGACCCCAACGACCCGCCCCGGGATCAGCTGAACGCGCTGCAAAGCCTGATGCGCATCCGCCTGATTTCCGACTCCTACGAGCCGGGCTCCACCTTTAAGATCCTGACGGCCGCCGCCGCGCTGGACAGCGGCGTGACGGCGCCGGAGGACGGCTTTTACTGCTCCGGCAAAATCAAGGTGGACGGCGATACCATCAAGTGCTGGGGCAATCCCCATAAGGCCGAAACGATGGCGCAGGCTTTGCAGAACAGCTGCAACCCGGTCTTCGTGGAATTGGCCCTGCGCATGGGAACCGAGCGCTTTTACCAATACCTGCATGCTTTCGGGCTGGGTGCGAAAACCTGTATTGACTTGCAGGGGGAGGAAAGTGGTATACTAATACCCGTGAATTCCGTCAAGAATGTGGATCTGGCGCGGATCGGCTTTGGCCAGAGCGTGGCGGTAACGCCCGTTCAGCTGCTGACCGCCGCCTGCTCGGTCATCAACGGCGGACGGCTCATGCGGCCCTATCTGCTGAAGGAAGCCGTTTCCCCGGACGGAACCGTCCTTTACCGCACGTCGCCCAAGGTGGTTTCCACGCCCATCTCCGAGGAAACCTCCCTGACCATGCGGAAGCTGCTGGAGGACGTGGTGGCTATCGGCGGCGCGAAAAATGCCCGCATTCCGGGCTACCGTATCGGCGGCAAAACGGGCACGGCGCAGGTCTACAAGGACGGCCGCATTGTGCGGAACGTTCACATCGGTTCGTTTCTGGGCTTTGCCCCGGCGGATGATCCCCGCATCGCCCTGCTGGTGATCGTGGACGAAGCCGACACCCCGGTGGACTACGGCGGAACCACCGCTGCGCCTTTTGCTAGACAAATCCTCGCGGATGTGTTACCTTATTTAGGTTATCAGCCCGACGGGGATGATGGCAGCGAACCGGTGCAGGTGGCGGACGTGATCGGCCTTCCGCTGTGGGAGGCCCGAAAGACACTTTCCGCTTTGGGACTGAAGGTGCTGGACGACGGGGGAAGCGGCAGCGTGACCGCCCAGATGCCCAGCGCCGGAGCCAAGCTCCGTACCGGCGGACAGATGATGCTCTACACCTACGAAGAGGCTTTGCCGGAAACGGAAACGCTGGTATGCGTGCCGGATGTTTCGGGCAAGTCTATTGCATCCGCCGCTTCGCTGCTGCGCCAGCGGGGGTTGGAGATGGAAATCGACGGAAGCGGCTTTGCCGTTTCGCAGGAGCCAGCCGCAGGAAGCTTCCTTGCGCCGGATTCCGTCGTTCTGGTTCATTTTGAGTTACCGAATCCATAAGGATGGGGGAGTACCAATGCTACTGAAGGATCTGCTGGTGGACGTACCCGGAGTTCTGGAAACGAAGGGAAATATGGACGCCCGGATAGACGCCCTGATCACGGACAGCCGGGAAAAGACTTCCGGCGGGCTGTTCTTCTGCATCAGCGGCGCGCGCTTTGACGCTCATACGTTTGTGGGTCAGGCGGAGAAAAACGGCTGCGTCGCCTTTGTGGTGGAGCGCATTCTGGATGCGGATGTGCCTCAGGTGAAGGTGGAAAACGTCCGTTCCGCCATGGCTTATATCGCTGCGGCTTTCTACGGCCATCCCGAAAAAGAGATCCGCATGGTGGGCGTGTGCGGCACCAAGGGCAAAACCACGACCAGCTACCTGATGAAGGCGATCCTGGAAAAGGCGGGCTTCAAGACCGGCCTGATCGGCACCACCGGCAATATGATCGGCGAGAAGCGCCTGCACAGCAACCTGACCACCCCGGATCCCATCGATCTGCACCGCTGCCTGCGGCAGATGCGGGACGAGGGCGTGGAAGCGGTCAGCATGGAGGTCAGCGCTCATGCCGTGGCCATGCACCGGCTGGACGGCGTGACCTTTGAGGCCGCCTGCTATACCAACCTGTCTCAGGATCATCTGGATTATTTCGGCACCATGGAGAACTACTTCGAAACCAAGAAGAGCTTCTTCATGCACGGACAGGTGCTCAACGCCGCGCTGAACGCCGACGATGAGACCAGCGATAAGATCATCAAGGATATCAAGGTGCCCTATCTGACCTTCGGCATCAGTTCCGACGCGGACGTGTTCGCCCGGGATATTGAAATTTCCGAGGACGGCGTGTCCTTCTCCATTCTGCTGCGCGGGCTGGAGGAAATGCCGGTGCATATGCACCTGACGGGCATGTTCAACGTGTACAATGCGCTGGCCGCCGCTTCGCTGGCCATGATCCTCGGCATTGACAAGCAGGCCATCCGGGAAGGGCTGGAAAGCGTGGTCAACGTGCCCGGCCGGGTGGAAATGCTGGATACCAAGACGCCCTACAAGGTCATTCTGGATTACTCTCATTCTCCCGACGCGCTGGAAAACATTCTGACCACCGTGCGCACTTTTACCCGCAGCCGGCTGATCGTGCTGTTCGGCTGCGGCGGCGACCGGGATCACGGCAAGCGGCCCATCATGGGCGAGATCGCCGGCCGTCTGGCAGACTTCTCCATCCTCACCAGCGATAATCCCCGCACGGAGGACCCCAACGCCATTCTGGCCTCCATCGAGGAGGGCATCAAGCCTACAGGCGGAAAGTATGTCATCATCGAGAACCGGCGGGAAGCTATCCGCTACGCGCTGGAAATGGGCCGGGACGGCGATGTGATTATTCTGGCGGGCAAGGGCCACGAGACCTATCAGGACATCATGGGCGTGAAGCGTCCCTTTGATGAAAAGGTCGTCGTGCAGGAGCTGCTTCGGGAGCTTCAGCCGGAGCTTGAATCTTCAGAGGAGTGAATACCATGCTAAAGCTGATTCTGGCGCTGATCCTTTCTCTGGCGGGCGTGCTGGTGCTGGGCCCCCGGGTGATCCCCGTGCTGCGCAAGCTGAAATTCGGGCAGACCGTATACGAGCTGGGCCCCCAGTCCCACAAGACCAAGCAGGGCACGCCGACCATGGGCGGCCTGATGTTCGTGCTGACCACCTGTCTGGCGGCGGCTGTGTTCACCGGCCGCTGGTACGGCCAGTGGGATTTTACGCTGGCGCTGATCGGCGTTTCCCTGCTGACCATGCTGGTGGGCTTTGTGGACGACTACATCAAGGTCGTGAAAAAGCGCAATCTGGGCCTGATCTGGTGGCAGAAGGTCGTGGCGCAGGTGGTGATCTCGCTGGCCTTCTCCTGGTACTGCTATCGGAATCCCATGGTGGGCAGCAGCGTGATCGTACCCTTCTTCAACGTGGAATGGGATCTGGGCGTGTTCTATGTGCCGCTGATGACGCTGGCCATGATCTTCATGGTCAACAGCGCCAATCTGCAGGACGGTCTGGACGGGCTTCTGTCCAGCGTCAGCGTGATCGGCAGCTCCGCCTGGGGTCTGATCGCCGTATTTGTGACGCTGGCAGGCGCTTCCGTACTGACCCCGGAAACCATGGGCAACTATCAGCATCTGGCGATCTTCGCCATGGCGCTGGCGGGCGGCTGCATGGGCTTCCTGCGCTTCAACCACTATCCCGCGCTGGTATTCATGGGCGATACGGGCAGCATGTACATCGGCGGGGCCATGGTGGGCATGAGTATGCTTCTGCGGATGCCGATCTACTGGCTGCTGATCTGCTTTACCATGTTCGCCTCTTCCATGAGCGTGATTATTCAGCGCATCTATTTCAAGGCGACTCATGGCAAGCGCATCTTCAAGATGTCTCCGATTCATCATCACTTTGAACTGAGCGGCATGACCGAACAGCAGATTGTGGCCATGTACTCCATCGTGGAGGGCCTTCTGTGCCTGATCTCCCTGTTCTCTCTTCCCCTGAACTGATAGACAGAAACGATTTTGAGGATTTCGGAGGTGAAAATCGTCATGAAAGTTGAAAAGAAGCGCGTGTTGGTAGTGGGCATGGCTCGCAGCGGTATTGCCGCCGCCGAGCTGCTGCTCCGCCATGGTGCCATTCCCATTTTGTCGGATATGAAACAGGAAGAGGCGTTTGGCGACCAGCTGGACAGCCTGCGCGGCACGGCCTGCGTGTTCCGGCTGGGGCAGGACAGCGTGAAGCTGCTGGACGAGGCGGACATTCTGATGATCAGCCCCGGCGTGCCCATCGACGCGCCTGTGGTGAAGGCCGCCAAGGAAAAGGGCATCCCGGTCGTTGGCGAGCTGGAGCTGGCTTCCTCGCTGCTCAGCGGCGATATGCTGGCTATTTCCGGCACCAACGGCAAGACCACCACCACCACCCTTCTGGGCAAAATATTCGAGAACGCCGGACGAATTACCCACGTGGCCGGAAACATCGGCTATCCGCTGTCCAATGTGGCGATTTCCGCCAAACGGGAGGATGTGACGGTAGTGGAGGTTTCCAGCTTCCAGCTGGAAAGCGTCAAGACCTTCCATCCCCATGTGGCGGCGCTTCTGAACATTACCGAGGATCATCTGAACCGCCACGGCACGATGGCCCAGTATATCCGCATGAAGCAGCGCCTCTTCGAAAATCAGACGGCGGATGATTTTGCCGTGCTGAACTACGACGATCCGGTGCTGAACAAAATGGCCGAAAAGCTGAAGAGTCAGGTGGCGTTTTTCAGCCGCACCCATCAGCTGGAAAACGGCGCGTTTGTCAAGGACGGAAAGATTGTCTGGCAGTGGAAGGGCGAGACCCGCCCCATCTGCGATGCGGATTCCATCCTGATCCCCGGCCCCCACAATCTGGAAAACGCGCTGGCCGCTGCGGCGATGGCCTGCGCCATGAATGTGCCCGCGCCGGTCATCCGCCACACCCTGCAAACCTTTACAGGCGTGGAGCACCGCATTGAAAAGGTGCGCGTGCTGGATGGCGTTACCTACATCAACGACAGCAAAGGCACCAATGTGGACAGCACCATCAAGGCCGTGCAGAGCATGCGCGCGCCTACGGTGCTGATTCTGGGCGGCTATGACAAGCACACCAACTTCATGCCGCTGTGCCAGGAGATCATCGCCTCCGGCCTGATTTCCCACGTGGTGGTCATGGGCGAAACCTCCCGGCAGATTCGCCAGCAGCTGGAGGAAGCGGGCTACGATCGGATCAGTCAGGCCTACAGCATGAGCGACGCCATCGAAAAATCCCGCCTGCTGGCGGTTTCCGGCGGCAATGTGCTGCTGTCTCCCGCCTGCGCCAGCTTCGATATGTTCAAGGATTTTGAACAGCGGGGCGAAATTTTCAAGGAACTGGTGGGTCAGCTTCAGTAACCCTGCATACCAAAGCCCTTCCCTTCGGCGAAGGAGATGCGCACGAAAGCAAAGCATCTTGAACAAGCGCGTTGGGAGGGGCTTTTATGTTGGAACAGCAGCCGGTATGGCGGCAGAACCGAAGAAAGCGGCTGAAACCGGCGGACGGCACGCTGGCGCTGATTCTGGCGCTCCTGATGATGTGCGGCCTGCTGACGCTGTTCAGTGCCACCTACTATAAGGCCATCGACAAGGGCGATGCGCTGCTGGAAGTGAAAAAACAGCTGATCGGCGTGGGGCTGGGCGGCTTTCTGATGTTCCTGACCAGCCGGATTCCCTACCGCTTCTGGCAAAGGCCGCGTGTGGTCATTCTGGCCCTGACGGGCAGCTTTGCGCTGCTGGTGCTGGTGCTGATTCCCGGGATCGGCGTGTATGTGAACGGCTCCCGCCGCTGGCTGAATGCAGCGGGCCTGAGCTTTCAGCCGTCGGAGCTGGCCAAAATCGCTTCGGTGCTGTATCTGGCCTCTACGCTCAGCTTCCGGCTCAAGCAGGTGGAGCGCCTGTGGACGGGCATCCTGCCCCTGCTGGCGGTTCCTGCGGCGATGTTTTTGCTGATTTTGCAGCAGCCCAATCTGTCCACTGCCGGGAGCATCATGATCGTGGCCGTGCTGATGATGCTGCTGGCCGGGGCCAGATGGAAGCACCTGAGCCTGATGGGCTTAGCGGGGCTGGCCGTGGGCTTTGCCTATGCGTGGGTGGAGCCCTACCGCCGGGAGCGGCTGCTGTCCTTTCGAAATCCCTTCGCCCAGATGAGCGACGAGGGGTATCAGCTTTCTCAATCCCTGATCGCCATCGGCTCCGGCGGCCTGTTTGGCCGGGGACTGGGACAGGGGCGGCAGAAGTTTTCCTACCTGCCTTATCCGGAAAGCGACTTTATTTTCGCCATTATCGGCGAGGATTTCGGCCTGTTCGGCTGCTGCGTGGTCATCCTGCTTTTTGTGGCCTTTGCCATAGCGGGGATGCGCATTGCCCTGAACTGTCAGGATCGCTACGGCTGTCTGCTGGCGGCGGGGATTACGGCCATGATCTCCGTACAGGCCTTCATCAATATCGGCGTGGTCGTGGGGATTCTGCCTACCACAGGGCTTCCCCTGCCCTTTTTCAGCGCGGGCGGCACCTCTATTTCCCTTCTGATGGCCGCCGTCGGCATTCTCTTTAACATTTCCCGCTACGATTAGCAGGGGTTTGCCCCTGCGCCCCGGCCAAGGTGCGCGGCTTGAAGCCGCAAAGGCCCAAGGCTCTCACACATCTCCGGCCAGCGCATAGGATGGGTCATGCGATGCTTGACGGAGGTGGAAATATGGACGCCTTGCGGATTCGAGGCGGGAAACGCCTGAAGGGCGAATGGACGGTGCAGAACGCGAAAAACGCGGCGCTGCCCATCATGGCCGGGGCTATCCTGACGGAAGGAAAGACCTTTCTGCGGGACTGCCCGCAGCTCAGCGACATCAGCGATATGGGGGAGATTCTCCGGACGCTGGGCTGCGGCGTACATAGGAATGACGGAACGCTGGAAATCGATCCGGGCGGGCTGTGCGGCTATGAAATGCCCGAGGAGCTTTCCAAGAGGATTCGTTCTTCCATTTTTCTGCTGGGGCCTATCCTGGCACGGTTCCGCCGGGCCAACGTCTCTTTGCCCGGCGGGTGCGAAATCGGCCTGCGCCCCATCGACCTGCACCTGAGCGGCCTTCGCCAGCTGGGTGTGCAGATGGTGGAAGAGGGCGGCGTGATTCGCTGCGACGGGCGGAATATGCATCCGGCGACTGTGCATTTCGATTACCCCAGCGTAGGCGCGACGGAAAACGTGATGATGGCCGCCGCGCTGCTCCGGGGCGAGACGGTGCTGAACAATGTGGCAAGAGAGCCTGAAATTCTGGATTTGCAGCGCTTTTTGAACGCCATGGGCGCCAGAATCGCCGGTGCGGGCACCAACACCATCCGGGTGCAGGGCGTATCCCGGCTGACCGGCGTGGAATACCGGCCCATGCCGGATCGGATCGCCGCAGGCACGCTGCTGGCCGCAGCCGCCATTACCGGGGGAAGCGTCCGCCTGCATAACGTGCCGGTGGAGGAAATGCTGGCGGTGATTGCCAAGCTGGAAGAAATGGGCTGCGTGATTTCCCGGCAGCAAAGCGCCCTGACCCTTCACGGCCCGGAGCGGCTTACCGCTTTTGCCCAGCTGCAAACGCAGCCCCATCCGGGCTTTCCTACGGATATGCAGGCCCAGATGATGGCGGCGGCTTCTCTGGCGAAGGGAACCTCCGTCGTGGTGGAGAATGTTTTCGAGAACCGCTTCGCCCATGCGGGCGATTTGAACCGCATGGGAGCGAATATCCTGATTAACGGCCGCACGGCGGTCATTCGCGGCGTGGAGCGCCTGAGCGGCGCGCGTGTGACGGCCCGGGATCTGCGGGGCGGGGCGGCGCTGGCCATTGCGGGTCTGGCGGCGCAGGGGGAGACGGTCGTGGAGCGCGCCCGGCTGATCGACCGGGGCTACGAGCATTTGGAAACGGCCCTTTCCCATTTGGGAGCCGATATTCAGCGGATTTCAGCGGAAAAAGGAGAGAAACACCCATGAAACACAAGCGGAACGCTCCTTCCGGACAGGAACGGGAGGAATTTGAGGCCTACGGCGAGTATTCCTATGCTTATCTGCACGACCGGCAGGCGAAGGAAAATCCGTCTGCCGGTTCGCCCCCCGAACGACCGCTTGGCGCTTCTGCTGCGGCGATAGAAAAGCGCCGTCAGAAGCGGCAGAAGGGCATATTCATCAAGGCGCTGGTTCTGCTGGCGGCGTTGTGCGTGCTGATCGTGGTGCTGCAGGAGACGGTTTTTCGGCTGGACGCGGTGTACGTCATCGGCCTGCAAGACCACTCGCCCCAGCAGGTGGTGTCTGCCTCCGGGCTGTACAAGGGACGGAATATTTTCACGGTCAGCGAAGACGAGATCGCCAAAAATCTGGAAAAGGACTACTCCATCATTTATCAGGGGATGCAGATCGAGTACCCCAGCACCATCTATCTTTATGTGGAGGAGCGCAAGCCCGTAGCCGTGATGCGCTGGCTGGGCAGCCAGTATGTGCTGGACGCGAAGGGCATGGTCATGAGCGAAAGCGACAGCATGGAGCTTCCAGAGGGGATGCCGTTGGTCACGGGCTTTCGGGTCACGGCGGTGCATGTAGGGCAGAACCTTTCCCTGCGCAGCCAGAAGCAGATGGATATTTACTGCGACCTGCTCAACGAGCTTTCCCTGCAGGAATATGCGGATCAGGTGACGGAAATCAACCTGTCCGATACGGAAAATCTTTATCTGATTACGCAGGAGGGCATCTCCGTGCGCATGGGGGACGGTGAATACCTGCGCGCCAAGGTGGGGGCCATCCGCACTTACATCGCCTACTTCCGGCAGCTGGGCACCGATTCCGGCGTGCTGGACGTTTCCATTCCCGAAGACGGAAAATTCATGCCCGAACGGTAACGAATTTCTTCATTCAAAGGCAAAATTTACAAAAAAGTGAAAAAAAAGTGGGTTTTGGCTTGCGATTTCCTGTTAAAACGGGTACAATAAATGCTGGTACATTGGGTGCCCTGTTTGCGTAACCTTTTGTTTGGTTCAAAGCGCCCAACGCCTGCCGTCAGGGATGCCTGCGGCTGATTCCAGAAGAACTGGGGAAATGCGGAGTATGAAATCAACCATTGCGGCAATTGATTTTGGCACGTCGAAGATCGTGACGCTGGTGGCCGAAACCAGCGGCTCTCAGCGCTGTGATATTGTCGGCGCGGGGATTTCCATGTACGACGGCTTTTTGGAGGGCGAATGGAACAACACCATGGCCCTGAACGAAGCCATTCAGAAATCCATCAGCGAGGCGGAAAATCAGTCCAAGCGCAAGATCCGCGAGATCAACGTGGGCGTGCCGGGCGAGTTTACCCGCGTTTACGCAGTGGAAACCAGCGTGACCATTCAGGGAGCCGATCCCCGGGTAACGCCCCGCCATGTGGAGAAGATCTTCGCCAACGCGGACAAGCGTCTTTCCCCGGTACGCGGCGTGGTGGTCCACCGCAGCCCCGCCTGGTTCATGGTGGACGGCGGCAAAAAGACGCTGGAGCCCGTGGGCCTGAAGGGCAACGAGCTCAAGGCGCTGGTCAGCTTCGTCGTAGCCGATACCTTCTTCCTGGATGACGTCATGGCCCGGCTGCGGGATATGAATATTACCGTCAGCGGCTTTTTCTCCTCTTCTACCGGCGAGGCCATGCTGTACCTGCTGGAGGAAGACCGGGACCGCACCGCGCTGCTGATCGACGTGGGTTACCTCTGCACCGACGTGATGGCGGTGGAGGGCGACGCGGTGATCTTCCAGAAGACCCTTCCCGTGGGCGGCGGGCATATAGCTGCCGATGTGGCGGAAGGCCTGAATATTTCGCTGGAATCCGCCGAACAGATCAAGCGCGAATACGTGTATGGAATTTCCACCATTTCGCAATCCTATACCGTGACCGGCGGCGACGGCGTCAAGGCGGATACCTTCACGCAGGAGCAGGTGGCCGAGGTGCTGGAGCCGCGGGTGGACGAAATTGCCGAGATGATCAAGGAATGCATCGATGAAAGCGGCATGAAGCTCAGCGACTGGTCCAACATCTACCTGACCGGCGGCGGCCTGAGCCTGAACCGGGGCGGCCGGGATTATCTGGCGGCCAAGCTGGAAAAGCCCGTGCGCGATACCGTCAAGCGCACCATCAAGCTTTCCAGCCCCATCTACGCCAGCGCCATGGGTCTGATGGACCTGATTATCGACACCATTGAATCCAGAAATGTTCCCGCAAGCGGTTTTTCGGGCGGCATCAAGGACTTCTTCCGAAGCCTCTTGGGCGGCTGAGCAGCGGATAAAACCTGAGCGAAACAAAAACTAGGGGGATGCACTGTGCTTGAATTTCAGATCGAGGATCAACAGAGCTTTGCTACGATCAAGGTAATCGGCTGCGGCGGCGCAGGCAATAACGCGGTCAACCGCATGGTGGACGCGGGACTGAAGGGCGTGGAATTTATCGCCATCAACACCGACCGTCAGGCGCTGGCCATGAGCAAGGCCAGCACCACCATTCAGATCGGTGAAAAACTGACCAAGGGCCTTGGCGCAGGCGCGGTTCCCGACGTGGGCCGCCGGGCTGCCGAGGAAAGCCGCGAAGAGATCGCCCAGGCGATCAAGGGCGCGGATCTGGTCTTCGTTACCGCCGGTATGGGCGGCGGCACGGGTACGGGCGCGGCTCCCATCGTGGCGGAAATCGCCCGGGACCTGAACTGCCTGACCATTGCCGTGGTCACCAAGCCCTTCCAGTTTGAGGGCAAGCAGCGCATGAAGAACGCCGAAATGGGCGTGATCGACCTGAAACAGCGGGTGGATACGCTGGTGGTGATCCCCAACGACCGTCTGCTGCAGGTGGTCACCAAGGGCACGACCATGCTGGAAGCCTTCCGCATTGCGGATGACGTGCTGCGTCAGGGCATTCAGGGCATCAGCGACCTGATCGCTGTGCCTGCGCTCATCAATCTGGACTTTGCCGACGTGAAGACCGTCATGGAAAGCGGCGGACTGGCTCATATGGGCATCGGCGTCGGCAAGGGCGAAAACCGGATGGTGGAAGCCGCCAAGAACGCTATTTCCAGCCCGCTGCTGGAAACCAATATCGATGGGGCCCGCGCGGTGCTGATCAACATCACCGGCGGCGAGGACATGAGCATTATCGACATCAACGAGGCCGCCAGTCTGGTGATGCAGGCTGCGGACAGCGAAGCCAACATCATTTTCGGCGCTGGCATTGACGATTCGCTGGACGATGAAGTCCGCATTACGGTCATTGCCACCGGCTTTGAAAAAACGCCCTTCCCCAAGAAGGAGGACGCGAAATCCAAGACCGGCGGCGAGCGCGACTGGACCCGTTCTTTTTCCAGCGGAAACTCCGGCAGCGCCTACGGCTCTTCCGGTTCCGGCCGGCAGGATTTCTCTTCCGGTTCTTCCTATGAGGATATGAGCTTCAATATGCCCATGGAAGACGAGTCCATGCACAGCGACTTCGGCGGCGGTTATGTGGGCGGTTCGTCCATTCCCACGCCCGCGGCCATGCCGCCCATGATGCAGCAGGGTTCCAACTACTATGCCAGCTATGGTCAGCCCAGCGGCTATCAGCCCCGGCAGACCTACGGCCAGCCGGATTACGGCATGCAGCAGCCGGTGCAGGGAATGCAGTACGGCAATGTGCAGCAGCCGATGGTTCCGCAGATGGAGTATGGCCAGCAGTATCAGGCTCCGGCTCAGAATGCACAGGCGCAGCAGCCGCAGAATGGCGCGCAGCCCCAGCAGGCCGCGCAGCAGCCCGCGGCAGAGGCGACTCCCGCTCCCGCCGCTTCCACCGTGGAACGCGACGATCTGGGTGTGCCCGCTTTCCTGCGCCGCCCCACTCGGAAATAACAGCAAATGGGGAAGGGATGCGCTGATTCGGCGCATCCCTTCTTTCATCTCAAAACCAGCGCTTTTCAGTTTTTTTAAGGCACAAATGAATACAGATATTTGGACGGCTGACAGCCGTTCATTTTTTTGAATGCGGATATGCAGAGATGAGCAGTTTGCACCGCCGCAATCCAATGGATGAAGCGCGCCGGTCGTGCCGAGCAGTGAGGATGCGGACGAATGACAACCCGTTTCTTCGTTTTTTCTCCTGTTCTGCGGGGAAAGGCGTTTTTAGACATCCAGAGGAAATCGAATTTCCGGCAGAATGTCACAATCTTTTGCGAATCGGTCTTGCATTTTGGAGCTTTTGATAGTATAGTAAAGAAAATTACAAAACCTACTGAACCTCCAAGACCCATTTGGTTTATAAGGAAAGGAGCCGGTTTTATGCCCCTTCATCACAAACAGCGGGAGACGGAAATTGCCCGCCGCGCTCAGGAAATCGTGGATCAGATGACCGTGGAGGAATGCGTATGGCAGACGCTGTATACCGCCCCGGCCATCGAACGGCTGGGAATCCCCAGCTATAACTGGTGGAACGAGGCGCTCCACGGCGTGGCCCGGGCAGGATTGGCCACGGTGTTTCCGCAGGCAATCGGGTTGGCGGCCTGCTTTGACGATGAACTGATGAAGCGCGTCGCGGAGGTGATCTCCACCGAGGGACGGGCCAAGTACAATGAAGCCCAGAAAAACGGCGATCATGACATTTATAAGGGCCTGACCTTCTGGAGCCCTAATGTGAACCTGTTCCGGGATCCCCGGTGGGGCCGGGGGCAGGAAACCTACGGCGAGGATCCCTGCCTGACAGCCCGGCTGGGCGTGGCCTTTGTGAAGGGCCTGCAGGGGGACGACCCCGACCACCTGAAAGCGGCGGGCTGCGCCAAGCATTTTGCCGTTCATTCCGGCCCGGAAAGCCTGCGCCACGAGTTCGACGCGGAGGTATCGCCGCGGGATCTGTGGGAAACCTATCTGCCCGCCTTTGAAGCGCTGGCTACGGAGTCCGGCGTGGAGGGCTTTATGGGCGCGTACAACCGCACCAACGGGGAGCCCTGCTGCGCTCATTCCGTGCTGATGGGACAGATTTTGCGGGGCAAATGGGGCTTTGACGGCTACTTTACCTCCGACTGCTGGGCAATCGGCGATTTCCACCTGCACCATCACGTGTGCGATACGCCGGTGGAATCGGTCACGCTGGCCATGAAGAACGGCACCGATCTGAACTGCGGCCAGATGTATGGCCACCTGCTGACCGCCTATCACGAGGGCAAGGTGACGGAAGCGGAGCTTCGGACGGCGGCCTTCCGGCTGATGCGTACCCGCCTGCGGCTGGGACTGCCCGGCGACAAAACGCCGTGGGACGATCTGAGCTACGCGGACGTGGACACGGACGAACATCGGGCGCTGAATCTGGACGTGGCCCGCAAGGCGCTGGTGCTGCTGAAAAATCAGGACGGTTTCCTGCCGCTGGATCGGAAGAAGCTGCACACGGTGGCGGTCATCGGCCCCAACGCCATATCTACGGTGGCGCTGGAGGGCAATTACTGCGGCACGGCAGGGGAATACCACACCGTTTATGACGGCATTCGGGAAGCCCTTCCTCAAACGACCCGCGTGTACTATGCGCAGGGCAGCCATCTCTGTCTGGATCGGGTGGAGGATCTTTCGAAGAAACCCAACGACCGGCTCAGTGAAGCCGTAGCCATTGCCGCCCGCAGCGAGCTGGTCATTCTGGCCGTGGGATTGGATCAATCTATCGAGGGCGAAGAAATGCCCGATTCCAAGCTGAAAACCTGCGGCGATAAGCCCGATCTGCTGCTGCCGGATGGGCAGCGAGCCTTGATGACCGCCATCGGAAAGACCGGCGTGCCCACGATTATCGTCAACATGAGCGGAAGCGCCATCGATCTGGCTGACGGCAACGACTATGCCAAGGCGATCATTCAGGCATGGTATCCCGGCGCGGAGGGCGGAAGAGCCGTGGCCCAGCTGATTTTCGGCGATTATTCTCCCTCGGGCCGTCTGCCGGTCACGTTCTATCATAACGACGAGGAGCTTCCCGCCTTTACCGACTACCGCATGGCGAACCGCACCTATCGCTTCCGGCAGCAGAAGCCGCTGTATCCCTTTGGCTACGGCCTGTCTTACACGAGCTTTGCCTACTCCGGCCTTCGGGTGGAAGTGTCGGATGAAAAGCCTGTCCGTGCGTTTGCGACGGTTCAGAACATCGGCGACCGGGAAGGCGATGAGATCGTTCAGGCCTATGTCCATTTGGAAAAGGCGGAAGTGCCCGTGCCTCTGCGCACACTGGCCGCATTCCGCCGCGTCAGCCTGCGTCCGGGCGAAAGCCGCGAAGTGGAATTGTCTCTGACACCTTCCACCCTGTGCGTATACGAAGACGATGGAACCCGGCGGACGCATCGAGGCAGCGTGCGTCTCTGGGTCGGCGGCCGTCAGCCGGACGAGCGCAGCCGTGAGCTGACCGGCACAAATGTGCTGGAAACGATTTTTGAGCTTTCGTAATCCCACCAAAAAAGAAACCGCCGTACTTCCGAGCCTGTCGGAAGTATGGCGGTTTGCTATGGACGTTATTCCGCACCATCCCCGTCGCAATAATGATATTTTCGGAGTCTTTTGCCCGCTGCAAGGCACAGCAGGACGCCGAGAAGGCCGAGGACGCCCATCATCATAGCGGCGCCGGAGCCTTTTCCGCTGCCGAACAGCGCCGTAAGCCAGCGGATATTTCCGCAGCGCTGCATCAGCGGTTCAAAGAACCGGTCTACCGCAAAGCCGCCCAGAAACAGGCCGATGGGAATCGTGAAGAACTGAAAGGTGTTGCGGCAGGCATAAACCCGTCCCTGTAAGGGAAGGGGGATCGAAGTCCGCAGAATGACGTCCAGATTGGCGCTCATCACGGGCACCAGCACCCAGCCGATGATCTGCCCCACGCACCAGAGCCATGGTTCGCGGGCAAAGGCCAGCAAAAAATTTTCCGTCCCAAGAGAAAAGGACATGGTCAGATACACCACGCGCACGCGGTTCTTTGGCTTGGGAAGGAGGGAAACCAGCAGACTGCCGAAAATCATGGCGATGCCCGAACAGGAGGTCACAAGGCTCAAGATCCGTGCGCCGCCCTTCGGGTTGGGCAGAACGAAACCGGGCAGCGTCGCGTCAAAGGCGGATGCTACAAGGTTCACGCCTGCCATAAACAGAATCAGCGTTAGAATCATGGAATTCTGCTTCAGAAAGGACAGTCCGCCTTTGGCAAGCGATAAAACGCTTTCTTCCTTCTGCACCTCATTTTGGGGAATTGGAATCAGTAGAAGCAATGCCAGAAAGGCAACGGCAAAGCTCCCAAGATCAAGGGCAATCACCAGTTTCAGACCGGCAAAGGAATACACTGCCGTAGCGATCAGCGGATTCAGAATCGAAATGAGCGACCTTGACAGGGATTGCAGACCGCTTGCCCGCTGGTACTGTTCCCGGGGAATGAGCAGGGTCATGGCTACATCGGAAGCGGGCTGCTGTACCGTGTTCATGAGCCCCGAAACGGCGTTGAGAAGATACAGATGCCATCCCGCAAGCCGCCCCATGCAGAACAAGACCAGAACCGTTACCGTACACACCGCCGCAAAGCTGTCGCAGCAGAGCATGAGCTTCTTTTTGTCAAACCGGTCTGTCAAAGCCCCGGCAAATATGCTCATCAGAATATAGGGGGCATAAGAGCAGATCGTCAGCGCCGCCGCGCTCAAAGAAGACCCGGTCTTTTCGTAGAGCCACAGCGTCAGGGCATAGGCGGTCATGGAACTGCCGAGTTGGGAAAGGCTTTGGGTGCTCCATAAAATCAAAAAATTTTTGAATCCGGAAAATGGATGCTTTTTCATTGCTTTGCTCCTTTATTATAATGGTTCGGAAGCAAAGCCCGAGGAGAAGCGAAACCTCTCCACGCAGTCTCCTCAGACTCTGCGTGGAGCGTAGACAATGGCCAGCAGCATGATCTTTCCTCCTGCCTTTCTTGACGGAAAACCGTCGTCATGATAACAGTTTACGCCTGCTTTTCTGAAAGATCAATGGCCTTCAGCGTATTCCCGATATCGCTGCTGATACATAGCGAACGGGACTGAAGGGAGTCGGGACAGAAAGCCTCCCCCTGATTGACGCATACATAGACGGCCCGGGGATTCTGCGCGGTGAATTGCCAGAAGGGCACTTTGATGATGCCGGGGGTGTTCATTCCCACCCCCAGCTCCAGATAAACCACCCGGCTTTGGGCCGTGCGGTTCAGGAAAGCCTGATACCGTTCGGCAGCCGCGTCCCAACCGGCGTCCTGAACGAAACGGTCGTCGCAGCGCAGGTTCATGGTCATGGGCTTGCCGCAGACCGGACAGCGGGGAAGCAGCTCGCTGGGGATCTGCAGGTTTTCCTGCTGCGCTGCCATCCGGCGGACGGTAGCTTCATTGTCGTAGGTTCGCTGACAGCAGGGCTTGCTGCACTGGAACAGCCCGTAATCGCCTTGGGTGTAAAAAAGGCGTTCTTTGTCAAAGCCGGCCTTCTGGAACTGGTGATCTACGTTGGTGGTCAGAACGAAATAGTCCCGTCCCTGCAAAAGCTGCAAAAGCAGCCGGTAGGGTTCGCCGACGCCCGCTTCGTAACGGTTCAGCAGGATCATCCGCGACCAGAAAGCCCAGTAGGCTTCCGGCGAGCGGTAGGGGTAGAAGCCGCCCGAGTACATATCATGGAAGCCATAGGCCTGTTCGAAGGGGGCAAAATGCTGCCGGAAGCGCTCGCCGTCATAGGCAAAGCCAGCCGAAGCGGAAAGCCCCGCCCCGGCCCCGACAATGACAGCGTCCGCCGCTTCCAGCTCATGCTTCAGCCGGGCGATGGGATCCAAGCAGTCTTTGGTAGAGTCGTTCGTCGGATTCTTGAAATACATTGAAGATCACCTTGATGGCACTATGTTTTTGATAGGTTTGAACGGTCTGAATGGCGATCTGCGCGGCTTCTTCCCGGGGAAAATGGAATTCCCCAGTGGAAATGCAGCAGAAAGCCACGCTTTCCAGCCCGTGCTGTTCCGCCGTTTCCAGACAGGAACGGTAGCAGGAAGCCAGCTGCGTCCGATGGGCTTCCGTCAGTCTGCCGCCCACATAGGGGCCTATGGTGTGCAGCACATACCGGCAGGGCAGGTTGAACGCGGGCGTGAGCTTGGCCTGTCCGACGGGTTCGTCATGCCCCTGCTCCTTCATCTGCTCATCCAGATACAGCCGAAGCTGCACCCCGGCAAAGGTATGGATGGCGTTGTCGATGCAGCCGTGGCAGGGATAAAAGCACCCCAACAGCGCGCTGTTGGCGGCGTTGACGATGGCGTCGCAGCGGAGCGTGGTGATGTCTCCGCGCCAGAGATACAGGCCGTCGCGGATCGGAGAAAGCGTCCGCCAGTCCGTCACGCCCCGGCGGCGCAGCTCTTCCTGCAGATATTCGTCCTGCAGTTGGAGAAATTCCTGCCCGACAGGATGGGGCGGGCGCACGTTCATCAGCCCGCGAAGCAGTCGCTTCTGTTCCGCTTCGCTGTTGGGCAGAGGAATATTCTTTTCCTGCCGTTCGTCCAGTAAAAATTGGATCAGCGCTACGCGCCGTTCTTCCTGCGTCATGATACCCTCCCGACAGACTGCCGCCCGGGCTCCAAAATGGGCCCGGGCTAAGATGAAGTTACGCCTGTAGCGCGCTGATCCGCTGGCCGATGTGCTGGCCGGAGACGAGCTCGTCCACCATGGCGATAGCGTAGTCCGCATAGCTGATCACGCTTTCGCCCTTGGCGCTCAGCGTCAGCTCCTCGCCACCCAGCCGGTAATGGCCGGTACGCGAACCTTCAGCCTGAAAATCAGCGGCGGGGGAAAGATACGTCCACCGCACGTCGCTGCGGGTTCGAAGCAGCTTCAGCGCTTCGTCATGCGCCGCTGCCAGCGGCTTGAAGGCGTCCGGAAAATCCGGGCCGTCGGCTACGCAGAGCGTGTGTTCCGGGTTCACGTACAGGCTTCCCGCGCCGCCTACGACCAGCAGACGGGTCTCCGTGCCGGAAAGCAGGCCGCACAGGTGTTCCACGGCCTTGGGGATCCCGCCGATGGTCTCGGGCATCCAAGCGCCGAAAGCGTCTACCACCGCGTCATAGCCCTGCAGATCCTTCGCGGTCAGGTCGAACAAATCCTTCTTCACGAAGCTGCGGGCCTCCGAGACATTCTCGCCCCGGGCGATGGCGGTCACGTCCAGTCCGCGGGACAGCGCTTCCCGAACGATCAGTTTCACGGCTTTTCCATTAGCAAATACGACTGCGATTTTCATTTTTGTTTCCTCCATACCAATCCGCTCAAGGCGGTTTGTTCTTTTTTCTTTTCTTTCTTTCCGTGTCCGACAGCGGCCGTTCTCCCGGGCACAGACAGATCATAACGCCGCCTGCATCCTCTGTAAAGTACGCACAATATTGTGCTCTAGTTACCCGAAGGATACCATTGTGAAGCGGCTGGCTTTTTGAAGCTACTGCGAAGAAAAAAGCCCGCCGTTTTGGGACGAGGGGCGGAAAATCCGCTGACGGAACCCGATTCCCGAATAACAGAAATCCCGCGCGCAAGGCAGGAAACCCGCTGCTTTTGAGCGAATTACAAATCGAATTGACCGGTATTTCCGGCAGTACCTTTTGATGAATAGACAGGAGAAACGGATGAAAACGCTGGTGGAACGGTTGGAGACCCCGGTTCGGGAGGAAACGGACGTATTGGTAGTCGGCGGCGGCATTGCAGGCGTGGCGGCGGCACTGGCAGCCCGGCGCGCAGGTGCAAGGGTGCTCCTGTTGGAAAAGCAGGCGCTGCTGGGCGGATTGGCCACCAATGGACTGATCAGCTGGTATGAGCCTCTGTGCGACGGGCAGGGCCATCAGCTCATTTACGGTCTGGCGGAAGAGCTGCTTCGCCTTTCTTTCCGCTATGGCGACGACAGCCTGCCGGAAATCTGGAAGGATCGCTCCGTGCCGGTGGATCCGGCCAAGGTTCGCCCGGAAAAGCAGCATCCCACTGGAGGACGCTACGGCACGTTCTTTTCTCCTACGCTGTTTCAGCTGGCCATGGACGAGGTTTTGCTCAAAGAAGGCGTGGAGCTTCGGCTGGATATTCAGGCCGTTACGCCGGTGGTGGAAAACGGCCGTGTGACCGGCGTGGTAACGGAAAGCAAGAGTGGGCGGGAGTGCTTCCCGGCTAAAGCAGTGGTAGACGCCAGCGGCGACGCCGATTTGTTTGACCGGGCCGGCGTTCCCTGCGTGCTTGGAAAGAACTTTCTGTCCGTCGTGGCGCATTGGAGCGATACCGCCGAAAAGAAAAAAGCGCTGGAGCTGCGCAGATGGCGGGGCGGCGGTGCCGATCTGCACGGAAACGGCCACCCGGCGGATTATCCTCTACTGTCCGGCACCACCAACGAGGAAGTAACTCGCTTCCTGCTGGACGGACGGCGCATCATTCGCGAGAAAATCGCAAAAGAAGACCGTACGCAGCGGGATATTGTCGCATTGCCTACGCTGCCCCAGTTCCGGAAGACCCGCCGACTGGACGGTGCGTATACGCTGACGGAGCAGGACTGCCATCAGGCCCATGCCGATTCCATCGGTTTGGCGGCGGATTTTGAAAAGGTGGGGGACTGGTACGAGATTCCCTACGGCTGCCTGTATCACCCTGATTGCGGCAATATGCTGGCCGCAGGCCGGATGGTCAGCTCCGAGGGCTGGGCTTGGGACGTGACCCGCGTCATTCCCGTCTGCGCCCTGACCGGACAGG
>ERZ857827.975-NODE-975-length-33455-cov-3.089072_pt1 | contig 33455 bp, 35 predicted proteins | sample MGYA00519761_ERZ857827 | MGnify/ENA primary metagenome ERZ857827 (study PRJEB31778, sample SAMEA3449370) | human gut metagenome | biome: human gut; feature: human-associated habitat; material: faeces | place: United Kingdom | collected 2010/2012 ... | reverse complement strand
CATAAATACCGGGGGGGTCGTCTTTTTACTTATCCAAAGACTTCATGGTCGGGAACAGGAGCACTTCGCGAATTGTATCCTGATTTGTCAGCAGCATGACAAGACGGTCGATACCCATGCCGACACCTCCGGTCGGAGGAAGTCCGTATTCCAGAGCCTCTACGTAGTCAACATCCATTTCATTGGCTTCATCGTCACCGAGATCACGCAGTTTCAGCTGATTCTCGAAACGTTCTCTCTGATCGATCGGATCATTCAGCTCAGAGAATGCATTGGCATATTCTTTACCGTTGATGAATAACTCATAACGATCCGCAAAGCGTGGATCATCTGCATTCTTTTTGGCAAGCGGTGAAATAGATACCGGATGTCCGTACAGATAAGTCGGCTGGATCAATGTTTCTTCTACATATTTTTCAAAGAACAGGTTAATGATGTGGCCGACACTGTTGTGTTTCTTTTCCACTTCAATGTCATGTTCTTTTGCCAGCGCACAGGCTTCTTCATAACTCATTTCTTTCCAGAAATCCACACCGCATTTTTCTTTGATTGCATCCACCATATGCAGACGTCTGAACGGTGCCTTTAACGAAATCTGTTTACCCTGGTATTCGATTTCCGTTGTACCGCAGACTTCTGTTGCGACATATTCCATCAGCCCTTCGATCAGGTCCATCATTCCATTCAGATCAGAATAAGCAACATATGCTTCTACTGTCGTAAATTCAGGGTTATGTGTAGCGTCCATACCCTCATTACGGAACAGACGGCCAATTTCGTACACACCTTCCAGTCCGCCGACGATCAAGCGCTTCAAAGGAAGCTCAGTGGCAATGCGGAGATAGAAAGGCATGTTCAATGTATTGTGATGTGTAATGAACGGACGTGCAGCAGCACCGCCAAGAATCGGCTGCAGTACCGGTGTTTCCACTTCCACCAGTCCTTTTCCGTCCAGGTAGCGCTGAATTGCACGAATGATTTTCGGACGTGTCAATGCTATGCGCTTTGACTCCTCGTTCATGATCAAGTCAACATAACGACGACGGAAACGTTCTTCCTTATCTGTCAGGCCATGGAACTTCTCCGGCAACGGACGAAGTGCCTTTGTCAAATGCATATATACTTTGGCACGCACTGACAGCTCACCATGATTGGTGCGCATTACGATACCTTCGATACCGACAATATCTCCCATGTCACTCTTTTTGAAAATTTCGTAAGCATCGTCACCGATTTCATCCTTGCGTACATAAATCTGGATCTGTCCGTCCAGATCCTGGATATGCATAAAGCCCGCTTTTCCCTGGCGACGCTTCGTCATGATGCGGCCGGCGATCTTAACCGTTACATTTTTTTCTTCCAGCTCTTCTTTGCTGCATTCCCCGAATTCCCGGCGGATATCTCCGGAACGATGTGTTCTCTCGTATGCGTGTCCGAAAGGATCGATGCCTCGTTCACGCAGTTCTTCCATTTTTTGACGACGAATCTGTTCTTGTTCTGTCAGTTTTTCCATGCATGCTCCTCCTTTATCTGATCAATAAAAAAACTCTCATCCCATAGGGACGAGAGAGAATCATCGTGGTACCACCCTAATTCATGAACAGATCGCTCTGTTCATCTTAGTGACTATGTTCATAGCCGCTCTTATGCCGCGAGCTTCACGTTTTGACTCCGGATCTTTTATTCGCCTGTCGATGCTCCATGGCTTTCATCCCAGCTGCCGAAAGCTCTCTTTGCACTTCTGCATCCGCTACTATATCCTTCACTGTCTCATATTCATTTGCGACACAATTTTACCTATTTTTACGGCGTTTGTCAACCGCAAAGCGGCGGTTCATCGATGCAGCAGCGGTGAAACACGTTTATATAAAACACAAGTCAATAAAGCGACAACGACACCCTTAACAATATTAAACGGAAGTGTCATGAAAAGGACAAACGTAAATGTATCTTTGACCAACGGCAGAATGGCAGTTCCCATTCCGACGATGACTTCCATAGGAAGCTTATAGAAATAAGAATAAGCCGGCAGGGCAATAAAATAGTTGGCCAGACATCCCATCAATGCCATAGAAACGACACCGATCATCAAAGCGATCCATGCCCCCTTCATTGTCTTGTTCTTTTTATAAATGAAGGCACTTGGAAGCACCAGTGACAGACCAATCAGAAGATTGGAAAATTCTCCGACAAAAGCCGTGTCTGTTCCCTGGAATACAAGATTCAGGATGATCTTCAATGTCTCAACGGCGGCACCGGCCAGAGGGCCTAAGGCAAATCCGCCAAGCAGCACGATCACTTCATCAAAACCGAGCTTGTAAAAGGATGGTGCAAATGGCAGCGGAATTTCAAACAGCATCAGAATAAAGGCGAGTGCACCTAGAACAGATACCTTGGCGATCCACTGCACGCGAGATGTTTTCGATGAGACCATAGTGTTTGCTGACATAATAATTCCTCCCTTTCATCAGCACCTCTCTTTTTCACAAAAAAAGAGAGGATGATCACAAAAACCTCTCAGGATATAACGATAAAAAAGATATTCAAAAAATCTTCTTCCATCCAGACTTTAACTGTCGCTACCGGAATTGCACCGGTTCCTGCCTTGCGGCTCGCGGAGTATACCGCCGATTGGGAATTGCACCCGACCCTGAAGTTTTTTGTTCCTCTCTATCCTACTCTTTTATTTATGAAATGTCAAATACAAAAGCCCGGGCATATTTTTGCTTTTGCAACAGCAAGATCAACAGAAACAGCAAAGATCAGCGAATCAGCTCTCCTTCATAGCCAATGATGCCGCCAATGTTCCTTGCATTTTCATATCCCATCATTTTCAATGCTTTTACTGCCTGTGCGCTTCTGGATCCGCTGCGGCAATACACAAATAACGGGAGCTCTTTATTCTCCACGGTCTGCTGTGCTTTTTCGATTTCCTGCAACGGAATGTTTATGCTGCCCTTGATATGACCCTGCGCGTATTCTTCTTTCGTCCTTACATCCAGCAAAACAGCCGGCCGGGTATCCAAAAACAAACGTACTCCTTCATTTATGTCAGTCTTTTTAAATAATGAAAATAAATCCATTTAAATCCTCCTTTGTTTTGGTCGTCATCTTTTATCATATGCCTTTGTTCCTTTAAGCATAACAAAAATGTTGAGCTTCATCATCGCTCAAGTTTCATACATGTTTATTTTGCCAGTACTTTTTCAATTTCCTCTCTGCTGATTGGCCCTTCTCTCAACACTTTGACTTGCTCTTTGGTTACATCAATGATCGTGCTCGCACTGAGACAGCCGCACGTTCCTTTGACAATGCCGTCAATACGGCCATCCAGCTGTGCCATGACCTCCTCAAATGTCGTTCCTGTCGCTTCTCCGCTGAGATTTGCACTTGTCACTAGCATCGGAACCCCCACACCTTCGATCAGCTTTAATACAAAAGGATCATCCGGCATGCGGACACCGATCGTATCTAACCCGTTTGTCGCATACTCGGGAACATTTTCACTTTTATTCATGACCAGTGTCAATGCGCCTGGAAGGAATGCGGATACAATCTTTTCGATATCTTCATTGAGATGCGCCACTGCCGCCAGCTGCTCTTTGTTTGCGACCATTGTCGGAATCGGCTTGTTCTCCGGACGCCCTTTTGCCTGTTTCAGTCTCGCAAGTGCTTCTTCATCATGATAACGGACACCTAGCCCATATACCGTATCGGTAGGAAAAGCTATCACTTTTCCCTCTTTCAGCTTTTCGATCACTTCGTTTATTTGTGTTTTCTCATAAATGACTGTCATCTTCATTCCTCCTTCAAAACTTTTTCTGTTTTTTACTATAGCATGCCTTCCCCTCTTGTCAATCGCAAACACTTCATCTTCTCTTATTCATGAAAGTTCTCTTTTACCTGATGATGCACTTTAATGCAAATGTGGTACAATTATACATACTAGAAAAAAGGGGGAATCTGTATGTTGCAAGATACAATTGCGGCAATATCAACAGCTGCACAGGACGGTGCCATATCTATTGTCCGGGTCAGCGGTGATGAAGCCATTTCTATCGCAGACAAAATTTTTTCGGGATCACTGCAGAATAAACCTTCACATACAGTTACTTACGGCTATATCGTCGATCCGATCAACAAAGAAAAAGTCGATGAAGTACTTGTAACTGTTTTCAGGGCTCCCCGCACCTATACGAAAGAGGATATCGTTGAAATCAGCTGCCACGGCGGGCGCTATGTCACACGTCTGATCCTGCAGCTCGTTCTTTCACAGGGAGCCAGACTGGCTGAACCCGGGGAATTTACACAGCGTGCTTTCCTGAATGGCCGTATTGATCTGACACAGGCAGAAGCCGTCAACGATATGATCGAAGCAACGACCCGGGAAAACGCAAGACTGGCCATGTATGGAATCCGCGGCAGCATCAGAAAACTGCTGGATCCTTTGATTCAGGAACTGCTGGATATGATAGCCAATATCGAGGTCAACATCGATTATCCGGAATACGAGGATATCGAAGAGATCACAGAGGAAAAACTGCTTCCGAAAGCCAGAAAATGGCTGGAAGAGATCGACAGGATCCTTGTGCGCGCAGACAGCGGCCAAATCATTCGCGAAGGTATCAAAACAGCTATTGTCGGTCGGCCAAACGTCGGGAAGAGTTCTCTTCTCAATGCGCTTTTGGAAGAGGAAAAAGCGATCGTGACGGACATAGCGGGCACGACACGCGATATCGTGGAAGGGCATATCCGGCTCAGCAAAGGCCTGCAGCTGAATCTGATTGATACTGCCGGCATCCGTGACACAACGGATATCATCGAACAAAAAGGTATTGAAAAAAGTTATCAGATCATGAAGGAGGCACAGCTGGTCATTGTCGTGCTCGATGCAAGCACAGCCCTGACCAAAGAAGACGAGCTGCTGCTCTCAGATACGGCAGACAAGACGAGAATCATCGTTTACAATAAAAGCGATTTGGTGCATATGCCGATCCAGGGCATCGCCATCAGCGCAGGAAAAAACGAAATTCAGCCGCTGATCGATGAAATACACCGTTTGTTTGATGAACACTGCATTGCCGCACAGCAGCCGACCCTCGCCAATGAACGACAGATTTCACTGATGCGCAAAGCTCGTGAATCGATGAGCAATGCCATCAATGCCATGAATGATCTGCTGGAACTGGAACTGGCAGAAATCGATCTTCAAGAAGCATATACCGCATTAAAAGAAATACTGGGGGAAGTTCACAGAGAAGATCTGCTGGATACCCTGTTTTCGAATTTCTGCTTAGGAAAATAAGAAAGGAGCTCTTTATGCCTGAATATATAGATTCACACTGCCATATCACCTGTGATCGTTTATTCCCCCGAATTGACGAAATCATGGAAAACTGCAAAAAGAACAACGTATCGCAGCTGCTCGTTGTCTGCTGCGAACGTCAGGAAGCACTGCGCGCCCTGCAGCTGAAACAAAAGTATCCGATGATTCGTATTGCATATGGATTTTATCCGTGCGATACGTATGATCTGGGCGAAGACGACTACACAGACCTTGAAAACTTCTGCCGGGAAGGTCTGCTGGATGTCATCGGTGAAATCGGCCTGGATTACCATTATGATGACACTGATAAAGAAAAGCAGAAGGCGGCCTTCATCCGGCAGCTTCAGCTTGCAGACCGGTACCGTCTTCCCGTCAGCATCCATATGCGCGATGCCACACTGGATGCGATGACGATCCTGAAACAATATGCAAAGACCCCGTTTGTCCTGCACTGTTTCAGCGGCAGCTGCGAAACCGCAATGGAAGCGGTGAAAATGGGCGGATACATCTCCTTTGCCGGTCCTTTGACCTTTAAAAATGCCAGAGGTCTGCTGGAAGTTGCCAAAACGGTACCTGTGCAAAACATCTTATGTGAAACCGATTGTCCTTATCTGACTCCTGTTCCGCATCGCGGAAAAGAAAATGAACCGATGTATGTACGGCATACCTTTGAAAAAATATGTGAACTTCGCAATTGTTCACACGAGCAAATGAGTATTCAGATTTTGGAAAATTATCGACGTTTTCTAAATAGAGAATAAAAAAACAAGCATTGGCTTGTTTTTTTATTTCTGCTGCGCGAACGCCTCATATTCAGCTTCTCTGTATCCAACTAAAACATTTGAATCACCGATCAGCAAAGGGCGTTTCAAAAGCATGCCGTTTTCACTCAGAAGCGCAATCTGCTCCTCTTCGCTCATCTGCAAACGCTTATTCTTCATATCCATTGATTTATATAAATTTCCGGATACATTATACAGTTTCTTGAGCTCGATATTTCCTTTTTCGATCCATTCTTTAAGTTCCCTGGCCGTCGGCGTATCAAGAACAATATCCCGCAGTTCAAATGTGACCCCCAGCTCTTCCAGCTTTTTCTTTGCTTTTTGACACGTCGAACATTTCGGGTACCATACAAATAATGTCATCATCGATCACCTCGTTTTTATTCTAACACAGCTTCCCGTTTTTTTCTTTTAAAACACTATTCCGCATCATCTGTTCCCGTTTCTTTGCTTTTCATGTTATACTGAACAATAAAAAGGAGGTATGAAGATGAAGTTTTCGCAGCTTGATCTTTCCATTCAATTGTCAAAAGCGCTTTCGCATATGCAATACAGTGAACTTACGGAAATACAGGAAAAGGTGATTCCTAAGTTGTTAAGAAACGAAAGCGTGGTGGCCCAATCAATGACCGGCAGCGGAAAGACTCTTGCCTATGCCGTCCCTTTACTGCAAAAAATCACCATAGAGGAAAGACATCCGCAGGCATTGATCCTGGTTCCGACAAGAGAACTTGCCCTGCAGACGAAAAAAACACTGGATGCATTGGGGCTTTATCTCCATACCCGACACCTGTTACTGGTCGGCAAACAGTCTTTTCACTTTCAGAAGGAAGATATGAAACAGCGCACGCACATCATTATCGCAACGCCAGGGCGTTTGCTTCAGCACATTCAGGAACATACGGTTGATCTTTCTCATCTGTCCATGCTCGTTTTGGATGAAGCCGATGAAATGCTGCGGCTCGGATTCCGGCAGACGCTCGATAAGATTTTCCCTCATCTTCCTTCCGGAATGCAAAGCGCATGCTTCTCCGCAACATTTCCAAAGGAAGTTCATTCCTTCCTTCATGAGCGCTTTTCCCGCTCTCTCTGGATCAAAAGCGATGCTCCCGTGCTGCCGCAGGGATTAAAACAGATTTTTATCAGGACGGTTGCAGAACATCGTTATGAACTTTTACTGGATGCCCTTTGTTCTTATTCGATCAAACGATGCATGATCTTTGTCAATACCATTGAAGAAGCCGAACGGCTCCATCAAAAACTGCTTGATCAAAACCTATTGTCGACAACTCTGCACGGCAATCAGACACAGGAGGAACGTTTTTCTTCGCTGCAGTCTTTCCGTGACGGTAAGACACGTCTGATGGTTGCCAGCAATGTGGCGGCCCGGGGTTTGGATATTCCGGATGTATCGCTCATCGTCAATTATGATTTTCCGTTGAAAAAAGAATCGTACATTCATCGTATCGGACGCAGTGCCCGGATGGAACAAAGCGGTCTTGCACTTTCTTTCGTCATAAAAGGCCGAACTGCTGTATTCGATGAACTGAAAGAAACTTTTCCTTCTTTTTCGCTCATTGAACCGCAGTTTTCATGCCAGTATTCCTTACAGCGACTGCAACAGCCGCTGGAACAAACGCTCAGCCGTGAGCAGCTGATCCGGCAAGATGTAATGAAACTATGCATCTTCGCAGGAAAAAGCAAAAAGCTGAGAGCGGGAGATCTGGTCGGTGCCATCTGCAGCATCGAGGGCATAGACGGAGATGATATCGGCGTCATTCAGATTCAGGACCATAATTCCTATGTGGAAATACTGAACGGAAAAGGAGAACTGGTACTGACAAAACTGAATCAAAGAACAATCAAGAATAAACGTATTCGTGTCGAAAAAGCGCATGAATGTTAAACGAAAAAATCATCGCTTACATTAAAAAACAGTATGGAAACCATACTGTTTTTTAATTATTGATATGATGATGAAACTGCGGTGTCGAATCGTCAACGATCCGAAATTCAAATCCCTTTTCTTTGCAGTAGCTTAAGATTTCCGGCAATGCGTTTACGGTTTCGCTGTTTCCTGCTCCATCATGCATCAGCAGCATCACAACATCCTGTTCGTTTATTTCCTGCTTCGCCGTTGCTATGATGCTTGCCGCATCCCTTCCTGTATCGCCATCTCCGTTCGTTGCATTCCAGTCATAGTATTCATAGCCCATTTTTGTCACCCGCTCACTCAGTTCACTCATAATTCCCGCACAGTATTGTCTTGAAACCGTGTTGCTGGATCCTCCGGGAAATCGCAGAAAAGAAGCAGGTTTTCCTGTCTGCTGCTGAATCACCTTCTGTATTTTTTCGATATCATCCAGATAAGACTGTACATTTGCATAAATAGAAGCGTATTCGTGTGAATAGGTATGAATGCCCACTGCATGACCGCGCTTGATTTCCTCTTTCATCAAGGACGCATAATCCGGAAACTCATTGGTTACAAAAAAAGTCGCTTTCGCATCATATTCATCTAAGATATCCAATACTTTTTCCGTATTGCAGCTCGGACCGTCATCAAATGTAAGATACATTATTTTCTTCCCCTTATCTTCGCCGGCCAGTACAGGTTCACTTTCAAGCAGAGCTTCCGATGCATCTCCTGATGCTGACAACTGTATCATCAGACATAGAAACATCAGCAAACTGATACACCCGAAAAAAATCTTAAGTTTTACGGACCTTTCCATTTAAACCACCTCAGCGCTAGTATCTGCATCTCAGCTCTTTTCTATGAAAAATCTTTCTTAAATTGTCCGGGCATCCTTATTCTCTTTTCATCCGCGGCGCTTTATAATAAGAACTAAGGTGATACCATGAATATTGATACACATATTGCTGATCGTTTTTTAAATCGGGAAACGAACATACAGGAAGAAGACAAATGGCTGTTTCCTTCTCTGCGAACGGCTGACGGCAGACGAACGGAAGTAGTAGCGGAACTGAAAAAAAGAACACTTCGTAGTATTGAAAATTTTCCTTCCTTCAACCGTTCCCTGTTTACGGGCCTGTTTCCTCAGCTGCGTGAAAAGCAAAAAGAAATTACCGTTCATCTGGTAGTCGGTTCCTCTGCCGCAACGTATAAGGTTCACAACGAACAGGGCATCCACCTGATCATCGATCTGCTGCAGGTCGCTGATCTGACACCGATCGTTTCCCAAATGATGTACGTCATAGAAAACTATCTTCATTTTGAAACAGCTCTTTACTGCATTGAAACCGTGCATCGCAAACCGCAAGCACAGATGGATTATCAGTCTATGCTTAATTACCAGGCTTTCACTCAGGGTCTTGCCACCTATCTTGCATGGAACGGAGATAACAACACATACTGTTTTTCACAGCCAAAATATGAAGAGACAAGAGAACGGTCTTTCGGGATGCTGTATGAAGCATTTCAGACCAAGGACCCTTTGTTGCAAAGGAAGATCCTTGCCTCTTTGCCGAAGCTGTCTTTCTGGAATCAGTTTCCAATGGTTTCCGTTTTATTTTATCTGGATGATCAATATCATGAAAACGGAAATCAGGGTATTATTACCTTTTATCAAAACGGATGGGAACACGTGATTTCTTCCATTTTCGAACTTTAAAAAAAAACAAGCATTGCTTGTTTTTTTATCAATTCAACTATTTAGCGAAAACATTCAGTACTTCACTAACCGGACGGTCATGTTCCATAGCACGGATTACTCCGCCCAGAACAGGCCCTACAGAGAGCACCTTCATACGGTCATACTCTTTAATCTTTTCGCTTTGATCAATGGTATTTGTACAGATGAAGCCTTCCAGATCTGCAGCTTTTAATCTATCGATTGCCGGATTACTCAAAACTGCATGTACACAGCAGGCATAGATTCCTTTTGCTCCTTTATCACGAAGCATCTGGATACCTGAAACCAATGTTCCGGCTGTATCTACAATGTCGTCTACAATAATAGCAATTTTACCGTCAACGTCTCCGATCAGATTCATTGCTTCTGCTACATTTGGTTTCGGACGACGCTTATCAATGATCGCAAGCGGTGCATGCAGCATTTCCGCCAGTTTTCTTGCTCGTGTTACTCCTCCATGATCCGGAGATACGACAACGATATTCTCCAGATTCAGTGAACGGAAATAATTTCCGATAATGCAGATAGCGCTGATATCATCGGCCGGGATATCAAAAAATCCCTGAATCTGTGTTGCATGAAGTTCCATCGTGATCACACGATTTGCACCAGCTGTTTCCAGAAGAGTCGCAACCAGCTTTGAAGTAATCGGCTGACGCGGTCTTGCTTTGCGGTCCTGACGTGCATATCCGAAATAAGGCATGATAACAGTGATATGTGCTGCACTTGCACGTTTGCATGCATCAATTGCAATCAATACCTCCATCAGATTAGTAGAAACGGGATTGCATGTAGACTGAATGATATAAACATGTTTACCGCGAACGGATTCACCGAGCTCAACCATGATTTCCCCGTCTGCAAAATGTTTAACATCACACAGTCCTAGCGGGATACCTAATTCTGATACGACTTCCTTTGCCAGTTCGATGCTTGAGCTTAGTGCAAATACCAATGTTTTCTCCATTTTTATTGATCCTCTCTTTTTATTTATTTTTATATTTTGTTCCATAGCCTGCTTTATTTTCCTGACGGCTTCTGGCAATTCCCATATCACCGTCATTTACTGAATCAGTAATGGTTGATCCTGCCGCAAGCAAAGCATTTTCACCAATTGTCACAGGAGCAATCAGGTTACAGTTGCTACCGATAAATGCTCCGTCTTTAATCGTCGTACGATATTTGTTTTTGCCGTCATAATTAACAGTAACGACACCACAGCCGAAGTTTACGCCGCTTCCGACATCTGCATCTCCCACATAAGTCAGATGAGCGCATTTGCTTCCTGTTCCGAAATGAGAATTTTTAAATTCGACAAAGTTTCCGATTCGGCAGTCTTCTGCAATTTCCGTGTGATTGCGCAGATGGCTCATCGGACCAATAGTCGTACGTGCACCGACGCTGCTTTCAACGATCTTACTTGAATCAATAACCGCTGCATCCCCAATTACGGCATTGCGCAGGAATGAATTTGAATAAATCGTTACATTGGAACCGATGACCGTATCCCCCTGAATCATTACATTCGGATAAATCACCGTATCCTGTCCGATCTGAACTCCCACATCAATATACGTTGTATCAGGATCGACGATCGTTACACCGTTGCGCATATGTCTTTCGCATTCATGACGTGTCATCCACTTCTGAGCTTTAGCCAGATCGACACGGTCATTGACTCCCATTGTTTCCTGCGGATCAGAAACAACTGCGGCGCGTACACGAAGCTGTTTGCGATTGAAAATCTCCACCAAATCTGTCAGATAATACTCATTCTGTGCATTATCGTTTCCGATTTCCTGCAGATTTTCAAACAACAGCTTATTTTTGAAACAGAAAATACCAGTATTGATTTCTTTGATTTCAAGCTGCTGCGGAGTGCAGTCTTTTGCCTCCACAATCTTTTCTACATCGCCCTTTGAATTTCGAACGATGCGTCCATATCGCTCTCCGTCAGGAAGAAGTGCAGTCAAAACAGTCATCTCGCTATTTTCATTCGCTGCAAATGCCTGTTCAATAGTTTCGCTCTGGATACATGGACCATCTCCGCACAAAATCAGCGTATCTCCATCCAAATCCTTTAAACACTGTGCCTGCATAACGGCATGCCCAGTCCCTAACTGAGGTTCCTGCAAAGCATACTGAACACTGTCACCTAAGTATTCCTTCACACTTTCGGCACCGTGTCCAACAACTACTACTATGTTTTCAACCCCGGCTTTTCGCAGACTGGAAACAATATGTCCGATCATCGGTTTATTCGATACCGGATGCATCACCTTATTCAATGAAGACTTCATCCTTGTTCCCTTGCCTGCAGCAAGTACGATTGCTGAACGCATTTTCATTACCTCCATTATCTATTCATAGTATATTCTAACAAAAAATATAGGTAAAAAAAAGGTTAAGTCCGGTAAATGTGAGGAAGAATAAAAAAATCATTCCTGTTTTAACTGCAAATTGTTCCACTGCACGTTATTCAGCGTTGAAATCATATTTCTATTTTTGTCTTCATCCTTCTTTTTATTCATAAAAAAGCATCTGCTCCTGACCACCGTCGAAAACAGATGCTTTCCTTTTCCAATAAATGCTGCGAATCAAGACTGCAGCGCAGACAAACGTGACTGCAGATCGGAGATCTTGCTGTTAAGATCATCAATCTTATCATTATAGTCATCGATATTGCTTTGAGATGTTCTTTTTACGGAATCATATTCGCTCTTTGCGGAATTATAAGAATTACCTGCCTGCTCGTACTTCCTGTTAAGCGTCTCAAGTTCACTCTGTGCCTGATCCAGCTGTGCCTGTAAATCAGAAGTATCGCTTCCTTCTTCGGCTTCCTCCAGCTGCGCTTTCAGCTGATTCACTTCCGACTGTTTCTGCTGCATGCTGGATTTCGCACTGTCTAAGGATGTCTTTGCCTTATCAAGTGTATTTTGCGCACTGTTGATTTTTTCATTTTCACTGCTGATCAGCGACTGATAATAGGAAACCTCTTCCTGATAAGATTTGATCTGACCGTTGATTTCCGAAATCTCTTTATCGTGATTCGTCGTAATCTGTGTATCGCCGCTTTCGTCCGAATCAATCACATCACTGTCTGACGGCTGTATTACTTCTGTTTTTCCCTGCTGCGGATCATCCTTCGTTTCAGTTCCGCCGCCAATAATGGCCTTCACGCCAAAAAACAGTCCTACCAGCACACCGATGGCAAGAATGGCAATAATAACATAAGTAATGATCTTATTTAGGCGTGAATCATCCTCGCTTTCTTCATCTGTATGCGCAGACTGCAAGGCACTCTTCTTTGTTCCCTGACCATTCTTCTTTTTGTTCTTTTTCTGTTCCTTGCGGCGTTCTTCCTCTTCAACCAGATGCCGCATATCTTCTTCGCCGATGATGACAGTCGCATTGCTGTCTTCCTGCTCCTCCGCTTCTTTCTGTAAAGGCGCATTCATGACCAGTGTTTTTTCCACATCATCATTTCCCAGATGAATGACCTTTGTTTCTGCATTTTTTTCCTCATTCTGCTGAATCTCTTTCAACCGGTCCAAAGCAGATGCTTCCTGACGCTCTTCCTGAGCGCTCACTGCCTCTTTGAACTGTATTTGCTCAGCCTTTGTATCTGCCGCTGCCTTTTTCTTTTTAAATTGCTGGATTCGCTGATGCAGATCATCCTGCTCGTGAAAATCTTTCAACAGATCATCAAGTTCCTGATCAACTGCATCCTGACTTTTTTCTTTTTTATCATTCAACATAGAATCACACCTCCCTGAGAGACACACCTATTCTATCATAAAGCTTCCTGTTTAAAACTATAAAAAATGCGAGAATTACTTTCCCGCATTACATTTTTTCAACATTCTGTGCCTGTGGTCCGCGCTCACTGTGCAGAACATCAAAGCAGACATGATCTCCCTCTTCCAGGACACGGAAACCATCCATCAGAATTTGCGAATAGTGAACAAAAATATCATGATCGTCCTTATCACGAATAAATCCGTAACCCTTTTCCTTGTTGAACCATTTTACAACACCTTCCATTTTCCCCCTCCTTCCTGTTTTAGTTGCGAAGCCTGATCTATCATTTTACTCAAGCAGCAAAGGATGAGCACAAAGAACAATTGCTTCTATACTAGTACTATGCCCGCGCAGAAGATGATATGCCCTTTTGATAGTTGCTCCGCTGGTACATACATCATCAATCAGCAGTATTTTCCCCTGTGGGATCGGATATTCCTGTTTCAGTTCGATTTCCTGATTTACCTTCACACGTTCGCGGATCGAACGCGTGGACTGTTTAAAATCAGTTTTTTTGTAGAGCGGTTCATAGAGCGCATGATGCATATCTGCAAGCATCTCCCGCAGCGGAAAGAAGCCGCGTTCAATATACTTTTGTTCACTGCACGGCATCAGGACCCAGTTCCATTTTTTATATTTACGAAACAAGGTGTCAAAAGGATAAAAAAACACGGAGGCCAATGCGATGTCTCTTCCCTCTTTCAGCTGAAACAGCAGTTTTTCCATATAGTCATCATAGAGACAAAGCACACGTACCTGCAGTCCTTCCAGTTCGATCGTTTGACCGGCAATCGCAAAGCGGCTTCGACATGCGGCGCAAATTTGATCCTCCATCAGAAGCCATTGCCATAACGTCTGTCTGCCTTGCAGTTCCTGAAGGCATATTTTACAGCGTTTCATGATAATCCCCGCTTTTCAATGAAGCATTCATTTTTTCAAGTTCTTTCAGGCACTGCTTCTGCTGCTTTGTTTCATACCGGCATAAAAACAGCCCTTTTCCGTCAGGATGTTCCTTTTTTCGGCCGGTTCTGCCAATCATCTGAATCAGACTGGCAGCTGTAAATACCGCATGTTCGCTGTATAAAACCGCAACCTGAACGTCCGGGATCGTAATGCCTCGTTCCAAGACCGTTGTCGCAAACAACACGTCCATTTTCCTGGCACGAAACAAATCAAGGATCTCATCTCGGTCTCTGCTTTTGGATGACAAAGAAGCGCAGGAGCATATTGCTGAAAAGCATTTTCCGCACCAGGACGCCAGCCGTATTGTCGGCACGAAAACAAGCGTCTGCTTATGACTGCGGATATTTTGGAGAAGAAAACGATACAAAGCGAAATACAAAATGACAGAAGGTGCTTTTACGACTTTCGGTATCACCAGAGGATGACGGTGCGGGCGCTGAAACAACGTTACCTCCTGAATATTTCCTTTTTCCACTTCTTTTTGCAACAGTTCGTCCGGTGTTGCCGTCAGATACAGCAGCTCTCCGCAGCAGGCGTCCATCGCGATCTTATTCAAGACCTCGTTTCCGCAATACGGAAATGCATCCACCTCATCCATGATCAAAAGATCAAAACAACCCGGGTATCGGTACAGCTGATGCATCGTGCAAACGATCAGATCTGCAAAAATATCTTTCGTATGTCCTTCGCAAACAGGCCTTACTTTTATCGCAGGGAATGCTTCCTGCAGACGCTGTGCGATCTCCAATACGACCTGACGCCTCGATATCGCAAAACCGACTCTTTTCCCGTTTCGTAGATACTGTACGATGGCATCCATGGTCAGCTCTGTTTTTCCTGCGCCGGTTGCCGCATAAATCAGCACATGCATCCCCTGTTTCAAAAAGGCACAAGTCTTGCGTGCGGCTTCTTTTTGCTGCTCGGTCATTTCATACGGCAAATGATACGTAAGATCATACCGCTTTTTCTCCCACTGCGGCCTCACCGGCTTATGATTTGCATCAATGCGTCCAAAAGCAATACAACGACGGCAATACCATGTGCCACGGTCACAGTAAAACAACTCTTCCTCCCGATTCCCGCAACGCTCACAGTATAATGAACACTTCAAATTGATCCCTCCGCCTCATATATACGCCATAGATCTGTCCGCATCCTTATAAAAAAATCCGTGCATCACGCACGGATCAAATCTGCTCTTATTTTTCTTTTTTTACAAAATTCCAGGCATCTCGGCACATTTCTTCCAGTCCCATCTGTGCTTTCCATCCGAGTTCTTTCCAGGCTTTTTCCGGCTGCGCATAGCAGGTGGCAATATCACCCGGGCGGCGCGGATCGATCTGATATGGTACTTCCACATCATTGACGCGTGCAAACGTATGTACCACATCAAGAACACTGTATCCGTTTCCTGTACCAAGGTTATATGCATTGACACCGATTGACTCATTAAGAAGCTTGCGTACTGCATTGACATGTCCTTTTGCCAGATCGACGACATGAATATAGTCACGTACCCCTGTTCCGTCCGGTGTATCATAATCATCACCGAATACATGCAGGAACGGAAGCTCTTTGTTGGCTACTTTTACGATATACGGCATCAGATTGTTAGGAATATCATTTGGACTTTCCCCTAAAAGAGCACTCTTATGAGCCCCGATCGGATTGAAGTAACGCAGCAGGGCAATATTCCATGTTTCATCCGAACGGTAAAGATCACGCAAGATCTGTTCGATCATCAGCTTTGTTGTGCCGTACGGATTGGTCGTAGGACCTAAACGGCATTCTTCATCGATCGGTATCCGCTGCGGATCCCCATACACAGTGGCACTGGAGGAGAAAACCAGGCGCTTGCATCCATGTTTTCCCATCACTTTGCACAAGGCCAATGTGCTCATCAGGTTGTTTTCATAATACATCAACGGTTTCGCAACTGATTCGCCGACAGCCTTATAGCCGGCAAAGTGAATGACCGCCTCGATCGCATGATGTTCAAAGATCTGCTCTAAAGCTTCTTCATCCATACAGTCAGCTTCGTAGAACGTAACTTTCTTATTTGTGATTTTCTCGATTTTATCAACTGTTTCCCGCTGTGAATTATAAAGGTTGTCAATGATGACGACTTCGTATCCTGCATCTAACAATTCCACGCAGGTATGTGATCCGATAAAGCCGGTTCCCCCGGTTACCAAAATACTCATGTCCCATTCTCCTTTCCATATGGCATCATCCATATGTACCTTTTTGGCAATATCCTATTTTCAATATTTCATTTTAAGCAAACAAAGCACTGTTTTTCAGACGCTCTCCCGCCTTTATGATCATTTTGTCGTCAACGACAAGCGCAATCCTTACATAACGTTTTCCTTCATTACCGAAAGCCGTTCCCGGCGTAACAACGATTCCGCACTCCTGCAGCAGTACCAGCGCAAAGGACTCACTGTCTTCGAAACGATCCGGTATGCGGGCCCACAAAAACATCGTCGCCTGTGAAGGGCGGATCTTCCATCCGGCATCCGCAAACAGCGAAATCAGCAGGTTTCGTCTGCGTTCATAAGCGGCACAGGTCTCTGCAACACAGTTCTGATTTTCGTTGAGTGCCACAATGCCCGCTTTCTGCACCGGAAGAAAAATTCCATAATCCATATTAGACTTCAAGATCTTATAACCCTCGATCATTTCCGGATTACCGACACATACGCCCAGCCGCGCACCCGCCATACCGTAAGTCTTGGAAAATGAGTTCAATTCTATTCCGACATCTTTTGCACCCTCGTAAGAAAGAAAACTTTTCCCTTTCTCGCTGCCAAAGACAAGTTCACTGTATGCATTATCATGAAGGACGGCAATGTCCCATTTTTTGGCAAATGCGATCAGTTTATGATAAAAAACATCATCTGCCGTAGCGCCTGTCGGATTGTTTGGATATGACACGATCATCAGCGATGCGCGTTGTGCCACTTCCTCAGGAATTTCATCAAACTGTATCAGATAGTCATTTTCTTCCCGCATCGGCATATACCAGATTTGAGCCTGAGCCAGACGCGGTCCTCCCTCGAAAATCGGATAATAAGGAGATGGAATCAATACATAGTCTGAAGGATCACATACAGTCAGCGCGATGTTAGCCAATGCCTCCTGCGATCCCTGCAGGGTCAATATTTCATTTTGCGGATCCAGATCTACCTGATAACGGCGATGATACCAGTCCGCAATCGCCTGTTGCAGCTGCGGCAGATCATGAATAGCATAACGGTAGTTCTCCGGCTTCCCCGCTTCGCTCTGCAAAGAACGGATGATATGAGGCGCCGGCGCAATATCCGGAGATCCAATGGAAAAATCAATCATTTCTCTTCCCTGTTCCTGCTGTTTTTTCTTTTCTTCCTCCAGCTGTGTAAATACAGATGGACGAAAATAATTCATTCGTTTTGCCCGTTTCATTTCATCACCTCTATTGTTTTCTGTCTTGTATGGCTGTATGACAATGCCGGCACCTCGCCTCATAGCTTTCACTGCCTCCGATGATCGTACCGGCATTCCCATGAACTGCAGATTCATCTTTAATCAATAATTGTGTACGCGTAGCAGGAGCACCACAGCAGCTGCATACGGCGGTCAATTTCGTAACGAACTCCGCTTTGGCAATCAGCTGCGGCATGATGCCAAACGGTTCGCCGCGGTAATCCAGATCCAGTCCCGCCAGCATGACCCGTCTTCCCTGACTGGCAAGCTGTTCACATAATCCGATCATTCCTTCATCAAAAAACTGCACCTCATCTACCGCAACAACTTCAGTCGTCTTTGCTATTTTTGAAGCCAGTTCTTTACTGTCTTTGACGGCTGTACATGGAATGCGTGCTCCATTATGTGCAACGACCTCATTTTTTGCATAGCGATCATCGATCTGCGGTTTAAAAATTTGTATTTCTTTTTTGGCATAACTCAAGACATGGATACGACGTATCAGCTCTTCGCTTTTTCCTGCGAACATACAGCCGCAAATAACTTCGATCCAGCCTTCCCGATATTGTTGATACATGATTCGACCCCTTTGATCATCTTAACCATTATAACATAATCCTGCCGCAGAACAACAAAGCGCCTCTGCAACACAAGTCGCTTTTCCGTCAACATAAAAAAACAGCGGGATCCGCTGTTTTTTTTTTACTTAAGTCCGTACTTCTTATTGAATTTTTCAATACGTCCCTGTGCTGCTGCGAAACGCTGACGACCCGTAAAGAACGGATGGCAGTTTGAGCAAGTATCAACACGCAGTTCTTTTGATGTTGAACCTGTTTCGAATTCAGCACCGCAGGAAGTACATTTTACCATAATACGATGGTATTCTGGATGAATTCCTTTTTTCATTTTCATACTCTCCTTCCGCCTTAGACCTCAGGTGGGCCCAAAGTAAGTACTACTATATTATAACAAGACCGTTCTGAATGCGCAATATCAATTTATAAGAAATTAATAATTTTACGTTACGTCCATATGAAAACTTTATTTCCACTTTAAACATTGAACCTTAATCTTACGCTCATTCTATCACAAAGCCTTTGAAATATCATTTTCAGGTCCTGATCGGACATTTTCAAGCACATTATTCCTCCGCCAATTGACAAGTATACTTGTCATAATTATAATGAAAATGTAAAGAAAACTTGACAAAGGAGGTTTAATAAAATGAATAAAACTGACATTTTGTCCCGGAGCCGTCAGGAAAATGCAAAAGGCGATGAATTCGAAAAATATAATAAACAAAACGCTGAATACAAAACGCTGATCATTCTGATGATAATTATATTTATTATCAACTTCTTATTATATTTGGATGTGTTTTCGGGCGCTTTAGAATTCCAAAATCATTCCATCCCTTTAAAAATCTTATTTTCAGGATTTGGTCTCATCTTTTTATTTTTTGAATGTCTGTTTAAATTCCAGTCTTTAAAAAAGAAAAGGTATTTAGCGGGCGCCATTTTCTGGTTGATCGGGTTGTTTGCAGTCTTGAATAAGCTGATTTTATGCTTGATCTGATACTGAAAAACAACATCAAAGAGGCACGCAAAGAAAAAAATCTCACACAGCAAAACTTAGCTGATTTGATTGGTGTTTCGAGAAACACGATTTGTTCAATAGAAAACGGACAGTTTAATCCGACAGCAAAGCTTGCACTGATTTTATGCATTGCATTAGATAAAAATTTTGAAGAGTTGTTTTACTTTGATGACGAATAAGATACAAGAACATATATTCCGCTTCGGCACGGTTTCAGCGATGAATCGCTGCCGGAACATATTGATGTTCTCTTTTGGCAACACAGAGAGTTCATTGAAATCATGACGATTACTGTGAATGATATTTTTATTCTATGTTTATGCTCTCAGATATCACGACAAGGCGGCTGTAAATCTGAATATTTATTTAAAAAAGACTGCATATTTTTTCATACCAAAACAGATCTCTTGTTGTTTGGCACATTTGTGCTAAAATGAAAACAGTATGAGGAGGCATTATGAATCGATTCTATGGTCATTTAAGCACAATCACCAGACACAAAATAAAAGTTACCTTCTTATGTTTCCGCTGTGGACTGTATGCACAGGGAATCAAGCACGATCTGTCCAAATATTCACCGGTCGAGTTCTGGGCAGGTGTCCGCTATTATCAGGGAAACCGAAGCCCGATCGACCGTGAAAAAGAAGTCAAGGGATATTCTCTAGGATGGCTTCACCATAAAGGAAGAAACAAACATCACTGGGAATATTGGCTGGACAATGGAAAAAACGGGATCCAGGCTTTAAAGATGCCCATCAATTATGTCGTTGAAATGTTCTGCGACCGTGTTGCAGCTTCTCAGATTTATATGAAGGAAAACTACACTGACAGCAGTGCTTTAAACTATTATCAAAACGGAAAAAACCATGTCCTGATCCATCCCGAAACAGATCAGCTGATCCTGCACATGCTTACTTATCTAAGCGAACGAGGGCTGGATGAAACGATCCGGCATATCCGCAAAGACATTCTGAAAAACAAATAAAGCGCCTTCGAGCGCTTTTTTATTTCCATCGAAAATGTCCGATGACTTTGCTGTTCTGCAATTCATCCCGTTCCCGGGCACCTATTGGATCAAAGTGAATCAGCAGCGGATACCCCTGCATGGAACGACGGTCACTGCAAATACCGATATGCTGATGATAAATCACGATATCGCCCGGCTGCCAGTCAAAGGGATCATCAAAACGATTGCTCAGCTGCTGTGCATGGCGGCTGAAAAAGACGAGCAGATTATCGACCCGGCGGAAATCGATATTCGGATCCGCTGTCGTAATTCCGTATGCCTGGGGATCTGAAGCAATATCCGCATCCACCATTTGTTTCAATGAGTAACCGGCGGCTGAAAAAGCATGATGAATGACATCTGTGCATACACCGTAATCATCATCCGGATATCCTCCCGCATAATAACGGCTTCCATACACAGGAGCGCTTTCCACATAGTTACGTGCTCCGGCGACAAAATCCTGTACATCATCGACACCATTTTCATTTTGATCCTTACCGCTTTGATAATCTGTAATTCCAAACTGTTCGCCGCTTACGGTCCTTTCAAAACAGCCATAAAAATCTCCGACTGCAATCAGGACAAGTACAATGACGCAAAGCAGGCACCATTGCTTCCACTGTTTCATTTTATATCACCATCTTCATCATAGCATAAATCAAGAAAACAGAAAAAAAGTCAAATCACTGTTTGACTTCATTTTCCGTTTTACGATCAATTGCTTTCTTCCAGTCCGCCGATCATTTCCAGGATCCGGTTCAGATCATCATTGTCTGAGAACTGAATCGTCAGCTGATGTGAAGAAATTTTTACCGTTGTCTGAAACCGTTCTTCCAAACGATGACACACCGCTTCCAAATGAATATCACGTTTCTTCTCTTTGGCTTTCGGCTCGGGATTCGATATTGCCTTAACCAGCTTTTCCACTGCTCTGACACTCAGCTGTTCACGGATCGCTTTTTCAGCAATTTCTTCCATCATATCTTCATCACGAAGAGAAAGCAACGCCCGAACATGTCCCATAGAAAGCTGATGCGCAATGACATATTCCTGTATCTTTTGCGGAAGTCTCAGCAGCCGCAGTGTGTTCGCAACATGCTCACGAGACTTTCCAATTCGTCTGGCAAGTTCTTCCTGGGTATAACCAAGCTTTCCGATCATTTTTTCATACGCTTTGGCTTCTTCGATCACATTCAGATCTTCACGCTGAATATTTTCCAGCAGTGCGATTTCCATCATCTGCTGATCATCGAATTCCATTTCGATAGCCGGTATATTTTCCAGTCCCGCCATCTTGCTGGCGCGCAGGCGGCGCTCTCCGGCAATCAGTTCATAACCGCCGACAGATTTTTTCACCAGGATCGGTGTAAAAACGCCATGCTGCTGAATGGACTGTGCCAGTTCCTTCAGCCGCTGTTCATCGAATGTCTTACGAGGCTGATACGGATTAGGACGAACCTGGTCAACAGGCACCTCAAAACGTCCGCTGACATGTGTATCTGATTTTCCCTGCTGGATATCCTCCAGCACATCGCTGACATCTTCGCCAAAGATCGCGGCAAGACCTTTTCCTAAACGTGCTTCGCTTTTCTTTGCCATCGAGCCACCTCCTATTTTTTATTTCGTTTAACCACTTCGTTTGCTAATCCTGCATATGCTTTCGCGCCCTCGCAGCGCACATCATATTCAAAAATCGATTTTCCTCTGGATGGAGACTCACTCAGTTTTACATTCCGCGGAATATAGTGATGATATACACGGTCTTTGAAATGCTGGCGAACCTCCTGCTGAACTTCCACAGACAGTTTTGTTCGCGCATCGTACATCGTCAGCAGCACTCCTTCGATCATCAGATTCGGATTAAACAGCTGCTGTACCAAACGAATCGTCAAAAGCAGCTGTGTTACGCCTTCCAATGCATAATATTCACATTGCACCGGAATAATAACCGAATCTGCCGCAGTCAGTGCATTTGTATTCAACAGTCCCAGTGACGGCGGACAGTCAATAATGATGTAGTCATACCGGTCACGGATCTTATCCAGTTTCTTTTTCAGAAGCTCTTCTTTTCCCGCTTCAAAACGAACCATTTCCAAATCAGCTCCAGCCAGGGAAATATTGGCTGGAATAATATCGATCGGAGGTTTGCTGAGATGCTCGATCACGGCATCTGCCTCATAGTCTTCCATCAGCATATTGTATACAGTCAGCTGGTTATCCGCCTTCGCCGCACCAACTCCCTGTGAAGCGTTTCCCTGTGGATCAAAGTCCAACAGTAATACTTTATTGCGGAGATAGCCAAGACCGGCAGCAAGATTAATTGCCGTCGTCGTCTTGCCGACACCGCCTTTCTGGTTTGAAATCGCAATGATTTTTCCCATTTTTTCACGTCCTTTTACTACTTGGGAAAACGAAGCGTAACAATGACTTCATCTTCATTTTCCATCACATCACTGCGGACATCAATTCCGCTTTTCTGGATCATCGTTACCGCCTGTTCAATCGTATTCAATCCAATTTTGATATTGCGGGTCAGTCCTTTCAACATCTTTTTCTGTTTCTTTTCTTGCGGTTTGCCTGCCTTGCTGATCATTTTTTCGCTTTGTGCAACAGTCAGTTTTTTCTTGACGATCGCCTCCATCGCCTTTGTCTGTTCTTCTTTTGGCAGCGCAAGAAGGGCCCGGGCATGCCGTTCCGTGATCTTGCGGGTAGTCACTGCCTGCTGAACATCGTCATTCAGCTGCAACAGCCTGATCTTATTGGCAATCGTACTTTGACTCTTCCCTACCTTCAGGGCAAGCTGCGACTGATTGATTCCTGACGTCTTCATGATCTGAACATAGGCTTTGGCTTCTTCTATCGCACTCAGATTCTCTCTCTGAATATTTTCCACCAGCGCCATTTCCGCCATCTGTACTTCATCCGCATCGATTACGATAACGGGAATATCTACCATTCCGGCAATTTTCATGGCACGATATCGTCGCTCACCGGCCACTATTTCATATCCGTGTTCCTCACGGCGCACAGTAATCGGATGAATCAATCCATTTTCCCGGATCGACTGAGAAAGTTCCATCAATCCTTCATCGTCGAAATCGATTCTCGGCTGATAAGGGTTCGGTGATATCTCATCAATCGAAACGATCTTACTTTCCCTCATTCTATCATCTCCTACAAAGGGTGTTTTTTTATCTGTCCGTAATTGCGGGGATATTGTTTCGGCGTCTTTCGAACCTTGCGGTATATCACATTGACGCGCTTTGCCCCATCACTGAGCATGCTCTCTTTTTGTTCTTCCAATACAGCGCCTAACGTTTTGACAGCATGTTCCGCCGCCTGAATCTCAACAGCGGCATTCAGTCCTTTCATCGCAATAAAAAGACCGTTTTCCTTGACCAGCGGTAGGCAGAGCTCACTCAATACCGGAAGATTGGCAACGGCACGGGCTGATACGATTTCAAAACATTCACGATGATCACGCGCATATTCCTCTGCCCGCACATGCAGACAGTTTACATCCTTCAGTTGCAGTTTTTCACATAAATGTTCTAAAAAGCGCACCCGTTTTGCAAGAGGCTCCAAAATAGTTACCTCCAAATGCGGATAAAGGATCTTGACAGGAATGCTGGGAAAGCCCGCTCCTGCGCCTACGTCACATAAATTATTGAAATCTCTGTGCAGAAAAGGCAGCAGGGAATCATAAAAATGCTTTTCGTAAACTTCATTCTCCTGTGTGATCGCCGTCAGATTCATCTTTTCATTCCATTCCACTAACAGCTTCAGATAATCATCATACTGCTTCAGCTGGTAATCACTGATCTCATAGCCCTGCTCCTGCAGTTTTTCCACAAATGTCTGTTTGGTAAACACGCCCATACTATTCCTCCCAGTAGGTATATTATAGCAAACTTCCTCTTTAATCAAAATAGTAAGTTTTCCAAGTTTTATTTTGCGCAAATGACGGGACATCACTTGCATAAAACACATAAAAAAGCCTCTTTACCTTCATCTTTCGGTAAAGAGGCACGATATCGACATCTTTTTATTCATTTATATGACACATTTCGTGTTTTCGCTCAAAATCCAACAGGCTGCTGTCTCCTGCACAACGCATACATTATCAGTCAGGCATTTTCCTTGCGGAGAGCGTCGGCTTCGATGGACCACGATCCATCAGCTCCTGTCCTGTGTATATTTATGTTGCGATCATCGATGGTTCTTCACACATCGGCTTTCTATTGTCATGTTCCCACCACTCTCTTTTTTTATGCTTTTATCTCTTTGCACTTTTATTATATAAAAAGAGAAGAAAAAGAAAAGGCAGGTGGAAAAACAAGACAGCTTACCGGCAAAAATAACACGATTCCTTATAGTTCAAATAAAGAATGTGGTATGATATCAATGCTCAAGCTCTTTGGGAACTAAGGAAGGAAACGATATGAAAAAAAATATTATTATCATTGCGACCGGCGGAACGATCGCCGGAAGCGGAGATGCAGGAAAAGCGGCCGATTATCAGGCAGGCAGAATCGATGTTTCTGCCATCGTCAGCAGTGTACCCGCTATTGCCGATCTTGCCGAACTGACAACGATTCAGCTTTATAACATTGACAGCAATGACATGGAAGAGGCCAAATGGCTTCGCTTAAGAGATTTGATCAACTATTACGGTAAAGATCCTTCTGTTGACGGCATCGTCGTTACACACGGCACTGATACGCTGGAAGAAACTGCCTTTTTCCTGAACTTAACGATCAGTCATGACAAACCGGTAGTTCTGACAGGATCCATGCGTCCGGCCACAGCCGCCAGTGCGGACGGACCGATGAATCTTTACCAGGCCGTTGCACTGGCCTGCAGCAAGGAAGCCGCTCATGCAGGTGTTCTTGCCGTTTTTTCGGACACGATTTATTCGGGCAGGGATATTCAAAAAATCAACAGCTACAAGACCGATGCTTTTGAAATCGGTGATTTCGGATGCCTGGGGTATATGAGAGACGATCAGGTCTATTTCTTAAGCAAAAGCGGAAAACCGCATACTTCCCATTCTATTTTCTCATCCTTAAAAATAGAGGCATTGCCGAAGGTAAGCATCGCCTATTATCACTGCGGTGCAGATCCGCAGCTGCTTTCTTTGTTGTCGGCAAACAGCGACGGTCTTGTTATTGCCGGAAGCGGCAGCGGAAACTACAGCAGTGCATGGAAAGAACAGCTGCACTGCCTTGCAAAAGATCACATCATCGTTCGCTCAAGCCGGGTCCTGCAGGGAATCGTTTTCGATTCCCCATACTTTGATCCAAACCGTGACACCATTCCCTCTTACACGCTTTCTCCTCAGAAGGCGAGAATTTTGCTCATGCTGTCACTGCTGACTACCAGAGATAAAGATAAAATCCGTTCATTGTTTGAAACATACTAAAAAAGGAGCGCCTCATCGCGCTGCCTTTTTCTTTTTATTATTCACTTTTTTGGGTTTTCGTCAATTCCAGCATTTTTTTCTTCCTTGCTGTCTCTATTGATCGAAACCCCTTTTCTTTTGACCCGTTCATAAACGCTGTTTTCATCTCGCTTGCTGCTACCGTATGCTTTTCTGTCTATAATTGAACAGATGCATTTCACTTCACGCCTTTATGAACGTCTCATCCGGATTTTCTTTCCCGTTTTGATTATGATGATGAAAACGGGCATTTCCTTTGGTGTTCCCACACCATAGTCTTCATATGCCGGATGATTTCTTCTCCGGCTGTGTTAAATTGTCATCTTCCCACCGCTCTCTTTTAAGTTCTTTTTCTTTCTACTTTCATTATATGCATCCACCCGGAAAAGAAAAGCATGAAGGAAAAATGAGGCGCTTTTATGGCAAAATCAGCATTAATATTCATTACGTTCCAGAATTCCCAGAAAACGCTGCCGATTAGATCGGGACAATGGAAGACTTTCCTGCTGATCCAAAAGCACCATATCTTTATCTATGCCAAACACATGATGCATATTTACCAGAAATGATGCATGGATGCGCTGAAAACCATAGGGAGCAAAACGCTTTTCCATCTCGTTCATGCTCGCCCGCTCACTGAATAATCCGCGGCGTGTATGGAAGCAAACCAGCTTGTCTTCTTTAGACAGATAAATAATATCATTCATACTGAGAATGACCTTCACTTTATTATAGGAAAAGACATATTCTTCCTTGCCGGAAAGACGATGAAACAGCTGCTGTGCATGCGCAAACAGATCCTCCCGGCATGATTGTGCCCCGATCACAAATCTTTGATGCCGCTCCTTTTGTTCCAGCTGCAGCGCACCATGATCGACATATAAAATGATACGATCGTCATAGGGCTTTACAAATACGCTTTCCGCCCTTGGATTACTGAACACTTCATTCAGGATGACGATGTCAAAATGTTCTTTCTGCTGGGCAACCGCAAGCTCGCTCGCCTTTAAATAAGTACGAAACAGCCAGTCTTTATCTGCAAGCAGGATCCCCAGTGCATATATGATATCCTTTGCCGTATGTTCATTTTCCAAAACTGCAATGCGAATCATGATTATCACCGCCTGTCTTTATTTCTATTATATAGCCCTTTTCCAGCAAAAGACAGCGTTTTCATGATGTTCAAACACAAAAAAAGAAGCAGTCCTCCATAAGAACTGCTTCACTGTTTTTTATTCGATTGTTTCTCTCCAGATTTTTGCCCCGAGGTCGCTCAGCTTTCCATCCAGATTTTCATAGCCGCGATCAATATGATAAACATCGTGAATTTCCGTAATGCCGTCAGCGATCAGTCCGGCAACGACAAGTGCCGCCCCGCAGCGCAGATCAGTGGCAACCACTTCCGTACCGCTCAGCTTTGTCGGTCCGTTGATAAAGCAGCTAGGAACCATCACATCGATCTTCGCACCCATTTTTTTCAATTCACCGCAATGTTTGAAACGCTCCGGATAAATGGTCTCCGTAATGATCGACTGTCCTTGTGCCTGAGTAAGCAGAGTCGTCAGCGGCTGTTGAATATCCGTCGCAAAACCCGGGTATGGCTTTGTCTTGATCGCTGTTCCTTTCAGCGTATCCTTCATCCCTTTTACAATGACGCGGTCAACATCAACTTCCAGGTCAATGCCGATCTCATCCAGCTTCATCAGCAGAGCATCCAGATGCTGAGGAATGATATTTTCCACTACCATTTCATCTGCCGCCGCTGCCGCAAGCACGACATAAGTTGCGGCTTCAATACGATCCGGAATGATTTCGTGGAAACATCCCATCAGTTTATCCACACCGTCAATGGTAATCACGCTCGTACCCACGCCGCGGATATGAGCCCCCATCTTATTGAGCATTGTCGCAATATCAATGATCTCCGGTTCTTTTGCCGCATTTTCAATTGTCGTACGGCCTTTTGCATACACGGCAGCCATCATAATATTGATCGTTGCCCCTACGCTGGAAATATCCAGAAATATTTTATTTCCGACCAGTTCCTTTGCTTCGATGATATACGAACCGCGTTCGTATTTGACAGTGGCCCCCAGCGCCTCAAAACCTTTCAGATGAAGATCGATCGGGCGTGGCCCCAGATAGCAGCCGCCAGGCATTTTCATCTCTACACGGCCATATTTTCCAAGCAAAGCTCCCATGAAATAATACGAAGCTCGTAATTTTGATACTGATTCACCGACCAACGGACGATTTTCCATTTTTGTCGGATCGATAATAATAATGTCATCCTGTTTTTTTGTAACTTCGACACCTAGTTCTTTCAATAAGACGGATAAAGAGCGAACATCTGAGATATTTGGAACACCACAGATCGTAACTGGTCCGTGGGCAAGTACTGCCGCCGGAATCAATGCAACCGTCGCATTTTTTGACCCGCTGATGTGAACTGTACCGCTCAGCCGGTGTCCTCCCTCAATCTTGATAACTTCTTCCATGTCCAAAGGATTCTCCTTCCGTATTCTACATATCTATTCTATTATAAATCATTTTTTCATGGAACGCCATACTGTTCCTGCATTTCCATTTTTTTGTTTACCTGCTTCATCATGCTTTCTTTTTCTTTTTTCATGATCTTCTTGGTATATGTCCTTATTTTTGTTATAATAGCAGAAGTATTTATGAAAAGGAGAGGACATGACATGAAAAAAATCGCGTTTGATAATGATGCATATTTGAAAATGCAGTCTGAACATATCATGGAACGAATTCATTCGTTTGATAATAAATTGTACCTTGAGTTTGGCGGAAAGCTGTTTGACGACAATCACGCTTCCCGTGTTCTGCCGGGTTTTCTGCCTGACAGCAAACTGAAGATGCTCCTACAGCTGAAGGAACATGTGGAAATCGTAATTGCAATCTGTGCCAGTGATATCGAAAAAAACAAACTGCGCCATGATCTGGGCATTACATATGACGATGAAGTTCTGCGTCTGATCGATTCATTCCGGTCCGTCGGTCTGTATGTCGGCAGCGTTGTACTGACACGCTATGACAAACAGGCTCGTGCCGAAGCTTTCCGCCAGCGCCTGCAGCGCGTCGGTGTTCCGGTTTATCTGCACTATGCAATCGAAGGTTATCCGAATGATGTGAAGAAAATCATTTCCGAACAGGGATTCGGCATCAACGACTACATTGAGACAAGCAAACCGCTGGTTGTCGTAACAGCTCCTGGTCCCGGTTCAGGTAAAATGGCAACCTGCCTCTCTCAGCTCTATCATGAACATAAACGCGGCATTAAGGCCGGCTACGCTAAATTTGAAACATTCCCGATCTGGAATCTGCCGCTGAAGCATCCGGTCAACCTGGCATATGAAGCAGCAACGGCCGATCTCAATGACATCAACATGATCGACCCTTTCCATTTGGAAGCATATGGAAAGACAACGGTCAATTACAACCGGGATGTTGAAATCTTCCCTGTTTTGAAAGCAATGTTCACATCGATTTACGGTTCCAGCCCTTACCAGTCTCCGACCGATATGGGAGTCAACATGGCCGGCAACTGCATCATCGATGACGATGCCGCACGGGCAGCCAGTGCAAATGAAATCGTCCGCCGTTATTTCCAGGCCAAACTTGACCTGAAACGCGGACGTGCCACAGAAGAGATGATCGAAAAAATACAGCTGATCATGTCACAGGCAAATATTACGGAAGATGTCCGCCCTTGCATCGCGGAAGCAAGATTGAGAGCAGACGAAACACAGGGTCCAGCCGTTGCCATCGATCTCGGTGATCAGATTGTGACCGGACGTACAACGGATCTGCTGGGAGCCAGCAGCGCGGCACTGCTGAATGCATTGAAGGCTCTGGCAAAGATCGATGACAATATTCCGCTGATTTCTCCAAGCATCATCGAACCAATCCAGCGGCTGAAAGTTAATTCTCTCGGCAACCGCAATCCTCGCCTGCATACGGACGAAGTCCTCATTGCCCTTGCTATTTCCGCAACGACAAATCCGTTGTCCCACCTGGCTCTTCAGCAGCTCAGCAAGCTGAAAAACTGCGATGTGCACAGCTCAGTGATCCTCTCCGAGGTAGACAGCGGCGTTTTCCGCAAACTGCACATGTATCTGACTTGTGAAGATCAGTATCAGAGCAGCTCTTCTCTGTATCATAAATTCTAAGATAAAAAATCAGAACTGTATCGCAGGATACAGTTCTTTTTTTGGAAAAGTTTTCTTACTTAAATTAGCTTTAGCTAACATTTTCCCCCTTTACATTTTCTTCGTTTCTGTTATAATAACATCAGTTAGTTAGAACTAACTAACTAAACGATCCTTTCCTGAACCCGGCGCAGGATCATAACGTGTACCCGCCCTATCTTTAATCCCGGCAATCATGCTGATCCAGGCATCTCACGACTGCCGCATCATGACCAATCAGTACGCTTTCGGCGGGATGCACTCTATTTTTCTGTCCTTCTGTTATTTCTTTTGCTGCCTTGGATTTGTTTTTGACCTGAATAAGTTCCTTTTCATTTTACAACCATAACATACCATACAGCCTGTGGTCAGCCAAAGCTTTGCAGCAGAAACAAAACGGGAAGAATGCCGGATTCACATGATTACAACTGAAAAAAGTCTGTCTTTACGACAGATTTTTTTCAGTTATGATCACTTTCCTGTTTCTATGATAAAATAAAAAAAACAATAATGGTAAAACCACTGTGCAAAGGAGATTTTATTATGAAAGCTATCCAACATGTCGGTATCATCGGAAGAGGAGCGATCGGGACGCTCTATGCAACACTGCTGCAGCAAAACCCTTATGTTTCTGTCGTGGTCATTGCCGATGAACAGCGAAAGGAAAAATACGAAACAAATCCCTTAAAGGTCAACGGAAACATTGCCGATTTTAAATATGCATCAAACGGAAAACCGTTGGACATGATCATGATCTGTACGAAAATAGCAGGCCTTCGGCCGGCTCTGAAACAAATTGCCTCTTTTACAGATGATCATACGCTCATCCTTCCCTGTCTGAACGGCATTACCAGCGAAAGCATTTCCCGTGAGTCTTATGCAGATGATCAAGTCATCCGCTGCATCGTACAGGGAATGGACGCGACTTATCTGCAAAACGAAGTCACCTTTTCGACAACAGGCGAAATCATTATCGGCAGTGAAAACGAACGGCAGAAGAAATCGGTTGACATATTAAAACAGTTTTTCGATGAATGTCATGTTCCCTGCCGCATCAGCAGGGATATCATCAAAGATCAGTGGAACAAGCTTATGCTGAACTGCGGGATCAATCAGGTATGTGCAGCTCATCAGTGCGGCTATGGCCAATGCAGTGACAACGGTCCCTATCAGGAGGAATTTATCCAGGCCATGAAAGAAGTCAAAGAAGTGGCAAACGCCTTCGACATTGAGCTTACAGATCAGGATATCCGGCAATGGATCCGGCTTGTCAACGGATTGGGAAGCAGACAGATGCCGAGCATGGCCCAGGACATCATCAAACATCAGAAAACGGAATTAGCGTTATTCTCCGGAACCATCCTTCCTCTTGCCAAAGAAAAAAGGATAGAAGTCCCCGTTTTGACACACTTATATGAGCAGATCACAAAGCTCGAGGATTCATTTGTATAAAAAAAACTGCGGATATTGTATCCGCAGTTTTCATTTCCGTAAATTATTCAGCTTTACCAGCAGAACCGAACTGATTCATCATAGCGATAACTTTAGCTTTGATTGCATCAGCACCTGGTTTCAGCAGTTTACGAGGATCGTATCCTTTACCTTCCTGATCTTTGCCTTCTTCGATGTATTTACGAGTAGCAGCAGCAAATTCCAACTGCAGCTCAGTGTTTACGTTGATCTTAGATACACCCAGAGAAATTGCTTTTGCAATCTGATCTGCAGGGATACCTGAACCACCGTGCAGAACCAGCGGTTTACCGTTTGTAACAGCCTGAATTTCACCTAAACGGTCAAAGCTCAGACCAGCCCAGTTTGCAGGGTATTTACCGTGAATGTTTCCGATACCTGCTGCCAGGAAGTCAACACCCAATTCAGCGATTGTCTTGCATTCCTGAGGATCTGCCAATTCACCTGCAGATACGACACCGTCTTCTTCACCGCCGATACCGCCGACTTCACATTCAATAGAGATTCCTTTTGAATGAGCAAGAGCGATCATTTCTTTTGATTTTTCCAGGTTTTCTTCGAATGCATAGTGAGAACCGTCAAACATTACAGATGTGAATCCTGCTTCGATGCAAGCTTTAGCACCTTCGTAAGAACCGTGATCCAGATGCAGAGCTACCGGAACAGTGATACCCATGCTGTCATGGATTTCTTTTACCATTGCTACGACTGTCTTAAAGCCGCACATATACTTAGCAGCACCTTCAGATACACCCAGCATAACTGGTGATTTAGCTTCTTCAGCAGCTGCTAAAATAGACTTTGTCCACTCCAGGTTATTGATGTTGAACGCACCAATTGCATAATGACCTTCGTGAGCTTTGTTAATCATTTCAGTTGCAGATACTAACATAGATTTATTTCCTCCTTCATATGTTACTTCACACCTATTATAATACTTCATTTTTACTTATTTGTTAAGTAGAGCCACTTAAAAAACCGCATAAATCTTATCTTTTCGCGATCTTTCAGGGCTTCGAAGAAGGCCGTACGCAAAAAGAAAAGACGGCAGTCTCAAACTTGCCGCCGTCTGTATTGTGATATTACATTTCTTCTTTATCTTCCGGCTCATCATCATAGCCGTCATCACTGTCTTCATCAATCATGATTGAGGCTGGATCAACAACACTTTCGTCATATGTGTGACGGGAACGAAGATCCCATTTGTTCTCTGCAACATTGACAAACCGATCATCCAAAGACAAATCGCTGTAGAACTGCGCAATATTGTCTTCCTCCTGAGCAACCGTAAACCCCATGATCTCACTAACTTCCTGCCACAGTTTTAAAAACACGACCGGTTTTTTCTTCTTTGTCATCAGATCGAAAGCGACATCAACCATTGATTTCTTCATCTTGTTTCCTCCTACATTTTTTCAAGTGCTTCCACGCCGATCAGATCAAGGGCGTTTCGCAAAGTGATTTTAGCAGCTTTTACGAGCGCCAGTCGCTGTGCGCTCAGCTCCATGTCATTTTTATCCAACACCTTGCAGGCATTGTAGAAGCTGTGGAATTTCTGTGCCAGCTTCTGAATGTAGTTGCACACTTTATGCGGTGCGCGAAGCTTTGCGGCATCGCTGACCACATTCGTGAACTCGTTGATATATTTCATCAGATCGATTTCTTTTTCGTTTGTCAGACGCTCAAAACTTTCTGCCGGCATCACATCATCTGCCTGACGCAGGATAGAGCACATGCGT
>ERZ857827.960-NODE-960-length-33967-cov-20.857071_pt1 | contig 33967 bp, 32 predicted proteins | sample MGYA00519761_ERZ857827 | MGnify/ENA primary metagenome ERZ857827 (study PRJEB31778, sample SAMEA3449370) | human gut metagenome | biome: human gut; feature: human-associated habitat; material: faeces | place: United Kingdom | collected 2010/2012 ... | reverse complement strand
AAGTGACGCTGGATTATTTCTACGGTGCCCAGGCAGATCAGTTTGCCTTTTACCGCATCCCCAAGGCGCTGTTTACTGATGAGCGCTTCAAGTCCATCTCAGCCGAGGCCAAAATCCTCTACGGCATTCTGCTGGACAGGATGAGCCTGAGTCGTAAAAACGGCTGGCTGGACGAACAGGGGCGCGTATTCATCATCTTCACGCTGGAGGAGGTCATGGAGGCTATCGGCTGTGCCGATCAGAAGGCTACCAAACTGCTGAACGAGCTGGACAGCAAAGCCGGGCTCATAGAGCGCAAGCGGCAGGGACTGGGCAAGCCCAATCTCATATTCGTCAAGAACTTTGTGGATAACTCCGCCGGCAGCATCCCGCCTGCACCGGAATCACGAATCAAGACTCGTGAAAATCACGATTCAGCAGACGTGAATTTCACGACTCCGGAATCCCGAAAATCACGAGGAAGTAATACTGATTCAAATTATACTGATTTGAGTGAGACTGAAACCTATCCTTTCCCTTCCGGTCAAGTGGGCGGTCACGGTCAGGTGCCTGTGGATAAGATGGGACGGGATATGGATGAGCGGGAACAATATCGGGCAATTCTTGAAGATAATCTGGAGTACGACATTCTTCTGGAGAACAATCCGTATGACCGGGATACCATCGCGGAGATCATGGAGCTTCTTCTCGATACCATCTGCTCCAAACGCCAGTACATCCGGATCGCCGGGGACGATAAGCCCCGAGAGGTAGTCAAGAGCCAGTTCCTCAAGCTCAACTGCACGCATATCGAATATGTGCTGAGTTCCTTCAAGGAGAATGCCAGCAAGGTGCGCAACATCAAGCAGTACCTTCTGGCTTCCCTATACAACGCGCCGCTGACCATATCGAATTACTACGACGCACTTGTTCGTCACGATATGGCAAACGGCTTTGTCTGAGCCGCAGCTTTCCCGCTGCGGCTTCTGTCATTTCCGGGAGGTGATGCAAATTGGCAGAAGAAAAGGACACGGCAGCTCCGGCAAAGCGGACTACCGGTAAGACAGGCAGGCGAAAAAAGCCGGAAGCGGAACACGCGGCCCGGGCCGCTCCCCAGGACAAAGACACCGGCAGCAAGGCACAGGAAATTCTGGAACAGGCGCGCACAGAGCCGAAGCCCGAATGGGAGGTTGCGGAACAGGTCGTGCTGCTCCCGCTGGACAGGCTCCGGCCGTTCAAAAACCACCCGTTCAAAGTAAACGATGAGGACGAGCTGATGCAGGACACCATCGACAGCATCATGGCGGGCGGCGTAATCAACCCGATTCTGGTACGCCCGGCGGAGGACGGCAAATTCGAAGTTGTTTCCGGACACCGCAGGTTCCGGGCCTCGGAGCTTGCAGGAAAAGCGGACATCAAAGCCATCGTCCGGGAAATGGACGACGATACAGCCGTGATTAAGGATGTATCTCTGCGGATGAAGAACAAGGAGCTCGACCTGCTTATTGTGGTCAATATGTTCCTGACGGGCTTTGACGCCACCACGCTCAATACGCTGTGGGTGGATAAGAACCTGAAGATGCACGGGCTTTTGCAGGCGTTTTCGCGCACAAACCGCATTCTGAATTCTATAAAGACCTTTGGCAATATCGTATGCTTCCGCAATCTGCAAAAGCGTACAGACGCCGCCATAGCGCGTTTCAGCGATGCTACGACCAATGGGGTCGTGACGCTGCGCCCATTTTCCGACTATTACAATGGCTACACGGATGAAAAGGGTAAGTACAACGAGGGATATGTGGACTTGATTGCCACCTTGCAGCAGGTTTTCCCCCTTACCGATGTGCGTATCGTTGGTGAGGCACGCCAAAAGGCATTTATCCGGCTGTTTGGAGCCATCCTGCGGATGCGGAATCTGCTGGTCGCCTTCGATGATTTCAAGGGCATGGAGATACTCTCCGAACGCGATATGCAGGACTATATGGGCCGCTATCAAGACCTGTATGACGAATGGCGTGGCCGCTCCGAGCATGAGAAAGAGGACATCACGGACGATGTAGTGTTTGAAATCGAGCTTATCAAGCAAATTGAAATCAACATCGACTATATCCTTATGCTCATGCAAAACTACCGTGACAGCCATGGCAAGAATAAGGAAATCGCCATCGCCATTCAGAAGGCCGTGGAGTCCAGTTCTGAGCTCCGCAGCAAGAAGGCTCTTATCCAAGGGTTCCTCGCCGGTATCAATGACGTGGATGATGTGGTCAATGCGTGGCACGATTTTGTCGCCGTCGAAAAGGAAACGCAGCTTGCGGCATTGATTGCGGAGGAACGCCTGAAGGATGCGGAAACGATGCAGTTCATGGCAAACGCCTTCCGCGACGGTGCCATTAAGACGACCGGCACGGAGATTGACGGTCTTTTGCCGCCTATGTCACGTTTTGGCGGAGGAAATCGTGCAGAGAAGAAACGGGTCGTTACGGAGAAGCTGGTTGCATTCTTCGATAGATTCTTTGGACTTGGATGAGAGGTGAGTCCGAATGCCAAGACAGAAAAAGGATAGCGTCCCCATCTGCTACCGCATCGAGAGAAGCGTCTATGAGCGGCTTCAGGCGTATGCGGAGGATAAGGGACAAACAATGACTATGGCTGTTGAGCGGCTTCTGACGAAAGCCCTCGATGCCAAAGAAAAGAAAGAAGACAACTAAAAAAAGAATCTGGCGTCCAAACAGGATGCCAGATTTTTTCGTACTTTTTGTTTACTCGGAGGAAATCCCACACAAAAGTTGGAATATCCCGCTGCTGAAAGCGGTGGACTTATTCGCAGGATTATGTCATAATGAGGAATAAGGACTCAGCAAATCAGAAGCGGCGCAGAGTGTACATCAAGCTGGGGAGGACGAAAAATGAGCCTTAATAAATGCATTGTTTGCGCGATAGCTTTAAGCGTTATATACGGCGTGATCGAACAGCTGCACCGCAGAAAAGCCGGTGCGGGCGGCGGGGCGCAAAGCGATACGCAGCATACTGTCAGACCCCCGTCTGCTTTGAAGTATGGCTATATGACAAGAAAGCTTCCCCCTCTGCTGCTGGCGCTGTGCCTGATGCTTACCGCCTGCGGCGCGCCGCCGGTATCCGATCCGCCGGACGACGCGGCCCCGGAGTCGCAGTCCTCCGTCCCTGCTTTTGATTTTCAGGCCGAAGGACTGCCGCTGTCCGAGCTGCTGGCGCAGGCCGCCGCAGATCACAAAGACAGCATGACCCTGCGTATCACCCAACAGGATGCCGCCTCTTACTTTCCGAACGACCCGGACAGTGCATCACTGCTCACCGATGCGGAGATCGCCTCCCTGTTGGAGCAGCGGTATCCCGTAGGCACTGTTTCCCGTGAGGATGCCCTGTCCGATGTGGATCTGCTGTTCCGCGCCCTTCACGCCGCCTATGGCGCGTACTACTACTTCGGCGCCGCTCGCTTTGACGCGGCGCAGGCAGCGGTGACGGACTGGCTCAGCGAACAGGAGCGCGTTTCCGTCAACGAACTGGGTGACCGGCTGCGGCGGGAGCTGCTGTTTATGCTGGAAAATGACGCCCACGCCATAATTTGGGAGCCCACGCCCCCGGAGCAGGTGCGCTATGAGTACTTCTACGCGGCGGGTTGGGAGTTCGGACAGGATGATACAGGGTATTTCACGGAGAAAGATGGCGTCAAGTGGTATGTGGACGGCTTCTCCGACAGCCGTGTTTCTCTGCGGCCCACACTGATGGCGGACGGCCGCGTTGTCTTCGCACCGGTGCTGTTCTGCACCCGTCCCACCGTGACCGGCTGCAGCGTGACCCTGCGGAGCGAAGCCGGAGAGACGGCGGCCTGCGACCTGACCTGGACGGAAAGCCGGGCGCTGCGTGAGGGGAATCACCAGGTGGACTACAAGCTGCTGCAGGAGAACGGTCTGACCTATATCTCTGTCCGCGACTTTGATAACCACGATTGGGGCGATGTCCTGGCATCCTATGCCGCCGACGCGGTCAAGGCCCGCGGCAGCACGGCCATCATCTACGACCTCCGCAGCAACGGTGGTGGCGGCGATGAGTGGTCCAACCAATGGGTGCAGAATTACACCGGCATACCGGAGCGGATCCAAAACCCGGTGCTTTTTGCCAACAAAAACAGCGCCCTTGCCAAAGCACTGTATGATGTCAGGGGGGTCGGCATTGGGACATGGGGAAGCTTTGGGTCATTCGATGTCGGCGAAAACCCGGGAAGCCCCAGACTGTCCAATGCGATACCGGTCCTGATCCTGATGGACGATGCCTGCGGCTCAGCGGGAGAAAGCGCACTGCACTATCTGCGTATGCTGGACAACACCCTCGTGATCGGCAGCAATTCAGCGGGGTATCAGCTCTGCGGCAATGTGGGGGGCTTTTCTCTGCCCTGCAGCGGAATTGGCTTCCAGTTCGGGAGCTCTCTCGACCTGCACGGTGACGGCACAGATGTGGACTTCCGCGGCTGGGCGCCGAATGTCTGGTGCGATCCGCAGAATGTGCTGCCGGCGGCGCTGGCTCTGCTGCAAAACGCCGGCATCGCCGATGGCGCGGCTTGTGAGGCGCTGAACGCGGCCATCACCGCCGCCTATGAAGCCCAGCCGCTGCCCGAAGCGGAGACACTGCCCGAATCGGAGTCGCCGTCCGAACCGGAGTCCGCAGACATGAGCGGCATTGTGCTGGAGTGGCGGGGCAACCTCTACTGGCCCGGTGACCAACTGGGGGGCTGGTTCACAAATTCCTATATCACCGTCTACTACAACGGCGAACCCACCGCAGATTTTACCCTCACCTCCGGCAAGAAATCCATCTGTAAAATGGAGAAAAAGGAAAAGGGCGCCGGTGCCGGCAAGATCAAAGTAGATACCCACCGCACCGGCCGTTCCGATTTCACCGTCATCTGCGGCGACGAATCAGCCGTCTTCACATGGTGCGCCCACTGACACCCGCATCCACCCCTGTGAGCAGCGGGGTTTCAAGGAATCCGACACCCTGTATCACGCGAAGCTTCGGGCAAAAAGCATTTGACCGATATGACCGATACCAAACGCACTGATGCACAAACAGCAACACCTGCGGGTGGTCACAAAAACCGTCTTAAGCAAGTTGCTTGAGACGGTTTTTATATGCGAAAAATCAGAAGAATTGAAGCCTGATTTGACCACTATTGCGCATTTTACGATCCAACTAAGCTATTACGCTATGTCAAATCTCCAGCATCCCTTGCAATCCCGCGCTGGCGACCTTTTTGTTCTTGTCGAAGGCGTGGGTGTAGATGTCCAGCGTGGTGGAGGGCTGGCTGTGGCCGAGGATGCCCGCCACCGTGGCCACATCCGTGCCGCCCGCGATCATCAGACTGGCGGCGGTGTGGCGGAGGGAATGGACATTCAGCTCCTGCGGCAGGCCGTTCTTCTTGAGGATCAGCTTGAAGCGGTAGGTGAAGGTGGTGGGCGTCATGGGGAGTTGCGCTCCCTGACGGCGGAACAGGAAATCATCATCGGTCAGCTCCCGCCGGTCATAGGTCTCGGTGATGTATGCACATTCCTGCCGGTACTCCCGCAGGAGACTTTCCATCTCAGCGGAGAAGTACACATAGCGGTTGCCTGCGCGGGTCTTGGGTTCTTTTACAAAGATCTCCTCATCCGTCACCTTGACCGCGTTGCGGCAGATGTGGATGGATCGCTGCTCCCAATCAATGTCGCACCATTTCAATCCGCAGCACTCGCCCCGCCGCATCCCCGTGGCGATGATGAGCTTGAAGTAGGTCTCGTACTTAATGCTCTCACCCTCCAGCGCGGCGATGATTTTCTGCGCCGTTTCCTCGTCCGCGATCTTCTTTTCACACTTGCGCCCGGCGTAGCGGTAGGTGCGCCACGCCGGATTGTGCGAAAGAAAGCCACCCTCCACAGCATCAGAGAGGATGCTGCACAGCGTAGCGTGCACGCCCTCAATGGTGTACTCGGAGAGTGGCTTTTTTGTATCGGGACGGATGACTTTTCGTAGTTCTGCGTAGAAATTCCGGAAGTGCTCCGGACGCAGCTCGGTGAGCTTGTAGTGGCCGAGTGCGGGGAGAATGCGCTCGATGTCCTGCCGGTCGCGGCGGATGGTGGACTTCGCCAGCTTGCCGGGCGCGATGTCCGCCAGCCACAGGTCGATGTATTTTGCCAGCGTGAGCTGCTGGACGGGCTGCGGCGTGTGGCGGCAGTCACGCTCAAAGAGGACAGCCTGCCCATTGAGCCACTTTTCGACCTGCCTGGGCGTCAGTCCCTCCGGCGGGTGGACGGTTTTCTGTTGGGGCTTGATGCGTTTGCCGTTGTAGTCATAGCCCATGGAGACCACGATGAGATAGCTGCTGCCGCGCTTGCGGATGCTTGCCATAAAAATGACCTCGCTTTCATTTGTTCTCAGTACAGTTGAGGCTTATTTTGCAAGCACAACATACCGCAAGCGCGGCGGTAAAGCTATCACAATTTTCTTGGAGAAATGAATTTCTACGAAAGCAACAATCATGCGCTGTGCTGCTTCGGAGAACAGGCGGCGGCGAGATTGAAAATCTGCTCGCCGTCCGGACGGAGCATGGTGAGCATGGAGTCTGCCGCCTGCTCCTTCTGCGCCTGCTGGGGGTGGCAGTAGGTGCGCTCCAGAAAGCCGGTGTCCGCATGACCTACGAGGTCTGCCACCGTCTGTTTGTCCACGCCGCAGTGCAGCAGCGATGTCACGAAGTAGTGCCGCAGGGTGTGCAGGTGGTACTCACGCGGAAAGCCGATGGCGGCATAGATCTTCCGCAGCCGCTTGGTGAAGGTGTCCGGGTGGATGAGCTGCCCCTGCTCGTCGGTGAAGAGGTAGGGGCTGAGCCTGCGGTGCTGCTTGTCCGCCTCCATCTGCTTGCGGCGCTTGTAGGCGAGGAGGATGCCCCGCAGGTCAGAGGAGAGGTAGACTTCACGGCTCTTGCCGTTTTTGGTGCTGCCCTCCACGATGCCCTTGCCGGGAACGCTGCTGCGGGAGCGGCTGACGGTGAGCAGCAGACCGTTTTGCGTGCCGGTGAAGTCCGACCATTGCAGAGCGCACAGCTCGCCCCGGCGGCAGCCGGTGTACATGGAGAGCAGATAAAACAGACGGTAGTGCCGCGGCTCCTTTGCCAGCGCGTCCAGCAGCTTTTCCACCTCGCCTCGCGTGGGAATGCGCTGCACCGTGCGCTGCGGTGTGGGCAGGTCTAACATCCGCGCGGGATTCTTTTCGATGATCTCATTGCGCTTGGCATCGCTGAGCACGGCGGAGACCACGGAGAGGTACCGCTGCACAGTGGATTCGTTGATGTGCTTTCCATGGTGCTTGCGCTTACGCAGCTCGGAGAGCATATTTTCCAGTGCCATCGGTCGGAGCTTATTGAGGCGGATGCCGCCGATCATGGGATACACCACATCCAGCATCCGCCGGTACGCAGCGATGGTGCTGGGGGCGTATTTCGTCTGCCGCTTCAGCCAGCGGGAGGCGAATTCCTCAAAGGTCATCTCGCCGTCCTCGGCGTAGCCAGTCTTGAAGCTGCGCTCCAGTTCTTCGGCGGCGTGGGCGACATACTGCCCGATGCCGCGCTTGGGAACACCGGGCGGGACTTGGATGGTCTTTGCCTTGCTGATTTTTTTGCCGTTGGGTCGGTAGCCGTTGCTGACGGTGATCTTATATCGCCGCTCGTCCAGTTGCTTGATGCTTGCCATTTTTAGAACCCTCCCATGGTTTGCTGCTGTTTCTCTTGCACAATCTGTTCATCCGATTTTTCTTTCACCGCCATAGCCGCGCCTGCGGCGAAGCCGATCACAGCGCCGAGGTTTTCGGCGGCGATCTTCGCCTCCATGCGCCGCCGCTTTTCCTCGGCGTCCTCATCCTCGTCCATCAATGTCCCTGCGGCAGCCAGCCCAGCCGCGGCGGGGATCAGGGGAACAGGCTGCGGATCGCTACCACGCCATACCACCCGGCCATCGCCGCTGCGCCGATCACCAAAAGCAGCGCGATCCACTTGAGGGCCACCAACAGGCTGAAATCCGGCAGCCACCGAATCCATTTGCAGGAATACTTCTCGCTCAGATTCCCAACCCGTTCCAGCAGTTTGTTCATCTCGGTCAGCGATCTCTGCATCTCTGTGAGCGACTTCTGCACCGGCGTCAGGTCGATGCGCGTTTTCAACTCCGGCAGGGTCTTCCGGATTTCCTCCAGTTCCCAGTTTATTTCGCCCACCTGCTTTGCCAGCTTGTTCATTGTCTGCGGCAGATCGCACTGAATCACAATGGGCTGGATCGGCTGCGGCAGCGGCGCAGACGGCGGTGCGCTGCTCGGCTGATTCATCCGTTTCAATTCCTCCATCGGTTTCCGCTGCTCGATGGAATTTTCTTTGGACGAGCTTTGCCCGTATTCTGAATTCATGCTCCATGGCCTCCTTGCAATACTTTTCTTCGTGTAATTTGTTGTCGCGGCATCTCATGCCATCCGGGGTGGTATAGGTGATGTACTTGCGGCCACTTTCCCAGCGCACCGCGTAGCCCTCGGACGCCATCAGCGAAACGAAGGCGTCCTTGTCGGCGGCGTATTTCATACACTCGTCGATGGTGTTCATGAGCCGCAGCTTCCAGCTTTGGCCCTTCAGCGCTGTGTGATACTCCGCGCCGCCCATGCCGCGGGCCTGCTGCGTTGGCGCGTCAAAGACCGGCAGCCCCATCTCCTGACAGATCGCATCGTTGCGCCGCATCAGTTCTTGAATCTGCTCTTTTGCCATGTGCAGCTTTTTGCCGGTTTCAAAGTTGACGGAGTTGATGACGCAGTGGGAGTGGATGTGTTCTCGGTCTACGTGGGTGCAGGCAAGTACCTCGCAGCCGTCAAAGTATTCTGCCAGCCGCCGCGCAGCTTCATGGGCCTGCCGTGGATCGACTTCTGCACCCTTTGGAAAGCTCTGCACCATGTGGTAGAACATCACGCCGCCGTCCTTGTGGTAGAGTAGCTTCGTGTTCAGAAAATCGTCGTAGACGCTTTGCGGCTGGCAGTTGATGCCGCTGATGAGCGGTGCGCCCTCCCATGCGGTTTTCTTCTCCTGCATGACGTAGAGCATCACGCCGCGCATGGCGGCGCGGGACTGTGTGCCCCGCTTGTAGTTCACGAAATGTACGATGGCGATACGGCTCACCGACCTTCCATGACAGCCCGCAACGCGGCGCTGACCTCGGACAGCTCGCCGGCAGCTTTTTCCAGACCGATGACCTGCACCTTGCCCATGTTGGCGAGGACGGTGAGGCGGTTGATGTTGCTGCCGATGCCCTTGAGCTGGCGGAGCAGTTCCTTCTGCTCGTCGATGACCACGATCCGTTTGCCGAGGCAGCAGGCGGTGACGTAATCGCTCATGGACATGTGGGCCTTTGCCGCCAGCGCCCTGATCTTCTCACGGTCAGCGGACGCCATGCGCGTGCTGAATTTGATATCTTTTTTCATGCTTTTCTCCAATCGTAGCTAAAAGTGGGTCCGGGCTTCCGCCCGGAATTTGGGTGCAGGGCTTTGCCCGCCCAGGGCATTTGGCAGGGCAGCGGCTTCGCCGCAGACCAGACAAATGCGATGCTGGCCGTCGTCCGAGCGGACGACGAATCCCGCGTCCCGCGCCGTGTGCGGTAACCAGCTCTCGGCGGGTACACACGCCACCCCATCCCCCAAACGCGCACACAGCGGCTCACACGTCGAAACACGGCGGGTTATCAGGGTCGGTGGTGACGATGTTTTCGGCAGCGGGATCATCGACACCATCGACCCTTTTCAGGCAGATCAGACGGTCGCCGTTGCTCTTGCGGAAGGACACCGTAATGCCGTTTCTCCTTAGAGCGTCAACGCTTTTGCGGATTCGGTGGGAAAAGCTGTTGGGGGTCAGTCCCTCCGCACCGGCAGGGTCAATCTTTTCCAACAGTACCTTGGCAGGGGCGCTGATCTCCGGCTGCCGGCGCAGCAATTCAGAGAGAAGAAAAAGAATCCGTTCGGTGGGCTGCTCCGTCTGTTCGCAGTCATCTGACAGCAGCTTCCAGACATGATCCTCGCCATCGAACTCCAGCGCCAGCTCCCGGTAGGAGATGTCTCGCCCGGTACAGTAGAGCGTGGCGGTGTTCTCTCTGCGCTTGCTCTTGCGGAGGACGAAGTTGCTGTCGGTAGCGCCGCTGAGTCCGGTGGTGCCGGAGATCATGTTCATGGGATCATCGTCATTCATCTTCCGCAAGTGATGCACCAGCAGAATGGCGATGCGGTGTTTGTCCGCCAGCGCTTTCAGAACGCCGATGTCCCGATAATCGCTGGCGTAGGGGTTCGCGTCATTGCCCGCGGTGCGGATGCGCTGGAGCGTGTCGATGACGATGAGCCTGGTCTGCGGATGCTCCTTCAAAAATTGCTCGATCTGTTCCACCAGCCCGTTGTGGAGCTGCTGGGACATGACGGCGAAGTGCAGTGTGGGCGGCGCGTCCTCCGTGAGATCGAAGAGACGGCTCTGGATACGCTGAAAGCTGTCCTCCAGGCAGAGGTACAGCACCTCGCATGGTCGCGTGGCGAACGTCCAAAGTGGCTTGCCCTGCGCGGCGCAGAGACACAGCCACAGCGCCAGCCACGATTTGCCGATCTTCGGCGCGCCTGCCAGCAGGTGCAGTCCCTGTGGCAGCAGATCGTCGACCACGAAGGAGACCGGCTCGTAAGCGGTGCTTTGCAGCGTGTCCGCGTCAATGGTTTGCAGTCGGTTCATAAAAATTTCTCCTTTCCGGTTTGTCAATGTGGTATACTGATACTATAAAGGAAGGGAGATGGTTTTTACATGGAAGAGTGGTTTTCGAGATTTTTTCAAAACTTGCAACTACAGCTCGGACTGCGAGACCCTAAGTTGACCGCTCCTGAAAAGAATCTCTCCGGCATCTTTTTGGAAACAGATACCGGAGAGAACATCGATATTTTATTGGTTGGCAAGGATGGGTGTGTAGAAGAACTCAGGGGCCGAACGCCAGCGGAGGAACTGGTTCGGTTTACTTCTCTGGATTTTGCGGAATACCATGCCGTGATCCAGCGGCTCTGGACGGAGCATCCTCTGTTTTTGGAACGCATGGATGTTCCCTATTCGGACTATGAGGATTTTGAAAAGCAGATCGGCGACTTGCCTGATTGGATCATGAAGATCGATACCATCTCCGCTTTTTATGCCGCTGAACATCTTCAGGACGCAATGGCAATGCAGGACAATGGTTCGCCGATTTTTCCGTCCGAGAAAGGTGCCGCAGTTCTTCAGGCGCTGGACGAGCCGTGCAGGGCACAGCTGCGTATTCGAAATCTTCTGGAGATCGGTTTTGCCGATTATGAGCGTGCCGCGCAGTGGAAGCGGTATGGAGCGTTGGAGGAGGCATACCCCGCATTGGTGCACCAGTTCTTTCCTTGCAGACCGATGCCGTTCGGACACCGATTGCGGTATACGGTTGAAAATATCTTTGAGCTGTACCTGTTGGAATTGCAGCTTTATTTCCGCCAGAAGAAAAAGCGTATCGCACGGTGTGAGTGCTGCTGGCAGTATTTCATTCCGAAAACCTCTGCGGAAACGCACTACTGCGACCGTGTGATCGACGGACTGTCCTGCAAGGCGCTGGGGCCAAAGCTCAAGGGCAAGGATGGTGCGGCATTGGATGAGGCACTGCGGATATACAATGCTCTGCGGCATAGGATGGAAGAACGGCGGAACCGTTATGAGGACGCTCCGCCAGACCAGCGGGAACGGCTGAAGCCTGTGAGCGATGCCCGCTATCAGGAATGGATCAAGGCAGCGGTCAAGGCCAGAGGGAGGTATCTCAAAGGAAAAATTTCCGCATCGGATTTCCTGCGGGAAATCGATTCCTTTGGAGAACTGGAAACCTATAAGGTCGAGCAGGTGTCTCTGCCGGAGCCGGACAGCACAGCATGGCGTCGGCATATCAAGGGGAATCTGGACTTTGATCCAGCTATCAACTACCGAGGCTTCATGCATCTGGACTTGAGAGAGGAGAATGCGGAATGGAAGGTTTGGACGCCAGAGGAACAGGAGAATATCGCCCGCGGCGGGCACGCCAGCCTGCGGGAAAAGTATCTGCAAAAGCAGCCGGATAGGAAAGGCTCCGAAGAGGAAGGCCGATGACTATATACCGGCTGGTGTCTTTCACTCGGGAGATTTCAGAGAGGATCCCCACAAGGCGCGTACCGGGCAAGGTGAGGGTAACGGTTTTGGGCTATGCCGCAAAGATTCCGCTATATGCGGCAGCATCCTCTTTGTATGACTTTATAAGAAAGACAAGCATCAACGGCGGCTTGCAGAAAAACCGCATTTTGTATATAATAATTCAAACTGATTAAATGAGGGGGTGTGATGATCCATGTATAACCCACAGCTTGAAACTTTTCTCCGCGTGGCGGATGCAGGCAGCTTCAACAAAGCCGCCGAAGAAAGCTACATCACGCCCACGGCTGTCATCAAGCAGATCAATCTTTTAGAAGAAACCCTCGGCGTGAAGCTATTCGACCGTAGCCACCGGGGGCTGCAACTCACAAAAGCTGGGCGCTCTATGTACCAGGATGCAAAATATATCATCCAGTATTGCCGGGACTCCGTGACTCGGGCGAAGAACGCCATGCAGGAGGACGAAAACATCATCCGCATCGGCTCGTCCCCCATGACGCCCGCACAGCTTTTGATGGATCTCTGGTCGAGAGTGCAAGCATTGTACCCCGATATTAAATTCCAGATCGTCCCCTTTGAGAACACGCCGGAAAATGCGCGGGAAATTCTTGCCAATCTCGGCAAAAACATTGATATTGTAGGCGGTATTTTTGATGAGACCATGCTGCACCTGCGGGACTGTGCCGGGTTGGAACTGACGCGGGGGCGCTTCTGCTGTGCAGTCTCCATCCACCACCGGCTGGCGGACAAAGACAAGCTGCAAGTTTCTGACCTCTATGGGGAGAATCTGCTGCTGATGCACCGTGGCTGGAGCCACTATGTCGATCAGCTTCGGGACGATCTGTGGCAGCACCACCCGCAAATTCACATTGTGGATTTTGATTTTTACAGCATGGACGTGTTCAACCGCTGCGAGAACACCAACGATGTGCTGCTGGCGATTCCCGGCTGGGCGAATGTCCACCGCTACTAAAGGTCATTCCTGTCGAATGGGAACACAACATCCCCTACGGCATCCTCCATTCCCCGGAGCCGACGCCTACGGTACGGCGGTTTCTGGATGCGGCGAAGGCCGTCAGAAAAGAACTGTACGGCTGATTATAACCCAAAGGTATATACTGATGAACAAAGTGAGACTTCCGAGGAAGTCTCGCTTTTCTTATAATAGGGGCAGAAAAAGCGAAAGGAGCTCCTGATATGAACAACTTCATTTTTGAGGACAAGACGAAGGTGTATTTCGGCAAGGGCGGCGTGAAAGAGTATCTCGGCAGTCTGCTGGGGAACTACGGCGAAACCGTCATGCTGGCCTACGGCGGCGGCTCGATCAAGCGCAACGGCGTGTACGATGAGATCGTGGGTATCCTGAATGCCGCAGGCAAGCGTGTCGTGGAGTTCGACCGCATCATGCCCAATCCCACCTATGCCAAGGTGCAGGAGGGTGCGAAGCTGGCGCGTGAAAATCACGTCGATCTGATTCTCGCCGTGGGCGGCGGCAGCGTGTCCGATTGCTGCAAGGTCATCTCCGCGCAGGCCAAACTGGACGAGGACATTTGGGAACTGGAGAACACCAAGCACACATTCCCAACGGAGTTTATCCCCCTCGGCACCATCGTCACGGTGTTCGGTACCGGCAGCGAGATGAACAACGGGGCCGTCATCACCCACGAGGGAAAAAAGATCAAGGGCGCTCTTTGGGGCGCGCAGGCGGAGTTCGCGTTCCTTGACCCCAGCTACACGCTGTCCGTTCCCATGAAGCAGGTTATTTCCGGCGCGTTCGACACGCTGAGCCACGCGATGGAAACCTACTTCGGCAAGCCGGATGAAAACAACCTGTCCGACGATATTAACGAAGCCGTCATGCGCAGCGTCATCCGCAACATCCGCGTTCTGCTGACCGACCCGGAGAATTACGATGCCCGCAGTGAGCTGGCGTGGGCGTCCGCGATGGCAGAGAACGGCGTTCTGAAGATCGGAAAAGTCACGGACTTCCAGTGCCATATGCTGGAGCACCAGTTGGGCGCGTACACCAACTGCAACCACGGTGCAGGTCTGGCGGTGATCCACCCCGTTCTGTACCGCCATATCTACAAGTCCGGCGCGGCGCGGTTTGCACGGTTTGCGCAGAATGTCTGGGGTGTCGCACCCAAGGGCAGCATTGAGGAGACGGCTGCTGCCGGTATCGACGCACTGGCTGCGTTCATCAAGGAAATTGGTCTGCCGACCAGCTTTGCAGAGCTGGGTATCCCCGATGACACCGATTTTCGCGCCATCGCGGATTCCACCGTTCTCACCCCCGGCTGCTGCAAGAAGCTGAGCCATGACGAGATTTACGAAATTTTGAAGGAGTGCAGGTGACCATGAAGAAAATCACAGCAGGCAGAGATGTGCTTGGTGAATTTGCGCCGAAGTTCGCACAGCTCAATGATGATGTTCTTTTCGGTGAGGTTTGGAGCCGGGAAAGCGAGCTTTCCGCACGCGACCGTTCCCTCATCACCGTGACAGCACTGATGGCGCAGGGGCTGACGGATACTTCCTTCGGTCATCATCTGGCAATGGCAAAGGAAAATGGGATCACCCGCAGCGAAATTGCGGAGATCCTGACGCACGCTGCGTTTTATGCGGGTTGGCCCAAGGCTTGGGCAGCATTCCGCATGGCAAAGGACATCTGGGCAGACGAGGAAAGTGCCGACGAAAAGCAGCTGCACCAGAGCAGTATGGTCTTCCCCATCGGCGCACCCAATGACGGCTTTGCACAGTATTTTAGCGGGCAGAGCTATCTTGCACCGGTTTCCACGGAGCAGGTCAAAATCTTCAATGTGACCTTTGAACCCGGCTGCCGCAACAACTGGCATATCCACGAGGCGGACAAGGGCGGCGGGCAGATCCTCGTCTGCGTGGCAGGCCGGGGCTACTATCAGGAATGGGGCAAGGAGCCGCAGGAGCTGCACCCCAGCGATGTGATCAACATTATGCCCGGTGTCAAGCACTGGCACGGCGCTGCGCCGGATAGCTGGTTTTCCCATCTGGCGGTGGAAGTACCCGGAGAAAACTGCCGCAGCCGGTGGTGTGAACCGGTGAGCGAAGAAGAATATCGAAAACTGAAATGAGGAGCATTGCTATGAGTATTTTATTTATCAACGGCAGTCCCAACAAAAATGGCAACACCGCCAAGCTGGCGGCGGAGCTGCTGAAAGACCACGAGTATAAGACCCTGAACCTTACAGACTACACCATCGGTGCATACGGCCAGAACCTCCCCGGCGATGGGCTGGATGCTGTCATTGGTGCCATGAAGCAGGCGGACATCGTCGTCATCGGCTCACCCCTGTACTGGCACAACATCTGCGGCAGCGTCCGCAACGTGCTGGATCGTTTCTACGGCAAAGTGGAGGACAGCGAACTGTCCGGACGCAAACTGTATTTTGTGTTTCAGGGCGCAGCTCCGGAGAAATGGATGCTGGATGCGGGCGAGTACACCATGAAGCGCTTCGCCGCCCTCTACGGTATGACCTACGGCGGCATGGCGACCAATGAAAACGAAGCCACGAAACTTGGAAAGAACATTTAAGGAGGAATCTTTTATGGAATACGCAACTCTCAATAACGGCGTGAAAATGCCCATGGCCGGTATCGGCACCTTTCTTCTGACCCCGGACGAGGCGGAGGCCTCCTGCGTCAGCGCCTTGCAGAACGGCTACCGCTTGATCGACACCGCCAACGCCTATGTAAACGAAAAGGCCGTTGGCCGCGCCATGAAGAAGTCCGGCTTGCAGCGGGAGGAGATTTTCTTGGAAACCAAGCTGTGGCCCAGCTTCTATGAGCAGCCCGACGCAGTGGACAAGACACTTGCCCGTCTGGACACCCCCTACATCGACCTGCTGCTGATCCACCAGCCCGCGGGCAATTATGTGGCGGGCTACCGTCAGATGGAGAAGGCATACAAGGAGGGCAAGGTGCGTGCCATCGGTCTGTCCAACTTCAAAAAGGAGCAGATTGAGGAGATTCTTTCCCTCTGTGAAGTAAAACCCACGATTTTGCAGACCGAGCTGCACCCCTATAACCAGGAACCGGAGCTGAAAGCCTTCCTGAAGGAGAACGGTATCGTGCCGCAGGCATGGTATCCGCTGGGCCACGGTGACAAGGCGCTGCTTCAGGAGCCTCTGTTTGCCTGGCTTGGCAAAAAGTACGGCAAATCCGCGCCCCAGATCATCCTCCGCTGGCACATCCAGTCCGGCAATATTGTCATCCCCGGTTCCAAAAACCCTGACCATATCAAGTCCAACTTTGACCTGTTCGACTTTTCTCTGACGGAGGACGAAATGGCGCAGGTCGTCGCCCTCAACAAGAATGTACGCTACTACACCAACACCCCCGAACTGCTGAAAAAGTATGCGGAAATGGTTCCGCCTGTGGACGAGCAGAAGTAAGCAGACGCAGCGGATCGGCAGCGTTTACGCTGTTAGCCGTTGCTTTGATAAGGAGAACGAATATGAAACACAACCATAAACTTGCCGCGCTGCTGTTGTGCGGCGCAATGAGCCTTTCCTTGCTGGCAGGCTGCGCCGGAAAACAGCCGGCCGCAGCACCTACGCAAACACAAACATCCGCGCAGGAGGAATCGGCTGCTGCCGTGCAGCCGGAAGAAACCGCGCCGGAAGAAACCACGCAGGAAAACAGCACGGTCCTTTCTATCGCGGAGCAGGGAGTTTTCTCTGCGGGCGGTATTACCGTGACTTCCGACGGAACGTTTGACCCGGAAAACCAGTGGGAAGAAACCGGAGCCGGTCAGACCGCCCATGTGGATCACGCCAATGTGCTCTATCAGATCCCCGCAGAGGAAACCGGGCTTCCCATGGTGTTCCTCCACGGTTACGGCCAGTCCCGCATGGGCTGGATGACCACGCCGGACGGCCGTGAGGGGTGGTCGGAGATGTTTCTTCGCAAGGGTCACGGCGTATTCCTCATTGACGAGCCCCGCCGCGGTGAAGCAGGTGCAACCTCGGTCAGTGGTGACATCAGCACCAAGACGCTCGATCAGCGCTGGTATACCCAGTTCCGCATTGGCCGCTGGGAAAACGGTGAATCCGTTGTCAACGAAGGCTCTCAGTTCCCCAACGATGCCGCTTCCGTGGATCAATTCTTCCGCCAGATGACGCCGGACACCGGCATGACCTCTGATATGGGCGGCGATTTTGATAACGAGACCGTGGCAAAGGCCGTGGCTGCCACCATTGACGAAGTATATGAGCGTACAGGCAAGAACTCCATTCTGGTGACTCACTCTCAGGGCGGCGGCCCCGGCTGGACGGCAGCCCGCTACACCGACCATATTGCCGCCATTGTCGCCATTGAACCCGGCGGGGCCCCAGGCGCGGACAGCGAGGACTTCAAGGCCGTGCTGGAGAAGAACATCCCTGTTACCATGTACTTTGGCGATTATATCGACAACGGCGATCCCACTATTCAGGCAACCGGTATGTGGCAGATGATGCGCCAAGCGTGCTACGACTTCCGCGACGCTTACAACGAACAGGGCGGCGACTGCACCGTGGTCGATCTTCCACAGGTCGGCATCACCGGCAACGACCATTTCATGTTCCAGGATCTCAACAACGACGTGATTGCAGACGTTGTGGAAAACTGGATTCAAACTCATGTGAACAACTAAAATCAGGAGGTAATTGACGATGAAAACCAGCAAACGGATTTTGGCGGCGCTGCTTGCCGCATTGACGCTCTTTTCCCTGACTGCGTGCGTCAGCCGTCAGGCCCAGACAACCACACCTGCGCAGACCACGCAGCAGGAAGCACCTGCACAGGACAGCAATTCCAGCACAGACGTGGAAGAACCTGACGCGCCTGCGCAGACCGAAGAACCCGATACCGCCGAACCGTCCGACGAGCAGCCGGAGGAAGCTTCTTCTGGGGGCGGCAGAACGCTTGTCGTTTACTACTCCGCCAGCGGCAATACCGCAGCCGTCGCGGGCTATATTGCAGACGCGCTGGGTGCGGACACGTTTGAGCTTGTGCCGGAGACACCGTATTCCTCGGACGATCTCAACTGGACCGTGAACGGCAGCCGCGTCAACCGCGAACATGACGACGAGTCGCTGCGCGACATTGCATTGGTCGCGGACAGCGTGGATAACTGGGACGAATACGACACCGTGTTTATCGGCTACCCCATCTGGTGGGCGATCGCCGCGTGGCCGGTCAACAATTTTGTGAAGAACAACGACTTTACCGGCAAGACCGTCATTCCGTTCTGCACGTCCTCGTCCTCCGGGCTTGGTCAAAGCGGTGAACTGCTGGCCGAGATGGCGGGCACGGGCGACTGGCTGGACGGTCAGCGTTTCCGCAGCGGCGCAAGCCAGTCTGACGTGACCGATTGGGTCAGCAGCCTCGGTCTGAACTGATTTCAGGAGGTATGCGCGATGAACCTTGTGCATCTGATTGCGTATCTGATCGCGGCGGCTTTGCTTCTTTCCGGCTGCGCAGCGCGGCCGGGGCAAATCGCGCTGCCGAATACGCCGGAAGTCAGTGAATCCGAGTTGGAAGAAAGCGAGCAGCCGGAAGTTTCCGAAGCGCCGGTCACCATGCCGGTAATCGCAGAAGAAAAACCGAACGAAGCTGCGCCGGATGAACCGGAAGCCCCGGAGGAAACCATCCCGGATTCCGCGCCCTCGGATGCTGCCTCCGTGCAAACGCCTGTGACGGACGCGCCAAGCACCGGCGCGGAGCAGAGCGCGCCGGAACGCCCCGCCGTGCAGACCGGCTGGACGGAAAACGTCACGCTGGACGGCGCGGACGGCGTCATTCATTACAGCTACTACCTTCCTAGCAGCTACGACGGCGCGAAAACCTACCCGCTCGTCGTGACCATGCCGGGGTACGACCGGATGTGGTTCGGCGCGGATTCCGCGGGTACAAATCTCAGTTGGAACGGCGTGCAGGCGTGGACGAAGCTCGATACTGAGGTGATCGTCGTCTCCGCGCAGCTCACCGATTGGGGCGATACCTCCGCACGGCAGGCCAACGAGCTGGCAGAGTACATGATCGAAAACTTTTCCGTGGATACCAGCCGCGTCTATGCCGCCGGTTACTCTGCGGGCGGCGAGACGATGTCCCGCGCGGTGGCGATGCGCCCCGACCTCTATGCCGCTTACATCCACGGCGGCTCGCAGTGGGACGGCGCTTTCGATACCGTCGCAGAAAACCGCGTTGCGGTCTACATCTTCATGGCGGAGCATGACGAATATTACGGCTCGCAGAAGGCGCGTGATGCCTACGCGGGGCTTCACGATGCGTATGCAGCCGAAGGGCTGACGGAAGCGGAGATCGACGCACTTTTGAAGCTGGAGATCCCGGACGATGCGTACTTCAATGACCGCGGCATTTACAATTATCACGGCGGCGGCAGCGTCGTATTCGATGACACTGCCGTTCTGAACTGGATTCTGGAGCAATCGAAATAAGAAGGAGGTTTTCCTATGAAATTTATGAAGCGGCTTTCGCTTTTCCTGCTGGTCGTCGCGCTGTTGGTCACGATGATCCCGAGTGCATTTGCGGCAAACAGCTTTACCGACGTGCGCAGCACCGACTGGTTCTCTGACGCAGTCTCCTATGTGCAGGAGCGCGGACTGATGAGCGGCACAAGCGCGACGCACTTTTCCCCGAACGAGCCGACAACCCGCGCGATGCTGGTCACGATCCTGTACCGCGCCGCCGGGCAGCCGGAAACGACCGGTCAATCGTCCTTTGCGGACGTTCTGGCAAGAGACTATTTTGCAAACGCCGTGGCGTGGGCCTCGGAAAATAACATTGTGACCGGCTACAGCCGCACACGCTTTGGTTCCAATGACCCCGTCAGCCGCGAGCAGATCGCAACGCTTCTCTGGCGCTACGCCGGTTCTCCGAGTGCTGGCAGCGCACAGAATTTTGCCGACCGTAACCAGATCTCCGACTACGCCGCCGATGCAGTCAACTGGGCGCGTGCCAACGGCATTGTAAACGGCCGCCCCGGCAATCGCTTTGACCCCAAGGCAAACGCGACCCGCGCCGAGGTTGCGACCATCCTCCGCAATTTCCTATCGCAGCAGCCGAATACTGATACCCCCGAAACCCCGTCGCAGACCACCGGCAGCAAAACGCTCGTCGTCTATTTCTCTGCCAGCGGCAGCACCAAGGCTGTAGCCGAAACGATCGCGGACGAGCTTGACGCGGACATTTTTGAGCTGGTGCCGACGCAGCCCTATTCCTCGGACGATCTCAACTGGACGGTAAACGGCAGCCGCGTCAACCGCGAGCATGACGACGAGTCGTTGCGCGACATCGCCCTGACACAGACTACTCCCGCAAACTGGGGCGACTACGATACCGTTTTGATCGGCTATCCGATCTGGTGGGGCATCGCAGCTTGGCCTGTCAACAACTTCGTAAAGGACAACGACTTTACCGGCAAGACCGTCATTCCGTTCTGCACGTCCTCGTCCTCCGGACTCGGTCAAAGCGGCGATTTGCTGGAACAGATGGCAAACGGCGGCACATGGCTCACTGGTCAGCGCTTCTCCTCCGGCGCGTCGGCTAGCTCCGTCCGCGATTGGGCCGCAGGACTTGGACTGTAACATCGGCGGAATGCGGTCAATTCAGAAAATCAAACTCGCAGTCGATGCCGCAATGACTGTCGCGCTGCTGTTTTTGATGACCTATGGCCTTGTGGGCGAAGCGGCGCATGAGTGGCTGGGAATGGGAATGTTCGCCCTGTTTCTCGCGCATCATGTGCTCAACCGGAAATGGCTGTTGGCGGTCGGAAAGGGTAAATATACGCCTGTCCGCATGATCCAGACGTTACTCGCCGGAGTGATTTTCCTCTGTATGCTTGGCTCAATGGTCAGCGGTATCCTCCTGTCACGGTATGTGTTTTCGTTTCTGCCGAAGCACAGCGGCTATGAGGCGGCGCAAAAAGCGCATATTCTCTGCGCCTACTGGGGCTTCGTCTGTATGAGCCTGCATCTGGGATTTCACTGGAGCATGATGCTGGCGATGGCGCGCAAGCACTTGCAGCCCTCGCCTTTGCGGACGTGGAGCCTGCGACTGATTGGCTGGCTCTGGGCAGTATATGGCGCGTTCGCTTTCCGACGCAGAGGCGTTAGTTTGTATCTGCTGCTCAGAAGCCACTTCGTATTCTACGATTATTCCGAGCCTGTGATCCTCTTCCTGATTGACTATCTTTCCGTAATGGTGGTGTTTGTGCTGATCGGGTACTATTTTATCCAAGGACTCAAACGTTTAGTGCGACTGGGGCAAGGATTATGCCGCATAGATGGAAGTGATTTTCACAAACGCGGATAAAGAATAGAGCGCTAATACGGCAAAGGAAAGCTAACAGCGCACGAGCGATTTTCAGAGGATAGATCCATCCCCAGTTCGCAAGAGGACATTTCACGGTTTGCTGTTTGGCGTGGAAATGTACTGTTTCGCAAAATCTCACGCGCAGAAGTGCGCTGGGTATCCTTCACTATGACGCACTGATGGATGTGATTTTTCGCGGCGAAGAAAAGAATTACACCGGTTTCATTATGATTGATTCTTTCGGGTCAGGTACGGCGTTCAAAAAAGAAAAGCAGTCTTGCTTTCAAAACAGGACTGCTTGAATCTAATGTCATATCCCGTATCAAGTCTGCGCATCCGATTAAAATGTGCCGCTCAGATAAACTTGGGATCAAAGAAAAAAATAAGTCGAGGGAATTTCCCTCGACTTATTTTTTTCGTGCCCTGTACCGTCCGGTCTGCCCCATAGGTCACATTGTGTACCTATGAACATGAACCGTTTGAAACACGGGCATTTTTTCGCGTTTATTTCGCCATCCGGCTCAGGATCGCGGCGATCTGCGCGCGGGTCAGGTCGGACTGCGGGCGGAAGCGGCCCTGCGGGTCGCCCTGGACAAGACCGCGCGCCGTGCACAGCGCCACACCGTTCACCGCCCAGGCGGAGATGGCGTCCGCGTCCGCATAGCCGTCGGCGCTGCCCGCCGCCGTGATGCCGGAGAGGGCATAGAAGCGGGCGAGCATGGTGGCCATCTGCTCGCGCGTGAGCGTCTGGCCGGGGCGGAAGGTCCCGTCGTCAAAGCCGGTGACGATCCCGCTGTCGCTGGCCCAGGCGATGTAGGGCGCGAGGTCCGAGGCAGGGTCCACGTCGGAGAACTGCGCGGCGCCGTCCGTCGGGTAGAACACATGGATCCCGGCGAAGCGGGCCAGATCCGCGGCGAATTCCGCCCGGGTCACATAGGCGTTCGGCTTCCATTCGCCGGTGTCCGTCAGCGTCATCCAGCCGTAGTCGAGGCAGCGCTTCATGGCTTCGTAGCCCCAGTGGCTCTGCAGCTGGCTCTCGTCAAAGGCCTGCGGGCCGACGGCGTCGGCGGGGAGGTTGACGCCGTTGTTTTTGGCCGAGTAATAGACCGTCGCGGCCTCGGGCGTGATGCCGCGGCGCAGCAGAAGCTCCTGCACGGTGACGAATTCATAGCCCTCGGCCAGCAGATCGTCGATGGCGGCCAGCGCGCCGTCGACGCTCGTGCGGTAGATATCGTGGACGAGGATGATCGCGCCGTCAAAGACGCCAGCCTCAATGTTCTGCCGGACGGTCTCGCTGTCGCGGTATTTCCAGTCCTCCGGGTCGACCGACCAGTAGATGAGCGGGGCGCGGACGACGGAGCGGACGGTCTTGTTCGCGTTGCCGTAGGGGGCGCGGATGTAGGCGTTCTCGTCGCCGCCCGCGGCGGTGATGAGGGTCTGGACGGCGTCGATCTCCGCCTGCACGGTCTTCGCAGAGCAGGTGTTGAGATTTTTGTGGTTGTATGTATGGTTTGCCAGCTGATGGCCCTCGCGGACGATGCGCCGGAGCGTCTCCGGCCAGCCGGAGGCGTTGACGCCGTTGACGAAGAACGTCGCGTGTACGCCGCGCTCGGCCAGACCGTCGAGCAGGTCGGCGGTATATTTGCCCGGGCCGTCGTCAAACGTGATGGCCAGCAGCTTCGCGCCGCAGTCCTGCGGCTGCGCGGCTCCGGCCGGCAGGACCAGCGCGGCGAGCAGCAGCAGAACCAGCAGCAAAGATAAGAGCTTATGGATCGATCGCATATGGGGTCTCCTTTCTGCCGACATCATAGCAGAATTCGAGAAAAAAGCAAGTATCCCGCGGATTTTTAAGAAATCCGCGGGATATCTTAAGAAATTAAGGCAGCACCGCACAATTCGGCAAGCAGATTCGCCGAAGCGCGAAGACGCAATTGTGCGGGGTTGCCGCATTACTTTGCCGTGATGACCAGCTCGCCGTTCTGCACGTCGCAGACCAGTGTCTGGCCGGGAAGCACGTCGCCGCGCAGGATGCGCTGGGCGAGCAGCGTTTCGACCGTGTGCTGCAGATACCGGCGCAGGGGTCTTGCGCCGAACTGCGGGTCGTAGGCCGCGTCGATGACGAAGGTCTTGGCGGCGGGCGTCAGCTCGCACGTGAGCTGCTTGTCGGCAAGGCGCTTGTTGAGCGCGGCGATCTGCAGGTCGATGATGCCGGTGATGTTCTCCTTCGAGAGCGGCTTGTAGAACACGATCTCGTCGAGCCGGTTGAGGAATTCGGGGCGGAAGCTGCGGCGCAGGAGCGTCTGCACTTCGTTTTTCGCTTCCTCCGAGATCTCGCCCGCCGGCGTGATGCCGTCCAGGATCGCCTGCGAGCCGAGGTTGGAGGTCAGGATGATGATGGTGTTCTTGAAGTCCACGGTCCGGCCCTGCGAGTCGGTGATGCGGCCGTCGTCGAGGACCTGCAGGAGGATGTTGAACACGTCCGGATGCGCCTTTTCGATCTCGTCAAAGAGGATGACGGAGTACGGACGGCGGCGGACGGCCTCAGTCAGCTGGCCGCCCTCCTCATAACCCACGTATCCGGGAGGCGCACCGATCAGACGCGAGACGGAGAATTTCTCCATGTACTCGGTCATATCAATGCGGATAAGGTTCTTTTCATCGTCAAACAGGGCTTCGGCCAGCGTCTTGGCCAGCTCCGTCTTGCCGACGCCGGTGGGGCCGAGGAAGAGGAACGAGCCGAGCGGGCGGTTCGGGTCCTGGATGCCGGCGCGGCTGCGCTGGATGGCCTCGGAGACGACGCGCACGGCCTCATCCTGGCCGACGACACGCTTGTGGAGCGTATCTTCGAGATGCAGCAGCTTGTCGCGCTCGCCCTCCATGAGGCGGGCGGTGGGGATGCCGGTCCAGCGCTCGATGATCTTGGCGATCTCCTCCTCTGTGACCTTGTTGCGGAGCAAACTCGTCTCCTTGCCGTTCTGCGCCAGCTTTTCCTCCTGCTCGAGCTGCTTTTTCGCCTCGGGCAGGTCGCCGTATTTGAGCTTCGCGGCCTTTTCGAGGTCGTAGCTCTGCTCGGCGGCTTCGATGTCGCGGTTCAGCTGCTCGATCTTCTCACGCAGCTGCTGCACGCGGCCGATGGCGTTCTTTTCGTTTTCCCATTTGGCCTTCATGGCGTTGAAGGTCTCGCGCTGCTCGGCCAGCTCCTTCTGCAGCTCGGCAAGTCTTGCCTTGGAGAGCTCGTCGTCTTCGTTCTTGAGCGCGGCCTCCTCGATCTGCATCTGGATGATCTTGCGGTTGATGACGTCCAGCTCGGTCGGCATGGAGTCCATCTCGGTGCGGATCATGGCGCAGGCCTCGTCGATGAGGTCGATGGCCTTGTCGGGCAGGAACCGGTCGGTGATATAGCGGTTACTGAGCGTGGCGGCGGCGATGATGGCGTTGTCGGTGATCTTGACGCCGTGGAAGACCTCGTAGCGGGATTCCAGACCACGCAGGATGGCGATGGTATCCTCCACCGTCGGCTCCTGCACCAGAACGGTCTGGAACCGGCGCTCGAGCGCGGGATCCTTTTCGATATACTGGCGGTATTCGTCGAGCGTGGTCGCGCCGATGCAGTGCAGCTCACCGCGCGCGAGCATCGGCTTCAGGAGGTTGCCTGCGTCCATCGAGCCTTCGGTCTTGCCTGCGCCCACGATGGTGTGCAGCTCGTCGATGAACAGGATGATGCGGCCTTCGGACTTCTTGACCTCGGCCAGCACGGCCTTCAGCCGTTCCTCAAACTCGCCGCGGTATTTTGCGCCCGCGATCAGCGCGCCCATGTCGAGCGAGAAGATCGTCTTGTCCTGCAGCGACTTCGGGACCTCGTTCGCCACGATCCGCTGCGCCAGACCCTCGACGATGGCCGTCTTGCCGACGCCCGGCTCGCCGATGAGCACGGGGTTATTCTTGGTCTTGCGGGAGAGGATGCGGATGACATTGCGGATCTCGTCGTCACGGCCGATGACGGGGTCCATCTTCTGCTCTCTTGCGCGTTTGACGAGATCCGTGCCGTATTTGGCAAGCGCCTCATACGTATCCTCCGGCGTGTCGGAGGTCACGCGCTGGTTGCCGCGGACCGACTGCAGCGCCTGCAGGCAGCGTTCCTTTGTGATCTGATAGGTGCGGAAGAGGGACTTGAGCGTGTCGTCCGCGTTTTCGATCAGCGAGAGGAACAGGTGCTCGACGGAGACGTATTCGTCCTTCATCTGCTTTGCGATGTCCTCGGCCTGGTTGAGGGCGGTATCCACCGCGCGGGCGACGTAGTACTTGTCGGCCTCGCGGCCGGAGCCGGTCACGCGCGGGAGCTTGTTCAGCTCCGCGTCGACGGCGGCTTCGAGACTTTCGGGCGTGAGGCCCATCTTTTTCAGCAGCTGCGGCACAAGGCCGTTTTCCTGCCGCAGCAGGGCGGCGAGCAGGTGGATCTGCTCAATCTGCTGGTTCTGGTTTTCAATGGTCAGCTTCTGGGCGGCCTGAATGGCCTCCAGAGATTTCTGGGTATAGTTCTGTGCGTTCATGGTAACACCTCTGTTTCGGGGGTTAGCACTCTGCATTCACGAGTGCTAATTTATTTTGGCTTCATCATAGTCCCCTCCCCGGAATTTGTCAAGAGGGGGAGAGGGCGAAAATTGTGATATTTTTGTAAACGTTTGGTCGAAAAAAGAAAAACGGGATTTCATATTTATTTAAAAATTAGCCCCTAAGTTTTTTAATAAACCCTTGGTATCATAATCTTGCAAGAAGCGATATACACTTTTTCATTTTCCCCTCATATTGATAAAGAATTCCCCGCAGACAAGCCGGTCACTTGTTTGCGGGGTTTCTTTTGTTTGCGGGAAAAAGGAAAAGTGAAGAGTGAACAGGTGCGGTGCTGGCTGCGCCAGCGATTTCAATTGTGCCGCTCCGCGGCACACCACACTTCTTCACGCTTCACGATTACCTGCCGCCCTGGCGCGAAGCGTCAGGGCGGCATTGTTTACAGTTGTGCAAGTCCTGCTTCGATCTCGCCGATCATGTAGAGGGAGCCGTAGCAGAGCACAACGCCGTCTTTGCCTGCGTGCTCGACGGCCAGGCGGACGCCGTCGGCGACCTGGTCGCAGGCCGTGACGGGCTTGCCGAACTGGGACAGATAGGCCGCCAGATCGTGCGCGTTCAGCGCCCGCGGGTTGCCCGGCGTGATGGTGATGAACTCCTTCGCGTAGGGCTCGACATTGCGGTACATGCAGTTGTAATCCTTATCGGCCAGCACGCCGGTGAGGATCGTGAGCGGGCGGCCGGGCAGATAATCCTGGATGTTCTTGACGAGCGCCTGGATGCACTGCGGGTTGTGCCCGCCGTCGATGATAAAGAGCGGATCGCTCCGCCGCACGTCGAACCGGCCGGGCCAGCGGACACTGGCCAGACCCTCGCGGATGTCGTCGTCGGTCAGCTTCCAGCCGCGCTGCTGCATGACGGTGGCGGTCGTCAGGGCGACGGCCGCGTTGTGCAGCTGGTGGTTGCCGAGCAGCGGCAGCTTCAGACGCTTGAAGCGCTCCCAGTCGAAGACCTGACCGGTCAGGTCGTGGGAAAGAAGATGGATGTCGGCGAAGTCCGCCTTGTGGAGCTTCGCGCCGACCGCCTTGCAGCGATCTTCGATGACGGCCTCGACGGAGGGCTGCTCACGGTAGATGACGGCGTCGCAGCCGGGCTTGATGATGCCGGACTTCGTCGCGGCGATCTTCTCCAGCGTGTCGCCCAGCACCTCGGTATGGTCGAGGCCGATGTTGCAGATGACGGCGGCCTCCGGCGGCAGGATGACGTTCGTCGCGTCAAATTCGCCGCCCATGCCGACCTCGCACACGACCAGATCGCAGCCCTGGCGGGCGAAATATTCAAAGCCCAGCGCCGTGACCATCTCAAACTCCGTCGGCTGCTCGAAGATCGAGTCGGCCAGGGGCTTGATGTACTCCGTGATGCGGCAGATCTCCTCGTCGGAGATCTGCACGCCATCGATCTGGATGCGCTCGTTGAACCGGATGAGGAAGGGGCTGGTGTACAGGCCCGTCTTGTATCCGGCCTTTGTGAACATGCTGGCCAGCATCGCGCAGGTCGAACCCTTGCCGTTCGTGCCGGTCACGTGGATGAATTTCAGCTTCCGCTCGGGGTGGCCCATTTTGTCCAGAAGCGCGCTGATGCGCTCGAGACCGGGGACACTGCCCTTCCAGCAGACGGAATGGATATAATACAGCGCTTCGTCAAGCGTCATGATGGATCCCTTCTTTATGTTTCGGATTTCTTTTCGTATTTGACCGGCGGCCAGAGCTTGGCGGCGGTGAATACCTTGGATCTATACAGCAGCCATACCACTGCGACGTCGATCACGAACGTGACGCCGAACTGGATCGACCGGGACGCGAGCTTCGTGAGGAAGAACGCCGTCTTCGCGTCGCCGCCGTAGACAAAGGCCAGCGCGAAGCTCTCCCACAGGATCGAGCCCAGCGTGATGGCGGGCAGGAACGCCAGCGCGATCGTCCAGACGGACGTCTTTTTGACGAGCATCGGCTGGAACAGACCGGCGGCCAGACCATAGAGAATGGGCGGCACGCAGAACATCGGGTTATACCCGTAGCCGGAGAACAGACACCCGACAAAATCGGCCACGAACCCGACCAGCGCGCCGGGCAGCGGGCCAAAGAGCATACCGGCCAGGAAGATCGGCACGGCTTCGAGCGAAAAACGGGTCGTCTCATTGGGCATCGGGATGATGAACCGGGCCAGAACAACGGATACGGCGGCCAGCAGCGCGCAGGACACCAGCGTCCGGACGTTCTGCAGACCATGGCGCGGCGCGGTCTGCGCAGCGGCGGTAGACATGTTTTTGGACATAAAAAAGCCTCCTATTGTTTCAATGGGAGGAGGTTCGTACAAAATGGACTTTCAAACAAGAAAGAAACTGCAGTACAATTTCAGTTTGCTATAGCGGATGCGAAATGACACCGCGGAGAAACTCCTTCGCCCGGCGGCAACCTCCCATCCAACCGGTACTTGACGCGTCATTTCTACTCATGCAACGTTCGGGTACGCATGCTCTCGGCGTTAAATTGACAGGCTCACATCTTCCTGTCCTTCGTTTTCGCTCCTTCGAGCCTATTGTATTGCCTGGCACAGGAAAAAGCAAGAGGGAATCAATATTTTTTTATTGATTCTTTTCGGAAGCGCAGGCTCGCCGTCCGCGTTGCATTTTTCGGCAGTTCCTGCTATACTTTTATCAGAAAAAAGGAGGCTGTCTGCATGAAGGAATTTTTCTGCCGCCTGTTCACGCCCTGGAGGGCCGGGGCGCAGTTCGACGCGCCGGAGGCGTTTTACGGGTTTCTGCTTGCCCGCAACAAGCTGCTCGGGATCATCCGCAATCTCTGCTTCGGCGCGGCGCTGGTGCTGCTGATCGTCGGCTATGCCGTCTCTGACGGGACGAGCGGGTATTCGATCGCCGATATCGCCAACCAGCCGTTCTACCTGATCGCCGTGGGTGTGATGGTGATCGCGCTGCTGCTGTCGCTGGTCATGATCCAGAACGAAAAACAACTGCCGAGGGGGATGCGGCCGGAATGAAGCTGGAAAATCTGTCCGCGCTGTTTGAAAACGGCGCCTATACGCTCGTCCTGCAAAAAGACGGCGAGACCATCTATAAGGACTTCGGCCGCGGCGTCGGCCCGGCGCTGCGCGTCTACGATACGCAGCCGGAGCTGCTGCGGGGCGCGGAGGTCTGCGACACCATCGTCGGTAAGGCGACCGCGGCCATCTACATCCTCGCCGGTGCGTCCGGCGTGTACGCCGAGACGATGAGTGCCGCCGCCGTGGATTTCCTGACGGCCAACGGCGTGGCCTGCGCCTGCCATACGAAGACCGAGAAGCTCCTCAACCGCCAGGGGACGGGCCTGTGCCCGTTTGAGCAGGCCGTGCTGGAGCTGCAGAAGCCCGAGGACTGCCTGCCCGTCATCCGCCAGACGCTCGCGCGGCTGATGGCCGGGAAAAAATAAGACGCAACCAGCCGCTCGTTTTCCTGTCTGTATCCATAGAAGAACTTATTTTATGAACACAGGAGGAAGAAACATGAAAAAGCTGCTTGTACTGGTGTTATCCCTTGCGCTGCTGCTGACGCTCGCTGCCTGCACGCCGGACTTCTGGCGGGAATCGACGTCGGCAAAGCCCGTCATCTATCTCTACCCGGAAGAAAAGCAGGACGAGACCTGCGACGCCAAGCCGGTCGCGTATCTGTATCCGCAGACGGAAACGGAGATAACAGTCCGGCTGGACTATGACGGGGAGCTGACGTGTACGTATCCGGCCTATACGGACGGCTGGACCGTCTCGGCCCGCCCGGACGGCACGCTGACGGACGAAGACGGCCAGACCTACCGGTATCTGTACTGGGAGGGCGTGACCGACCAGGTCTATGACTTTTCGTCCGGCTTCTGCGTGGCGGGAAGCGACACGGCGGCGTTTCTGGAGGACGCGCTGGAACAGCTCGGCCTCAGCCGCGTGGAGGCCAACGAGTTCATCATCTACTGGCTGCCGCGGATGCAGGAGAATGCCTATAACCTGATCGCCTTCCAGGACGAGGCCTATACCGAAAGCGCCCGGCTCACCATCACGCCGGAGCCCGACACGCTCATCCGCGTGTTCATGGCCTACCGCCCGCTGGAGAAAGCGGTAGAGATCGCACCGCAGACGCTCACCGCGCCGGAACGCACCGGCTTCACCGCCGTCGAATGGGGCGGCGCGGAATGTAAATAAGAAAACCCCCGTCTGCTGCCGCAGACGGGGGTTTTGCAATTAAACTTACGGTTTTTTCATCATCTGCTGCGCGCAGGCGAGCATCCAGAAAAGACTGCCCGCGTAGATCAGCAGCTCGGAGAGGCCCGCGCCCGCGAGGCTGATCGCGCCGAACAGCACGCCCGTGAGCGAGAAGAAGGCGAGGCGGCGGCGCGCGCCGCGGTCAAAGCTGAAGGCGCCGACGTGGTAGCTGGCCAGCATGAACGAGATCATGGCGAACAGCGAGAAGCAGTAGTCGCCGATGGCGGGATTGATCTCCCAGTGGCGGAAGTCCCGGAAGAGCTTGGCAACATAGAACAAAACGGCGAAGACATAGAAGGCCGCGGACGGCTTCTGCCCCTTCTGCCGCAGCACGGCTGCCGCGCCGAGGCCGAAGCCCGCCAGAAGCCCGAGCAGGCTGATGAGCATCCGGAACACCGAGCCGCGGAAATCCAGCGCGCAGCCCGCGATCAGACCCGCCGCGCCGAGCAGGGAAAACGCCAGATCCTGCCGGCAGGGGCTGTAGACCTCGGCATACGCGGCGTGCTTTTCCAGACTCACCGCGGCCAGCGCGAAGACGAGCACCATCAGAACGCTGAAGGCGACGACCGGGACGCTGCTGCCGCCGGAAAGCTGCGCCGTGCGGAAAAAGTATCCGGCAATGGCGGCCAGGATCGCGGCGTACAGAACGCCGATCAGGCCGAGCTTTCGTTTCATAAGCAGTCCTCCCCGTGAGCAATATTATCATATAGTATAGCACACCCGGGACGCAAAAGACACCCGGGACGCGGGATTTTTTGCGAATTTTTCGCGCTGCAGTCGAATTTGGGCGGCGAGGGGCGAAAAAAGCAGAAAATATCTGCCCGATCGGCAGGAAAATTCGGATTTTCTCCTTGCTTTTTCCGGCAGCGGATGCTATAATACAGGCATCTTGATAGTATTTTACTTGAGAGTGGGGAATGTTTCCCCACTCTTTCTTGCTGGTAAGGGGGTTTTTTCTTGAAGGTTACCGAACAGGTGGCGCAGTTCGCCGAGCCTGTCGTGCAGGCACACGGCTGTACGCTCTGGGACGTGGAATATGTCCGCGAGGGCGGAGAGTGGTTTCTGCGGCTGTACATCGACAAGGACGGCGGCGTGGATATCTCCGACTGCGAGGCCATTTCCCGCGCGGTCGATCCGATCCTGGACGAAAAGGACCCTGTGCCGGACAGCTACAACTTTGAGGTCTGCTCCGCGGGGCTCGAGCGGCAGCTGAAGCGGCCGTCGGATTTTGCGCAGTTTATGGGCTCGTCCGTCTCGGTCAAGCTGTTCAGGCCGGTCAGCGGGGCGAAGGAATTCGTCGGCACGCTCACCGGCTATGAAGACGGCGCGGTGACGATCGAGGCCGCAGGGGCCACACATACATTCCAGAAAAACGAGGTCGCGCAGGTGCGGCTTTACGTCGAGTTTTAAAGGGAGGAATTTCGAAAACATGAATGCCGAAATTTTTGCGGCGCTTGCGCAGCTGGAAAAAGAACGCGGGATCCCGCAGAGCTACATGATCGAGAAGATCACGCAGGCGCTCGTCGCCGCATACAAGAAGGACAAGGACGGCTATACCGACAACGTCTTTGTCGAGGTCAAGGACGACGATATGCACATGTACGTGCAGAAGGAAGTCGTCGACGACGTCATCACCCCCGCCACCGAGATCACGCTCGACGCGGCCCGCAAGATCAGCAAGACCGCGCAGCTGGGCGATCTGGTCAACGTCGACGTGCAGACGAAGGCCTTCGGCCGCATCGCGGCCCAGACGGCCAAGCAGGTCATCATCCAGGGCATCCGCGAGGCCGAGCGCGGCATGGTCTTCGACACGTTCTCGTCGAAGGAGCATGAGATCCTCACCGGTACGGTCCTGCGCATCGAGCCTGCGACCAACGACATGACCATCCGCATCGGCGGCGGCAACGACAAGACCGACGCCATGCTCTCCGCCTCCGAGCAGGTCCGCACGGAGTATTATCACGAGGGCGACCTCATCCGCGTCTACGTCGTGGAGGTCCGCCGGTCGACCAGAGGCCCGCAGGTCATCGTCTCCCGGACGCATCCGGGCTTGGTCAAGCGGCTCTTTGAGCTCGAGGTCCCGGAGATCGCTTCCGGCCTCGTGGAGATCAAGTCCATCGCCCGTGAGGCCGGCTCGCGCACGAAGATCGCGGTCTTCGCCTCGCAGGACGGCATCGATCCGGTCGGCGCGTGCGTCGGCACCCGCGGCGCGAGAGTCGGCGCGGTCGTCAACGAGCTGCACGGCGAGAAGATGGACATCATCGTCTGGTCGGAGGACCCGGCGAAGTTCGTCGCCTCCGCCCTGTCTCCGGCGGACGTCAAGTCCGTCACGGTGCTGCCCGGCAGCACGAAGGCCTGCCGCGTGATCGTCCCGGACGATCAGCTCTCGCTCGCCATCGGCAAGGAAGGCCAGAACGCCCGCCTCGCCGCCCGCCTGACCGGCTACAAGATCGACATCAAGCCCGCCTCGCAGGAGCATGAGCTGGAGCTGGAGGACGCAGCGGCTGCCGCCGAGGCGCAGGAAGCGCCGGCGGAAGACGCCGGGCTGCAGGCGTAAGCCTGTACGGAAGGAGGCGTCCGTATGCAGAAAAAAATTCCCATGCGCCAATGCGTCGGCTGCCGGGAAATGAAAGCGAAAAAAGAGCTGGTCCGTGTGGTCCGGAGCCCGGAGGGGGATATTTCCCTCGACTTCCGCGGCAAGGCGCCCGGCCGCGGCGCCTATCTCTGCCCGCAGACCGACTGCCTCAGAAAGGCGATCAAGTCCAAGGCGCTTGACCGCGGACTGAACTGCCAGATCCCGCAGGAGATCTATGATCTGCTGCTTGCAAGAATGGAGGCGGGGGACCATGACTGACGCACAGCAGAAGGCCCTGCGCCTGCTGGGTCTTGCCCGCAGGGCAAGACTGCTGCAGATCGGCGAAGAGCCAGTCGGCATCGCCTGCCGCAGCGGCAAGGCGAAGCTCCTGCTGGTCGCAAAGGACGCCGGCGACCATACCTTCCGCCGGGCCAGATCCTTTGTTTCGGGCAGCAAGTGCCCGTATGTATGTGTGCCGTACACGAAAGACGAGCTCGGCGACGGTCTGGGCTGCAACGCCTGCGCGCTGTGCGCGTTTACCGAGCCTGCGTTTGCAAAATCGTTTCTTGAGGCACTGGGCGACGAGACCCACGCGGACATCCTCGCCCAGCTGACCGTGCAGACGCAGCGGGTCCAGAAGCGCCGGCAGGAGGCGCAGGCACACAGGAAGAACGTAAAAATGGGGAAGAAATAACTGGAGGTGGCTGTATTGAGCATTGAAGTGAAACAGAAGATCAAGGAAGTCGCAGACGATTTTGCGATGCCGGCGAAGAAGCTCATCGAGATCGTCGGGAAATTCTACGAAAAACCGAAAAGCAGCTCCCAGAATTTGACGGAAGACCAGCTGAACGTGATCTTTGACTACATCACGCAGCAGAACCAGATCGATTCGATCGAGCAGGTCTTTGCCGCTGCCGCGGCAAAGAAGGAAGCTCCGGCGCCCGCGCCGGCTCCCGCAC
>ERZ857827.951-NODE-951-length-34177-cov-4.630356_pt1 | contig 34177 bp, 26 predicted proteins | sample MGYA00519761_ERZ857827 | MGnify/ENA primary metagenome ERZ857827 (study PRJEB31778, sample SAMEA3449370) | human gut metagenome | biome: human gut; feature: human-associated habitat; material: faeces | place: United Kingdom | collected 2010/2012 ... | reverse complement strand
CATTTATCGAGGGCGGCATCACGGTTCATATGTGCATATCATCCATCGTGAAGACCCACGGCGACAAGCAGCTCATCCAGAAGATAAACGGGGAGACCGTGGTCACAACCATGATGAACTACGCAACACCTAAGCAGATGCTGCTCAAGAGAACGGCAGATATAATAGGCGGTCTGGTGGGCAGCATATTCACGCTCATCCTCACCATATTTATAGGACCTATCATATACATCAAGTCCCCGGGACCGATCTTCTTCAAGCAGGACAGAGTGGGACTGAACGGCAAGATATTCAAGATGTACAAGTTCAGAAGCATGTACATGGACGCTGAAGAGCGCAAGAAGGAACTCATGGCGCAGAACACCATGAGCGATTCGAAGATGTTCAAGATGGACTTTGACCCGAGAGTCATAGGCAACAAGATCCTGCCGGACGGCACAAAGAAGAAGGGAATAGGTCAGTATATCAGAGACTTCTCCATAGACGAGTTCCCACAGTTCTTCAATGTGCTAAAAGGGGATCTGTCACTGGTTGGAACAAGACCACCACTTATCTCTGAGGTGGAGCAGTATGATATGCACCACAAGAGCCGACTTGCTACTAAACCGGGAATCACCGGAATGTGGCAGGTGAGCGGACGAAGCGATATCACGGACTTCGAGGAGGTCGTGAGACTGGATACGGAGTATATAGAGAACTGGAGCTTTGGGCTTGATATGAAGATAGTGCTGAAGACTATCAAGGTAGTGCTTGGCAGGGAAGGGTCGAAGTAGGAGGAATGAGGAGGAAATGAGATATGAATATTATTTTACTTTCGGGAGGTTCGGGTAAGCGCCTTTGGCCTCTTTCAAATGATGTACGCAGTAAACAGTTTATTAAGCTGTTTAAAAATGATGACGAATATGAATCTATGGTACAGCGAGTGTATCGACAGATTACCACTGTAGATCCAAAGGCTAAAGTAACAATTGCAACAAGTAAATCACAGGCAAGTGCTATAAAAAATCAATTAGGAGAACGAACAGCTATCTGTGTGGAGCCTTGTCGACGTGATACCTTTCCAGCAATTGCACTTGCTGCTGTTTATTTACACGACGAGTTAGGGGTTGCAGAAGATGAGGCTGTTGTTGTCTGCCCGGTTGATCCATATGTGGACAATACTTATTATGAAGCAGTTAAGACTTTACAGGAATTAGCGGATCAGGGAGATGCTAATTTGACTCTAATGGGAATAGAACCTACATACCCTAGCGAGAAATATGGGTATATTATTCCTGAAAATGGTGAAAATGTTAGCAGAGTAAGGGAATTTAAGGAAAAACCAGATGTGGAGACCGCGAAGAAGTATCTTGCACAGAATGCGTTATGGAATGCGGGAATATTTGCATTTAAGCTGGGATATTTGTTGGATAAAGCTCACAGCATGATTGATTTTGTCGGTTACAATGATATGTTCAACAAGTATGAGACATTGACTAAAATAAGCTTTGATTATGCTGTAGTTGAGAAAGAAAAAAGTATTCAGGTTTTGCGATATAGTGGGGATTGGAAGGATGTCGGAACTTGGAATATGATGTCCGAGGTCATGGCAGATAAAACTAAGGGTAAGGTTATTTTAGACGAGACCTGCGAGAACACAAATGTTGTTAATGAATTAAATATTCCGATTCTCTGTATGGGTTGTAAGGATGTGATCGTTGCAGCAAGCGGTGATGGAATATTAATTTCAGACAAAGAACGTAGTGGGTATATGAAGCCGTATGTTGAGAAAATAGAGACAGAGGCAATGTATGCAGAGAAATCGTGGGGGGATTATACAGTTATAGATGTACAGCCAGGTTCTATGACTATAAAAGTTTCTATGAGAGCTGGCGAACATATGACATATCATATGCACAACCATCGTGAAGAAGTTTGGACAGTGGTTTCCGGTAATGGTAAGGTGACGCTGGATGGTAAGGTACAGCTTGTCAGTGCGGGAGATGTTATAACTATTGCAGCAGGCTGCAAGCATACAGTAGAGGCTATTACAGCACTGGACATGATTGAAGTGCAGCTAGGCGAGGAAATCAGCGTAGCAGATAAGATAAAATGTATGATGTAATAAAAACAGTGGGAGAAAAAGTAATTTAAATTATGAAATTGATTCCACCAGAACTGGGCAGATGCTTGGGTGGTGGGAAGCAGAGTTACTAAAAATACGCTGCTAAGTGTAGAGCATATATTTTAAATGAAAGAAAAGGAGTACATAAAATGAAAAAAGCTTTAATTACTGGTATTACAGGACAGGACGGATCTTATTTAGCAGAGTTTCTGCTTGAAAAAGGATATGAGGTTCATGGTATCATTCGCCGTGCCTCTGTTTCAACAACGGCACGTATTGATCATATTATGGACAAACTGATTATTCATGAGGGTGATCTTTCGGATTCATCCAGTATTATTCGCATTGTACTACAGGTAAAGCCGGACGAAATATACAATCTGGCCGCACAGTCTCATGTACAGGTTTCATTTGATGCAGCAGAGTACACAGGTGACGTAGATGCGTTAGGTGTTCTGCGTATTCTGGAAGCTGTTCATACTGCCGGGCTGGAAAAGACCTGCCGGATATATCAGGCTTCTACCTCTGAATTGTATGGTAAGGTTGAAGAAGTTCCTCAGAACGAGAACACCCCATTCCATCCATACAGTCCTTACGCAGTTGCTAAGCAGTATGGTTTCTGGATGATGAAAGAATACCGGGAAGCCTATGGTATGTATTGTTGCAATGGCATTCTGTTCAATCATGAGTCCGAGCGTCGCGGTGACAATTTTGTTACCCGTAAAATCACGCTGGCTGCTGGTCGTATTGCTTGCGGTCTGCAGGATCATCTGGAACTGGGAAATTTGGATTCTCTGCGCGACTGGGGTTACGCAAAGGATTATGTGGAATGTATGTGGCTGATTCTCCAGCAGGATGAGCCGGATGACTATGTTATTGCAACAGGTGTTCAGCATACTGTTCGTGAATTCACTACGCTTGCTTTCGCAAATGATGGAATCGAGCTTGAGTGGAAGGGCGAAGGAATGGAAGAGAAAGGCTATGATAAAAAGACTGGCAAGATGCTGGTATGCGTAAATCCTAAGTGGTATCGTCCGACAGATGTCGTAAACCTTTGGGGAGATCCGACCAAGGCAAAAACAAAGCTGGGATGGAATCCTCAGAAGACAAGCTATGAAGAACTTTGTGCAATTATGGCGGAGCATGACCTGCAGCTGGCTAAAAAAGAAGCTGGAATTCGATAATTAAGTGGGACGGGTAGGCGGTAGATTGGCATAGATGCCTACCTGTTCATTTTATTATAGAGGTGGGAAATATATATGAGTAGAGCATTGATTTTTGGAGCAGGTGGCTTTGTTGGAAGTTACCTTTGTAAAGAATTTTTAAATAATGGTTACAAAGTGAGTGGAACCGACAAAGAAGAGGGATCAGCACTTCCTTCAGAAGTCGATTTCTATAGGACAGATTTAATGCAAGAGGCTGAGGTAGAAAATCTTATCAGCCGGGTCAAACCGGATATTATTGTAAATCTTGCAGCAATCAGCAGTGTTGGTGCTTCATGGAATATGCCGCAGACAACAATGGCAGTAAATGTTATCGGTGCATTGAACATTATGGAAGCCGCAAGAAAAAATGAACAGAAACCAAGGATTCTGTTTGTTGGGTCGAGCGAAGAGTACGTGATTTCAGAGAATCCTTTGGATGAAAATACACAGCTTAATGCAAATAATCCGTATGGCATTTCAAAGGTTACGCAGGAACAATTTGCAAAATTATACAGAGAACAGTATGGTCTGAAAATTTATTGTGTTCGACCATTCAACCATACAGGTATAGGGCAGAGAGACTCCTTTGTGTTGCCTAGTTTTTGCAAACAGGTAGCGGAGATTGACAAAAGTGGAAAAAATGGAAAAATTCAGGTTGGTAACTTGAAAGTAAAACGAGATTTTAGCCATGTTAAAGATGTTGTACGCGCTTATCGTATGATAGTAGAAAGTGATAACTGTAATCAGATTTACAATGTAGGTTCAGGTAATGCGTACAGTCTTGAAGATATGCTGACATACATTATTGGATTGAGTAATCAAAAAATTGAAATTGAAATTGATCAAAACAGAATCAGGCCAACGGATCAGCCGGTAATTTGTTGCGATCGTAGTTTAATAGAAAAAGAATTGGGGTGGGAGCCTCAGTATGATGTGTATGACGCTTTAAAAGAAATGTATGAATATTATGGTAAATAATGGAGAAATATAAAATGAAGAAGATAATTTTATTAAGCGAAAGACTTCCATACCCACCGACATCTGGAACTAAGAATCTTTTATACAATTACTGTAAAATATTGCACGAAAAGCTAAATTTGGAAGTTATTAATATTTCATTTTTAGAGCAGGATGAAAATATTTCCGCACAGCCGGATTTTATATCAAGAGTTTACACACTGCCTAATCCGTCAGGAAAAACAAAATTAAAGAATATTGTTTTGAAGACATTTGTTAAGCACGAATATCCCCTACAGGTGTCCTTGTTTTGGGATCCAGCAATCAAAGAGAAAATTGATGATATTATTCGCGATGAGAGACCAGATTATGTAATTGCGGATTTTATCCGTACTACGGAGTACTTAAAAGACTATATGGGATATAAAATCGCAGATTTACAGGATTTATTGTCATTGCGGTATGAACGGCAGCTGAAAGTGGATTTGCATACAATCAACCCTTATGGTGCTTACTTATTCCGACTACCAAAGTTTGCGCAGAATGTTTTGCAACTTAACTTTATAAAAAAATACATTATGCGGATGGAAATCAAACTGCTGAAAAAGTTTGAGCTGGATGTTGGAAAGCATTATGACCGAGTTATGTTTGTTGCAAAAAAGGAAGGAAATCTGTTCGATGAGATGTTGGGTGAAAAGAAATCGCTGATTGTACCATTAGGTGTAGATTATCCTTTTTTCTCACAGAAGCTGAATTTGAAAAAAAAAGAAAAGTCGATTGCTTTTATGGGAGCGTTGAATGTTGCCCATAACGAAAATGGAATAACTCATTTTATAGAATGCTGCTTCCCGGTAATAAGGGAGCAAGTACCAGGCGTTAAGCTGTTTATTATTGGCGGAGGAGCATCTGATAAGCTAAAACAATATGAGAACAATGATATCATTTTCATGGGACGTGTTCCTGATGTTAGAATTGCTGTGGGGGAATGTGAAGTGTTTATTTGTCCATTGCAATTTGGAAGTGGAATAAAAACCAAGAATCTGGAAGCTATGGCTATGGGGATTGCAGTGGTAACTACGCCTATTGGTGCAGAAAATATTGATGCAGTTGATGGCGCGTAATGGGTTATCGGAAATACGGACATATCTTTTAGCAGTCAAGTTGTCAGCCTGTTAAAAGATGTAAAACTTCGTGAGACCATAGGAGAAAATGGTCAGAAATTTGTTAGAGATAATTTTTCATGGAAGGTGGCCGAAAATTCGTTTGCGGAGGTATTTACGAATGAATAAGGATATAAAGGTGCTGATAGATGATGGTAAGCAAATAGAGCTTGGAACAGGAATTGGGAAAATGAGCTTTTACCTGTATCAAGCAATGAAGGAACTATCTTATAATGTTTCACTTGTTCCTCAAAATATTGCTTCTTCCGGACGAATGAAAGATAGAATTTCATATTTAAAACGAATTAACTCCAAGGAGTATGCAGAGTATTTAAGTAAGTATGATGTAGTAATATACACGAATTATGCGATGCCACTCAGAAAGAACAATAGTACACTCTATGCGACTGTGATTCCTGATATGGTTTCGTTCCTGCATCCGCAGACCTTACCAGCTATGTACCGCTATTATAATCAGCTTATGATTCGAAATTCTGTTCGTAGAGCTGATTTGATATTTACGATTTCAAAGTCTGTAGAGAAGGAAATCGTTGAAAAATTTCCAAAGGTATCTCGGCGCATACGTACAACTTGGCTGGGACTTTATGATGGAATTTGTCCGTTGGATGTTTATCCGGATTATGAGAATCCCAAGCTCCAAGATATCGAAAAAAGCGAGTATTTTTTGTTTATAAGTACCGTAGAAAAAAGAAAAAATGTTGGCCTTGTGTTAGACGCGTTTATCCATCTTAAAAATACGTTAGAGAAAGCAAAAAAGTATAAGATTGTCATTGTAGGTCGACCAGGATACGGATATGATGAATTTGTCAACATTGCAAATCAATCAGGATATACAGATGATATCATTTTTTCAGGATATACTAGTGATAGTGATTGTAACAGACTGTATAATCACGCAAAAGCATTTGTTTTTCCTACAATTTATGAAGGATTCGGATTTGCACAGATTGAGTGCATGAAATGTCATTTGCCGATTATACTTAGTGACATTCCAACGAATCGAGAGATTTCTCGGGAATACGGCGAATTTTTTGACTTGGATAGGCCAGAAACATTGGTTCAGAAAATGAAATTATTTGTTAATGGTGAATATGACTATCAAAGAAAAAATCGTTTAGCTGACCAATATATTAAAGACTTTGATTGGAAAAAAATTGTAGAGCAATATATGACATATATTGAGAATGCATTAAAAAGGGAATAATGATATGAATAAAATCAAAATTTGTCATGTAATAGGTAATTTTGTCAATGGTGGCGTAGAAGCAGTCATATACAATTATTTTTCCCATATAGATATGGAAAAATACGAAGTTCATATAATCGGTCATGGTATCCGTGTTCAGGAATGTGCAGATCGATTTGTTTCACTTGGATTTAGAATACATAATATTACCCCTAAAAGTGTTTCTTTTATTAGAAGTTGCAAAGAGATGGAAGCAATTTTTAGAAATGAGCAATTCGATATTGTTCATTCACATTTGACAGAGTGGGCTTGTGTTCCGATGTTTCTTGCGTGGAAATGTGGAGTAAAAATTAGAATAAATCATTCGCATATGGCAGAGAGACCACAGGGAATGAAAAATAAAATATATTATGGTGTCCGGTTATATTTTGGGAAGCTGTTTGCAACAGATTATTTTGCATGCGGAAGGGATGCGGGAATATATCTATTTGGGAAGCATGCTGTCGATAGTGGAAAAGTGACAATCTTGCCAAATGCTGTTGATTATGAAAAATTTTCTTACAATATACAACTGCGTAATAAAATTCGGGGAAAATATGATATAGAGGATTCTACCATTGTTGTTGGGCATGTAGGGCGTTTTTTTGAACAGAAAAATCATGAATTTTTGATAGATATATTTGAGGAATACCATAAGGAAAATTTGAATTCAATTTTGGTTATGCTGGGAGATGGGGAATTAATTAATAAAATAAAAGACAAGGTGACTCAAAAGAAGTTAGAAGGATCGATTTACTTTTTAGGTAATCAATCAAATGTGGCTGATTGGTATCAGGCCATGGATATGTTTTTGCTCACTTCCTATTACGAAGGATTTCCAGTTGTAGGTGTTGAAGCACAGGTTTCTGGACTTCCTTGTTTGTTTTCTGATGGCATAACACCGGAAATACAAATAAGTCCTAACGCTCAGTTTATGAGTTTGGGAAGCGGGGCAAAGGCTTGGGTAGAGAAGATGAAATATATGATTGCTAATAAACAGAATAGGAGTAATTTGATCTTAAACCATGATCGATTTGATATTGAGAAAAATGCTGATAAACTCGATTCGTTTTATCAAATGAAAGTAAAAGAAGTAAAGTCTACCGAGTGATGGAGAGAATAAGGTAGGAGGATACACATGGGAAAAGAAGAAAGGTACATTTTGAATATATGCCTGTTTTATATAATTAATGTTTTTGGGGATGGTATTGTAATCAAGTTTACAATATCAAACGGTCTTTTTTTTAGAATTAAAATAAATATTTTGGAGGTCGCTCTTAGTTTAACCACTAAATTTTCCATTATAAAGAATAGATTTCAGATAAAACATATGTGGGCATTAATGATGTACTTTTTGATGATTTCGATTTTCAACTATATATTTATAAAGAATGACTTAGCTGAACATTTTTCATTTAATGGTATTAAGTGGAGGTGTATAGCATGAATGTAATCAATATTGTTAATTTAATTGTAATTGCAATATTTGCTGTATCTATAGCAAGATTTTATAATAGACACACTGAATATTTTTTTGCAATGTTGATAATTATTATATACTGGATTCAGTTGCTAGTTTCAAGTGCTTATATTGAAACAGGGGTATATTTAAAAGACATAGGGAAAACAAGCTATGCAACTGGTGTTACAATCAGGTTGTTTCTAATGATTGAGTTTATGCTTTGTTTGATATCATATTGGGCAGGGAAACATCCGAAAATAGCAATTGAAAATCCCAAGGAAGGACGATATACATATAATACATTTAAACGTGTTGAATGTGTTTTGTTTCTTTTATATGCTTATCGTTTATTGGATGTTATCGTATCAGGAAATGTTTTGACAAACTCCAATGTAAATCGTTTTAATTATTTTTCAGAGTTTTCAAAACTTCCATTCGCACAAATTATTGATTATTTTTCTTATCCATGTCTATGGATGTTAGGTTATATATTATTATTGGGTGAGAAAAAAAGACAAAAAGCTTTTCTGGTAATAATTTATCTCATGAATCTTCTATCAGTATTTCTACGTGGGGTTGAATTTGGAGGCTTTTTACAATGTACGTTATACTTCTTAGCACCATTATTGTTGTCTATGGCAAAAAGGAGAAAATTAATTAAACTTAGATATGTTGCAGTTGCAGCAATTCTTCTTGTCATGATGTTGATTCCAAAATATAATCATTTTAGTGAAGCTATTGAAAAAGGTAATGCAGATACTTCGTATGGATTAACAACAGCTTATGATTTTTTAATGTATCGTATGTTGGCACAAGAAGCAGATCTTACATGGGAGATAGATAGACAAGTTTGGATAGATGGAGATATAGATCCAGCGAGGGTCATCGATGTAGCAAAAGAGATTGTCGGAATACCTACGGAAGAAAATAGCACGCAGTATCTGATGAATAGAGGCTGTTCATCTTCAGCGTTGACTATTTATTCGTATAGTACAGCAGCGGTAACAGGTGGATATCCGATTTTATGGGTTGCAATTTTTGGATATATTTTTGCAATACCTTTTTTGATTGTTGATTCCTATTTGTTATTTTGGGTAATTAGATGTATTTGTGAAGGTATGGAAAAACAACGATTATTTTTAATACTGGCAGGTGGATATTTATTATGTCAATGTTATACTATTGTAATAAGTGCAAATTTCTCTGCAATAGGTAATACAATACCACATATTTTCATAGTATTGCTTTTGATACTGTATAAGAGAATTGGAATGATCAGAATTGGCAATCACACGTTTTGGATATAAAAGAAGGGATTTGAATTAGTGAAAATTATAAGATATTTATATAATTTGATTAGATTGTGGAAAATGAAGATATGTGGAAAATATCAAGGATCAATTATACAGGGATTTCCAATTCTAACTGAGATTAGATCAGATAGTGGGATTTTATCTATTGATGGAAAATTAAGTTGTAGAACAGGTATATATCTAAGTGCAGGAACGGGTAGCTTGTCAATTGGAAAAGGTTGCTTTTTTAATCAAAACGTTATGATAGTAAGTAAGGATGAAATTGAAATTGGTAATAATGTTATTATTGGACCAAATGTGGTTATAGTTGATCATGATCATAATTATAAAGTAAGTGATCGAAAGAATACATTTACAGCTGCGCCGGTTCATATAGGAGATAATGTGTGGATAGGGGCAAATGTTATAATTATGAAAGGAACATCAATTGGAGAAGGAACAGTCATTGGCGCCGGAATGGTATTAAAGGGAGAATATCCATCAAATACTGTGATTTATGAAAAAGCGGATATAGTAATGCGTCCAATTGAAGGGAAAAAGAAATATGAATAAAGATGGAACGTCAAAAACGCTTGTAAAAAATACAATTATGTTATACATAATGAATATAACTAAAATTGTTTTACCAATAGTTACATTGCCATATTTGACACGTGTTTTATCGAAAGACTGTTATGGTGTCGTATCTTATGTTAAAGCAGTTATGCAGTATATGCAAGTTGTAGTTGATTTTGGATTTATTCTTTCAGCGACAAAAGATGTGGTAAATTGTAAAGAGGATAAAAAAGAGCTTAGCTATATAATTGGTGATACATTGTTAGCAAAATTAATTCTAGTTCTAATTTCATTTGTTGCATTGGTAATTATGATATATACTATTCCAATCATTAGACCACATGCATTGTACGCAATTCTTTCTTTTGTGGTTGTAGCAATGACATGTTTTTTGATGGATTTCGTATTTAGAGGCCTTGAGGAAATGCATGTTATTACTATTAGATATGTATTAATGAGATCTATAGCAGCATTCTTAACTTTTGTATTTGTCAAAAATGACACAGATATGATTTGGATTCCAATCTTAGATATTATAGGAACGTCAGTGGCGATTATTTTAGTTTATTTTGAAATGCGTAAACGATATATTAAAATTTGTTTTACAGGAATTAAAAGTGCACTGATAAAACTGAAAGAGTCAGCTATATTTTTCTTATCCAATATGGCAACAACGACATTTACTGCTTTAAATACATTACTTATAGGTATTTATGTGGATGCCGTACAGGTAGCAGAATGGAGTGTTTGTTTGCAAATGGTATCGGCGGTAATGTCAATGTATACACCTATTACAGATGGAATATATCCACATATGGTAAAAAACAAGGACTGGAAATTAGTAACAAAAACAGCAAAAATATTTATGCCGATAGTGGCGGTGGGATGTATATTCACATTTGTGATTGCAAAATATGCCTTATTGATAATTGGAGGAGAAAAATATGTTACCGCAGTACCGTTGCTTAGAGCATTTATTCCTCTGTTATTCTTCTCTTTTCCTTCAATTCTTTTTGGATGGCCTGCACTGGGAGCTATTGGAAAAGAAAAAGAAACAACATTCACGACAATTATTACTGCATTTTTGCAGATTGGAGGACTCCTGGTTTTATTATTAATTGGGCAGTTTAATGTAATTGATCTTGCGCTTCTTCGTGGATTTACAGAAGCATGCATGTTTGCTATGAGGTATAGATATTGTAGGAAATTTAAAGGAGAATTTGCAATATGAAACAAGCCGCTTTAATAACTTGCCACAATATAAAAAATTATGGTTCTGTTTTTCAGACATATGCAACAACTGTTGTTTTTAAAGAATTTGGATACGATGTTTTAGTAATAGATTATCAACGTCCTGGAACTGATAATGAGGGATTTAGAAAAAAAATATTGAGTGAGTCTCATTTGGCACATAAACCGATTTTAAAATATGTTTTCCCATTGATACTTAAACCATCTTTTGACAGAATGGAGAGAGTATTCGAAAAATTTCTTGAATCGCACGTTAAGACAACAGATGAAAAATATCTATCAGAAAATGAATTGGTAAGGAATTGCCCAGATGCAGATTTATATATTTCGGGTAGTGATCAAATTTGGAATAGTGACATAAATGGTAGAATAGAAAGGCCATATTATCTTTCATTTGTTCCACAAAATAAGAGAAAGATATCTTTTGCTTCTAGTTTTGGAAAAACTATATTGAGAGATGATGAGGTTGAAGAGAATAAGAAGTTACTTGCTCAGTATAGTTGGATTTCTACACGAGAACAATCAGGCGCTAATTTGGTACAGAGTATGGGATTGAATGCAGATGCTATACTGGATCCAACATTATGGCTAACAAAGGAGCAGTGGGAGAAATTGGAAGAGCCAATTAGAATCCCAGAAAAGTATATACTTGTATATCAGCTTCATAAGAATAATGAAATGGATAAATACGTAGGGGAGTTACAAGAAGAATATGGGATGACATGCTTACGAGTCGATTTATACTATCATTATGTTGTAAAAAAAGGAAAACATGTTATTTGTCCGACCCCAGGACAATTTATTTCGTTAATAAAAAATGCAAATTACATTGTATCCGATTCATTTCATATGACAGTTTTTTCTATTATTTTTAATAAAAAGTTTATTTCCATATATTCACGGAACAGTTTCAATGACCGTATAGCAAATATTTTGAAGTGGCTTAACCTAGAAAATCGGCACTTAGAACATTATAATGATTATGCCACACTAGATAAAGATATTGATTATACGGTTGTAAACAAATTGTTGGATGAAAAAAACAAAGAGATGAGAAGTTTATTAAATGAGAAAATTCAATTATGGGGATAAGGATAAATATGAAGGTTTTTGCGTTTAGAAATGAAAAAAGAGTAGAAGAGAAGTCATCTTCAGGAGGAGCATTTATGGCGGTCATAGATGCTGCCTTCAAATTATGTAAAACCGGGGGGGCAGTGAATCAGTAACTATATATGGAGCTGTATTTAATAATGATTTAGAAGTGGTTCATTCCAAGGCTACGACTATTGCTGAATGTGAAAAATTTCATGGTTCTAAATATGTACTCTCATCTATGGGACAAAATTATAAGGAAGTTGAAAATGTGTTTTGTTTTCAGGAACACCGTGTCAAGTTGCTGCAATTAAGTCTTTTCTTAATAAGAAGCATATACCGTTAGAAAATTTTTATACAATAGATATAATTTGCCATGGAGCTTCAGGAAAAAAATTATGGGCAGATTATTGTGAATGGATTCAGAAAAAGGATAGAAGCAGTTTGTCTGAGTTTTCGTTTCGGTACAAGAAAGCAAGATGGAAATTATACCCCTGTATAGCGAGATTTGAAAATGGTAAGATGAAAATAAATACACAAGATGTTCGTGTATATACCACTCTTTTCTTTACACATTTGGCGTATCGTGAATGCTGTTACAGTTGTAAATATGCCGATATACAACGCGAAGGAGATATTACACTTGGAGATTTTTTTGGGGGTGAGAATGTTATGCCGACTGTTTCTGTAAAATGGAAAATAAAGGCAGAAGATGGAGTTAGTCTTGTACTCGTTAATTCCTCAAAAGGAAAAACATTGTGGGATTTGATGTTATCAAATCAAGAACGTTGTTTAATTGAAGAATGCTCTTCGGGGGAATTTATAAAATATCAGCATAATTTAGTCGCTCCTACTGAAAAACCAAAGAGAATAGAAGAATTTAGAGAAGATTATAAGAACCACGATTTCAATTATATAGCTCAAAAATATGCACATTATGATTTGAAAGGAAAAATAAGATTTATATTGAGCAGAATATATCACGAATGGTTTCAACTATAATTGAAAATGATTCTGCCATATGAATTTATAAGGAGAAATTATGGGTAGAATTGAATTATATAAAGATAAGTCGGATTGCTGTGGATGCGAAGCCTGTGTGAATATTTGTAAAAGAAATGCTATCAAAATGCAGGAGGATGAATATGGTTTTTTATATCCTCAAATTGATAGTAGTCTATGTGTTGAATGTGGTCAATGCAAAAAGGTATGTAGTTATCAGAATGAAAATACAGAATTTAATGAACCTCTGTTGGCAGAAGCAGCTACAATAACAGACAGAGAAATATGTCTAAAATCAGCATCTGGCGGTATATTTGCAGCCTTAGCTAAAAAAATATTGCAAGAGGGAGGAAGAGTCTACGGTTGTGCATTTACTTATAAGGATGGAGTTTTGTATCCTGAACACGTACGTGTTCAATCGGAAAATGATTTAACTAGATTACAGGGTTCAAAATATGTTCAGAGTAAAATGGGGAGCATTTACAAAAATGTAAAAGAAGATTTGGAAGAAGGTAGAGTGGTACTATTTTCAGGAACACCATGCCAAATAGATGCATTAAATAGTTATTTAAAAAATCGGGAGAAGAATAACTTATTTACAGTAGATATTATATGCCATGGTACGCCGAGTGCAAAGCTATTTGCTGAATACTTAAAACATATTGCGAAAAATATTAATGGTAAAATAGTTGATTTTAGATTTAGAGATAAATCGGGTGGATGGGGGCTTAAAGGATCTATCATTTATCAAGATAAAATGGATAAGTTAAGAAAAAAATTTCTTCCGATTCAGTTGTCTTCTTATTACGCTTTGTTTCTGGATTCAGAAACGTACCGAGAAAACTGTTATTCTTGTAAATATGCTGGAAAAAAAAGAATAGGTGATATTACATTGGGCGATTATTGGGGAGTAGAAGATGAGCATCCAGAAATACTTGCGGAAAATGGCGGACGATTCGATAAATCAATGGGAATTTCGTGTGTCCTTATAAATACGAAAAAAGGGCAACAATTATTAGATTGTTTAGATGAGGGAATTGAGAGAGTTCCTAGTTCGTATGAAAAAATTGCAAAAAGGAATAACCAATTAAAATGTCCAAGTTCACATTCTAATGTTCGAGATACAATATTAGAATTGTATAAACAAGAAGGCTATTCAGCGGTAGATCAGTGGTATTTTAAACACATAGGAATAAAGAGATATGTGTATAAGCTCTGGAATTATATACCACGGAAAGCCCAGATACTTATAAAAAAAATAATATAAATAGGTAGACAGTTTTGGTTATTAAAAATGTTGTCTAGAAGGTTATTCCTCGTGAATATTATTCCAGACAGTAACAATAGAACATATTTAGTAAAACTAGTTTAGTCAAAGAAGGAGTGTAAACGCTAATATAATAATTGAATACTCGGAGATAAACTTTTTCATTGGCATATACAAAGGTGAAGCATGAGTTATAAATAATACAATTCATAAAGAGAGGGGCAATTATTATGAACTATAAGGATGAGTATAACTATTGGCTCAGTTCGGATTATTTCGACGAAGCTACACGGGCAGAGCTTCGTCGACTTACGGACGAGAAGGAGATCGAAGACAGATTTTACAAAGGTCTTGAGTTCGGAACAGGCGGCTTGCGTGGCGTTATGGGCGCGGGCAGCAACAGGATGAATATATATACTGTGCGCAAGGCTACGCAGGGGCTTGCAAACTATATATCAAAGACAGGTGTGGAGAGACCATCTGTTGTGATTTCATATGACAATAGAAATAATTCTTCGAGATTTGCACTTGAGACATCACTGTGTCTTTGTGCATCAGGGATAAAGGTGTATTTATTTGATGAACTAAGACCAACGCCGGAGCTTTCATTTGCAGTTCGCTATCTGAATTGCCTTGCGGGAGTGAATATCACAGCAAGTCATAATCCAAAGGAATACAATGGATACAAAGTTTATTGGAGTGATGGTGCACAGATCGTATCACCACAGGATAAGGAGATCATAGCTGAGGTAAACGCAATATCTGATTATACTTCAATTAAGACTATGAGTGAGAATGAAGCATTAGGATCTGGCTTGCTTTCATATATTGGAAGCGATGTAGACGACGCATATGCAGCAACTCTGCATAAGCTCACAATGGCACCAGCGGAGATAGAAGCAGCAAAAGATATTAAGATCGTTTATTCGCCGCTCCACGGAACAGGACTGAAGCCGGTTAAGAGAATGCTTTCAGAGATGGGATTCTCAAATGTATATATCGTAGAGGAGCAGGCTGTTCAGGATGGCGATTTCCCAACACTCAGATCACCAAATCCAGAGTCTCCAGAAGCATATATTTTGGGAGTAGAACTGGCAAAGAAAGTCGGAGCTGAGCTTGTGCTTGTTACTGATCCTGATGGGGATAGGCTGGGAATGTACAGCCTTGATAAGAAGTCAGGTGAATACAAAGAGTTTACCGGCAATATGTTTGGCGCTCTTGTCTGTGATTATGTTCTTATGCAGAAGAAAGAAAAGGGCATTCTTTCAGAGAATTCTGCGGTTACAACGACGGTTGTAATAACCGATATGGTAAAGGATATTTGCCGCAAATACGGGGTGTTCTGCGACTATAACAATCTTATAGGCTTCAAATATATAGCGACAAAGATAAGAAATTATGAGGCTGATGGCAGTCATACATATGAATTTGGACTTGAAGACAGCTTTGGCTGCCTCCCTGGAACATATGCGAGAGATAAAGATGCAGTTGGTACTGTCATGCTTCTCTGTGAGGCGGCAGCATACTATGCAAACAGGGGAATGACTTTATGGGATCGTATGTGTCAGCTATTTGATGAGTTTGGATACTACAAAGAGAAGATCACTTCTGTGAAATTTGCCGGTAAAGAGGGCGCCGAAAAGATTTCTTCTATGATCCAGAATCTTAGAGAGAATCCGGTTTCTTCTGTGGGCGATTACACTGTCACAGAAATATATGACTACAAGCTTGGAACTACAACTGATATGTCGACTGGCGCGGTTGTCGAGGGTGGACTTCCTAAGTCGAATATGATCTATTACCAGCTTTCGGATGGCGCATGGTTCCTTGTAAGACCATCAGGAACTGAGCCAAAGATAAAGTTTTATTACGGTGTTAAAGGTTTATCTGCTTCTGATTCCGCAGATAAGCTGTCTGAGCTTGGCGATCTCGTTAAGGGCATGTTTGAGTAGATCGACGTATTCAGACAAAGATCAAAAGCTGTAATAAAGATTGGCGTATTCAGACAAGGATCAAAAGCTATAATATAGATTGGCAAATGAGGAGAAATTAATTATGGATTATAGAAAAGAGTATGAGTTCTGGCTTCAGTCTGATTGTTTTAACGAGGAGACCAAGGCGGAATTAAGGGCAATTACAGACGAGAAGGAAATAGAGGATAGATTCTACAAGAATCTCAAGTTCGGAACTGGTGGTATGCGTGGAATCATCGGTGCCGGCACAAATCGTATGAACATATATACGATTACAAAGGTTACTCAGGGACTTGCAAACTATATTCTTGAGGTTGGACCTAAGGCTTGTGAAATGGGTGTTGTTATTGCACATGATTCAAGAATTATGTCCCCAGAATTCTGTGAGGCTACAGCACTCTGCCTGAACGCAAATGGAATCAAGACATATGTATTTGATTCGCTTCGTCCAACTCCAGAGCTTTCATTTGCGGTAAGAGAGCTTGGATGTATAGCAGGTATTGTAATAACAGCAAGTCACAATCCACCTGAGTACAATGGCTATAAGGTATATTGGGAGGACGGTAGTCAGATAGTTGCCCCTCATGATAAGAATATACTTGCTCATGTGGCAGCCGTTCCAGGGTTTGATGCTGTTCGAACAATATCAAAGGAAAAAGCAGTTGCAGATGGATTGTTCAATATGGTTCCTGCTAGTGTGGACGAGCATTACTATGAGGAGCTTATCAAGCAGACTATACATGGAGAGATCATACCGGAAGTAGCGGATGATATCACGATTGTTTACACTCCGCTTCATGGAACTGGAAATGTGCCTGTGAGAGAAGTTTTAAAGCGACTCGGCTTTAAGAAGGTTTATGTGGTTGAGCCTCAGACAGTGCCGGATGGCAATTTCCCGACTGTCAAATATCCAAATCCAGAGGAACCGTCAGCATTTGCAATGGGTATTGAACTTGCAAAGCAGGTGGATGCAGATGTCATTATGGCTACTGATCCTGACGCTGACAGGCTTGGTATATATGTTAAGGATACAACAGGCGTGTGGAAGGATACTTCATTTGGAAAGGATCCGGCGTATCCATATGTCCGTTTCAATGCAAATATGACAGGTTCGCTCATGGCTGAGTATGTGTGCAGGGAAAAACTTGCTATGGGTACTCTTCCGGCAAATGGAGCCATTTGTAACACGATAGTCAGCTCGACTCTTCCTGAAGCTATTGCTGCTGAATATAACTTGAAGTATATAGAGACACTCACTGGCTTTAAGTATATAGGTGAACAGATCAAGCTTTTTGAGGAGAATCATACATATAAGTTTGTATATGGCATGGAGGAGAGCTTTGGCTGTCTGGTAGGGGATTACACAAGAGATAAGGATGCCTGTGGTGCTGTAGTTATCCTCTGTGAGATAGCAGCATTCTACAAGAAGCAGAACAGGACTCTCTGTGATGCCATGGAAGAGGTATATAAGAAGTATGGTTATTATTTTGAGGGTGCATATGGCATGACGCTCAAGGGTGTTGACGGTGCCACTCAGATAAAGGCAATAATGACTCAGTTCAGAACTTCAGATATGAAAGAGTTTGCAGGACTCAAGGTTGAGGCAGTTCGTGATTATGAATCAGGGATAAGAAAGTCGTTGATCAGTACAGAGTCAGATGCTTCAGCGGATGCCGGCTGTTCAGACACTGATCAGTCTGGAACACAGGCACAGACTAACATGGGACTTCCAAAGTCTAATGTCATGTATTATGAGCTTGAAAATCATGCATGGTTCGCTGCCCGTCCATCTGGTAATGAACCAAAGATCAAGTTTTACTTTGGTGTCAATGAGGATTCTCTTCATGCTGCACAGGATAGGATTGCTGAGATGCAGGAGTGCGTGAAGGGGATGTTGGCTGAATAGGATAAAGAAAGAATAAATATGGGGTAGAAAAAGTTGACGTATGAATGTGCGTCAGCTTTTTTTATTAAAAAAGGTTAGGAAATATCATGTAAGAATCGTTTGTATACAAAACATCCATATGATTTGTAATATATCTTGTAGACGTGAATGATGACTTATTATATAATCTAGATTAGGTAAATAATATTAAACTCAGACATGGTGGTATGAAAAATTTAAATATTCGAGAGAAACACGGATGTAGAATAGCGTTATGGAAACAATAATGGAAGAATGAGTTGGTTAAGGTAAGTTTCAGGAGAGTGAACAAATGAATAATAATCAAGCAATGATAAGTGCAGCTATGTTGGAATCTATATGGGCAAGCAGAAAGAAAGATATGTCTTGAAATTGATAGGTTTCATAGAAACTATATTGTATTATATATATAAATTGCCAATAAAAATAGCTAGAATAAACACAAAGTATAACTTGAAATGTTACAAGGCTGATGAGGTTTCGTGAGTGGAAAGTAATGTTTTTATGGATATCGCGTATGCTAGTTTTAATATAATTCAACATATTGTTCAACGAGATGAGCCATGTTGAAACTATTGGGTTGCTTGGGTTAGAGCAGACTTAGCTGTTTAAGGGTGAGGATGGTTGTCACTCACCAGAATTCGTGATAATGGATTATTTGAAAATCATGGATACTAAGCAAAGACGATATGAATCATATATTTAGCAGCCATATAGAGTGAGCAAAGAAATAAAATTACGTCGTTAGGAAGACGTTATATAAGAAAGTACAGGGAGAAAGATAAATGTCAGAATTTAATTATACTGTGATAGAAGAAATACACAAATCAAAAATATGGGATAATCATATTTTTAAGGTCAAAGTTAAAGGAAAAGATAAGATATATGTATTGAAATTATATGGGGGAATTAATGAACCTTTTCAAAAATTAGTCTTTAACAGAGAAATGGAAGCTCTTAAAGTGTTGAATTCTTGCAGTAATATTGTAAAGATAAGAGATACAACAGCTTCTTTAAAATATAAGGGAAAATCTAATTATGGTGCCATACTAATGGATTATGTAGATGGAAAGACTTTAGATTTGTATGATTGGCATCTGTTTCCACAATTAAAAAAATATGAGATTTGTGACAAAATATTGCAGGCAGTATATAATGCACATGCAAATGATGTGATACATAGGGATTTAAAACCTCAAAATATTATTTATGATGATGTAAAAGATGAGATTACAATTATAGATTTTGGTTCAAGCAAGATAAAAACTATTATTGAAAAAGAAACGACTATGCCAATGTTTTCAGAGAATTATTCGGCACCAGAAGTTGTAAAGGGGTACGATATTACTGAAAAATGCGATTACTATTCTCTAGGTATTATTTTTTCTGAATTATTTTTATGTGAAGAGGCGAGATCAAGCGTTGAAATGCTTAGTATGATCAAAAGCTCTAGCATGGATGAATTGCTAAAGGGCATAATCTGTTCAATGATTCAAGAAAATCCATCAGATAGACCAAATTCAATAGAAGAAATTGCAGACGTTTTTACTCAATTAATAGGTGAATTGAACACATCAAATAATGATTATAGTATCTTTATTGATTATGAAAAACTACGTCATTTGAAGCGAAGTATGGTAGTTGAAAATAAAATGAATATGACGCAATTTACCAATTCGTTTTTAAAAAGAGAATTTTTAGAAAGTTATGGATATTATGATGATAGGCATGAAAAATGTGTCATAACAGGCAAAAATCTTGTAGTAGAGTGTATATACAATGATGAAACAGGTATTTTTAACGTAATTAAGATTGCTGAAGTTGCAGCTGATCATAGAAATATTAATATTCGTAGAAGTTTTAAAATTGAAGGAAGAATATCCTTTTATGGATCTGCATTAAAAAACACAGCTTATCGCGGAAAAGACAATAAAAAACTATGGGTTATGTTCAAAAATAGACGTGAGGAGAATGAACATTATAGAGAACGTGAAGAAAAATTTGATGAGTTGTTTGGAAACTGGCAAGAAGGATTAGAGGAATCTATTGTTAGTGAGAAAGAAAAAGTTGCAAAAATTATATATTCGGAGTCGCATATAGATAATGGGCATATTGTTTTAGAAGTAGATGAATGCCAAAATAAGTCGATAGATGAGCTGGAGCCAAATACGACATTTATAATAGAAGGCTCTGATGATAGAGGCAAACCAGTATATAATGAATTAGGTGTCATAGATGACATAATATGTGATGATGATAGTGTTAAGATAATTATACAAATGCCCAAAAGAGCGATGAAAGCAAGTATAAGTTCATTGCTTGAGAAAAAAAGTATTGTTATGGAAGATTTCCGTGCAAATACTACCTCTTATAAGAGGCAGATTAATGCAATTAGATCATTAAAATGCGAAGAGTACTCAGCACGTAATTTGAAAGATATTCTGTTAAACGTTGAAGAACCAGAGGAGATACCAACGATATTTGAGCCTAAATTTATTGCACAAAATCTAAATCTGTCACAACAACAAGCTGTAATTAAGGCATTAAATTCTGAAAATATTAGCTTGATACAAGGACCACCTGGAACAGGTAAAACCAAAGTAATAAAAGAAATAATAGGACAAGTTGTTAAGAAATCCATAAAAACATCAGATAGTCCAAGGATACTTATCGTTTCTCAATCACATACAGCTGTTGATAACATTTTAGAGGGATTGGACAGCACTATCTCAGATGATTTAGAAATAGTTAGAATAGGAGCAGATAAAAATGTATCACCGAAAATATCTTGTAGATATACAATGTTAGCTCATAGGGATAATCTTTTTTCTGATGTAAAGAAAAATGTTGATGAGTATGACAGAAGTATGGAGGACTTGTATCAAGATATAACGGATCAGAGGATTCTTGATAGATGGAGGAAAATAAAAGAAATACAAAAAGATTGGATTGATAGAGCAGTAGAAAAGGATTGTCTGGATTATCAGTTAGTACGAAGTGCCACGGTTATAGCAGGAACATGTATAGGTTTTTTGTCAAATAGTTTTGTTAAAGATATGGAATTTGATTATGTTATCATAGATGAAGCCGCAAAGGCAACAACGCCGGAATTACTGGTTTCTATAATTAAGGCAAAAAAGATAATTTTAGTAGGAGATCAAAATCAGTTGCCGGCCTATGCAGATCAAAGTGTATCTCTTAAGATTGCACAGTTGACAAAAAATCCGGGATATAGAATGTTTGATATATTATTTGAAACATTACCAGATTCACACAGGCAGGTTTTAAGTACTCAATATAGAATGATCAGAAATATTGGAAATTTGATTAGTATTGTTTTTTATGGAGGAACCATTGATACTGGTTGCAAAGACGAAGATAAACTTCATGGACTTTCTAGATATGAAGGCTTATCAATAATTTGGTTTGATACTTCAGAAAATGAAAGAAAAAAACAAAAGAAAACCAAGGGGAATTCATTTATGAATGAGGAGGAAAAACGTATTATTTTAGATATACTTGAGGATTTAAAGAGGTCGAAGGAATTGGATGGTCAAGATATAGGGATAATAACGGGGTATAGTGGACAAAAAGAAATTCTTCGAAATTCAGTTAAAGCTCTTGGATATGATAAAATTGCAAAAATTGATATAAATGTGCTAGATGCTTTTCAAGGACGTGAGAATGATATTATTATGTATAGCACAGTTAGGACAAACGATTCAATTGGATTCCAGAAAGAAAAAGAACGTGTAAATGTTGCTTTTTCTAGGGCAAAAAAATTGTTGATAATTTGTGGGGACTTAAATTTCTTTTATAATTATGATGATCCAAATAATAAATTTGTCGAAATAATAGATTATATCAGGAGTCACAATCATTGCAAGATTATTTCATGTAAGGGAGGAGATTTATTTTGAAAAAACTAATGGAGGATTTGTTCCAACATATTATACCAGAAAATGAAGGGTATGATTATCTTTTTTCCGATTTGGTATATGTACCAATATATGAGACATCGTTGCTTGTTACCAAGAGAACGATTTTACCAATTAGTCTTGTTGAGGAAAAAGTACTCCAGCTTATTGATGCAGGGGTATATCAAATAGATGAGATAGCTCAGATATTAGGATTAAAACGAAAGCTGTTAGACGTGACATTGGCAGATTTGTATTCAAAAAATTTAGTGATGGTATCGTCCGACTCTTGCAAAATTATGATAGCAGGTAAGACGGCGTTAAATGACCTTAATAGAACAGAAAAAAAACAAGACGTTTTAAAAAATGTATGTCTTGATGGAATTTTAGGGAATATCATTGATCCTTCTTTATATGAATTGTTAAATAACATACGCGATAACGATGGTAAATTGAATCCAGTAATTAATGTGGGAGAGGTAAAATACTATATAAAGCAATTTAAAATGATATCTCAAATATTTGACGAAGAAAATGTTTTGTATTTTTCAGAGGGAGTTCAGCCGTTAAAAGAAGAACTGTTGAAAATAGATAAAGTTGAAAATACATTTGTTAAATATATTAAAATACCAATTCATATATATGTAAGTTCAAATGGTTTGGATATTGATATAGTACAAGTATCAAATAAATACAAAGAGCTATTGGAGCTTTATAAAGACTATATCATAGAGCAGATAAATAATAAAAAAGTGTTAAAGAAACATTTTAAAAGTAGAAGAATTAATCAACAGGGATATAAAGGGAATATTTTGGAAGAAAAAAAGTATTTATTTAATGAGTTAAAGCGAATACATTTCACAAAAGATAAAAAAAGCGTTGATTATACATATATAGCAGGACAGGTACTTAATGATAGAAAAATAATGGATGGTGAGTATGAAGTTATTCTAAAATACATTATTTCTAAATCGGCGAATGTGGATTTATATGTAGATAATCTTGACGATTGGGCATTTGATAATGTTTTTACCGCTATGCTTACAGAAAATATGGGTAAATCAAATTTATCGATATATTATGCTTATTCCAATAATATAAATGCAGCGAAAAAACAAATCGATTGGAATTATAAAGCTGATTATAAATGTGAAAAAAATGATAATAAATATTACTTTTGTTGGAAAACAGATTATTACTTGCTTTATGGCGTGCCAAAATTAAGGAAAGTGATAGATGATAATACAAAGTGTTTACATATGACATATTATTTGAAGAAAATATAGAATTTCGTTATGTTTAAATTAAGAAGACTCTTCAGAAATTTGGGACATCATATGTTGTAGCTGATTATATTGGGGAGATATGTTGTGATATACCATCTTATGCATTAAGCATAGGAAGGATTGAGAATGTTATAGAAATATGATAAAATATAAATGTATTAGGGTCTATAACGTAAGTTATGATTTCCGCTTTGGAGATAACGTAATTAACAATCTGCATAGATTTTATAGGCTTTCGTATGAAGGTATTGCACATAGTATATAGAGACCCTAATATATTTTCAAAGGAGAGTACGACTTGGGAAAATATAAAGATTTACCAGATCAAATATGGACAACGAGAATTTCGAGAGTTAATGCTGAAAAAAGATTAATAAACAAAGAAGCATTTTTTCAAGCTATTAACATTTATTATTCATGTGTTACGATTATATTTTCTATACTTACATTATTGGATAATAATGAAAAATTAAGCCTGATGACAGTATTTATGACAATATCATTACTTATTGTTATTCTGTATTTGAATGGTCAAAAATATCTGGAGCATGCAAGAGAGTATAGAAAGAATTATACTGAGTTACAGAAATTGGAATTTGAATTAAAGAGTATTGATAGTGATGATGTAGAGTTAATTAAGAAAATTTATAACAGATATTGTGATTTACTTGATTCAAGTAATAATCATATATCATTTGATTATTATGAGACAGTTCATGGTAGTTCAGGTGAATATAGAAATAAGAAATGGAAAACTGTAAGATGCAGATATTATTGTAATGTGGCTTGGAGATTGCTTTTAAAAATATGTGTTATATTATTGCCAGTAGCTTTATATTTGATGTGTGGGGTTTTATAGATGCAGGCATCGTATTTATGGAAAAAATTGTTCACAAAAAAACATCTTATTGAGCATTATGAAGAAAAAGTAAAAGATAAGCCGTCTGTTGGATTAGATAAAGTGTCACCGCGAAAATTTGAACAAAATTTGGATGAGAATATTGAAATTATTATTCGAAAATCTATGAATGGCTCGTATCATTTTACAAGATATAAACAGCTGTTATTTACGAAAGGACCTATAAAACCGCCTAGAGCAATTTGTGTACCGACCCTAAGAGATAAGTTGACAGCATCGGTGTTGAATGAGTTGTTGATGGGGGTATATGGCGATAAATGTAAGACCATGATGCCACAACTTGTTATAGATGATATTTCTAAAAAAATCTCAATGTACACACATTTTATAAAATTGGATGTGAAATCATTTTATGGCTCAATAAATCAAGACAAGCTGATTAAAATAATAAAAAGAAAGATACATAAACCGGAAATTATTTCCATTATATGGAATTCGATTAGAACAGAGGCACTTCTTTATCCTATAAAGGAAAAATCTGCAAAGAGAGAAAGAACTTTGGGAGTTCCAGAGGGATTACCCATTTCAAATACTCTGGCCAACATATATATGCAGGACATAGATATAAAATATGGAGAGCTTGATTATATATCATATTATAGATATGTTGATGACATATTAATATTGGTTAATGAAGATAAATTTTCAGATATTAAGGAAAATATATGCGATGATATAAACAAACTTGGATTGGAATTAAACGACAAGAAGGATGAGGGACTAATAACAGAATCATTTGAATATTTAGGTTATGTTTTAAATGATAGTGAAGTTACAGTAAGAAAAAGTAGTGTTTTAAAAATCGAACAATCTATAGAGGAATTGTTTAGAACGATTAAAAAAGACAATATTGGTTATTTACAATGGAAATTGAATTTGAAAATAACAGGTTTTATTCATGAAAAACATAAGTATGGTTGGTTATTTTTTTATTCTCAAATTACAGATATGAGGTTGCTTTTTCATTTGGACGATGTTGTACAAAAATTGATTAAGCGATATAAATTAGAAGATGTAATAAAGACAAAAAGATTTGTAAGGACATTTCTAGAAATGCATATGGCGTTGCATGAGACAAAATATATTCCAAAGCTGGATAATTTGAAACTGGAGGATAAGAAGAAAATTTTGTCTGATGTATATAGAATGGATTTATCAGAAAAAGAAGAACGTTTTATAGAAATTGAATTTCGAAAAATAATGAAACGAGAAATACGGGATATAGAAAAAGACATTGAAAATATTTCTTGACTTTTTAAAATCAATTAAGTATGCAGGTGTAATAACTGGAATTGTTGCTGACTAATGTGAAAGATATGGAAAGAAGGTTGAAAATGAGCAATAATTTAAATGAACTTGAAATGGCGAAAAAGCGTGATCATAAAATTATGATTACATATGAAACTATTCGAGACCGTTTCAAGTTTTGTGTAAACGTTAAAAACAGATATAAGATTTGTGAATAGTTACAAATGGGCAGAGCCGACTTTGCGGGTTCTGCCCATATCTGCATTATACAGGAGTTTTTAGGCAAGTCAATAAGACCTGCCTAAAACTATCTGTTTTACAGGTTCCGTCCTGCTAGGCGTTCTTCAAAATAGATTTCCAGCTGGGAGTGAATCTGATCCCAGTCGTGCCTATAACCTGTCCATTTTTTCGTGATATCCATAGTTGCCAAATACAGCATTTTTAAAAGGCTGTCATCTGACGGAAAAACAGTCTTGCTTTTTGTTACCTTTCGGAGCTGACGGTTAAAACCTTCGATGGCATTTGTAGTGTAAATCAGGCGCCTTACTGCTTCTGGATACTTGAAATAAGTCGACAGAGTTGCCCAGTTATCATACCAGGATTTGTAAATCTTAGGATACTTGGAATCCCATTTATCTCTAAACAGCTCTAACTCATTTAATGCTGTTTCTTCCGTTGGTGCAGCATATACGAGTTTCAAATCAGCCATTAGTTTTTTGATGTCTTTATATAAAACAAATTTTGTTGAATTACGGATCTGATGGATGATGCACTGCTGGATCTCTGTTTTAGGATAAACAGCCTCGATTTCCTGTGGAAATCCATTCAAACCATCAACACATGCAATAAGTATATCTTCAACTCCGCGGTTTTTTAATCCATTCATGATAGAAAGCCAAAACTTTGCACTTTCGTTTTCGCCTACGTACATTCCAAGGACATTCTTTTTCCCATTCATGTCGATACCAAGAGCGATATAAACCGCACGTTTTACAATACGCCATTCGCTGCGAACATGATAGTGGATCGCATCCATAAATACAACTGCATACACTTCTTCTAGAGGACGCTCCTGCCATTCCTTTACAATTGGCAGAATTTTGTCTGTGATCCTGCTGATTGTACTATCAGAAATATCAATATCGCATAATTCGCGCATGTGAGATTCGATATCGCCGGTTGTCATTCCTTTGGTATACATAGAAAGTATTTTTTCTTCCATGTCCTGAGTTACTGTATTTTGATACTTCTTAATCAGCTGTGGTTCATAATCACCATTACGATCCCTTGGAATGGCTACATCCATATCTCCATAACTGGTATGCATAGTTTTACGGGAATGTCCATTTCTACTATTGTCCGTTTCTTTGTTTCGGTAGTCATACTTGGAATATCCTAACTCCTCATCCAGTTCTTCATCCAAGGCACCTTCCAAAAGAACAGACATCAGGTCTCGCATGATACTGTTTACATCGGTGCCATCTTTGATGCTGATATCATTATTTTTCAGATAGTCACGCATCATTTCTCTCATTGCTGCTTTTTGTGGGCTGTCTTTTCTTCTTGCCATAAAAATAACCTCCAAACTGAGTAATTTTACCTTACATCAGTTTGAAGGTTTACACAAACTTTGGGATGCTCCCGAGCGTTTGCATAGACATCTCTTTTTTAGGTTTTCTTTTACTTGTGAAAACTAAGAAAAGCAGATGGGTATCCCATCCCATCTGCATTTTCCATTTTATATATCCCCCACAACCACATAAGAGGTAGATTATAGAATTAATCCCGCTTAAAAATATCTCTTGTATAAACTTTATCATTTACATCATCGAGACATGAATCATATCTATTGGCAAGGATAGCATGACTTTTTTCCTTGAACTTCTTAAGGTCATTTACAACCTCTGAACCGAAGAATGTCTCTCCATTTTTTAGTGTTGGCTCATAGATTATGACCTTTGCACCCTTTGCTTTGATTCTTTTTATGACGCCTTGGACGGATGACTGGCGGAAGTTATCTGAGTTGCTCTTCATTGTCAGACGATATACACCTATTACACATTCTTTCTCCTGTTCAGGGGAAAAATCACTGCGATCATAGTAATCATAGTAACCGGCCATGTTAAGAACCCGGTCTGCGATAAAGTCTTTTCTAGTTCTGTTGCATTCTACTATTGCAGATATTATATTCTGAGGAACGTCGTTGAAGTTTGCCAGGAGCTGCTTGGTGTCTTTTGGCAGGCAGTATCCGCCATAACCGAAGCTTGGATTGTTGTAGTGGCTGCCGATACGAGGATCGAGACATACTCCATCGATGATCTCCTTGGTATTAAGTCCTTTTGTTTCTGCATATGTATCAAGCTCGTTGAAATATGACACACGGAGAGCAAGATAGGTATTTGCGAAGAGCTTTACTGCCTCAGCCTCTGTGAATCCCATGAACAGAGTATCTATATTTTCTTTTATGGCACCCTGCTGAAGTAATGCAGCGAATGTATGCGCCTTGTCAGTAGATTCTTCATCGCATGACACGATAATTCGTGATGGATAGAGATTGTCATACAAGGCCTTTGACTCACGAAGAAATTCCGGACTGAATATTATGTTATGTGTATTGTATTTTTCCCTGACGGATGCAGTGTAGCCGACAGGAATAGTTGATTTGATAACCATAGCAGCATCTGGATTGACCTTAAGCACAAGCTCAATTACGGCCTCTACTGCTGAGCAATCGAAGAAGTTTTTCTTACTGTCATAATTGGTAGGTGCAGCGATTACTACGAAATCAGCATTCTTGTATGCTTCTTCACCATCTAACGTTGCGGTGAGGTCAAGATCCTTCTCCGCAAGATACATTTCGATGTAGTCATCCTGAATAGGAGATTTCTTATTATTTATGAGTTCAACTTTTTTTGGAATGATGTCAACTGCAGTCACGTGATTGTGCTGTGCAAGAAGGATTGCTATTGACAGTCCTACATATCCGGTTCCTGCTACTGCTATATTATATTTTTTGTTGAGTACAGCTGCATTTGCTGTCTTTTTCTCTTCTTCGAATAGGTCAACGACTTCGAAGTCTAAGGCTTCAGCAAGTGCCTGTGAGAGATTCTTGTCTTTTCTCTTTGTTGTGATGGTATCGACCATCTTTGTTGTGGATAGTTTCTTCATACGTAGAATCCTCTCTTTTAGCTGGTGGGTGGTAGGCCACGGTTGATATATTACTAGTCTGCAATTCTGAATGACGATTGCTGCGTTAATAACATGATGCCATCCAGAATACTGATGTTTATGGCGACAAGATAGCACTTGGGGGGAGGGATTGTCAATGGGGAGGAAGATAGAGATTTTCGTTTGTAGTGGTTTCAAAGTATGCTATCATTGAGATAGTATATTTTGAAACCTTTTTTAATTTTATAGGAAAGTTTGTTCTATAAGAGGAGAAGACATGTTAGATATTATTGTGGTAGAAGATAATAAAGAGATTGGCAAGCTGCTTTTTGATTTCTTACAGAAAGAACACTATACAGTCAGTGTTGTCGATACGGGAGAAAAGGCGATTGCATTATTTGAACGATATGGAGCCAAATTAGTGATTCTTGACCTGATGCTTCCGGGCATAGATGGATTTGCTGTGTGTTCTAGAATCCGTGAGAGCTCCAATGCGCATATTCTGATTGCAAGTGCCAGAACACAGAAAGAAGATAAGTTAAAGGGACTGAATCTCGGAGCGGATGATTATATAGATAAGCCATATGATGTAGATATTTTATTGGCGAAGATCAATGGTATATTCAAAAGAAAGTATGCACAGGAAGAGATGATCAGTGGTGATATTAAGTTAAATACTGTTATGCAGACGGTTTATCTTGCGATCGGGACAGAACCGGAGCGGAGCTGGCAGCCGGTCGAGACGACAGCAAAGGAATTTGAACTGCTGAAATTATTGATGGAGAATCCGGGAGTGACGTTGAAGAAAGAGTATCTGTTTCATACCATATGGGGAAGTGACAGTGAATCGGAAATGCAGACATTGACGGTGCATATCAAATGGCTCCGGCACAAGATTGAGAAAGATCCAAAACATCCGGTACATATTATTACGGAATGGGGAACGGGGTATCGTTTTGAGTAGATATAGAAGATTTGCAGCAGGTATTTTGTTATTGGAATTATGCCTGATCGGAATATGTAATTTTGTCATAACCGGGTACGACTCCCACCGGGCACAGAAAGAATATCTCGTGGATGTCTCACGGGCAGCCCAGGACATGAGGGAAGGGACTTTGGCGAAAGATCTGGACATGGGGAAATATAACAGTCTTTTATCGGTTCAGATATTTGATCCGGATGAAGTGTGTAATGAAGAATACCGGATAGAAGACATTGATGGTACATGGTATCGGTTCTGTTACAGGGAGAATTCAGGCAGCCACACGGTAATGATGATGAATGGAATGTTGATGGTTATGTGGCTGATATCTGCAGTTGTCCTGTATATGATGGAAAAGAAAGTCATTGCTCCATTTAATGCAATGGAATATCTGACCACAGAACTAGCAAGAGGCAATCTGTCGGTTCCGGTAAAAGCAGAAAAAAGCAAGTTTTTTGGACGCTTTCTGTGGGGAATGGATATGCTGCGTGAGAAATTGGAATCAGATAAGCTCCGTGAACTGGAACTAGAAAAGGAGAAAAAAACATTAGTATTATCTCTGTCACATGATATCCGGACACCGTTATCTGCAATTGATCTGTATACAAAGGCACTTGCCACCAATTTGTATGACAAAGAGGAAGAACGGCAACAGGCCATTGCAGGAATCCGAAGGAATGCAGACGAGATCAACCATTATGTAGAACAGATCGTACAGGCGGCAAGGGAAGATTTTCTGCAAATGGAAGTACATAATGGAGAAATCTATCTTTCAAAGGTGATACACATGCTTGTCCATTACTATGCAGAGAAGTTGGAACAGCTTCATACAAGTTTTATAGTGGAAGAGGTGCCGGGATGTCTGGTATATGGGGATGAAGACCGTATGATTGAGGCAGGACAGAATATACTGGAAAATGCAATTAAGTATGGAGATGGGAGAAGCATACGAATATCATTTTCAGAGGAAGAGGATCATGTGCTTGTGTCAATTGCGAATACCGGACACACATTGCCACAGGAAGAGATGACACATATATTTGATTCGTTTTACCGGGGAAGTAACAGTGAACATGTCCGGGGAAGCGGATTAGGATTGTATATCTGTAAGGAGCTTCTTCACAAGATGGATGGCGAGATCTATGCCGGGACAGCGAAGGATAATGAATTTACGGTTACGATGGTTTTGCGAAAGATATAGTGAGATTGTATCATTAGATCGGGTGGGAGTGATCCTGCCCGATCTACTTGCTTTATAGGCAGTAGATGATTTAAGGATTATTTAATAATTCTTCTGTTATGCTGGATACAAGAAAACATGAAGGGAGTTATGTATATGTATCTCAACATATTGAAAAGAGATCTGAAGAGGAATCGTACCATGAATATAATCCTGCTGCTTTTTGTAATTCTGGCTGCAATGTTTGTGGCAAGTGGATTGAATAATGTAGTAACTATATTAAATGGAACTGATTATTTCTTTGAAAAAGCGGGACTGCTGGATTATATGATATTTACCCAGTCGGGAGATGGAGGTGTCGGGGAACTTCTGGAGCATTCAACATCCGTTTCAAATTTCCGGGAGGAACATTGCATCTGGGGCTCCAATGATGATGTGACAGTAAATGGAAAGAAGCTCAGTACCAAGAATAATACACTGGTGTTGCAGTCGTTAGAAAAAGATCAGCTGCATTTTTTTCTGTCGGATAATGAGCAGCTGACACAAGTAAAGCAGGGAGAAATCTATATAACAAGTGGAATGCTTGCTAAGCATCATGCAAAGGTGGGAGATATGCTCCGTATTCAGATGCGGGATGTGGATATGACGTTCCGGATCGCCGGAGAGATCAAGGATGCTTTGCTTGGATCCGACATGATGGGGAATACCCGGTTGATCATGAATAGTGAGGATTATCAGGTGTTTGCAAGAAGTGAGAAGGTAAAGACGTATGAAGGAAGGATCTTTCATGTTGCAACGGACGATACAAAAGCACTTGCTTCCGAGCTGACCCGGGCATCTAACATTTTGTTTAGTTCAGATCGCTCCACGATCAAAATGGCGTATGTAATGGATATGATTGTGGCAATGGTCGTGTTAGTGCTTAGCATCTGTTTGATTATTGTGTCGTTTGTGATCTTAAGATTTGTGATCGCATTTACCATACAAGGGGAATATCGTGAGATTGGGGTTATGAAGGCGATTGGAATTAAAAATAGCCGGATTCGTAAATTGTATATAGTCAAATATTGTGTAATGGCTTTCATGGGAGGCGTGACCGGTTTTGCCCTGAGTATTCCGTTTGGTAACATGTTGATTGCGTCGGTATCTGCCAAAATGGTTCTTGGAAATGACAATGGCCATGGAATCAATGCAATCGGTACAGTACTGGTTATGGTGCTCATGGTATGGGTTGCTTATCTGTGTACAGGCAATGTAAAGAAACTAACACCGGTTGATGCAATACGGAGTGGTCAGACCGGAGAGCGATACCGGAAGAAATCCGGGTACCGCCTGGGACGTTCCCATGTGCAGGCATCATTTTATATGGCAGTAAATGATGTGCTGAGTGCACCGAAACGGTATCTGACCATATGGCTGGCCTTTTTCCTGTGTTCCGTTATTATGTTGGGGATGGTGCTGGTATCCTCCACAATGAAGAGTAAGAATCTGATCACCTGTTTTGGAAAGGAATCAGATATCTATATACCGGATGCCAAACTGATCAAAATGATTGTTATGAAGGAGGATGGGAAAAAGCAGTTAAAAGAGAATTACCGGTCAATGGAAAAGGATCTGGAAGAGATGGGAATGCCGGGCAAAGTCAGCATGGAAATCTGGTACCAGTATTCCTGTGAGGTGGACGGAGAGGCCTATTCGGTTATTTTCCAGCAGAATACGGAGACAAAAGCATCCGAGTATAGCTATACAGATGGAACTGCGCCGCAAAATGCAAATGAGATTGCGATCACGCCTGCCATTGGCGAACAATTAGGAATAGGAATAGGAATTGGTGATACGATTACAATTGATTTTGGGGCAGAAAAAAGAAAGTGTATGGTAACGGCGATGTTTCAGTCGATGAACCAGCTTGGCAAAGTCGCAAGACTGCATGAGGATGCACCTACATCGATGGTATATGCCAATGCAATGATGGCATATCAGATTGATTTTGCCGACCATCCAGATGACAAGGAGATTACAAAGCGGGTACAGAAGATCAAACAGATGTATGATATTGATGGGGTCTATGATGCGGCTGGATACTGCGTGGATTGTATGGGAGTTGCGGATGTTATGGATTCTGTGATCCTGCTGCTTCTGGTCATAACAGGGATTGTAGTGATTCTTGTAACAGTGCTGATGGAACGTTCTTTTCTGTCAACGGAGATTAGTCAGATCGCGCTTTTGAAGGCGATTGGATTTACAAATGGTGCTATATGGAAATGGCAGGTGTGCCGGTTCCTTCTGGTGGCGATAGTGGCGGAGCTGTGTGCTGTGGCGTTTGCGGTACCCGTTACTAAATTGTGGTGTGATCCGATCTGGGCGATGATGGGGGCGACAGAAGTGCGGTACTGTTTTGATCCGATAAAGATGCTGCTGATCTATCCGGGCATTATTCTGGGAGCGACGCTGCTCACGATTGGAATCACTGCATGGAGAGTATACGCGATCCGTGGAACAGATTTGGCAAATGTAGAATAGAACAAGATGATAGCATAGAGAATGCTTGATGGGAAAATATGAAAAAAGATGGGAAAGGATGGGAAGACAGATGGGAAATATATTAGAAGTAAAGGATCTGTGTAAGACCTATGTGATTGATAAACGACAGAATAATGTATTGCGTAATGTGAGCTTCAATGTGGAAGAGGGGGATATGGTTGCTATTATGGGACCGTCCGGTTCCGGAAAATCCACATTGTTGTATTCTGTGTCAGGTATGGATCTTGCAACAAGTGGATCGGTTTTATTTGATGGTCAGGATATAATGAAACTGGATAAGAACACATTGGCAAAGAAGCGGTTGGATGAGATGGGATTTATCTTTCAGCAAATGTACATGATGAAGAACCTGACGATTCTTGACAATATTCTGCTTCCGGCGGTAGAGAGTAAGAAGTCGAGAGATAGTCGGGCGGAGAAGG
>ERZ857827.943-NODE-943-length-34333-cov-3.899732_pt1 | contig 34333 bp, 24 predicted proteins | sample MGYA00519761_ERZ857827 | MGnify/ENA primary metagenome ERZ857827 (study PRJEB31778, sample SAMEA3449370) | human gut metagenome | biome: human gut; feature: human-associated habitat; material: faeces | place: United Kingdom | collected 2010/2012 ... | reverse complement strand
CCGAAGCCCGCCACGCCATGCGGCAGGGCGGGCCGCAAAGCGCTGTTTGCGGGCACTAACGGCCAACTTGTTTTTTTCGACAGGCCTAAGACGAATTGTTACGAATTCTTCACGGAAAAAACTTGAGATTTTAAGGAACTGATGATTTAATAATGGGGGATCGTTTCATCCCCGAAGGGAGCCCTGAAAGATGGAGATTCAATGGTATCCGGGGCATATGGCCAAAGCCAAGCGGCTTTTGCAGAGCCAGCTGAGCAAGGTGGATCTGGTGATTGAGCTGTGCGACGCCCGGCTTCCGCTTTCCAGCCGGAATCCCGCGCTGAATGAGCTGGTGCGGCATAAAAGGCGGATTCTGCTTCTGTGCAAAGCGGATCTGGCGGAAAATGCCAAAACGCAGGAGTGGCTTGCCTATTTCAAGAGCCGCAGAGTGGACGCAATGGCCTATGACGCAACCCCGGCCAGAACCAAACAGGCCAAGGCCTTTATTGCCACTGCGGCCCAGTCGGTGGTGGAGCGCGGGGAACGCCGGGGCATGAACAAGACCGTCCGCGCCATGGTGATCGGCGTACCCAATGTGGGGAAAAGTACCTTTATCAATCGGCTCTACGGCGGAAGCGTGACCGAGACCGGCGACCGTCCCGGCGTGACGAAGAGCAACCGCTGGGTGAAGGTAACGCCCTATCTGGAAGTGCTGGATACGCCCGGCATGCTGTGGCCAAAGCTGAACGATCAGCGGGCCGCCACCCGTCTTGCCTACATCGGCACCATCCGGGACGCAGTGTACAATCAGGAGGAACTGTGCGTCAGCCTGCTGGAGGATCTGATGACCCTGCGGCCCACGGAAACCATGCAGCGCTATAAAATCAAAAACGCCGACGCAAAAGGCTACGAGCTGCTGGAAGAAGTGTGCCGGGGCCGCGGTTTTCTGATGCGCGGCGGCGTGCTGGATATGGATCGCGCCTGCTCTGTGGTTCTGGATGAATTCCGGGCGGGCAAGGTGGGGAAGCTCACCTTGGAAACCGCGCCGAAGGAGGAAAAGCCCCATGCCCCCGAAACCGTCTGAAAAACGTTTGCAGCATTTTCGGGAAATGCTGGCCTACGATCAGGCCCATCTGGGCTTCGGCACATCGCTGGCCGGGATGGACGAGGTGGGCCGCGGCCCGCTGGTGGGGGACGTGGTCACTGCCTGCGTCATTCTTCCGGCGGAACCGGTTTTCCCGTGGATAGACGACAGCAAAAAGCTGAGCGCGGCCCGCCGGGAGGAAGTCTATGCCCAGATCATGGAGCATGCGCTGTATGTGGGGGTAGGCCGGGCCAGCGCCCGGGAGATCGACGAAATGAATATCCTCAACGCCACCCGCCTTGCCATGGAGCGGGCGGCGCAGGATGCCCCCGCAACGCTCTGCCTGGTGGACGCGGTACGGGGCCTGAACCTACCCTTTCCGACGATTTCCATTATCCATGGAGATGCCACCAGCTATCATGTGGCGGCGGCCAGCATCGTGGCCAAAGTCACGCGCGACCGTCAGATGGCGGAATATGCAAAGCAGTATCCGCAGTATGGTTTCGACCATAATATGGGGTACGGTACGGCGGAGCATATCGACGCGCTGCACCGTTTCGGCCCTACGCCGGAACACCGGCACAGCTTTATTCGTAAATTTCTGGAGGAAGGCAAAGAATGAAAAGAACGCTGGCACTGCTGCTGTTTCTGTTGGCAGTTCTGTTTCCTCTGCTGGGAATGGCGGAAGAAAATCTGCTGACCAACGGAGGCTTTGAACAACTGGACGAGCTGGGCGACCCGGAGGGCTGGTATACGAATACCTACCGAAATGAAGCGGGCTATTCCCGGCTGCGGATCACCGATGAAAAAGCACGCAGCGGCAGCTACAGCGCCCTGATCCAGAATGCCAGCCCGAATGACGCACGGTACATCACGACGGTTCGGGTGGAGCCCAACAGCTATTACCGCCTGTCCGGCTATGTGCTGGTGGAAAGCATGGAGGACGAGGGCAACGGCGCTAACTTCGGCATTGAGGATCTGTACGCCTCTTCCACGGGGCTTTACGATACGGACAGGCAATGGCAGTATCTGGAATGGTACGGCAAAACCGGAGCCGATCAGAGAGAGATCACGCTGGGCATCCGTTTGGGCGGCTACAGCGCCGAAAGCGTCGGAAAGGCCTATTTTGACGATATAGAACTGGTGAAGGTGGACGCCTCCGCTGTGCCGGACGACGTTTCGCCGTCTCTTTGGTATTCTATTGCTTCTTCCGCCGCTGCAAAGACGGAAACGACGGCCGCGCCTCAAAAAAGCACAGCGCTGTTCTGCCTGCTGGCGGCAGCGTTCCTGCTGCTTTGTCTGCTGCTGAAGCCGTGGCTTCAGTGCAGTGAAAAGCGCTTTTCGACCCTCGCACTGATCGTGATCGCTCTGCTGGCCGCAGGGCTGCGCGTCTTTCTGGCTTTGCGTGTCGCAGGCTATTCTGTCGATATCAGCTGCTTTACGGCGTGGAGCCAGCGAATGGCCTCTGTGGGCCCGGCAGGCTTTTATCGACCGGACTATTTCTGCGACTATCCTCCGGGATATATGCTGCTTTGCTGGATCACCGGCGGCCTGATGAACGCTTTCGGCGCTTTCAGCACATCTGTCGGCCAGCCGGGCCTTTTGCTGGTGAAGCTGTGGCCGATTCTGTTTGATCTGGCGGGCGCGGCGCTTCTGTATCTCTATGCTAAAAAGCGCCTTGGGGCTTTTCCAGCGCTGTTTTTGGCGGCTCTTTATGCGTTGAATCCTGCCGCGCTGGTCAACGGCGCGGCGTGGGGGCAGGCGGACAGCGTACTGACCTTCTTTCTGCTGTTGTGCTGCGTTTTCGCCATGGAGCGGAAGTGGCAGTTTGCGCTGCCTGTTTACGTGACCGCAGTATTGATGAAGCCGCAGGCCCTTTTGTTCGGCCCCGTTCTGCTGGTATGGCTCATCCGGGTTCTTCTTTCGAAGCAAAAGGAAAACAAAAATGGCCGTGGACTGGCAATCGGTTTTGGAGCCTCGCTGGCCGTAGCTGCGGCGATTATTCTTCCTTTCTCCGTGGAGCAGGAACAGCCTCTTGGCTGGCTGATTAAGCTGTATTCGGATACGCTGTCTTCTTACGCCTACGCAACGCTGAATACGGCCAACTGGTATTATCTGCTGGCGGCCAACTGGGCGCAGCTGACGCTGCTCACCGGACGGGCGCTTCCCATCGCCACGGGCTGCTGCGCGCTTTTGCCGCTGGTGATGACGGGAATCGGCTGCTTCCGTCAAAAAGAACGTTTTTCCCAGAAATTGCTTCGCACACAGAACGGGCAGGTCAGTCTGCTTTGCGCGGCGCTGGCGGTCTACCTGTTTGCCGTTGCGGCTTGGGGATGCACATGGAGCCTATATGGCTACGGAATGATGGCGCTGGTCTATGGGGTCGTGGTCCTCTGCTGCCTGCACCACGCCGATGCGAAATATCTGCCGGGATTTCTGGCGCTGCTGCTGACGGGCGTTTATGTGCTGGCAGTCAAAGTTCACGAGCGGTATCTGTTCCCGGCGCTGGGACTGTTTTTGCTGGGCTATATCACTACCTGGGATCGGCGGCTTCTGTGGCTGATGATCGGCTTTAGCGTTACGACCTTCCTGAATACGGCCATCGTGCTGGACAATTCCATTCTGTTCGGTTCTTCCATGGGGCATCTGAACGATGATACGCTGACGCTGAATGTCATTCTCTGTATTCTGAACCTGCTTCTGATGGGCCTTGGCGCATGGGTATGCCTGACGCCCGAACGGAACGTCCCGCCCCAAAAAGAAACCGAAGACGAAAAAGGCAAAAAAGAAAAGAAGGCGGAAGAAGAACCCGCTGCTTTCGAAATCCCGAAGGCATACGAAAAAATGCTGTTCCGGCCCGAAGATCCCCGGATTGCCCTGGGGTGGAAGGACTGGGTCATCATGGGCGCGGTGACGCTGCTGTATGGTGTGCTGGCCTTTACCAATCTGGGCAGTACCGTCGCTCCGCAGCATGGGATGGTCTCCACATCCGGTGAGGAACAAATCGTCTTTGAACTGGACGAAAGCCAGGATTTCTACTTCCTGTATTATGCCGGAGTCAGCTACAACAGCTTCTCCATCGCCGTCAGCGAGGACGGGGAGAACTGGTCGGAAAACTATCCCTGCGAAATGCGGGAGGGGCTGTGCTATCGCTGGAATTACGCGCTGGAGTCCCGGACGGACACAAACGGAAACGTGACCTACAGCGACAATTCTCCTGCAGGCCGACTGACGCTTCACGGAAAATACGTGCGTCTGAACGCCGAGGCCGCAGGGCTGAATCTGTTCGAAGTGGCGTTCCGCAGCCCAGCCGGCGAGAACCTTCCGGCAAAAGCAATCGCCCATACGGGGAACCGGCCGGACATGCTGGCGGAAGCGCAGGATCCCGCCGCCCTGCTGGATGAGCAGGACACCTGTGTGGGGGAACCGGGCTGGTATACGGGCACCTACTTTGATGAAATCTACCATGCCCGCACGGCCTACGAACATCTGCATGGGCAGCGCCCCTACGAAACGACCCATCCGCCGCTGGGCAAGCTGCTGATGGCTGTAGGCATTGCGATTTTCGGCATGACGCCCTTCGGCTGGCGCTTTGCAGGCGCGTTCATTGGCGTGCTGATGCTTCCGGCGCTGTATCTGATGACCAAACAGCTGCTGCACCGCCGCAGTCTGGCCACTGTCGCCATGTCGGCCTTTGCGCTGGATCTGATGCATTACACCCAGACCCGCATTGCGACCATCGATTCTTTCCCGGTGTTTTTTATCCTGTTGAGCTATCTGTGCATGATCCGCTATTTGCAGACGGATGTATTTGCCTTCAGGCAGGGGGAAGAAGTGCGCTGCTTCAGCCGCGCTTTCTGGAAAAGCCAGATTCCGCTGGCACTGTCCGGCCTGTTTATGGGGCTTTCCATCGCCAGCAAATGGATTGGCCTGTATTCGGCGGTTGGTCTGGCGATTCTGTTCTTTACCGCTGTCTGGCGGCAGTTCCGCGCCGGCAACTTCGCGTTTTGCTGCACCGGGCGGCAGGAAATGAAACAGGAGATACAGAAACGTATAGAGGGCGCGCAGCGCTTTACGCTGAACCGAATCCTTCTGACCTGCGGTCTGTGTGTCGTTTATTTTATTCTTGTTCCCTGCGTTATCTACTATTTGAGCTACATTCCTTATTTGTCGCCTACCGGCCCCGTTACCATCGAGCGGGTGATTCAGGCGCAGATCAGCATGTTGAATTATCACAGTACGCCCGGGCTTGGAATGGATCATCCCTTCCAGTCGCCATGGTGGCAGTGGCCGCTGATCCTTAAGCCCATGTGGTTTGCGCAGGATAAATTCGAGCCTGCCGGAATGGCCTCCACGATCATGTGCATGGGCAATCCGTGGATCTTCTATCTGGGAGCGCTGTGTATGCTGGGCGTGATCGGGGCGCTTCTGTGCAAGTATTTCCGCTTTGGCGGCAAAGGGTTGGAAATTCGCCGGGGCGACGGCGATCTGAGCCTTTATGTTATCGTGGTCGGCTTTGCGGCTCAGTTCCTTCCATGGGTGCTGGTGCCCAGAAGCATGTATATGTACCACTATTTCGCCAGCGTTCCCTTCATTATAGTAGCGACGGTCTGGTGGATGGGGCGCATCCGGAAACCGAAGGCAAGAAAGATCGTCATGGCGGTCTATCTGGTCGGCGCGGCGGTATTCTTTGGGATGTTCTTCCCTTATGCGTCCGGCTGGCTGACCAGTACCAAGTGGCTGGACAGCATGAAATGGGTCTCCCAGATTTATGGGGGCCGCTGGTTCAATCTTTATTACTGACAGGGCACCAAAGAAAAGGAAGGCGGGATGGCCGTGCTGGCAAAAACCTACACCTGCGGTCTGGATGGGGTAAACGGATTTCCGGTAGAAGTGGAGGCCTATATTTCCGGCGGAATGGTGGGCTTTGAAATCGTCGGCCTTCCCAGCGCCGCGGTCAAAGAAAGCCGGGATCGCATCCGGGCGGCCGTTTCCGTCAGCCGCCTGCCTTTTCCCGGCGGCAAGGTAACGGTGAACCTTGCGCCCGCCGATGTGCGGAAGGAAGGCACTGCCTTCGAGCTGGCCATCGCCATGGCCCTTTTGTCCGCCAAGCTGCCGGACGCATTCCGGGAGCTGGATGCGACCATTTTTCTGGGAGAGCTTTCCCTGCAGGGGCGGCTGATGCCGGTGCGGGGCGCGCTGGGAATGGCGATCACGGCGGCGGAACACGGCTTCCGGAATTTGATTCTTCCGGAAGAGAATGCGCTGGAAGTCGCCTGCATCGACGGCCTGCGCATCTATCCCGCCGGTACGCTGCGGCAGGTCTTCGGCCATATGACCGGCGAAAAGCCGCTGACGCTTCAGCCCAAAATGGATTTTAACGAGCTGCAGCGTGCGGCTGTGATCCGAAACGATCTGAAATACGTCAAGGGGCAGCCAGTGGCGCGGCAGGCGTTGGAGGTGGTGGCAGCCGGAGGACACAATCTGCTGATGGTGGGCATTCCGGGAAGCGGCAAAACCATGCTGGCCCGCTGTCTGCCGGGCATTCTGCCGCCCATGACCTACGAAGAGGCGCTGGAAACCACGCTGATCCATTCGGCAGCGGGAGAACTGCCGGAAAACAGCGGTCTGATGACCGTGCGGCCTTTCCGAACGCCCCATCACAACATTTCCATGCCTGCCATGATCGGCGGCGGGGCTCGGGTGAAGCCGGGAGAAGTTTCGCTGGCTCATAACGGCGTGCTGTTTCTGGATGAACTGCCGGAATTTCAGCGGCCTACGCTGGAAGCGCTTCGCCAGCCGTTGGAGGACGGCTTCGTTACCATCACCCGGGTCAGCGGCCAGAGCCGCTATCTGAGCGGGTGCATGCTGGTGGCCGGGATGAATCCCTGTCCCTGCGGCTTTTTCGGCAGCAAGAAGAAGCCCTGTACCTGCTCGGCGGCGGAGATCAAACGATATCTTGGCAAGATCAGCGGCCCGCTGCTGGATCGAATCGACATGCAGATCGAGATGGACGCGGTTTCTGTGGAAGAAATCGAAAACGCGCAGGAGCAGGAGGACAGCGCCACCGTCCGCGCCCGGGTCTTGAAGGCGCGGCAGCTGCAGCAGGAACGCTACCGGGAGCTGAAAATCTTCTGCAATGCGCAGCTGCATCAGGAAGGGCTGGAACGGTACTGCCGGATGACGAAAGAGGCCAAGCAGCTTTTGCTTTCGGCAGTCGATCGGTTTTCGATCAGCATGCGCGCCTATGGCCGCATCCAGAAGGTGGCGCGCACCATTGCCGATCTGGCAGGACATGAACAGATTGAAATTTCGGACGTGGCCAAGGCCATTCAGTTCCGAAATCTGGAGGGCAGGTTTTGGAATTGAAACGGGAATTGACGGAACGTCAGCGGGCGCTGCTGTGGCTTTCCGCAGCGGAGGTCACGTCGGAACGGGTCAGGCAGCTTACGGAGGAATTCGGAAGCCCGGAAGAAGTGTATCAGGCCTTTGGCCGGGAAAACGGCCCGCAGTTTCAGGCACGGGCCTGCGAACGGCTGAAAAAAATCCATCCGGCGGACGAATTGTCCGCATGGGCCGAAAAGCTGGAACAAAGTCATGTTCATCTGCTTTTTTCGGACGATGAGGAATATCCGAAGTGGCTGCGCACCATTGACGATTTTCCCTACTTGTTGTACTATGCAGGCAGGCTTTCCTGCATGAAGGCCCCGATGGTGGGCATCGTAGGCACCCGAAAGGCCAGCGCCTACGGAAAAAGCATGGCCCACAGTATTGCCCGGGGCTTGGCGGAAGCCGGGGTCACGGTCGTCAGCGGGCTGGCCCGCGGCATTGACGGCGCAGCTCATCAGGGCGCGCTGGACGCGGACGGCAGCACCATCGGGATTCTGGGCAGCGGCATCAATGTGCCCTATCCCTCGGAACATGCGCCCCTGCTTCGGAAAATCGCGGGAGGAAAGGGCCTGATTCTCAGCGAATACCCTTTGGATGCGGAGCCGGTTCCCTTCCATTTTCCCTATCGAAATCGGATTATTTCCGGCTTGAGTCTGGGCGTGGTTTTTGTGGAAGGCGAAGTGAAAAGCGGCGGAATGCTGACGGTTCATGAGGCGCTTACGCAGGGACGGGAGGTATTCGCCGTACCCGGACTGGTCGGAACCAAGGGCGCGGAAGGGCCTCATGCCATTCTGCGGGAGGGCGCGCGCATCGTGACCAGCGCACAGGATCTGCTGGATGATTTGAACCTGCTCTCCCATGCCAGGCAGCATCAGCGGGAAAGAATCGAAGTAACCGATCCTGTCCAGAAAAAAATATTGCAGGCGCTTCAGGTGCAGCCTTTGACGGTGGATCAGCTTTCTCAGGAGCTGAGCATGAGTGCCGGGGAACTGCTGGTCAGCCTGAGCATGATGGAAATCAATGGGCTGATTCAGCGGGAAGCCGGGAATACTTTTTTGGCTGTCTTTGCACCGAAGGAATAAGGAGGACGACTATGGAAACAACGCAGCGCGGCCAGGGCCAGAAACTGGTGATTGTGGAATCTCCGGCCAAGGCAAAGACCATCGAAAAATTTCTGGGGAAGGGCTATAAGGTGGAGGCCTCGCAGGGCCATGTGCGCGATTTGCCCAAATCGCAGATCGGCGTAGACCCCAGCCACGACTTTGCCATGAAATATATCACCATTCGGGGCCGGGGCGATATTCTGGCGCGCATCCGCAAAGAAGCCAAGGCTGCGGACGTTATTTATCTCGCAACCGACCCTGACCGCGAAGGAGAAGCCATTTCCTGGCATCTGGCCAATGTGCTGGACATCGATACGGCGCAGAAGTGCCGCATCGAGTTTCACGAAATCACCAAAAAGGCCGTGAAGGACGCGATCAGCCATCCCCGGGCCATCGACATGGATCGGGTGGACGCGCAGCAGGCGCGGCGCGCGCTGGATCGTTTGGTGGGTTACAAGATCAGCCCGCTGCTCTGGGCCAAGATCAAGAAGGGCCTGTCCGCCGGACGGGTACAGAGCGTAGCTACCCGTCTGGTCGTAGACCGGGAACGGGAAATCGAAGCCTTCCTCCCGGAGGAATACTGGGATGTGACCGCCAAGTTTGAAGCGCCGACTCAGAAGGGTCGGAAGGTCAGCTGCGATGCGAAGCTGGTGCTGCTGGACGGCAAAAAAGCCGTCATTCATAACGAAGCGGAAGCCAAGGCCGCCAAAAAGCGGATTCTGAACGCCGCCTTCACCGTATCCCAGTGCAAGCAGGGGGAAAGGCTCAAGCGGCCCCAGCCGCCGTTCACCACGTCCAGCCTGCAGCAGGAAGCCAGCCGAAAGCTGAATTTCTCAACGGCCAAGACCATGCAGGTGGTGCAGCAGCTTTACGAAGGCATCGACCTCGGCAAGGCGGGAACCGTCGGTCTGGTGACCTACATCCGTACCGACAGCGTCCGTGTGTCCGAAGAAGCAGTGGCCGCCGCCCGGGGCTTTATCCAGACGCAGTTCGGAAATGAATACTGCCCGGAGAAGCCCAATCAGTATAAGGGCCGGAAAAATGCGCAGGACGCGCACGAAGCCATTCGGCCTACCTATGTCGATCATACGCCGGAAAGCGTGAAGGCCTATCTGACGAAAGAACAGTTCAATCTGTACCGGCTGATCTACACCCGTTTTCTGGCCAGCCAGATGAAACCGGCGGTCTTCCAGACCCTGACCGCCGATCTGAGCGGAGGGGGAGCCGTGATGCGCTATTACGGCGAGCATATGACGTTTGCCGGATACCGCGCCGTCTATATCGAAAGTACGGACGACGAGCAGGAAACGCCGGAAAGCATCCTGCCGGTGCTGGAGGAAGGCGGCAGCGTCAGCTTTACTTCCGTCAATGCGGAGCAGCATTTCACCCAGCCGCCTGCGCGGTATACGGAGGCCTCGCTGGTGCGCACACTGGAGGAAAAGGGTATCGGACGGCCCAGTACCTACGCGCCGACCATCACCACCATTATTTCCCGCGGCTATGTGAGCCGGGAAAAGAAGCGCCTGTATCCGACCGAGCTGGGCTATATGGTCACCGACGTGATGCTGGAATACTTCGCCCCGATCGTGGATGTGGACTTTACCGCCCAGATGGAAAAAAAGCTGGACGAGGTCGAAGAAGGGCAGGAGGAATGGCGCGCCGTACTGCGCGATTTTTATCCGCCCTTTGAAAAGATGCTGGACGAAGCGGAAAAGCATATCGAAAAAGTGGAAATTCAGGACGAAGTCAGCGACGTGCCCTGCGATAAGTGCGGCGCGATGATGGTTTATAAAATGGGCCGCTTCGGCCGCTTCCTGGCCTGCCCCAATTTCCCGGAATGCCGCAACGCCAAGCCCATCCTGACCTATATCGACACGCCCTGCCCCAAGTGCGGCGCGCGGCTGATGGAAAAGACCAGCAAGAAAAATCGGAAGTTCTACGGCTGCGAAAAATATCCGGAGTGCGATTTCGTCAGCTGGGAAAAGCCCATCCCTGAAAAATGCCCCAAGTGCGGCAGCTATATGGTCGAAAAACGGGGCAAGCGCGGAGAGCATATTCATCTGTGCGCCAACGAAACCTGCCGGTATAAAGAAACAGTTGCCAAAGAGGAGAAGGACGAAGAATGAGCGTAACGGTATTGGGCGGCGGTCTGGCAGGCTGCGAGGCCGCCTGGCAGCTGGCGCAGCGGGGCATTCCTGTCCGGCTATATGAAATGAAGCCCGGGAAGAAATCCCCGGCGCATCATCTGGATACCATGGCGGAGCTGGTCTGCTCCAACAGCCTGCGCAGCGACCGGCTGACCAACGCGGTGGGACTGCTGAAGGCGGAAATGCGCCTGCTTGATTCCCTGATTATGCGAGTAGCCGATGAAACGGCTGTGCCAGCAGGCGGAGCGCTGGCCGTGGATCGGGATCATTTTTCGGAGGGGATCGACCGCGCCATCCGGCAGCACCCGCTGATTACCGTAATCCCGGAAGAAGTGACGGAGATCCCGGCCGAGGGAACGGTGATCATCGCCACCGGCCCGTTGACCAGCGACGGCCTTTCGGAAACGATTGCCCGGATGCAGGGCCTTTCCACGCTGCATTTTTATGACGCCGCCGCCCCGATTGTGACGGCCGACAGTCTGGATATGGACAAGGTTTTCCGCATGTCCCGCTATGACCGGGGAGAGGATTACCTGAACTGCCCCATGACGCAGGAGGAATATTTCGCCTTTGTGCATGCATTGCAGACGGCAGAAACCGCCGAGGTACACGGTTTTGAAGAAAAAGCCGTCTTCGAGGGATGCATGCCCATCGAAAGCATGGCCAAGCGGGGCGATATGGTAATTGCCTTCGGCCCCTGCAAGCCCGTGGGTCTGAAGGATCCCCGGACGGACAAGGAGCCCTTTGCAGTCGTGCAGCTTCGGCAGGATAACGAAAACGCGACCCTTTACAATATCGTCGGTTTCCAGACGCGGCTGCGCTTCCCGGAGCAGCGGCGTGTTTTCGGCATGATTCCCGGACTGGAAAACGCGGAATTCGCCCGTTACGGCGTGATGCACCGCAACACCTTCCTGAACAGCCCCGGCTTTCTGGATGATACCTATCGGGTGATTGCCGAGCCGCGTCTTTCCTTCGCCGGGCAGATCACCGGCGTGGAGGGCTATGTGGAAAGCGCGGCCAGCGGCCTGCTGGCGGGACTTTCCGCCGCTTATCGTGAAAAGGGGCAGGAGCCGCCTCACTTCAGCGGAAAAACGGCGATCGGCGCCATGGGACGCTATGTCAGCTCGCCCAACAGCCGTTTTCAGCCGATGAACTGCGCGTTCGGGCTAATCGATCAGCTGGAAGTTGCACCCGGAGAAAAACGCATCCGAAACAAGCAGCTTCGTTATGAAGCGATTTCGGAACGGGCGCTGGCGGAAGTCAGGCAGATTGTCGCCGATATGGCGAAGGAATGAAGCGGAATACGGGGAGGCGTGAACGATGAACAGAAGAGGAATGGCATGGATTCTGGCGCTGGTAGTGCTGATGATGGGCGTGCTGCCGGTCGCGGCGCTGGCTAAATCCAAGCAGATGGAAGACGGCGTTCCTGTATGGACGGAGGAAACCGTCAAGCAGTATGCGGAAGACTATATCGGCGGACGGGATATGAGCCGTCTCTGGGGCTATTACGACCTGCAGATTCGCCGGTATATGCCTCAGCAGACCTTTGAATGCTTTTTGACCGATTTGGAGTGGATGACGGGGCGCTTTCTTCAGTTCGGCAGCTATCGCAGCTTTGAAGAGGAAGAGCTTCAGCTCAAAACCCATGTACTTCATCTGTGCATGGAAAAGCAGGATCTGGATTTGTATTTCACCCACAAAAACAAGGAAGACGACTGGGAAGTGATGGCGGTTCAGTTCGTCCCCGCAGAGAAGGAAAGCTATGACCCTTCCGTGCAGGTGGGAGAGGAAGAAAAGGCATATACCGAAACGGAAGTCAGCTTCGGAACGGATGCGTTCCCGCTGAAGGGAACCCTGACTATGCCTGACGAAGCGTCGCAGGATCACCCGGTGCCCGCCTGTGTGCTGGTACACGACAGCGGAGCCATGGATCGGGATGAAACGCTCGGCTCGAGCCATCTTTTTGCTGAGCTGGCGCAGACCTTTGCGGAATTGGGCATCGCCACCCTGCGCTATGATAACCGGGCCTGCCTGTACGGCGAAGACGCCAATCGAACCGTAGAGGAAGAAGTGATGGACGATGCGGTGCTGGCGGGAAAATTTCTCGCTGAAAATCCGCTGGTCGATTCTTCTCTGATCGTTGTGGCCGGTCATGGCTTTGGCGGAACATTGGCCCATCGGATCGCCCAAGCGTCCGAAGGGACGTTCAGCGCCGTCATTATGATCGGCTCTACGGCCCTTTCTTATGGAGAGTATCTGCTGAACCACAGCAACCTGAGCGCCTATACCGCTGACGAACGGAAGGTATTTCAGGATACGCTGGATCAGCTTTCCAAAATGAAGGAACAGACAGCCTCAGAACGGACGGAAACCCTTTTCGGACATAGCGTGTACTATTTCTGGGAGCTGCAGAAAACGGACCATTTTGAGCTGATTCGCAAACTGCGTTTGCCCACCTATATCGTGCAGGGCAAGAGCGACCCGCTGGTGCCGGAAAATGAAGGCTGGCGCAAGTACTATACGAAGGTGGGCGAGGGCGTTAAGTACGTGACGTACCGCTCGTTCCCGGGATTGAATCATGTGCTGATGAGCGACCCCTCTGCGGACGCTTACGGTCTGCCCCAGTATTCGCTGGGGGCAACGCTGGATCCAAGCGCGGGCCGCAGTCTGGGACAGTGGATCCTCAGCCTGAAACCTGCGGAGGAAGAATAGACGCACAAAACCAAAAAACGAGGTGAAACGCGATGGCAATGATGGGTACTACGATTTGCGCCGTCAAACGGGGCAATCAGATCGCCGTGGCCGGAGACGGTCAGGTCACTATGGGAGAACATACGATTTTTAAGTCTACCGCCAAAAAAGTCCGCCGTGTCTACAACGGTCAGGTTCTTGTGGGCTTTGCAGGGTCGGTGGCCGACGCCTTCAGCCTTTGCGAACGTTTCGAAGAAAAGCTGGTGCAGTGCGGCGGCAATCTGGAGCGGGCAGCGGTCAATTTGGCTCAGGAATGGCGCGGCGATCAGATCGCCCGCAAGCTGGAAAGCATGCTGATTGTGGCCGACAAGGAATCCCTGCTGATTTTGAGCGGCACGGGCGAGGTAATCAGCCCGGACGACGGTGTGGCGGCCATCGGCTCCGGCGGCAATTTCGCGCTGGCAGCTGCCCGCGCGCTGGTCAAGAATACGGATATGTCCGCAGAGGATATTGCCGTAGAGGCGCTGAACGTAGCCGCGTCCATCTGTGTGTATACCAACGACCACATTACCGTGGAAACGCTGTAGGAGGTTCATCATGAAGGAATTGACGCCCAGAGAAATCGTTCGTGAGCTGGACCGGTATATCATCGGCCAGGACGAGGCCAAGCGCATGGTGGCTATCGCCCTGCGGAACCGCCATCGCCGTTCGTGCCTGGATGAAGAAATGCGCAGCGAGATCAGCCCCAAGAATATTTTGATGATCGGCCCTACCGGCGTGGGCAAAACGGAGATTGCCCGCCGTCTGGCCAAGTTGGTCAAAGCGCCCTTTGTCAAGGTGGAAGCCACGAAATTTACCGAAGTAGGCTATGTGGGCCGCGACGTGGAGAGCATTATCCGCGACCTGATGGAAAACTCCATCCGGATGGTGCGTAAGGAGTTCTCCCAGAAGGTGGAAGCCCGTGCACAGGTGTTGGCGGAGGATCGTCTGGCTGAATTGCTTGTCAATCCCCCGAAAAAGCAGACGGCGAATCCGCTGGAAATGCTGCTGGGCACCAAAAAAGAGCCGGAAATTTCCCCGGAAGAAAAAAACAAGCTATCCATGCGCCGGGACGATGTGCTTCAAAAGCTGCGGGCCGGTGAGCTGGAAGATCGCGAATTGGAAATTGAAGTGGAAGACGCGCTGCCCGAGCTGGAAGTGGGCGGAAATTCCATCAGCATCGGCGATATGATGGGCGGTATGATGCCCAAGAAAACCAAGATTCGCCGGGTGAAGGTAAAGGACGCGCGGAAAATTCTGCTGGAGGAAGAAGAAGCCAAGCTGATCGACGAAGACGAGGTTCGCGAAGAAGCCGTTCGACGGGCCGAACAGCAGGGAATCGTCTTCATTGATGAAATCGACAAGGTAGCGGGCCGCTCCAATGGCGGTCATGGCCCGGATGTCAGCCGGGAAGGCGTCCAGCGGGATATTCTGCCCATCGTGGAAGGCTGCACCGTGAATACGAAATACGGCGCCGTGCGGACGGATTATATGCTCTTTATCGCTGCGGGCGCGTTCCATGTGGCCAAGGTAACGGATCTGATTCCGGAACTGCAGGGCCGCTTCCCGGTGCATGTGCAGCTCAAGAGCCTGACGCAGGACGATTTCAAGGCCATCCTGACGCAGCCGGAGAACGCACTGACCCGGCAGTACGAAGCCCTGCTGGCGGTGGATAAGGTGTTTTTGTCCTTTGAGGACAGCGCTATCGACGCGATTGCCAGCGCCGCCTATGTGCTGAACGAGACCAAGGAGGATATCGGCGCGCGCAGGCTGCATGCCGTGTTTGAAAAGCTGCTGGAGGACATCAGCTTTAACGCGGGCGGCGACGACATGCCCAATGTTTATCTGAATATCAACGGGGATTACGTCATTGAGCATTTGGGACAGGATGACGTTACCATGGATCTGAATCGGTATATTCTCTGATCTGCGCAAAGGAGGAAGCTCGCTGATGCGGACGCGAATCACTCATATCTGGATGACGCCCGGCGTGGTGGCCGGCGACCGAAACATTCCTTTTCTGCGGGATGCGGAAATCCTGATCGACGGAAACCGTATCGTCTACGCCGGAAAGCGGGAAGAAGCCCCGGCGTTTGAGGCAGAACAGGTGGTCGACGGCAAGGGCGCGCTGGCCATGCCGGGCCTGTGCAATCTGCACACCCATACGCCCATGACGCTGTTCCGCAGCGTGGGAGCCGATCTGCCGCTGGATCGCTGGCTTCAGGAAGCCATCTGGCCGCTGGAAAAATTCCTGACCGATGATGCAGTGCGCGCCGGTACGGATCTGGGCACGCTGGAAATGCTGCGATATGGCACCACCTCCTTTAACGATATGTATTTCCATATGGATCGGATGGGGGAAAGCGTTCAGGAAAGCGGCATGCGGGCCATGCTGGGCCACGGCGTGGTGGATTTTGATGAAAGCTGCTCCGACCTGCTGCCCGGCATTGCCTTTGCGGAAAAGTGGAACGGCGCGGCGGGCAACCGCATCCACGTCAATCTGGCCCCGCACAGCGAAGGAGCCACCACCCGCAAGGTGATGGAACGCACCGTGGAGGAAGCCCGCAGACTGAATGCAGCCATTCATCTTCACGTCAGCGAGACCCGGGCAGATCGTGACGGAAGCCTGCAGCGCCGGGGCAAAACGCCGCCTCAGTATCTGGAGGAACTGGGCATGCTGGACGGCCCGCTGCTGGCCGCTCACTGCGTCTGGATGGATGACGAAGACATTCGTCTTTTTGCCGAAAAGGGCGTTTATATCATTCATAATCCCGTCAGCAACCTGAAGCTGGCCAGCGGCGTGGCGCCCATTGCGAAAATGCTGGCGGCAGGCTGCAAGGTAACGCTGGGAACGGACGGCGTTGCCAGCAACAACAACCTGAATCTCTGGGAAGAAATCAAGCTGATGCCCATGCTGCAGAAGGGCACGACGCTGGACCCGACGGTGGTATCCCCGGCGCAGGTGTTGGCCGCCGCTACCAGCACCGGCGCGGAGGCGCTGGGCTATCGGGATCTGGGGCTGTTGAAGCCCGGCTATCTGGCGGACGTGATTCTGGTGGATATGACCGGCTGCAACTGCTGCCCGTGGAACGACCCCGAAAGCGATCTGATCTACGCGGTGAACGGCGGGGACGTGACCATGACCATGGTGGACGGCCGGGTGCTGTATCAGGAGGGACGTTATTTCACGCTGGATCCCAAGGCTGTGACGGAACGCGCCCGGAAGGAAAAAGAAGCGATTTTCGAAAAGGCCCGGAAAAGCGCCGAAGCATAAAACACGAAACCTGCAAGGATGAAGGATGCTTTCATGAAGATACTGGTGGTTTGCCAGCATTACTGGCCGGAAAACTTCCGTGTGACGGAAATCAGCGAGGAATTGGTGCGGCGCGGCCATCAGGTGACCGCTTTGGTCGGTCTGCCCAATTATCCCACCGGCGTGATTCCCGAGGAGTACCGCCGCCATCAAAACCGCAGACAGGTTCGAAACGGCGTTGAAATCCGACGCTGCTTCGAGATTGGACGCAAGCCCGGAAAAGTCGGGCTTGCGCTCAATTATGTCAGCTACATGCTGTCCGCCTGCCACCATGCGCTGTGGATGAAGAAGGATTTTGACGTTATCTATGCTTTCTCCACCTCGCCGGTATTGATGAGCCTGCCGGGCGCTTTTCTGCGGACTTTTTGGCCCCAAAAGAAGCTGCTGATCTATATCATGGACATTTGGCCCGCCTGCCTTGCCGCCATGAACGTTCCCGAAACGGCGCTGCTGTACCGGTTTATGAAGCGGGTCAGCCGCCGGATCTACAGCCGGGCCGACAAGCTGGTTTATTCCTCCAAACGCTTCCAGCAGTATTTGAAGCAAACCCATGGGATTCTCGTGAGCGACGAAGAATATCTGCCCCAGTTTGCCGACGGCGTGTTTGAGCAGAAATTGCTGGTGAAACAGCCGGATGGCTGGACGCATCTGGTTTTTGCGGGCAATATCGGGAAAATGCAGAGCGTGGAGACTTTGATGGAGGCGGCGGCGCTGCTGAAAAGCGAGAAAATTCGCTGGCACATCGTAGGCGACGGCGCTTGTGAAGAAGCCTGCCGCCGCTTGGCGGACGAACGCCAGCTGGGCGAACAGGTTCGTTTTTACGGCAGACGGCCGCTGGAAGAAATGCCGGAATTTTACGCTATGGCCGACGCGCTGCTGGTCAGTATGCGGGATGATCCACTGGTCAGCGATACGCTGCCCGGCAAGGTACAGACCTATATGGCCGCCGGAAAACCCGTTCTTGGTTCCATCGGCGGAGAGGCCGCCTATGTGATTGATCAGGCGAAATGCGGGCTTTGCGCCGCCCCGGAAAACCCGGAGGCATTTGCTGAAACGGTTCGGAAATTTCTGCTGTGCAGCGAGGAAGAGCGTCAGTCCATGGGAGAACGGGGCCGAGCTTATTACGAAGGCCACTTTACCAAGCAGCGGCATATGGATCGGCTGGAGTCCATTCTGAAAGAATTGGCGGGGGAGGAAACTTGATGCGGGTCTTTCAGCTCAATACCTTTTGCGGCGAAAAAAGCACCGGCCGTATTGCCCTGGAAATCGCCCGGCTGGTGGAACAAAACGGCGGCCAGTGCCGAATCGGCTATGGAGCGGGACAGCCGCCCAAGGAAGTGCAGCCGTATGCCTTTCGGATTGGAACAACAGCGGAACGGAAGGTTTGCAGCCAGCTCCGGAAGCTGCTGGATTTTGAGGGACGGGGCTGCTATTTCGGAACGAAGGCTCTGATTGGGGAACTGGAACGGTTTCAGCCGGATCTGGTTCATTTTCATAATCTGCACGGCTGCTATCTGCATTTGCCGTCGCTTTGCGATTATCTGGCCCGCAAGCAGATTCCCATCGTATGGACGCTGCATGACTGCTGGCCGTTTACGGGGCATTGCGCGTATTTTGATTACGCTCAATGTGAAAAATGGAAAACCGGCTGCGAACATTGTCCGCAACAGCACAGCTATCCCGCCTGCGTGGGAATCGACCGCTCCAGGCAAAACTATGAAATGAAAAAGCGGCTGTTTGCCGCTTTGCCCCATTTGACAATGGTTGCGCCCTGCGACTGGATGAAAATTCCCCTGAGCCAGTCGTTTCTGGCGGATAAGCCTGTCCGGCGAATCTATAACGGCGTGGATCTTCAGACCTTCTATCCCAGAACGGGCAGCCTGCGCGAGAAATACGGCCTGACGGGAAAAAAAGTGGCGCTGGCGGTTGCGTCGGATTGGGATGAGCGCAAGGGCCTGAAATATCTGCTGGAGGCGGCTCGGAAAATGGGCCCTGAGGAACGGGTGGTGGCCGTTGGTTTGACCAAAGAACAAATCAGCACACTTCCTGCATCGATTCTGGGCATCGAGCATACTTCCAGCCCGGAAGAACTGGCGCAGTGGTACACGACGGCGGATTGCCTGGTCAATCCCACGCTGGAGGACAACATGCCCATGGTCAATCTGGAGGCGCTGGCCTGCGGTACGCCGGTAGTTGTCTTCCGTACTGGCGGATGCCCGGAGGCAGTGGACGAAGGCTGCGGCATTGTGGTTCCGCAGGGAGACGTGCAGGGCCTCTGCGCCGGGATTCACAGGATGTTCGACAGTGAGAAGGAACGGATGAAGGCTAACTGTCTTCGCCGGGCAGCGGCGTTTGATTCCCGAAAAACCTTTGAGCAATATGTCGCTCTTTATAAGGAGCTTTGTTCATGAATGTTTTGTTCTTGACCCTGCTGTACCCGGAGGAAACCAAAGCCCAGACCGCCGCCGCTTCCCGAGATGGGCTGCAGAACCAGATCGATAATTATCAGCGCGCCTTTCTTCAGGGCATCCGGGAAAATCTGCGGGAGGACGAACGGCTGGACGTCGTCAATTCGCTGCCGGTGGGCGTCTTCCCCTTCCGTTATCGGAAGCTGTGGCTGCACGGCGGAAAACGCCAGGGCTGCGTTCGCGAGCTGCCGGGGCTGAATCTTCCGTGGTTCAAACAAAAATTCCGGGAATGGGGCGCGACAGGAGAAATCCTTCGCTGGGCGAAGCAAAGCGCGGCCAATCGGACGCTGCTGGTCTATACGATCTATGAGCCGTATATGAAGGCCATTCGACGGGCTAAACGCCGCTTTCCCGATTTGAAAGCAGCCGTGATTGTGACCGATCTGCCCAATCAGTGGGGGCTGGCTTCCTATCGAAAGGGATTGATGAAAACAATCGAGTATGCGATGGGCCGGAAAAAGCTGCGTTTGTCCGGCGTGTTTGACGGCTACGTGCTGCTGACAGATCCCATGCGCGAGATTTTGCCGGTAGGAGAGAAACCTTCCGTGGTCATCGAGGGCCTGATTCAGGAAAACGAGCTTCCGCCCAAAGCGCAGAAGACGGAGAGCGCCGTGCTGTATACCGGCACCCTGAAACGGGAACTGGGGATCGGCGAGCTGCTTCAAGCCTTTGAGCAGATGCCGGAAATGCAGCTTTGGCTGTGCGGCCGGGGCGATATGGAGGACGAGGTGCGCCGCAGCGCTGAAAAGCACCCCAATATTCGTTATTTTGGGTTCGTTTCTCAGGAAGAAGCCCTTTCCCTGCAAAGCCGCGCTGCCGCGCTGATCAACCCACGTTCCCCGGCTGGACTGTATACCCGGTATTCCTTTCCCAGCAAAACGCTGGAATACCTGCGTTCAGGCCGCCCGACGCTTTGCTATGCGCTGGAGGGCATTCCGGAAGAATATGGTCAATACTTGGTCTATATTCAGGCTCCCGGAGCGGACGGCATTCGTCAGGCCGTGCGGGAATGGATGAAAATACCCGCTGCGGAACGCGAAGCGCGGGGTCGCAGCGGGCGCGAGTATGTGCTGAAGCATAAGAATCCCAAGGTGCAATGCGAAACGCTGCTTGCGTTACTGCGGCGCATGGGGTAGCGGATGATAACGGACGGCCTGACGTTCCGCCTGCTTCATTCGCGCGATGACGGCGTCATACTGCTGGTGACGGGTCTTTTGAAAATCAGAATAAGAGATGGAAGGGCCAGAAATCCTTGCCGTCTGTTTCTCCGGTGCCTGCCGGGCGGGAACGGACGGCGTTTCTGTTTCTCTGCTCTGCCGGGGTTCTTCGGCGGAAGCAGCCGGTGCGGGAGCTTCCGGCTTTTCGACCGCCGTTTCCGTGTAGGGCAGACGAATGCTCTGATATTCCAGCCACTTCAGCTGCTTTTCCTCCCCGGTCAGCGCGGCGAATGGAGAAACCTGCGTCTTCATCAATCAAAACCTCCTTCGCTTCCGATGAGCGTAACTGCTGCATCCTATGCGAAGGAGGAAAAAGAGTTCTGATTTCGACAAGCCGGATTAGAAACCGGCCATTGCTTGGGTGATCTGAGCCATGGCGTTCGCAATGTCCGCCGTGCTGGCTCCGCCCGCGGCCAGCAGATTTTCCAGATTGGAGGCGGCTGCCTGAATGTTCTGGTAATGAGCGGACGACGCATCCAGCTGGCTCATGAAGTCGTAGGCCGTCTGGAGCAGCTGCTGCGCGTCGGAGACCAGATCGCCGTTATAACCGTAGCTTCCGTTATCGACGGAATAGCCGTCCTGATGCAGCGTGCAGTAGTTGTAATCGCTGGCGGTTCCCAGATATTCGGCGATCACAGGCCCGTACTCCGGGTCGTTCACATAATCGCTGAGCGGGTGGCCGTTGGGAATCACCACCACGCCCTTGACCGTGGTATGGGGGCAGTATTCGGTGGCCAGCATCCCGGTATCGGCGCATACCGTCATGGATTGATGCATCTGACAATAAACGGTAGGCACGGTGGGCTCATACCAGTAGTCGGTCACGGTTCCGTAGCCCATGCTGTCGTTCCGGCAGGCGTCGGTGGCCAGCTGGCCGCTGACGGCACAGGTGGTGGCCGAGACGATGCCCAGCTGATCCGGCGTGGCTTCGATAATATCCCGGTCGCTCAGCCCCTTGGCCTGATGGATCTTGCTCATGTAGCTCTGCCAGATGGGGGCGGCGGAGCCGTTGCCGGTGGATTTGGAGCTCAGGGGCTTGTAGTTGTCGTGGCCTACCCAGATGGCGGAAACATACCAGCCGGTCATGCCGGAGAAGGTAACGCCGCGCTGGTCGGAGTTGGTGCCGGTTTTTCCTGCCACCGTCTGGCCTTTGATCTTGGCGGCGCTGCCCGTTCCGTTGGAAATGACGCCCTTCATCATATCTATGGTCATCCATGCGGTGGAGGGCCGGAAAACCTGACGGCGCTCCTGCTGGGCGTGGCTGTCATAGACCACGTTGCCGTCGCTGTCCGAAATGCCCAAAAAGCTGATGGGCTGCTGGTATACGCCCGCGTTGGCCAGTACGCCGTAGGCGACGGTCAGCTGCAAGGGCGTGATGCCGCTGGAACCCAGAGAAAGGCCATAGGGGGTCGCATCAATGTGATCGCTGTCCACGCCCATGCGGAGCAGGAAGTCCACCGAACGGTCTACGCCGACCATGGTCATCAGCGTTTGGGCGGCGGAAACGTTGTTGCTCTTCCGAATAGCATTGCGCAGGGTCTCCGGCCCGGCGTAGCTGCCGGTGTTGTAGTTCCGGGGCCAGGTGTCCTTGCCGTCAGAACCGGTCCAGCCCTTGATGGGAATGGGCATGTTGTACACCACACTGGCAGGGGAAGCGCCCAGTTCGATGGCCGGGGCATAAACCGCAATAGGCTTGATGGTGGAGCCGATGGGCATCTTCATATTGACGGCCCGGTTCAGCGTTTTGCGCTGCGTGGGCCGGTGACGGCTGCCGACGATGGCCTTCAGCTCGCCGGTGCGGTAATCCAGCACCACGGCGGCGGCCTGAGGCTGTTCAATCTCCGTATAAGTGCCGTCATTGTTCCGGGTACGGTAGACCTTGTCGCTGGGATCCCGCAGGGAAGGCCAGCTGGTCCAGGTATCCAGCGTATCCTCCACGATTTCCTGAATCTGGGTGTCGATGGCCAGCGTGACCCGATAGCCGCCCGTTCGCAGCTCGTTTTCCATCTTGGCGCGGTTTTCGCTGGTGTCTTCCAGATTGTTCAGCTTCAGGAAGCAGTCGACAATATCGGAAACTGCGTATTCGACATAATGCGCGTACTGATACATGCCGTCGCCTTCGGTGGTGGAGGTTTCCAGCACGTTGGCCGTAGCGGTGTTCAGCGCTTCCTGATACTGGGCCTGCGTGATGAATTCGTTTTCATACATGCAGCGCAGCACGTAGTCGGTACGGTTGTTGGTCAGCTTCCGATAATCCGTGGTTTCAGACTGACGGATATAGAAATTCCGGCGGGGGTTGTAATAATAGGGATTGTTGGTCAGTCCAGCCAGCATGGCGCATTCGCGCAGCGTCAGTTCACTCAGGCTTTTGCCGAAGTAACCCTGAGCGGCCACTTCCACGCCGTAATAGTTTTCGCCCAGATAAATGGTGTTCAGGTAGCATTCCAGAATCTGTGCCTTGGTATAGCGGCTTTCCAGCTGCATGGCCAGATAGGCTTCCTGAATTTTGCGTTTGTAGCTCTGCTCGCTGCTCAGCACCGTGTTTTTGATTAGCTGCTGGGTAATGGTGGAGCCGCCCTGTTGGGAGCCGGTTGTGAAATTGGTGACGAAGGAACCGATGATTCGCTTCACATCGATGCCGTTATGGGTGTAAAAGCGGGCGTCCTCCACAGCGACAAAGGCGTTGCAGAGGTTCTCCGGCATGGCGGCAATGCTGACCATGACGCGGTTTTCCGTTCCCTTGTAGTCGGTGATCACATTGCCCTCCGTATCGTACAGGAAGGAGGTCTTGTCCTGATCGCTCAAAAGCGCCAGATCCAGATTGGGGGCTGTTTCCATATAGCCCTTGGCAATGCCCATCACCGCCCCGGCCAGCGCCAGTCCGCCCAGAACGATCACCAGCGCAAACAGCCGCAGAGTGTTGACGCAGATGGAAATCAAAAGATTGGGCTTGGAAAGCCTCGGACGGAAAATGCTGAACTTTTTGCGACCCTCCCGCGATGAATCATCGTTTTCGGGCATCTGATAGGCCGGATCGTCTGTATGGGTATAGGGATCCTGTATCTGCTGGGCAGGATCGTTGGAAGCGTGAGTGTGAAACAAAAAAGCACCTCCCGGGAAAATGAAGTAGGCAGCCTTTCGAAAAACGTTGCCATTTTCCTTTGTATTATAGCATATCCTGCACGGCGACGCCATACGGGAGTGTAACAAGTAATACTTCCCATTTTCCCGCATATGGCTTTGGGGGGAGGAGATAAGCGATGCCATGCGGCAAGAAAAGGGGACGGCTGCTTCGGGCGCTGATCCTTGGACTGCTTCTTTTAACCGCCGGAATCATTTTGCTGGGGCAGAATTTAAGTCAGACCTTATTGGATATGTCCTATGCGCAGGCGTATTCCATCGCAGTCGAAACGGTCAATCGCGCGGTCAGAGAATGCGTGGGGGAAGGATTGGATTACGGCAGCCTGGTGGAAACCACGCTGGATCCGGAGGGCCGTGTCACTTTGCTTCGAACCAGAGCGGGAACCATGAACCGCCTTGCATCGGAAACGGCTCTGAAAGCCAAGGAGGAGCTGAACAGCCTTGAGAACCAGAATGTGTCGGTTCCGCTGGGATCGGCGCTGGGAATTAAATTTCTGGCTGGCACCGGCCCGCAGATCCGAATGCGAATCATTCCCATCGGCGCGGTCAGCACCGGCTTTGAAAGCACCTTCGAATCCGCCGGAATCAACCAGACAAGGCATAAAATTTTTCTAACCCTGCGCGCCACCGTCAGCTTGATTCTGCCAAACGGTTCTCAGCGCGTAGAGGTCAGAAATACGTTTCCGCTGGCGGAAAGCATTATTGTTGGTCAGGTTCCGGACAGCTTTGTGGATGTGAACAATCAGGAGGATATGCTGAACCTTCTGCCATGACCGGCTGAACGTCGCAGACCGTCAACTGCTTTTCGCAGACGTGGAACTTGACTTCCAATCCGGCGAAGAAAAAGCCGTAGACCCGCTGGGGGTCATTCTGATAGTGGGGACGAGGGTCGCTTGCCAGAATCGCCGTCAGAGAAGCCTGCTTTTCGGCGGGAACCATGCCAAGCAGCTCTTCCGGGAAAACGACGGCAAGCTCATCCCGGAGTACCGCGTCCGCAAAGCCGCCCAGCGCGTCAGGCTTGCAGTCCGCATAGGGGAGATAGGGCTTGATATCGTAAATAGGCGTGCCGTTCATTAAGTCGGCCCCGGAAACGATCAGTGAAACGCCGCCGGTTTGAGCATCCCGGTACACCTCTATCAGACGGACGCAGGAAAGGCCGATGGGGTTGGGACGAAAGGGGGAACGGGTGGCAAAAACGCCCATGCGCTTGTTCCCGCCCAAACGGGGCGGCCGAACAGTGGCGCTCCAATGCTTCTGCTTCACTTCCGAAAAACCCCAGATCAGCCAGAGATGCGAAAAGTCCTCCAGACCGCAGAAGGCTTCCGCCTGACGGTATTCCGGCAGAAAGACAATTCGGGATCGTAGTTCGTCTACGATCCCGCTTTGCCTTGGTACGCCAAACTTGGTCGGAAAATCATTTTCAATGGTCGCGATAGGCTGAAGCGTCAGCCGTCCGGTGTCGCCCATGTGCGTACCCTCCTGTGGCTCTTTTGTTACCACGTCGCCTTGCTGGCCGTGGTCACGGCCTTCTGATGATCGTCATCCACCTTTTTGGTGCCGTGGGTCATGCTGTTCTTGAAGTGAATGCAGAAATGACCGTCAAAGCCGTTGTCGATGGTGGAAGTGCCGTGGGGCATGCCGTTCATGGACGCGGCATACACGTTTCCGTTGTACAGAATCAGAATGGCGCGCCGTCTCCAGCTCCAGGAGCCTCCGTAAATGCTTTTCAGGATGGCCGTGTCCTCAGAGGTGCGGGGCTCAGTATCCATGTGATTGGATCCGGACCAGCGGACAGCCTCAAAGGTTTTGCCGGTTTTCACATCCTTGATGGTAAACTTGGCGTTTTTGGGGATGACCTTGGTCACGTTGTCTTCAAACCAGTCCAGCGTTTTGGTCGTGTACTTTTTGGCTTCGGTTTTGACATTGGTCGAGCTGCTGCTCTTGGAGGAAGACGTCGTGCCGAACAGAACCCGAATGGTCGCCGCGCCCGCGATGCCGTCCGCCTTCATGGAGCGCTTCTTCTGAAGCTGCTTGACGGCGCTTTCCGTGCCCTCGCCATAGCTTCCGTCGATGGTTCCACTGTAATAGCCTAGCACCTTCAGCGCCTGCTGCAGCTTCACAACGTCCGTGCCGCTGTCGCCAACTCGGGTGGGCTTGGGCGCGGAGCCAATTTCTTCAATGCTGGATACCTCGGGATAGCTTTTGCCGGAAGAACTTTTGCTGCTGGAAGAAGAGGAAGAAGAACTCTTCGTGCTGGCCGTCGTCGTGTCCTTGCTCAGCGAAGTTTTGGCGCAGCTGCCGAAAATGCTCTTGACCGTTTCTTTACCGGCCACGCCGTCAGCCAGCAGATCGTGGTCGCCCTGATATTCCATCACGGCCTTGGTGGTGCCGTCGCCGTAATCGCCATCCAGCTTGCCTGTGTAGTAACCCAGAATTTTCAGCGCCTGCTGCAGCTTCTTCACATCGCTGTTGCTGTCGCCGATGCGCATGGCTCCGGGAGCGTCGCCCAGCGCGTCGATCTGAGACTGCTTGGTCACCTGACTGTGGGAACCGGTGGTGATATACTGCTTCATCACATAGCCGGTGTATTTGCCATACCGCACCTTGTACCAGCTTCCGGAGGTACTGAGAAGGGTCACTTCTTCTCCCTCGGGAAGGGTTTGCAGGGAGGTGGATTCCTTGTCGGCGGATTTCCGCAGATGAACCTTTGCGTTGGTCGTGGCAGTTTCCTCTGCCGCCGCGACGCTTGCAGGCACAAAACTGAATAGGCTGATGATAAAGGAAAAAGCCAATACGAGCGTCACGGCACGTTGAAGCCGGGTTTTGGTGACGTAATAGCTCTTTTGCATGTTCTCCTCCTGTTTCAAAAGGCATTATGGGATATGCGTGTTTTCATACCCTTTCAAGCACAAGCCTAATATATTACAAAAATATTAAAAAGTCAAGACAAAGGACATCGGCTTTACAATCATTGCATGGGACGAAAAAGAGAAAAGAACCGAAAACCGTGTAAGAAAATGCCGGAAAGTATTGACGAAACAGGAAAAGCAGATTAAACTTGTACAGTGTTCATCGTTCATTCATATTTCGAATTTGGACACATTTCGATGGAGTGAGGGGTTTTTGGGTCTATGAAGGACATCAACGGTACAGTAACACTTGCATATGTAGAGGAAGATAATAAGCAGCGGGTTATTTTTCGTGTCATCCCGCTGTGTACCCGGGAAGGCGTTGCTTTTCACGACGCCGCAGAGGATTTTCCGGACGAGGGAAGCTTGAGGATCGTTCCCGACAAAAGAGAACAGAGCACGTTCAAAGAACGGATGCGCGACATCAGCGGTCTTTGCGTCATTCATCTGGTGAATGACGGCGCGAAGGAGCTTATTAAGGTACGGCAGAATCGAAATTATTCTCCGGAAGCGGGGGAACGCAATAAGCTGGCCATTTATTCCGACGTCATATGCGAATTTGCCGAGGACGGCTGCTTTGAGGTGCTGCAGCCGGGTCAGGACGCGGCTGCAGCGCTGACCTCCAAGGTGATTTTTCAGAAGGATAAAGTTCTTTATGGGCCCGTGCTGAAGGAAGCAGCCGCTTCCGTCGATGTGGAAACGCTGCATCCCTTTGGCAACGACCGCTTCCTTCTGCAGAATATTCAGAACAGCCTGCTGGGAAGCCGCTGCATTTACTGGGATCCGGAAGCCATCATCAATTGGCGGCAGCGCCGTAACGCCATACGCCGCAAAGAACGGGCAGAGGAACGGATGGAAACGGAAGCCGCCGCGGCCCCCCAGCCCGCCGCAGTCAATAAAAAGGAAGAAACGCCGCAGGTAAAAGCGCCTCTTTCCGAAATAGCCGAAAAGAAAACCGCTGTTCGGGAAAAAACCACGGAAACTCGAAAGAAAGCGGAACGGCCGGAAAAAATCGAAAAAGCAGAAAAGCCAGAAAAGGCTGAGAAAAGCGACACCGCCAACGTCTCGGAAGCCGCTTTGCCCATTGGAGCCAAGCTGGATATTCTGGATCAAAAGCTGAATTTTGATCAGCAGATTTCCCGGCTGGATCAGGGAATCGGAAGCACGGCTAACCGGCTGACCATCGAAGAACCGGCGCCCGAGGAAGAAGAGCCGGAGATCGTTTCTCATTTCAACGGAACGCCGCTGGTGCCGAGCGCCAAGCCGATTACCAAGAGCGCGGCACGGCCCGAATCCATGCATCACGTGGTGGAACAACAGCTGTTCCAGAATAACGACGGGGAAAACCGCAGCATTTACCGTATGGTGGAGAACCCCATCGACAGCCTGAATACTTGTCTGGACTACGTATGGCAGAATGCCGACATGCGGAATCAGGCCATTGAAAAGCTCAGCGAAAACGAAACCTTCATGCGGGATATGCTTCAAATCTTCCGCCGCCGCGGACTGAATACCCAGGCGTCCGCCGCCGCGCAGGAGCAGCTGGCCGAAATCGAAGCCGAGCGGCTGAGCCTTCTGATGCAGATGGACAGCGCCAAGCAGAACGCCAAGCAATACCGGGAAGAAGCCATCGCCTCCCTTTCTCAGAAAATGCGGGCTGAATCGGAAAAGCTCAAGAACGAAATCAAAGCGCTGGAAAAAACGAAGAAAAAGCTGACGGACGAAACCCAGGCGCTCAGCCTGCAAAATGCCCGCCAGACCATCGAATTCTTCTCCCGGAACATGCAGTGCATGTCCGGCGCAGGAGAAGAGAGAATCATGCTTTCGCCGGTCATCGGCTGCCATTACGGCGCGTCCGAGCTGGCGGAAAAGCTGCGCGTTCATATGAACGAAAGCGGATACGGGATCAACGAGGACGACGCAATGGGCCTGCTGATCTATTTCTCCGTCAATGATACGCTGTGCCTGTGCGCCGCCACGGAGGCAGACGCGGCGCGCTTTGCCCAGGTCATGCTGGAAAGCTTCGGCCTCCAGAGTGTTTCCGGCACTATTCTGCCGGAGTCCTACGTAGAGGTCGTCAGCATTTTGCCGGAGGACGGCCAGCGTACGCCCACGGTGACGATTCAGTCCCTCGGCACGGAGAGCATGTCCATTTACGGCCACAAGACGCTGTATCTGGCTACGGCCCGTCAAATTGAAAACTATTCTACCGCCGGACTGCCGGCGCATCCCATCGTCCATGTGCCCGCCGCCATCAAGCGCGCCTTTGGGCGTGTGGAGGATTTCCAGGCGGTGCAGCCCGCGTCCCTGAGTTCCTTTACGGATATTCGTTCGGACACGCATCCCATGCTGTCGGAAGCGGACAAGTGGTTCTCGGATCTGAAAGCGCATATCGAAAAAGAAGAATTTGCGGTTCCCCGCGCCACGCTGATCGACATGCGGCGCTTTATCGAAGTGGCTTCCCGGAAGGTTCGCGGCGGCTTCCTGGCGGCGGCGGATTCGGCTGTCTGCCACTGGCTGGTGCCTGCCATCCGTCTGGGCCAGATTCACCCGGAGCACTTCGCCTCGATTGTGGCGGGTCTTCCGCGGGCCATGCAGCTTTTGCATATGGATCAGGACAACCGCTGACAGCTTGACAAATGTTAAATGCTGCAATAAAATAGACAGACGAAAGTTATACTTTTGTAAAGATGGATGGAACCGGCATCGGATGGAAAACCTAACCATCCCGGTGTGTACGCACAGATGCTGCCATCGGCTTTCCGAAGGGAGGAAGGGCGGTTGCTTCCGCCCGACATTGGATGAAAAAACGCGGCTTTTGGTTTGGGATTGTTTTACTCACTGCGCTTTTAGTCTATGGCATCGCCAGCGCGGCCACATCGCCCGTGGTGGCTTCCATTGAGCTGGATCCGGCCTATTTGGCCGCGCCCGGAAAGGTGAAGGTTTCCATCACCGTCTCCAATACCTCGAATGAAGATTTGAAAGACCCGGTAACGCTGCTGGATCCCGCCGCGCAGGTGGTGCCCGATTTCGGCAACAGCGGGCAGGCGATGCTCAAGGCGGGCGGCTCCCTGACGTGGACGGGCGAATATGACGTCAGTCAGAGCGCGCTGGACAACGGTTCCATCGTTTATTATCTCAAATATACCAATTATCTTGCCAGCGGCGAGGCCGTAGAGCAAAGCATTCCCATTCAGGGAAAAATCACAACGCAGAAGGCGGATGTTCTTCTGCAGGTGAAGCGCACCATTACGCCCACCGTGGCCCAGCAGGATCAGGACGTGAAGGTGACGTATTTTATCACCAACGCTGGTACAGTAACCCTCAACGATATCAAAATTCAGGAAAATACCGACATTCAGAAAAAGAAGCAGTCCATCGACGCTTTTTCGCTGAAATCCGGCCAGACGGCGGAGCTGACCTTCACGGTCAAGATGGGAAAGAAAGACCTGACCAGCGGCGCCAAGCTGACCTACACGGCTGAGGGAAGCTCCAAAAAGCTGACCTATACCGTTGACAACCAAAAGATCACCTATGGCGATCCCAAACTGACGGCTTCTCTGTCTTCCAGCGCCAAGGGCGCGGTGGTGAACAACACCGTCACGCTGACGCTGCAGCTGAGCAACAAGGGAAACGTGGATTTCAGCGATATTCGCGTGACGGACGCCACCCTTGGCGAGGTGTTCTCCAATCAGGAACTGAAGGCAGGGGACACGCTGAATCTGACCAAGGATATCACCATTCAGGAAACGGCGCAGTACCAGTTTAACATAACGGCCATGGATGCTACCGGCAACGAAGTGACGGCTTCTACCGACGCTGTAGCCGTGACGGCCATGAACGCGGATGACGTGCTGAATCTGACACTGACGGCCTCGGCGGATCAAACGGAAGTTTACGGGAACCCGGCGAATGTTCACTTCACGCTGGTTCTTCAGAATGACAGCAATGTGGATGCGAAGAACGTCAAGGTCTCCCACGGCGATACCGAGCTGGCTACATTCGACTCCATCCCGAAGGGGGAAAGCCGCACAATCAACCGGGATGCTGCATTGAGCTATTCCGGCAAGTATCAGTTCACGGTCACGGCCAACGATCCGCTGGATAATGCTCTTACCTTCCAGAGCAACGAAATGCAGATCGCCGTGTATGCACCCACGCCCGCTCCCGCAACGCCTACGCCCCCGCCCGTCCCTACGGCGGAGCCCAGCTTTGTGCCCGCTACGGTGATTCCGATTCGCGACCCCAGCATCGGTGCGGTTCCGAAGGCGATTCAGAACGTGTTGCTTCCGCTGCTGATTCTGGCAGGCGTGGTGCTGGTGGCAGTATGTGTGCTTCTTCTGATTGCCACCAAACGCCGGGCCGATCAGAAGCGGGCCTCCGACGCGGCTTACGATCATCTGGAGCGCGCCAAACGCCGCGATTATATCACACCGGCGGACGATGAGGAAGAAACGGAACAGGCTGAGACGGACGGGGCCGATAAGGAAGAGCTGAAGCCCGCCAAAAAGGTCAAGCCTGCCCGCAGGATCAGTCCTGAGGAGCAGGAAGCCCAGATGGCCAACCGCCGCGTGGTGGGCGAGCCGCGGGACGAAGAGGTCAGCTGGGAACTGCCTCATATGAAGTACGCGCGCGACGCGGTGGACACGATGAGTGCCGAGACGCAGGATGACCATTTGCAGATGCAGCACGATCTTTATGACGATGATTCGGAGGATCTCTACCAGGGCTTTGAACGGCCTGACTCCGATGAAGCGAGCGGCTGGCAGACAGACGATTCTTATGAGGATGAAGCCGCTTCGGGCGATGAAGCCTATGCCGAAGACGAGTCCTATTCCTACGATGAGGACGCTCCCTACGATGAGGACGGCGGGTTATATGAAGACGTGCCCGAGGAAGCGGAGGAATGGTCCGAGGCGGACGAAGGCTTTGACGAAGCGGCAGAGGAACACGCCGATGCGGAGCCCGGAGATGCTCATGAAGGCCGCCGCCGTTCCCGCAGACACCAGGAATAAAACAGAGGAGTCGAAAGCATGTTCAGCGGTTTTCCAGAGGAAACCATACGATTTTTTCTGGATATTCGTTTCCATAATGAGGTTTCATTCTATAAAGCTCATGAGGACGAATATCAGACCTTTGTGAAAAAGCCCTTCTACCGCTTTATCGAAGAGCTGGGGGAGACGATGCTTTCCATATCCGACGATTTGGAGGTGCGCCCGGCAAAATGCCTGGCGCGCCTTCGTCGAGATACGCGCTTTACAAAGGATAAATCTCCCTATCGGGATCATCTCTGGCTTGTTTTCCATCGCGCCGGAGAGGCGAAGGACACCTCGGTCATGTATTGGTTTGAGCTGTCCCCGGAGACGGTGGAATGGGGCTTGGGCTTCTGGGGAATGAACCGTCCCGCCATGAACGCACTGCGCGCCAGAATGGTTGAAAAACCGCGCGAGGTGCAGCAGGCGCTTCGCCTGAGCCGCATCCCATCGCCCGAATTGCAGATTTTGGGGGAGCGCTATCAGCGGCTGCGGGCTCCTGCAGGGGTGCCGTTGGAACTGGCAATGCTGTATCCCTGCAAGGACTTGTACATCAAGCGCGTAAACGTTCCCTTCAGGGCCTGCTATCAGCCGGAACTGCCGGACATGGTACGGCAGGACTTTCTCAGGCTGAAACCCATGTATCATTTGCTGCGCTCCGTTGCTGATGAAGCGATGGCGCAGCTGGACGGATGATGCCGAATTTGCTGGCGGACAAAAGGTCAACAGGTAAGGAGGAGAAGCAATGGATTTTAAGAAGCTGAAAAGCGGGTCGGATGTGCGCGGCGTTGCCATGGGAGACAATACGGTGCTGACGCCCGAAACTGCCGAAACACTGGGCCGTGCTTTCGTGGCCTTTTTAGCTCAAAGGCTTTTGAAAAAGCCGGAGCAGCTGACCATCGCCGTGGGAAGGGACAGCCGCCTTTCCGGCCCGCAGCTGCTGCAGGGGGTAGTAAAAGGAATCACTTCTACCGGCGCGACGGCGGCCGATTATGAGATGTGTACGACTCCCGCCATGTATATGGCGATTTTGAGGGAAGGCTTCCAGCCGGACGCATCGATCATGATTACCGCCAGCCACCATCCGTGGTATTTGAACGGCCTGAAGTTTTTCACGAAAGAGGGCGGCTTGGGCTTTCATGAATTGGACAAGGTGCTGGAAATCGCCCAGAACCTGTCCCCCGTGGAAACGAGCGGCCAGACGGGAAAGGTTCTGCATACACCATTTCTTCCCACCTATCAGAAGCACCTGCAGGATCTGATCATTGAAGGCGTCGATCCGGAGGTACAGAAGCCGCTTCTGGGGCTTCACGTGGTGGTGGATGCCGGTAACGGCGCGGGCGGTTTTTATGCGAACATGCTGGAAGAACTGGGCGCTTGGGTGGAGGGCAGCCAGTTTTTGGAGCCGGACGGCCATTTCCCGAACCATATTCCCAATCCCGAAAATGCGGAAGCAATGGCTTCTGTTTCGAATGCCGTGCTGAAGGTCGGCGCCGATCTGGGCGTGATTTTTGACGCGGACTGCGACCGGGCGGCCATTGTGGATCATACGGGCCGGGAGATCAACCGCAATCGTCTGATTGCCATGATCAGCGCCATTCTGCTGGATGAAATGCCCGGCGCGACCATCGTCACAGACTCGGTTACTTCCTCCGGGCTGGCGGACTTCATTCAGGAGTGGGGCGGCGTTCATTATCGCTATAAGCGCGGCTACCGCAATGTGATCGACGAGGCCGTCCGCCTGAATGAAGCGGGCGTGAATTGCCCGCTGGCCATTGAAACCAGCGGCCATGCCGCTCTTCGGAGCAATCATTTTCTGGATGACGGCATGTATCTGGTCACGGTGCTGCTGATTAAGGCCATGCAGCTCAAGCAGCAGGGAGAAGACCTGAGCAAGCTGCTGGATGGGCTGAAGGAGCCGGTAGAAAGCCGTGAGATCCGCCTGAACGTTGTGGCGGAAGACTTTGCCCCGGCGGCCCGTCAGCTGATCGAACGGCTGATGGAATACGCCACCGAGCATGAGGAATGGCACATCGCTCCGGATAACCGCGAGGGCGTTCGGATTTCCTTTGACATCGATAATCAGCTGAACGCGGCGTGGTTCCTTCTGCGACTGAGCGTTCATGATCCGGTGATGCCCCTCAATGCGGAAAGCGACGTTCCGGGCGGCGTTCGGTACGTTCTTGGCAAGCTGTACGAGGCGATTCAGGGAGAAACCGACGTAGTGGACTTGAGCCCGCTTCGCACGGCGCTGCAATAAGGAGCCGTCCATGGGCGAATATATCATGGACATGCGCAGGCGCGTGGGCCGTATCCCGCTGATGCAATGCGGCGCCTCTGTGATTGTGGAGAATGAACAGGGCGAAATTCTGCTGGAAAAGCGAAGCGATAACGGCGAATGGGCTTATGCAGGCGGCGCGGTGGAATTGTATGAGCGGGTGGAAGAGGCTGCCGCCCGCGAGCTACAAGAAGAAACCGGCCTGATCGCAGAAAAACTGGAACTGTTGGGTGTTTTTTCGGGTGAGCGGCTGCACTATATTTATCCAAACGGAGACGAGGTCAGCAATGTGGACGTGGTGTTTGTGTGCCGCAACTATCACGGTACGCTGAAATGTCAGCCCGGGGAAGTCGAAACCTTGCGCTTTTTCCCGATTGATGCATTGCCGGAGCCTATTTTTTCCGTCAATCAGCCGGCGTTGGAGACTTATCTGAATATGAAAAAGCATGAAAATAGGAGCGAGTAAAATCGCTCCTATCAGCCTGTCGAAAAACCCCGAGTTGGCCTCCGTTGCCCGCAAACAGCGCTTTGCGGCCCGCCC
>ERZ857827.942-NODE-942-length-34369-cov-3.997027_pt1 | contig 34369 bp, 38 predicted proteins | sample MGYA00519761_ERZ857827 | MGnify/ENA primary metagenome ERZ857827 (study PRJEB31778, sample SAMEA3449370) | human gut metagenome | biome: human gut; feature: human-associated habitat; material: faeces | place: United Kingdom | collected 2010/2012 ... | reverse complement strand
AATCAGGAAAGCCGCCGTTTTGGGTCACTCAATAGCCGTAGTGCTTCTGCTTTTTCAGCAGGAAGAAGATTGTGACCGCTACGGCCATGACTTCCGCCGCTACGATGGAAAACCAGATGCCGTCCAGTCCCCACAGAAGGGGGAAGATCAGCACAGCCGCCGCCTGAAAGAGCAGGGTGCGCAGGAAAGAGATCAGGGCGGAGGTCAGGCCGTCGTTGAGGGCGGTGAAGAAGGACGAGCCGTTGATGGCAAAGCCGGAAAACAGGAAGGAGAACGAGAAGATGGCGAAGGCGTGGGTGGTCATCTGAAGCAGGCCTTCGTCATAGGCGACGAACAGACGGGAAAGGGGCGCGGAGAAGAACTCGCCTGCGTCAAACATGCACAGCGCGCCGATGGCGATGAGTGAAACGCCCTTGCGCAGCAGGCTTTTGAGCTCGGCCCGGTTCTGCGCACCGTAATGGTAGCTGATAATGGGCGCGGTGCCCACGGAATAGCCGATGAAGATCGCCTGAAAGATCATGCTGACATACATCAGCACGCCGTAGGCGGCGATGCCGTCTTCCCCGGCATACTTCATCAGCTGCACGTTATACAGCATGCTGACCAGCGACATGGAGATATTGCTCATCAATTCGGAAGAGCCATTGGCGCAGACGCGTCCCAGCGGACGGAACTGCAGGCGGCAGCGGGTCAGACGCAGACGGCTGGAATTCTTCCGGCCAAAGTAGAGCAGCGAAAAAACGCCGCCGATGAACTGACTGGTCGCAGTGGCGGCGGCCGCGCCGACCAGCCCCCAAGGGAGCACCGCCACGAACAGCCAGTCCAGCACCATATTGGTCACGCCTGCGGCTACGGTGACATACAGGCCCAGCTTGGGCTTTTCCGCCGTGGCGAACAGACATTGAAACTCAAATTGCAGCACGTAGAAGGGCAGGGCAATCAGGTTGATGACCCCGTACAGCAGGCTGTTTTCCAGCAGCGCGCCCTCGGCGCCCATCAGCCGGGCAAAGGGGCGCAGAAGCAGCAGGCCTGCGCCGGTCAGCACAAGGCCGCAGACGATGGACGCATAGACGGTCAGAGAGAAGAGTTCCTGCGCCTTTTCTTCTTTGCCTTCGCCCATGGTTTTGGCGATCAGCGCTCCGCCGCCGGTGCCGAACATGAAGCCTACGCTGCCCATGACCATCAGGAAGGGCATGACCAGATTCACGGCGGCAAAGGGCGTTTTGCCGGTATAATTGGATACGAAATAGCCGTCCACCACGCCGTAGACGGAAGTAAACACCATCATGACGATGGAAGGCAGGGAAAAACGCAGCAGGCGTTTCCGGGTAAAGTGATCGGATAGCTGAATGGCTTGCATCAAGAAAAACCTCCGTTTTACAGCTGCCGCGTCTGCTCCTGCAGGGCGGTCAGATAGCGCTCGGACAGCGCCAGATATTGAGCCACATCTTTTTTCGACCAAGAAGCAAGGATGGCGCTTTCGGCATGGATCATTTTCAGGGCCGTTCGGGACGCCAGCGTCTTGCCTGCTTCCGTCAGGCAGACCTGCTTATCCCGGGGGCCTTCGCCCTCCAGCCGAAGGAATCCCTCTGCTTCCAGCTTGCGAAGGGAAGAATGAACGGTCTGCTTGCTGGAAAAGGCGCAGCGGTAGACCGTTTTCAGCGGGCAGGGGTCGCCCTGCTCGCAGAGAATGTAGAGAATGCTGATGGCGCTGTCGGAAAGCCCCAGTTTCAGGGACATTTCGTGATAGACGGCGTCTGTCTGGCTGTGCAGCTCATTGAGGCGTCTGAGCGATGAAGAAAAGTCGTTTTTCAATGGCCTAAGCTCCTTTCGTCCGAAATCGTACCGACGGATTGTAGTACGATTTCGGACGAAAGTCAAGCGGAAAATAAAAGATCGATCAAAAGAGCTAAAATGGCTTGAAAAGGCTGGATGGACGGGGAAAAGCAGGAAAGACAGCGCCGTTTTTTCATCTATCGTTGTCAAATGGAGGACAGCGGGCGGCGTTTTTCGAGCTTATTCGCGGAATTTTCAGCTTGACAATCAGGCTTGTTCCCCTTATGATGAGAACAGGAATACGAATATATGTTCGTATTCAAAAGCTGTCAGACGGATTCCGGGCGCTGAAAATCCCAGATGGATTGCTTTGAAAGCGTCTTTCGGCGGCTGAAGAAGTGCCCCCTGCGCGCCGGGCGAGGCCATGCGCTGTGACGGGAAGGGGAGCGGAAAGGAAAGCGTATGCCAGAAGAAAAAGAGAACTGCACGACCTTATGAATCATACGACCTGCCCATTTCCCTCCGCGACAGACTGAAACGGGTGGACGAGATCCACCGCGCCATTACCCGGGCGGTAGGGAGAATCGAATATCTGAAGCTCTCCGCCATGCGAGCGGGCAGCCGTCCCACGCCCGTGCGCTACGGACGGGGCGTGGAGCGCAGCCGCGTGGAATACGCGGTGCTGGAAAGCGACGCCGAGCGCTGGGGCATCGGCGAGCTGCAAAAGGAATTGGACGAACTGCTTCAGGACATCCGGCCCCTGGTAGAGCGTCTGCCCGCCGGGGTGCTTCGGGCCGTGGCGACCCAGCGGATTCTGGAGGGCATTCCCTGCGGCATCATCAGCCGGAGGATGCATTTCAGCCGCTGCTATGTGTATCGACTGCTGGATCAGGCCTGCGAACGGCTGTGCCAGATGGAGGAAGCGCGGCTGGGACTGAAGAAAAGCGGGGAGTAAAGGGGGAGCGGGCAATGCGAAGGCGCTGCCCGCCTTTTTACACAAATTCCTTTTCCGGGACTTGCATCCCCTTTCAACCGGTGTTATCATGATGACGTTCAGAATAATACATTTACCACGAAAGCGGGGATATAGAATGATTTCTTTTGGTACAGGCGGCTGGCGCGCCATTATCGGCGATGACTTCACCAAGGAAAACGTGCGCAAGCTGATGTTCGCCCTTTCCCAGCGGATGAAGCGGGAGGAAGTGGCGGACAAGAGCTTCTGCATCGGCTACGACCGGCGCTTTCTGAGCCGGGAAGCTGCGGAATGGGCTGCGGAGGTCATGGCGGGCGAGGGCATTCATGTGCTGATGATCAACCGGGAAGCGCCTACGCCGCTGATTATGTTCACCGTGCAGTATTACGGGCTGGATTACGGCATTGCCGTGACGGCCAGCCACAATCCCGCGCTGTATAATGGCATCAAGCTCTTTACCCGGGGCGGTCGGGACGCAGTGGAAAGCGTGACCAACGAGCTGGGCGCTGCGGCCAACGAGGTAAACCCCGACGAGATTCACTCCATTGAATATAAGCGCGCCATCGCCGCGGGCATGGTGCAGGAGATCAACCCGCAGAATCAATATCTGGATGCCATCATCCGCGGGGTGAACATGGACGCCATCCGTAGCCGGAACCTGCAGATCGTGCTGGATCCCATGTACGGCGTGAGCCGCACCTCCTTGCAGACCATCCTGCTGACGGCCCGGTGCGACGTGAGCGTCATCCATGAGCGGCACGACACCCTGTTCGGCGGACGGCTGCCCGCGCCGAATGTGGATACGCTGGGCGCATTGCAGGCGGCAGTTTTGCAGAATCACGCCGACATCGGCATCGCCACCGACGGCGATGCGGACCGGCTGGGCATTATCGACGACGAGGGACATTTCGTCCATCCCAACCAGATTCTGGTGCTGTTGTATTACTATCTGCTCAAGTACAAGAACTGGCACGGCCCCTGCGTGCGCAACATCGCCACGACCCACCTGCTGGACCGGGTGGCGGAGGCCTTCGGCGAAACCTGCTACGAGGTGCCGGTGGGCTTCAAACACATTTCCGCCGCCATGCAGGAGCATAACGCCGTTATCGGCGGCGAAAGCAGCGGCGGCCTCACCGTGCGCGGCCACATCAACGGCAAGGACGGCATCTACGCCGCCACCCTGCTGGTGGAGATGCTCAGCGTTACCGGCAAGACCATGAGCCAGCTGATGAAGGAAATCTACGCCGAGTTCGGCACCGCGTACATGAGCGAGTTTGACTGGCCCTTCGATCAGGAGATGAAAGACCATCTCCATCACCTGCTGATGGTGGAAAAGCAGCTGCCCTCCTTCCCGATTCCCGTGGTGGCCACCAACTACATGGACGGCTGCAAGGTGCTGTTCGAAAACGGCTGGATCATCGCGCGCTTCAGCGGCACGGAACCCCGGCTGCGGGTCTTCTGCGAAATGCCCACCCGGGAGGAAGCGGAGCGCCTGACCGCCGTCATGGCGGATTTCCTAGGCTTGCCCATGCCGGTCAAAATGGTCTGATTTGTAACAGTTTCGCCGGAGCAAAGGAACGCGCCTTTGCTCCGGCGAATTTTTGATTCGGCTGGAAACAGCCCGCACGATTCGAGTGATTTTAGGAAAGCAGGTGAAACCTTTGAAATTTCTTCAAAAAACGTTGGCAGTCTGCCTGATGATGACGGTTCTGTCCTTTGGCTTCGCAGCCTTTGCGGAGGAAAAGACGGAAACGCTTCCGCTGCCCTGCGGCGTTCATTTCGGCATGAGTCTGGACGAACTGAGCACTCTCTTTGGGGAAAACGCGCTGATCGAAACCTGGGATGATGATGCGGGCACCGGCGCTGCTTCCATGGAAAACGTGGAAATCGGTCTGGGCGATCTGACCGCCGAAAATATTACCTTTCAGGCGGATCGGAACAACAGCGCCGGAGAATCCCGGCTGAGCCTGATCTCCATGGGGCTGCCCGTGGGGGACAATGGAATCGCTGCCTTTCGGGCGGCGCTGGAAACCCTGACCGGCCTTTACGGCGAGCCGGACAGCGACCCCTTCGATGAAAGCAGCGTAGAAAATTACGTGGAAAACGGCGACCTTTCCGCCACATGGACGAAGGACGATGTGCGGTTTACCCTGAACATGAGCCGGATGTACGGGGATACGCTGACGCTTTACTATTCCTATCGGCTCAATTATGACGCGGACGATCTGAAATAAACAAAAAACGCTTGCCTGAAGGAAGGCAGAGCGGCCCATTCTCCCGAGAGGGGGATGGGCCGCTTGTTATTTCTGTCCATGCAGCCTGCGGCGCTTCGTTCGTCCATCGGAAGGGTTCGACGGCCCGGCGTATGGAACCGGCGAGAGGATGGGCGGGAGGAGGGGGATTAAACCGTAGGATTTTGCCCTTGTGCTTCCGGAAGAATCGTGATACAATACGCCTGTTGCCCATCGCCACTCTGGCATTTTTGTCGAGCGGCGCGGGCAATTTTTTCCCTTTGAATGGATCAGAAAGGCGGAAACCTATGAAAAATGCTTCGTTTCATTCCCAAAATACCAAAAAGCGGCTGCTGATTCTGGTAGTGCTGGTGATTGCGGCCGCGGCGGCAGTGCTGATCGCTCTCCGCGCAGCGCCCGCCTTTCAGGGAAGCATGGTCAAAAATCCCGATGAATTCCGGCTGGACATCCGCAGGATGAACGGCACCGACAGCCATGTGCTGACCCTGAAAACCTCCGATACGCTGCGGGTTCATTTCAAGACGGATTCCGGGCGGATGAAGCTGGAAATTCTTGCGCCGGACGGAAGCAGTCTCTACAGCGGAAACAGCGACGGAACGAACGGCTCGGATTTTGAACTGAACCTTCCGGCGGACGGTGACTATCAGATCAACGTGACCGGCGAAAGGGCTTCCGGCGAGCTGCTGGTTCAGGCGGTACGCTGAATGCCGGTTGCCTTTACGGAAAGAAGATGATACAATGCATCTGATTTCCTCACTAAAGGAGCCTTTTGTTTGTTTAGCTTTTGTACTCTTTTCAGCGGTTCCAGCGGCAATGCCGCCGTGCTGCGCACCGAGGGCGGCGCGCTGCTGATCGACTGCGGCATGAGCGGCAGGCAGGTGCTTTCCGCCTTGCAGACGGCGCGGATCGACCCGGCGGAGTTGCGGGCCGTATTGGTGACTCACGAACACAGCGACCACGTCAAGGGCGTGGGGGTGATCTCCCGGAAGCTGAACCTGCCCGTATACGCCACGGCGGGGACATGGGAAGGCATGGCCGGAGCCGTAGGCGAGCTGCCAGCCGCCCATCGGGTGCTGGTGGAGCCGGGGGAGAGCTTTTTCATGCTGGACGGGTTGGAAGTCAATCCCTTTTCCATCCCGCATGACGCCAACGAGCCGGTGGGCTACCGCATTTATCTGCCCGGCGGCAGCAGTATCGCCGTGGCGACCGATCTGGGTTTTTTCTCGGAAACGGTCCGGGACGCGGTTCTGGGGGCGGAGGTGGTGCTGCTGGAGAGCAACCACGACCCCGAAATGCTCAAGCAGAACCCCCATTATCCCGCTGCGCTGAAAAGCCGGATTCTGGGGCGGAAGGGTCATCTGAGCAACGACAGCGGCGCGTCCGCAGCGGTGGAGCTGCTCAACGCCGGGACCCGTCACCTGCTGCTGGGCCATCTGAGCAGCGAAAACAACACGCCGGAAATGGCCTTTCAGACATCCAAAGCCGCGCTGGAAAACGAAGGGGCCCGTGTGGGTTCGGACGTGACGCTGCACGTGGCCAGCCGCTTCCAGCCCAGCGTGATCTATACCCTTTCCTGAAGAGAAAGACAGGGGTGCTGATGCCACCCGAAAGGAGGGAACGGCGATGGCCGTCACCGTACTGTGCGTCGGAAAACTGCGGGAGCGCTTCTACGCGGACGCGGCGCAGGAATACCTGAAGCGCCTTTCCCGGCTGATGCCCACCGAGGTGGTGGAGCTTCCCGACGAAAAAGAACCGGCCAATCCATCGCCTGCCCTGAACGAGGCGGTGATGCGCAAGGAGGGCGAGGCCATTCTGCGGCACATTCCGCCCAAAGCCTATGTGATCGCCCTTTGCATCGAGGGAAAGCAGCTTTCCAGCGAAGCCGTGGCTGCCAAGCTGAAGGAGCTGTTCACGCAGGGGAAAAGCGACGTTGTTTTCATCATCGGCGGGTCGCTGGGGCTTCATCCCTCCGTTACCGCCCGGGCTGATTTCAAGCTGAGCATGAGCCCGATGACCTTTCCGCATCAGCTGGCCCGGGTCATGCTGCTGGAACAGCTTTTCCGGGCCGCCAAAATCAACGCGGGGGAACGGTATCATAAATAGGCAGGCCCGTATTTCAACGCTTGCGAACCCCTGTAGGGAATGCTATAATGAAATCGGCAATGGCTTTCAAGTCCAGCCGCAAGGAGGACCGCTTTTGTGACCCTGAAAGAGACGCTGAAAAAAAACCTGAACGTACCCAATGTTCTGTCTCTGATCCGGCTTCTGCTGGTGCCGGTTTATCTGATTCTGTTTGTGCGCGGGCAGAAGACGGCCGCGCTGATCGTTTTTGCCGCCGCCTGCTTTACCGACCTTCTGGACGGCCGCATTGCCCGCAAGTATAATCTGATTACCGATCTGGGCAAGCTGCTGGATCCGGTGGCGGACAAGGTGATGATCCTGACCGCCATGTTCTCCATGACCATCGGCAACGACGCCATTCACGCCGTGATTCCGTGGGCGGCGGTGCTGGTGGTGCTGGCCAAGGAGCTGATGATGATCGCCGGGGGCGCGCTGCTTTTGAAGCACGGCATTGTAGTCTATTCCAGCATGGTGGGCAAGGTGGCCCACTGCCTGTTTATTGCCGGACTTCTGCTGAGCTACTTACACGAGGATTTCGTCCGCCTTTGCCCCGGCTGGCCGATGACCCCCGACTTGATCGTGATCTGGGCGGCGGTGGTCTGCACCCTGTGCGCCCTGTGCTTCTACGTGTGGAAAAACGTCCGTCAGGCCAAGGCCATGGGCGTGATCGGGCAGAAGAAAGAAGAGGGGCGGTAAGGCGGAAAAGCAGCCGTCTGAGGTTTTTAGCCTGTCGAAAACCCCAAGTTGGCCTCCTGCACCTCCACTTTTTTGACACTCCGAAAACGCCGCCGGGTTTTCCCTGGAAAGGGAAGCGCCCGGCGGCGTTTTTTCATTGCCTGTTTTACCCGTTTTGTCTGTTTTGCCCGGTTCGGTTCCGTGCCTTACTTGGCGCGGTAGCTGCCGCATTCGCTCTCGTCGCACTTGCCGGAGTGGCAGTCGCAGCGGGGCTTGACGTTGATGGCGTCCAGCTGGCACAGGTCGCCCGCGTCATGATGCTGACAGCTGGTCACCTCGCAGTGGATGCACTGATGCTTGTCGGAAAAGGCCATGTTCCTTCACCTCCCCATGACTTGATAGGGGCAGTTTGCCCACGGCGCGCTTTTTTCATTCGTGCAAACCCGGCTGGAAAAGAGTGAAAAGAGCGAACATGTAAAAATACCGCCTGCCCTCGACCGGCTTCCAAAACTATGCTATACTGTAAACGAGTATGTCCGCAGGGCCTTTTTTACACCGCGGAGTCGTACTGTATTGATTTGGGAGGTTATTCCGTTGAAAAAAATGAACCGTTCCGTCCGCTCTCTTTGTCTGGCTGCCATGATTGCGGCCCTGTATCTGGCCCTGACGCTGCTGTTTCAGCCCATCAGCTTCGGCGCGGTGCAGCTGCGGGTGTCCGAGGCCATGACGCTGCTGCCCGCCGTCTTCCCGGAGGCGACGATCGGGCTGACGCTGGGCTGCTTTCTGAGCAATTTTCTGGCGGGAGCCAATGTGTACGATGTGGTTTTCGGCACGCTGGCGACGCTGCTGGCAGCGCTGATCTCCTGGAGGGTGGGCAGGAAAAAGCTCTGGTACGCCGCCATCCCGCCGGTGGTCTGCAATGGGGTGATCGTGGGACTGGTACTGACCTACGCCTATCAGATTCCCGCGCTGTGGCTGAACATGCTGACCGTGGCCGCAGGGGAAGCGGTGGCCTGCTTTGCGTTGGGCATTCCGCTGGTGCGGTTCCTGAATAAGCATAAGGACAAACTGAAACTGATCTGAATTTTCTAAAAGAGGTTTTTGGGTTTTCATCAAACGGAGCTTAGAAGGGGGCGTTATGGCGCTATGGGAAAGAAAAAACGCAGTTGGGCTTCTCTGCTGCTGGCCGGGCTGGTGCTGCTGACCGTGCGGCCTGCCGCCGCTGCAGAGGCGTCCCGGCAGGAAAGCATTCGCATTCTCTTCGAAGAACTGGTCGAGCAGGAAAAGAACGGGACTTCCATGTCCGCAGAGGAAGCGGCGGCCCGGAGCCAGTGCACGGATCCGGCCTGCGCCCATGTTTCCGTGGATGAAGAGGGCAACGTGACCGCCCTGTGCCCCTATGGGCAGTATCTCTTATCCTTCAGCCCCTACATGGTGTTCAGCGCCAATCCGGTCACGGAACTGACCCTGCAGCCGGGCACGAATTCCATTTACCGCAGCGGCACCTACCGGGTGACGGGCGGCGACGGCTCCTGCACACTGGTGGTGACAAAGGGACGGGCCGTGTCACTGCTGCTGGACGGCGCTTCGCTGGGACAGCTGAAGCTGTCCGACGGTTCCGCCGCCGCGCTGCAGCTTTCGAATGGCGCGTCTTTGAACGAAATTGTGCCCGTCAACGCGGCGCTGGACCTTTCCGGCACTGTGACGGTTCAGAACGTTTCCGCCGGTTCCCTGACGGTGAACGGCTCCGGGCGACTGAATGTGGGCAGTCTGAACGCCGCTATTTCCGGCGATTCCACCGGCAGTGTACGGATCGTTTATCAGAGCTGCGGCGCGGATGCGCTTCGGCAGCTGCAAAAGCTGACCCTCTCCGGCGGCGAACGCTTTGCCGACGGGCTGCCCGTTTCCTATCGGGGGACGGAGATCCCCCTGGTGATGAGCGCCGACCCTGAGAAGAGCGATACGGCCTATGCCGCCCTGCCTGCGCCGGAGGACGGCAAGACCTACAAGGCCCGCGTCAGCGGCGAACAAATTCTGGTGTATCTTTCCGACGAGCCGCAGGAGTATGTGCTTTCGGCAAACGCCGCCTCCGTGCTGAACGTGGAAGGCTCCGCCGCCGTGCTGACCAGCGAGGAAAACGCCGCCCAGAGCGCGGTGATCAGCGCCGCCCAGCTGACGCTGCAATCGGCCCGCACCACCGGCAGCCTGTCCCTGAGCGGAACCTCCGCGTTCCGCGCCGAAGGCAGCAGCGCCTTTAGCCGGATGATTCTGGATGCATCGGCCCATTTGTCTCTGCGGGTGGGAGGACGGCTCTCGCTGGACGGGCTGGTCAACAACGGCCGTCTGGCGGTGCAGGGCTCCGGCGTGCTGGAAACCGGCGAGCTGAGCGGCAGCGGCGCTTATACCATTGACCCGCAGTGCAATTTCAGCGTGGAACCGCTGCCCGCCTCCATCGGCGGACTGGTTCCCACGCAGATTCAGATTTTGGGGGACGAGAACGCGCCGGTCGCCGCTACGCGGGTACAGCTGAAGCTGGGCAGCGGCGAGAGCTTCCTGACCACCACGGACAGCCGGGGCCGCATTACGCTCTGGCGCGCGGAAAAGCTTGATCAGGTGGACGCGGTGGCGCTGTCCGGCGGCGAGACCTATTCCGCTGTGATCCTGAACGGGCAGGCCGAGATCGACGAAGCACCCGAGATTACCGCCGCGTCCCTGACCAACCGGGGCGTGGTGTCCGTCACGCTGAAAAACGCGGGCGTTTGGGGCGTACAGTATGTGGTAGGCGACGCGCCCGTTTCCCTGACGGATTCGTGGAACGCCTCCGCACAGACCCTGTATGCCGCCGACGGCGAAACCACGCTGTACCTGCCCGGGCTGGAGCTGGGCGATGTGGTCAGCCTGCGGGTCTTTGCCGCCCGGGAAAAGGACGCGCGGCTCAGCGCCGCAACGGCGGACGCTTTCACCTTCTACAAAAACCAGTCCATCACCATCGAGTCCCGGGCGGCTTACGAACCGGCCGGGCAGAGCAAGACCTACAACGGTCAGCCCTTCCAGATTTCCCGGCTGCCCCGGAAATGCAAAGTGGCTTACTTCCTGGAGGACGGCACGCCTTTGCAAACCCCGCCCACGAAGGAAGGCAGCTATTACGCCGAGATTACCGTTCTGGAAGACGACCCCGAATATCTGCCCGGAAAAGCCGTCATGCCGCTGGAGATCAAGTGCCGCATCATCTACGTGTATGCGCTGGACGCCACCAAGCAGAAGGGCGAGGACGACCCGGAATTTGAATTTGACACCGATGAACTCTGCGGCCGGGACCGGCTGCAGGGCCGGCTGACCCGCGCCAAGGGCGAAGGGTACGGCAACTATGCCTATCTGACCGACCGGCTGACCGCCGTGGATGAAAACGGCCATCCGGTCAACCATTATCGTTTTGTGCTGTCCCCGGACAGCGGGCATTTCTTCATTGACTGGAACTATCATCATTATCTGCCCTTCGACCCTCTGAGCGTGATCGACCCGGTGTATGAGGAAATCCACTTCAGCGACGGCACGTCTTTGAAGGTGCAGTACCGACTGACCAACATGCTGAATCTGGACAAAACCTACTTCGGCTCCATCATTCGGGATACGGAAAGCGGCGAGGAGCGGCCCTTTACGCCCTCCCTGCGGCTGCGCCGGGGCAGGGATGAAGCGCTGCTGATCCTGACTCCCACCGCCGAGATGAGCAAAGACGGCGGCTATCGGACTGACGGCGACGGAAACCCGCTCTGGCAGGGACGGACCCTCCGGCTGGGCTACTGGCATCTTCAGCAGCTGCAGAAGAAGCATGTGGAACACGTGGCGTTTTCGTTAAACGGCGTGACGCTGACCTTCTCCGTGCAGGATCTGCTGAGCGACGGCGTAGACCAGTACCGCCGGGAAAGCGGACTGCCCAAGGGCAACACGGTCTTCCGCTTCGACCTGATCCCCGTCTTCTCCAACAGCGAGCTTTCTTCGGAAGAACAGGCGGCCTGCGGCCTGCAGGGCGATGGAGCGCCCCTGATGCGGGTTCAGGCGTGGCTGGAAAACGGCAGCGAGCTGGTCGACCTGTCGCCCGCTTTGTCCGGCGCACAGATCGCCTTTGACATCAGCGCGTTGGCCACTCGGGAGGAAACCGCCGCTTCTTCCAACGGGGAAACGGAAACGGTCAACGGTCAGCCCGTGCAGCGGGCCCAACAGGAGACGGTTTCTTCTCTATTGCAGACCGCTTACGCCACGACCCAGCGGGAAGACGCAACGCAGCAGGAATTGGACGAAGCCCTGCAGGTCTGGCAGGAAACTGTGCAGCAGACGGGCTGCGGCCTGCATCTTTTCCGAAACGAACAGGACGAAACGCTTTCCACCCGGCTGATCGTCCCCTATACCCTGAGCGAGCAGGGTTCCGCCCTGTATGCCGCGCTGATGCGCACCAAGCCGTATTTGACCGCCGCTTTCCAGCAAAGCGGACTGTATGGCTGCAATCTGCACTGAAAGAGGTTTTTTACCCATGCCCACCTTCCAATGCGACACCTCCGCCCTGCTCTGGGACGCGACGGCGGTTTCCAACGCTTTTCTGTGCGAATTCATGCCCGCCGCCCCGGACGGGTATGTGAAGGTCTATCTGTATGGCCTGATGTACGCCCACGGGGGCATGCTGGAGGAAGAAGGCGTATTGGACGACCTGGCCAAGGCGCTGGAAATGCAGCGGGCGGACGTGGAGCAGGCGCTGCGCTACTGGGAGCGCTGCCGCCTTTTGAGCCGGGTGCAGGATCAGCCGCCGGTGTACCGCTTCGCCAGCGTTCAGCAGGCTCTTTTAATGAAGCAATCCGCCCCGCAGGACCGGCCCTATGAGGAATTCGCCCGTGCCCTGTGCGACCTGTTCGGCTCCCGGCGGCAGCTTCACGGCAGCGAGACGGTGCTGGCCTATGAGTGGGTGGAGCAGCAGAAGCTTCCGCCTGAGGTGGTCGTGATGCTGATCCGCCATATGATCTCCACCCGGGGCATTAAATTTCCCTTCAAGGATGCGCAGAAGGTGGTCAACGAGCTGTGCGACCAGAACGCCCGCACGCCCGAAGCCGCCGAGGCGGTGTTCAGCCGCTCCGAAGCCGCGTGGAAGGGAGCCAAAAAGATTCTTGGCCGGTTCAACGTCCATCGCGCGCCTACCATGGACGAGATCGACCTGTATGTGAAATGGACCCAGGAATGGGGCTATGCGCCCAAGGCCATTGAGGTGGCCTGCAGCGAGACCACGGCGGGCACCAATCCCAGCTTCCGCTATCTGGACGGGATTTTATCCGGCATTCGGGACCGTAGCGGCGGCAAGGCCGTCACGGCGGCGCAGGTGGAAAAGCAACTGCGCGGCGAGGAAGACGAATCCGCCCGGGTGCGAGCCATGCTGGCCGCCTTCGGCAGCCGGGTCTCCGTGGTGGACGAGGGCATGCGGAGCCTGTATCAGGCCATGCGGGCGCTGGCCGCGGACGACGTAATCCTGCTGGCAGCCCGGGAAGTGGGCAAGAAGCGGGGCGAACAGCACACCATCGAAAACGTGCTGCTGATGCTGGAAGCATGGAACGACCGGGGGCTGACGACCTCCGCCGAGGTCACGGCCTACCTGAAAAACGTCCGGGATACGGACAAACGCCTGCGGGCGCTGTTTGCGCTGGCCGGGCAGGACGCCAGCTGCACCCAGCCCAACCGGGAGCTGCTGCGCAAGTGGCGGGAGGAATGGAAATTGTCCGACCCGCTGGTGGAGCTGGCCGCCACCTATGCCCGCAACACCCGGGAGCCTATGCTGTACATGGACAAGCTGCTTTCCGGCTGGCGGGACAAGGACATTACCACGCTGGCGGAGGCCGAAGAGGAGCATCGCCGCTTTACGGAAGCCGCTGCAGGCGAACGAAGCAAAACGGCTGCGCCTGTGAAGAAAGTGATCGAACAGCAGTACAGTCAGCGGGACTACGACCCTGAGGAATACAGCGGGATGAGTCAGGCCGATATTGAGGAGGCGAAGAAGCTGTGAACCGGGATCAGATCATCTTGCAGCTGCAGCAGGACTATATGAAGCGCCGGGAGGACAATCTGCGCCTGTACGAGCAGCGGGTGGACGAGGCCTGCGAGCGCTGCCCCGGTCTGCGGGAACTGCTCAACGCCCGTCACGCGCTGGTACTGGGCGGCATCCGGGCCAGTCTGGTGGAGCGGAAGGAAGGCTCCAGTCAGCAGCTGCCCAACGCCATGAACCTGCTCAACGACAAAATCGCTGCGGCCTTGAAGGAAGGCGGGCTTTCGCCCGACACCCTCAAGCCCATCTACACCTGCCCCGTCTGCCGGGACGAAGGGTATCTGTTCGACCCCTCCCGGCACATGTGCGCCTGCATGGAACGGGAGCTGAACCGGCGCATTCTGGGCGAGGCGGGGCTGCAGGACGACCGGCAGACCTTCGAAAATTTCCGGGAGGAAATCTTCAGCGACGTGCCGGGACGCAGCGGGGTTTCTCCCCGGCAGGCGGCGCTGCTGGCCCGCAACGTCTGTCAGGCCTATGCGGACAGCTTTCCCAACACCTCGCCGGATAACCTGCTGCTGACGGGCAAAAGCGGGCTGGGAAAGACCTATCTGCTGTGCTGCATCGCCCATCGGCTGGCGGATCGCGGGGTGCTGCCCGTCTATACCAGCGCCTATCATTTTTTGGAGCTGGCCCGGAAGGGATACATGGAAAACAGCCCCGCGCCCCTGTCCCCCCTGCTGAACGCACCCCTTTTGCTGATCGACGATCTGGGCACCGAGCCGCTGATGCAGAATATTACCATTACGCAGCTGTTCAATCTGCTGAACGAGCGCCAGCTGGCCGGACTGCACACGGTGATCTCCACCAATCTGGATATTCCCGAGCTGAAGGAACGCTATAGCGAGCGCATCACATCCCGGCTGATGGATTCCACCCGCTGGCGCAAGCTGACGCTGAGCGGAGAGGACGTGCGCCGCAAACTGGGAGGAGAGAGAGCATGAACATTCAAATTTATGCCGCCAAGAAAAATCCGGACGTACTCAAGGCGGAACGTTTTTTCAAGGAGCGCCGCATTCCTTACCAGATGATGGACCTGAAAAAGCACAAGCTGGGCAGAAGAGAGCTGGAACTGTTCGCCCGGGCCGCGGGCGGGGCGCAGGCATTGGTGGATCGTTCCGGCCAGAAGGCGCTGGAGCGGCCGGTGGCCCATATGAGTTCCGACAGCCTGATCCTGGACGCCCTGATGGACGACCCTTCGGCGCTGGTCAGCCCCATCGTGCGCAACGGCAGCAAAGCGACCGTCGGCGCGCAGGAGGCTGTGTGGAAGGAATGGGCGGCGCAGGGATAAGGCAAAAAGGTTGGAAAAGAAGATGGAATTCAGACGAATGACTTCGGCCGGGCATCCTGATTATGCAAAGGCCATGGCGCTGTATCGAAGCAGCTTTCCCCGTCATGAGCTGCGGGAAGAAGCCTCGCAGGAGCGCATCATGGGCCATCCCCAGTATCATTTTGACGGTGTGTATGACGGAGACTGCTGGGCTGGCCTGATCCTGTACTGGGAAACGGAAAAGTTTCTTTATGTGGAGCATTTCTGCATTTTCCCGGAGCTGCGGGGCCGGAAATACGGTCAGCGGGCGCTGGAAAAGCTGAACGAAAAGGGAAAAACGGTGATCTTGGAGATCGACCCGCCGGTGGATGAAATCTCTATCCGCCGAAAGGGCTTTTATGAACGCTGTGGCTTCAGAGCCAATCCCTATGAGCATGTGCATCCGGCCTACCACCGGGCGTGCGAAGGCCATCGGCTGGTGGTGATGTCCTGCCCGGGCCAGCTGAACAGGGAGCAGTATGACGCTTTTGCCGCCTATCTGGGCAGCGTGGTCATGAAGGGCGCTTTTGAAGCCTGAAAGGCGGGGAATGCAATTGACTTTCCCCTATCCATGTGCTATACTGACTGTTGTTGTGAAAGCCAATACTCCGGCGCTTCCGGCGCTGGAAGAAACGAATAGGAGATGCGAATCATGAAGAGAATCAAGACCATCGCCACCCGTAACCTGTGCGAGAGCGCCAAAAAGGGCGGCTGCGGCGAATGCCAGACCTCCTGCCAGTCCGCCTGCAAGACCAGTTGCGGCGTGGCCAACCAGAAGTGCGAAAACAAGAACAAGTAATTTTGGAAAACACATGAGGCTGTTGCGGCAAAGTGCGAGGCGGATTGTCCCTGCGTCGTGATTGCTGCGGCAGCCTTTTTGTGCATCTGCGAAAGAACGGAGGAACCGAGGATGGTTCATCAGTATCAGCTCAACGGCTACAACATCGTGCTGGACTCCTGCTCCGGCTCCATCCACGCGGTGGACGAGGTGGCCTATGATATTATCGCCCTGTATCAGCAGCACGAGCCGGAAGAGATCGTCCGGCTGATCTGTGAGAAATACGCAGGTCGGGAGAACGTGACCGAGGCGGACGTGCGGGAGTGCCTGGACGACGTGGCGGAACTGGTTCGGGAAGGGAAGCTATTCAGCCCGGATACCTTCGCGCCGCTGGCAGGCACCTTCAAGGAGCGCAGCGGGGACGTGGTCAAGGCCCTGTGCCTGCACGTTTCCCACACCTGCAACCTGAACTGCTCCTACTGCTTTGCCAGTCAGGGCAAATATCACGGCGAGCGGGCGCTGATGAGCTATGAGGTGGGCAAGCAGGCGCTGGATTTCCTGATGGAGCATTCCGGGAGCCGCACCAATCTGGAAGTGGACTTCTTCGGCGGCGAGCCGCTGATGAACTGGGACGTGGTGAAGCGGCTGGTGCAGTACGCCCGCAGCGTGGAAAAGGAGCGGGGCAAGAATTTCCGCTTTACTTTGACCACCAACGGCATGCTGATCGACGATGATGTGATCGATTTTGCCAATCGGGAGATGAGCAATGTGGTGCTGTCTCTGGACGGGCGGAAGGAGATCAACGACCAGACCCGGGTGGACTACGCGGGCGTGGGCAGCTATGACCGCATCGTGCCCAAGTTCCAGAAGCTGGTCAAGGCCCGGGGCAGGAAAAATTACTACATGAGGGGCACCTTCACCCATCGGAACCCGGACTTTACCAACGATGTGTTCCATATGGCCGATCTGGGCTTCACGGAGCTGAGCATGGAGCCGGTGGTCTGCGCGCCGGACGACCCTGCGGCGCTGACCAAGGACGATCTGGAAATCGTGAAGGAACAGTATGAAATTCTGGCCAAGGACATGCTGCGCCGGGAAAAAGAGGGCAAGCCCATTACCTTCTATCACTACATGCTGGACCTGACCGGCGGCCCCTGCGTGTACAAGCGCATTTCCGGCTGCGGCTCCGGCACGGAGTACATGGCCGTGACCCCCTGGGGAGACCTGTATCCCTGCCACCAGTTCGTGGGAGAGGAAAAGTACAAGCTGGGCGACATCTGGCAGGGCGTGACCAACACGGCGCTGCGGGAGGAATTCCGTTCCTGCAACGCTTATGCCCGCAAAGAGTGCGACGACTGCTGGGCGCGGCTGTACTGCTCCGGCGGATGCGCCGCCAACGCCTACCATGCCACTGGCAGCATCCGTGGCATCTACGAGCCGGGCTGCGAACTGTTCCGCAAGCGCATTGAATGCGCCATTATGATGAAGATCGCCGAAGAGGACGCAAAGGATCAGGAGCATGAAAACGCCGATCGCTGATTTTGTGCGGTGCTATCAGGAGTCGGGAATGGCCCGGTTCCATATGCCCGGGCACAAGGGCTCGGGATCTCTGGGCTGCGAAGGTTTTGATATTACAGAAGTCAGCGGGGCGGACGAGCTTTACGAGGCCGACGGCATCATTGCGGAAAGCGAGGAAAATGCCGCCGCACTTTTCGGCACCGGGCGCACCTGCTATTCCACCGAGGGCTCCAGCCAATGCATCCGGGCCATGCTGCGGCTTTCCATGCTGCGGCGGCCGGACGGCGTGATCCTGACGGCCCGGAACGTCCACAAGGCCTTTGTTTACGGGGCGGCGCTGCTGGGGCTGGAGGTGCGCTGGCTATGGCCGGAGGAGACCGGCTCGCTGTGCTCCTGCCGCATTTCGCCCGAGCGGCTGGAAGCCGCGCTGGCGGAACTTCCCGCGCCGCCTGCCGCCGTGTACGTCACCAGCCCCGATTATCTGGGCGGCATGGCGGACGTGCGGGGGCTGGCGGAGGTCTGTCACCGTCATGACACGCTGCTGCTGGTGGACAACGCTCACGGCGCGTATCTGCATTTTCTGGAAAAGCCCCTGCATCCGCTGGATCTGGGGGCCGATCTGTGCTGCGATTCCGCGCACAAGACGCTGCCGGTGCTGACCGGGGGAGCGTATCTGCATCTGAGCCGAGGCGTCCCGGAAGAGCTTCGCAGAGAAGCCAAACAGGCGCTGGCGCTGTTCGGCTCTACCAGTCCGTCATATCTGACGCTGTGCTCGCTGGATGGATGCAATGCTTATCTGGCCGGGCCGTTCCGGCAGGATTTGGCGGAATGGACGGCGCTGCTCGGCAAGAGCCGGCAGACCCTGCGCCAAAACGGCTGGCAGGCGGAAGAAAGCGACCCCCTTCGGCTGACGCTGCGGGCCCCGGAGAAAATGACGGGCGTTATGCTGTCTCAGCGTCTCCGGGAAGCCGGGATGGAATGCGAGTACGCCGACGGCGAGCATCTGGTGATGATGCTGACCCCGCAGAACCGGCCGGAGGAGCTGCGTCGGCTGATAGAAACACTGGGCCGAAACGAGCGCCCGCCCAAACCGGCTGAAAAGCTGCTGCTGCCGAAGGCAAAGCAGGAAATGTCCATTCGGGAGGCCATGCTGCGCCCGCAGGAGCGGATCCCGGCGGAGAAAGCGCTGGGGCGTATCTGCGGTTCCCCAACGGTGGCCTGTCCGCCGGCGATCCCTATCGCCGTATCCGGCGAGAAAATCGGCCCGGAAGCGACGGCGCTGTTTCGGCGTTACAGCGTGGAAAGCGTGGAGGTTGTGAAAGAGGGAAAATGAGAAGAGCGCGCTTGCAAAACCCGCATTGCTGTGATAAGATAGGCACTGTTCCGGGCACAGCGCCCGGCCCAAAGGAACGATTTCGTTTCGTTTTTTCCGAAAGAGAGCTGCTCCCCGGCTGAAAGGGCGGCGGAAAACGGCGAAAGACCCGCCTTTGGCGACATCGGCCAATCCCCGACGGCCAGCCCCCGATACAGGGCGCACACGAGGTGAAAACGGCGCGCTGCGCGCGTTTTAAGCTGGGTGGTACCGCGAAGGCTCCCTTCGTCCCGGCGCACGGCAGGGCTGTGCGTGGGAGCGGGAAGCCTTTTTTTCATACTCAAACGACCCGAAAACAGGAGGAAAAAACAATGGCGGACGAAAAAAAGCAGGGCTTTGTGGAACACATTACGCCCCGGGATGTGGATTTTTCCCAGTGGTATACCGACGTTATCCTGAAGAGCCAGCTGGTGGATTACGCGCCTGTGCGCGGCTGCATGATCATGCGGCCCTACGGGTACGCCATCTGGGAGCGCATCCGGGAGGAAATGGACAAGCGCTTCAAGGAAACCGGCCATGAGAACGTCTACATGCCCATGCTGATTCCCGAAAGCCTGCTGCTGAAAGAGGCGGAGCACGTGGAAGGCTTTGCCCCCGAAGTGGCGTGGGTCACTCAGGGCGGCAGCGAAAAGCTGCAGGAACGTCTGGCCATCCGGCCTACCAGCGAAACCATTTTCTGCGCCATGTACTCCAAGTGGGTCAGCTCCTGGCGCGACCTGCCCATGAAGTACAACCAGTGGTGCAGCGTGATGCGCTGGGAAAAGAGCACCCGTCCCTTCCTGCGCACCAGCGAATTCCTGTGGCAGGAGGGCCATACCATCCACGCCACTGCGGAAGAAGCGCAGGAAGAAACCATGAAGATGCTGGAAGTGTACCGGGAAGTGGCCGAGGACGAACTGGCCATGCCCGTGCTGGTGGGCCAGAAGAGCGACAAGGAAAAGTTCGCAGGCGCGCGGGCTACCTACTCCATGGAAGCCATGATGCAGGACGGCAAGGCCCTGCAGGCCGGCACCAGCCACAACTTCGGCACCAACTTCGCCGAAGCGTACAACATCCAGTTCTCCAACAAGGAAGGCAAGCTGGAATACGTGTACGAGACCAGCTGGGGCGTTTCCACCCGTCTGATCGGCGCGATCATCATGACCCACGGCGACGAGCGCGGCCTGAAGCTGCCGCCCCGCATTGCGCCTATTCAGGTGGTTATCGTGCCCATCGCGGCCCACAAGGGCGGCGTGCTGGAAAAGTGCGCCGAGGTGCAGAAGGCGCTGGAGGCCGAAGGCATCCGCGTGAAGCTGGACGACCGCGACACCCTGTCCCCCGGATTCAAGTTCAACGACTGGGAGCTGAAGGGCGTGCCCGTCCGGCTGGAGATCGGCCCCCGCGACCTGGAAAACGGCCAGTGCGTGCTGTTCCGCCGGGATACCTACGAGAAGCAGACGGCCAAGCTGGACGAGCTGACCACCGCCATTCCCGCGCTGCTTGACGACATCCAGAAGACCATGTATCAGCTGGCGCTGGACTTCCAGCAGGCTCACATCCATGAGGCCCATGATCTGGACGAGCTGGGCAAGGCGGTTGACGGCGGCTTCGCCAAGGCCATGTGGTGCGGCGACCGCGCCTGCGAGGACAAGATCAAGGAGCAGTTCAACGCGACCAGCCGCAACATGCCCTTCGATCAGACGGCCATCGACGATCACTGCGTCTGCTGCGGCAAGCCCGCCAAGAAGCTGATCTACTTCGCCAAGGCCTATTGATGATGAAGATTCAGCAGGTTTTGTGGGACTGGAACGGCACCCTTCTGGATGATCTGGAATACAGCATTCAGGTGCGCAACAACATTTTTCCGGCCTTTCATCTGCCGCTTCTGGACAGCGTGGAGGAATATCACCGGCAGTTCACCTTTCCCGTGCGGCTTTACTATGAGCGGGCGGGCGTGACGGACGATATTTTCGACGACGTGGCCCATGCGTGGATGGCGGAATATGAGCGCTGCATGGATACGATTCCCCTGCATGAAGACGCATCGGAAACGGTGGAGCGCTTTCATCAGGCCGGACTTCGGCAGACGGTGCTTTCCGCCAGCGAGCAGACCATGCTGCGCCGTCAACTGGCGCTGTACGGGCTGAACAATCGGTTCGACGCGATTCTGGGCCGGGGCGACATTTACGCCGGAAGCAAGGAAGCCATTGGCCGGGAATACCTGCAAAACTGCGGGATCCCGGCGGAGGCGACCGTGATGATCGGCGACAGCCTGCACGATGCGGAGGTGGCCCGGGCGCTGGGCACCCGGTGCGTGCTGGTGGCGCGGGGCCATCAGAGTCGGGAAACGCTGCTGGAAGCAGGCGTGCCGGTGATGAAGTCCCTGCGGGAAGCGGCCGATTGGGTGCTGGAACAAAAGGAAATGGACGGCTGATTCGAAAGACTGTTACAGAATAGAAGGCGGCGGGGAGGAATCCCCGCCGTTTGGCTATAGGCAATAGGAACAGGGCGGCAGCGACACGATCGGCGCTTGTGGAACGCTGCTTTCGAAAATACGCTTGAAATGACGCACCTATCATGGAATGGACGCTGGTTTGGAGGAAAAGCATGCTTGCCTGTCATCCGACGACGGAAGAGGAAAAAATTCTGATTACGGAATGGAAATATGAGGGGGAGTATTCCGTATACAATGCCGAGCCCTATGAGGAGCAGAAGAAAAAGGGCTTCGGCTTTGCCAATCCGCAGAATCACTTCTATTCATTTTATGACGAAAAGAAGCTGATTGGATTTATCAATCTTTATGAAGAGAAAACGGAGGTCTTCTTCGGGATTGGGGTAAAGCCCGAGGAGTGCGGCAAAGGGTATGGTTCGCAGATGACGGAAACCGCCTGCAAAATCTCCCGGGAACTTTTTCCGGGAAAACCGCTGTATCTGGAAGTTCGGACATGGAACCAGAGAGCCGTCAGGTGCTACGAAAAAGCGGGGTTTCATATTGTGGGGGAACCGATCCGCCAGACAACTTCTGCCGGAGAAGGCGTATTTTATCATATGATCCGAGAATAGGCGGGGCGGTTCATCTGCCATTGACGAAGAAAGAAGATGCGATATGGCGAGAGGCATTCAGGTGTGCGGTCTGAACGGATGTGGGAAAAGCACACTGGGCAGAGCGTTGGCACAGAAGATCGGCTTTCATTTTATTGATAATGAAGAACTGTTTTTTACTCGGAACGCCGCTGATGAGCCTTATCAAAACCCCAGAAGCCGAGCCGAGGTGGAAAAGCTTCTGATGGAGGAAGTGCGGAAGCACGGGGATTTCGTCCTTGCGGCGGTAAGAGGAGATTACGGAAAAGAGATTCTTCCGCTGTATCGATACACGGTGCTGATGGAAGTGCCGAAGGAAATTCGCATGGAGCGGATCCGAAACCGCTCCTTTCAGAAATTTGGAAGCAGGATGAGAGAGGGCGGCGAGCTGTATGAACAGGAGGAAGCTTTCTTCCGAACGGCCGCTTCCCGTCCGGAGGATTATGCCGCCGCTTGGACAAGGACGCTGGATTGCCCGGTTTTGAGCGTGGACGGGACAAGGCCGGTGGACGAAAACGTCGAATGGATCGTCCGGCAGATGAAGCTGTGAGAAAAACGGAATGAAGAGACAGAAGGAGACAAGCGGAAACATCCGTATACAGAAAACTGTGATATAGTATATCCTGTCAAAGATGGGGAACAGAAATCGGAGAGGCTGAAAGGCTGTCTCCGATTTTGTTTTGCCCGAGAAAGGGCGGGCGGCGAACAGATGGGAGAGAAGAAAGCGGACGATCTGGCGGAACGCGGCGGGAAGCATGGGAAAACGGCTCCCAAAAACGGAACGCGGCGGACGGTGGAGAAGGTCGGGCAAGGGGAAGACAAAGCGGGGATTGGGAGCACTGCCCCTGTAAGTGACACGCGGCGAACGCAGGAGGAAACCGGCCAAGGGGAATGCGAAGCGGGGGTCGGGGGCACTGCCCCTGTAAGTGACACGCGGCGAACGCGGGAGAAGGCCGGCCAAGGGGAAGGCGAAGCGGGGATCAGGGGCACTGCCCCTAAAAGCAACACGCGGCGAACGCGGGAGGAAACCGGCCAAGTGGAGCGCGAACTGGGGTACAGGGGCACTGCCCCTGTCGGGCAATTGGAGCGCGAAGTGGAGTACAGGGGCACTGCCCCTGTTGCGGATGCGGAAGAGGTGCTGGGGGCGCTGACAAGGATTCTGAGGGGCGAGGAGGAAGCAAAGACCAGCGAGATCCTGCGGGCGGCGGAACTGCTGGGGAAACAGTACGGGCTGTTCGGCGACCGGGAGGGCGCGCCTGCGGAGGCCCCTAAAATCGTGATCGATGTTCCGGGACGGGAGGGGAAAGGGTGAACGTAAGGCTTGGGGAGAAGATACCGCCGGCCTTTGAAGAACTGTTCTGGGATGTGTATGAAGGGCGGCATGACGAATACTGGCTGAAAGGCGGACGGGGAAGCGGAAAATCCAGCTTTGTCAGCCTGACGGCGCTTTGCCTGATGCTGAAGGACCCGGAAGCCAATGTGATGATCTTTCGCAAGGTGGCGGAAAGCCTGCGGGAAAGCGTGCTGGCACAGATGCGCTGGGCGGCGGAGGAAATGGGCCTGAACGGATACTTTCAGTATCGGCTGAATCCCATGGAGATGATTTATCGGCCTACGGGACAGCGGATTCTGTTCCGGGGCGCGGACGATCCGGAAAAAAGCAAGGGCGTGAAGCTGCCAAGCGGTTATTTTGCGATGCTGTGGTTTGAAGAGGCCAGCGCCTTTCGGGGGATGGAGGAAATACGGACGATTCAGGCCAGCGTGCTTCGTGGCAAAAAGGGCGTGACGGTGCTGAGCTATAATCCGCCCGCCAGCATCCAGAGCTGGGTAAACGCCGAGGCGCTGAATCCCTGTGAGGGAAGAGTGGTACACCAGAGCGACTACCGGCAGATGCCGCCGGAATGGCTGGGGGAAACCTTCCTGAAACAGGCGGAAAGGCTGAAAAGACGGGATGAGCGCGCCTACCGGCACATGTATCTGGGGGAAGCGGTGGGCACCGGCGGAAAGGTGTTTGAACATCTGGAGGTGCGGAAAATCTCCGAGGAGGAACGGGAACGTTTTCCCGTGCGGTACGCGGGACTGGATTTCGGCTTTGCCAGCGACCCGGACGCGCTGGTGCTGTGCGCGTGGGACAAGCGGGAAAAGCGGCTGCTGGTGCTGGAGGAAAATGTGCAGACGGGACAGAGCCTGGAAAAGCTGGCGGAGAGCTGCCGGAATCTGGCGGGAGAAAAAATCATCCGTTGCGACAGCGCAGCGCCCCGGGAGATTGCCGAGCTGAGGCGGAGAAACGTGAACGCCATCGGGGCGAAAAAGGGGGCGGGCAGCGTGGAGCATGGCATCCGCTGGCTGAAAGAGCTGAACGCGATTGTGATCGACGGAGAAAGATGCCCGAAGACCGCCCGGGAGTTCAGCCTGTACGAATACGCCCGGGGCCGGGACGGGAGCTTCCTGAACGAGTGCCCGGACCGGAATAATCATACCATCGACGCGGTGCGCTATGCGCTGGAGCCGCTGATGACCGAACGGGTCGTGCGGCTGAGAAAGGGGAGAATCGAATGATCGTGATCGACCGGGAATGGCTGACGGACGGGGAGCCGTCGCCGGAGCTGATCTGGGAAGTGCTGAAGCAGTTCGACGGGGAACGGCTCCGGCTGAACGAACTGAAGGATTATTACGACGGAGAACACCATATCTGCGAAAGGTGGCGGGGAAGAGGCGCGCCCAATTACCGGCTCAGCCATGACCTGCCGGGATATATTGTGGCGATGACCAGCGGCTATCTGACGGGCGAGCCCATTCAGTATACGGCTAACGGCGAATGGAAGGGCTTTCCCATGCTGCTGGACTGCCTGCGCCGCAGCGCGGCGGGCAGCGTGGACAGCGAACTGGCGGCAGACGCGGCGATTTACGGCAAGGGCGTGGAAATGTACTATGCCGATGAAAAGGCCCTGCCGCGCATCTGTCAGGCGGACGCGAGAAACGCTTTCGTGGTGTACGACAACACCGTGGAACACCGGCCGGTCTTCGGCGTGCTGCTGTCTGAACGGAGGAACCGGCATTTTCAGCGGACAGGGCAGCGGATCGAGGTGATGACGGAGGAATGGATCGTTCATTATGAACGGACCGGCGGAGAAATGCCCCGGGAAACGGAACGGGAACGGCATTTCTTCGGCGGCGTGCCGATGACCGAATATTGGAACAATCAGCGGGAACGGGGCGATTTTGAGGGCGTGAGGGCGCTGATTGACGCTTACGACGCACTGCAGAGCGACCGGGTGAACGACAAGCAGCAGTTCACGGATGCGCTGATGGTGATCTACGGGGCGACGGTGGAAGAGGACGAAGAGGGCAGGAGCGTCCAGCAGCGTCTTCGGGAGACCCGAACGCTGGAGATGCCCGCCGCAGACGCCAGGGTGGAATATCTGACGAAGCAGCTTTCGGAAAGCGACACGGAAATTCTCAAGGACAGCCTGAAGGCGGACATCCACAAGCTGAGCTTTGTGCCTGACCTGACCGACGAGGCATTCGCGGGAAATGTGAGCGGCGTGGCGATGGAATACAAGCTGTTCGGGCTGGAACAGCTGATGCGGAGCAAAGAACGCTGGTTCCGGGAGGGACTGCTGTGGCGGCTTCGGCGGCTGGTGTATTTTCTCCGGCTGCGGGGATTTTGCCTGCCGGAAGCGGAAGAGATCGGCGTGCATTTTTCCAGAAGCCTGCCGGTGAACCGGCTGGAAGTGGCGCAGACATTGAAAGCCTATGAGGGACTGGCCCCGAAGAAGCTGCTGGTGGGACAGGTGCCTTTTGTGGAAGACGCGGAAAAGGCGCTGGAAGAACTGGAACGGGAAGAACAGGAAAAGGCGAGATAAAAAGGGCTGCTGAAAGGCGGCTTTTTTTATAAGGTCATACTGAGCTGGTCATCGGGAGCGGGGACGAGGGGCTTTGGCTTTCTACGGCGGCGTTGACGAGGGCTGTTACGCCGATTGCTGCTGGCAAAAATCAGGGTTTCCCCTTGTAAATCTTCGATTTTGGCAAAAGCATCATTGGTTGAAAAAATCTTTTGCCGTCGATGTGGTGAGGGGTTGGCGGAACGGCGGGAAGCCAAAACATCCGGCATGCAGCCCAAGGCAGCGACCTATGCGGCGATTTGGCTGCGCGGTATGACCATCAATCGGGAAAGGAGAAAGAACCATGGAAGAGAAAGCGAACCACGAGCCTACGGAACAGGAACGGCTGGCGATGGAACGGGAGGCGGCGCTGTGTCAGCGGGAGGCGGCGCTGGAAAGGCGGGAACGCCGGACGCGGGCGCAGGAAATGCTGGCCCGGCGGAACCTGCCGCCGGAACTGACGGACTGCCTGAATTTCGCGGATGACGAAAGCTTGGAAAAAAGCCTGAATGTGCTGGAAAAAGCGCTTTGGGAACAGGTGGACAAGGCCGTCAGCGAACGGATGAAGGGCGCGACGCCCCGAAGCGGAGAAGGAGCGCCCTATGTGGGGCAGCTTCGGTCGGCCCTGGGACTGAAGTAAGGCAGTACCGCAGAAAAACAAATGAAACGAAACATTCACGCATGACAGCACCGCCGGAACGGTACGGTGCTGCTACAGGAAAACGAGGAGGAAAAAAGATGACGAATTCGATTACGCTGTTCAAACAATTTGTTCCCCTGCTGGACGAGGTATACAAGGAGGCCAGCAAGACGGCGGTGCTGGATGGCCGTCCCGAGCTGGTGCAGGCCGGTGCAAACGCCAATGAGCTGGTAATCCCCAAGATGACGATGGACGGGCTGGCGGATTACAGCCGGAACGGCGGCTATGTGGGCGGCGGCATGAGCCTGACCAACGAGACCGTGACCTGCAACTTTGACCGGGGCCGTATGTTCGTGGTGGATCATATGGACAACGCGGACACGGCAGGCGTGGCCTTCGGCATGCTGGCGGGGGAATTCATCCGCACGAAGGTGGTGCCGGAACTGGACGCTTTCCGCTTTGCAACCTATGCGGGCGCTGCCGGGATCGGCTCGGGCAGCGGCACGCTGAACGACGGCGCGGCGGTCGTGGCTGCGCTGCGCGCGGCGATCAACGCCATGGACGCGGACGAGGTGCCCATGGAGGATCGGGTGCTGTTTATCACGTCCAGCCTGCTGGGCATGGTGGAGGATCTGGATACCACCAAGAGCCGGGAGGTGTTGTGCCGCTTCTCCGATGTGGTGGCGGTGCCGCAGACCCGCTTTTATACGGCGATCCATCAGAACAGCGGCACAGTGGTGACCACGGGCAGCGGGGAAAACGTCAGCACCAGCGACGAGACCGGGGGCGGCTACGTCAAGGGCACCGGCGGCAAGGATATCAATTTCATGGTCATTCATCGCGGCGCGGTGATCCAGTTTTCCAAGCACATTGCGCCGAAGGTGGTGACACCGGAACAGAACCCGGACGCGGATGCTTGGAAATTCGGCTACCGTCAGGTGGGCGTGGCGGATGTGTACGAGAACAAGGCGGCGGGCATTTACGTGCATCACAAGTCGTAAGGAGCCGTCATGCCGCCGGAAGGAGAAAAAATGGAGAGTCGGGAAAGAGTGACGGCGCTCCGGCTGCGGCTGGAAATTTCCGATGAGGAACAGGACGAGCTGCTGGCGGCGCTTCTGGAGGACGCAGAGCAGTATGCGCTGGCCTACACGGGGCGGGACAGTCTGCCCGCCGCACTGGAAGGAACGGTTCTGGAGCTGGCAATGCTTCGCTACCGCAGGCGCGGCATGGAGGGCGAGACCGTTCACAGCGAGGGCGGTTTGCAGATGAGTATGGAAGGGCTGCCCGCAGCGCTGGAAAAGCTGCTGAACCGCTATCGGAAAGCGAGGGCGGTCTGATGGGGCTGAATCAAAACAGAACCCAACCGGTATGGCTTCATCAAGCCCGGAAGCAGCGATTGGCCGACAGGGCAACGCCGGTTTTTGAAGCAGAGGCGATCGTGCTGAAAGGAACACTTCAGCCGTTGGAGGAAAAAGCGGCGGCGGAAGCCCACGGCGAGGAAAGCGCGCAAAGGGTACTGCTTTTGACTGAAGACAGACGGGTGCTGAAGGAAGGCACGGGCGTGGCGTTGGAGGCGGAGGACGAGTGCGTCTTCCGCATCGCCGCGCCGCCGGAACGCTGGTCAACCCATCAGCGGGCAATTTTGAAAAGCATTTAGGAGGCATGCATGGGATTGGAAAGAATCGGGGCGGCCATTGCCGCCGGAGCGGCGAGCGCTGTGGAACGGCTCTGCGCCGAAACCGCAGAAAATGCAAGGGCGTTATGTCCGGTGGAATCCGGAGAGCTGAAGGCCAGTATCGCAGCGGCGGTTTCGGAAGGGACGGGAAGCGTGAGCGCCGGGGCGGGGCATGCCGCCTATGTGGAGCTGGGAACCTTCCAAAAGGAGGCCCGGCCTTTTTTATGGCCCGCTTTTGCCATGACGAGAGAGAAAGCGGCGGATGAGATCGCCCATGAAATCCGAAACGCGCTTCGGGAGGGATGAGCTTGGGCACGGCAGGAGAGACGCAGCGCATTTTGGAGGCGCTGGGGAGCATACAAACGTTGGAAAACGTCAGCCGAGGATGGCCGCATCAGCAGACGGCGCTGCCCTGCGCGGTGGTGACGCTGGCCGGAGAGCGCCGGGCAGACGAACGGGACGGAGCCGAATATCTGACCGAAACGGAGTATTATGTGCGCTGCTTCGCCCGGACAGGAGCGGAGACGGATGCGCTGGCTCCTGAGATTCGGAGGAAAATGGAGGAGATGGGCTACCGGCGGGAGTTCGTCTGGGAGGAAAGCGGCGAAAAAGTTTTTCAGCGGGCGGAACGGTACAAAAAGATAAGCTGAAATGACGATGCGAAAGGATGAAAAGCAATGAGCAAACGAGCAGCAACGGGATTCAAGGGGATTGCGCTGGCACCGGTGACGGAGAACACCCTGACCAGCTACAAGGCGTCGGCGGCAGAAAGCCTGCCCTACGCGGGCAGCATGAGCCGCACCTCGAAGGAGAGCACCACCGACCTATATTACGACGACGACCTTTACGCCCAGATCAAGGACGTGATGGGCGAGGACGTGGAGCTGCGCATGGCGGAGGTGCCGCTGGACCGGATGGCCGAGCTGGGGCTGGGTACCTATGACGAGGACAACGACACGCTGGAAGCGGACTTCAACGCCGCCGGGAAGGAGTATTCTCTGCGGTTCGTGGTGGACACGGTCAGCGGCCTGCCCTTCTATTTCAACTACCGGCTGTTCCAGCTGACGGGCATCAAGTTTGACAACTTCACCACGAAGAAGGACAGCGTGACCGTGTGCGAGGTGATCCTCACCGGCGTATTCAAGCGGCCCAACCTGACCAGTCTGGCGCCCTGGGCGGTGATGCAGCTCAAGGACGACAAGAGCAACCAGGCCAAGTGCACGGCGTTTATCTCGGCGGCGGAGAACAAGCCGGGAGCCTAAGGAAGGGTCGGAAGCGCGGGAGGCCGGAGGCGGTCTCCCGCAGCTGGTTCAAAAAAGGTAAAAAAACTTCATTTAGTTTTCCTTGGATGTGGTGAGGACAATGACTTTGAAACAGGACAAATGGAAGATGAAAATTTGCGAGGGTGGCTGATGAACGAAAAGCAGGCAGATCAGTTTGAATGTGAATGGCGGAAGAATCAGCCCGGCAAAGAATGGGAAAAAATATCACATGGGCGCTTTGGCATGGGAAGCCGGAGAAACCTGTCATTGAAATGAAACAGTTTTAGTATTTTGAGATAAAAGAAAATCCAGGCCGCCAAGCCGACCGGCAAGGCGGTTTTTGTATACCCAATTTGAACAAAGGAGACGATCCACATGGCAAGCAAGAACAGCGCGGCCCTTTCCCTGCCCAAAAGCCGGACAGTGCGGGGGTATGAAATTCGAAAGATGCCCATTGGGGCGTTTCTGGAGGCCTGCGGGGTGCTGGAGGAACTGCCCCAGACGGCGCTTCGGCTGCTGTTTCCCGGAAAGCGGGAGGGGGACATCCTGACGGAGCTGGCCGGGCTGACCCGGGAAAAGCTGCAGGCGCTGTTCCTGCGGGCGGCGGCGGTGCTGCCGGGGGAAATGGTGCGGCTGTTCGCCAAGCTGAGCGGCATTGAGGAAAAGGCGCTGCTGGAGGATCCGCGCATCGGGCTGGACGGCCTGGGCGAAATGGCCGAGGCGTGGATGGAGGTCAACGGGATCGAAAATTTTATCAGGACCATGGGAGCGCTGGGAGCAAAGGCGCGGGCTCTCATGGGCGGAGCGAACACTGGTTCCAGGGGCTGATCGCTGCGGCGCTGAGTATCGGAATCAGCAAGCGGGAGCTGCTGCGCGACTACTACATGGACGAGATCGGGCCGATCTTTGAGGAATGGAACCGTCTGCATGACCCGAACCGGGAAGAGACGGAAGAGGTGGATGCGGCGGAGTTTCTAGGGGGCGAAGGAGAATGGCTGGATTAATGGAAGAAGGGAGGGAAAACGATGACGATTGATGAATTGACGGTCAAAATCACCGTGGCGGCCGATGAAGCGGAAGCGGCGCTGGAAAGGCTGATGGAGAAGCTACAGACGTTTCAGGAAAAAACGGGAATGGCGCTGACGCTGGATACGAGAAAATGGAGCGGTTCGATGACAGAAGGGGCGGAGGCGCTGGAAAAAGCGGGCGAAAGCGCGGAGGGGTTGGCGGAACGGCTGCGCCAGACGGCTGAGGCGGCGGGCGCACACGGAGAAGCGTTTGCAGAGCTGGGGGCCGAGGCGGAAAATCTTCGGGGAAAATGGGAACGAAACGAGAAAAGCGTTCAAAGCATGGCAAGGCAGCTGACGGAGCTGGGCCGTCAGCGGGACGCGATGACGCAACTGAAAAGCCTGTCCGCCCAATTGAAAAACTGCGAAAAGGGCGGGGACGGCTACCGAAAAACGATAGCGCAGCTTCCGTCTGCGATCAAACGGGCGGGAATCTCTACCGAAAGCCTTGGCAAGGAAATGGAAGGGCTGGATGAGGCGATTGTCTCTGCGGAAAAAAGCATGGGCAGCGCGGCTGCCGGAATCGCCGGAAAGCTGGGAGGAATCATCCGGTGGGCGGAGCAGGCGCGGCAAAGCCTGATCATCAGCGGAAGCGTGGAGGTGGACACCAGTCCGTCTATTCAGGCCTTAAACGGGCTGATCGCCGCTGCACAGACGGCTTTGGCGCTGCTGAATGCGCTGGGGCTGGGCGGAGGTACGGGGAAAAGCGTCAGCCGCAGCGGCGGAGGCGGCGGGGGCGGAAAGAACCGCGCGGAGGAAGCGGAGAAGAAGGCCGAGGAGGCGCGGAAGAAGGCCCTGCAGGAGGATTACGACCGCATCGAGCACCGGCGGCACCTGAACGAGATCAGCCTGGAGGAAGAGCTGGCCGGGCTGGAGGAAATTCGCCGGAAGCACCGGATGACCGCCGAGGAGATCATGAGCTGGGAAGAAAAGGTGTATGATCTCAAGAAGGAGATCCGGGAACGGGACGCGGACAGCATCGATCAGCTGGCGGACGGGGTGGTCTCTGCGCTGGAAAAGCGGTACGAGGCCATGCGGGATGCGGAAATCGACCGGCTGGACAAGAGCCGGGAAGCCTGGGAGCAGTGGCGGGACGACAGCGTTCAGGCCATCGAAGACCAGATCGCTGCGCTGGAGAAGCTGGCCGACAGCGAGGACGAAGAGAAAAAGAGCGCCGAGGAGCTGCGGAAGATCGAAAAGCTGCGCCGGGAGGCGGAGTATGAGCAGGACGAGTACAACCGGCAGAAGCTTCAGCAGCAGCTGGACGAGGCCATCTCCAGCCGGGAGGAACGGCTGCGGAAGCTGGAGCTGAAGCAGCAGAAGGAAGCCCTGCAGGAGGAGATCGAGAAGATCCGGGATCAGGCTTCGGAGAAGATCAAGGAGCTGGACGGGGAACAGGACGCCATCGAAAAGGCCTACGAGGAACGGCTCAAGGCGGCCAGCCTGCAGGCCGAGGCTGAAAAGCTGCTGATGACCAAAAGCCAGGACGAGCTCATGAGCCTATTGTACGAGTACGTGCCCGAATACGACGCGCTGGGCAAGAGCATGGGCGAAAAGCTGCTGGAGGGCTTCCAGAGCAAGGCGGGGAGCATTGCGGACTGGTTCCGCAGCTTCAACGACCAGCTGGCCCGGATGCAGGAAAATCTGGCGGGCAGCATGAACGCCGCGACCGACCGCTTCTATCAGGAACGGCAGGCGCAGGGGCAGAGCGCCGGGGCCACTGTGAACCAGACGGTGAACTTCTACGAGCCGGTGGAAAGCCCCGGTCAGGTGGCCCGGCGGATGGAGGATGTGAACGACCAGCTGGGGATGATGATGGCGTGAAGGGAGTGACTACCCATTCAAAAACTGATCTACGAGAATCTGCACGGCGAGACGGCCGTGTTTTTTCATGCGCCGTGGGTGCTGGGCCGGGTGAAGGGCGTGGGCATGAGCGACGTGAAGGTAGTGGCGGCGGAAGGGGCCTACCAGCAGGGGGAGAGCATCACAAGCCTGCGGCGGGAGGGACGGACGGTGAAGGCGACGCTGCACCTGATGGCCAGCTCCCGGCAGGAGATGTACCGGCTGCGGTCGGAGCTGCTGGGGATCCTGAGCCCGGAGCGGGCCTTTGACGGGACGAACCGGGCCCGGCTGATCTACGAGAACGACTTCGGCAGGCGGTGGACGTGGGCCGTGCCGGAAAGCGGGCTGGACTGGGGCGAGCGCAAGCAGAACGCTCAGCCGTCCCTCAGCCTGAACTTCCGCTGCGAAAGCCCCTACTGGTACGGCATGACCCGGCAGGAGGCGGTGTTCAAGGCCCGAAAGGCCGGGTTCACCCTGCCCATGAAGACGCCGCTGAGCCTGGGCAGCAAGGTGTTCGTGTGCCGGGTGAGCAACGGCGGCAACGCCGGGGCTTCGGCGGAAATTCAGATCAGCGGGGCAGGCGAAAGCCCGGCGCTGCTGAACGAATCCACCGGGAAGATCCTGCGGCTGGTGCAGCCGCTTCCGCCGGGAGATACGCTTCGGGTGGATACGGATCCGGCCCGGCTGCAGGCGCGCATCCTGCACGCGGACGGCAGCGAGGAGAACGGCTTCGGCTTGCTGAACCCGGAAAGCGCGGTGGCGGGCTTCGGACTGCAGGCCGGGGAAAACCGGCTGCGGTACATCCCCGACGGCGACGGGAGCCGAAGCGTGATCCGGGTACGGTGGTACGACTGCTGGGAGGGGGTGTGAGCCATGCATTCCCTGATGATGATGGGGCCGGATCTGCGGCTGCGGGGCGAGCTGCCTCAATATGGGAGCCTGCGGTTCAAGCGGTGCTTCTGGGAGGTGGGCAGCTTTCAGCTGACGGTGAAGCGGGGCATGCCCGGCTGGGAGAAGCTGGCGCGGGAGACGATCCTGTACTTTCCGGAAAGGCCGGAAACGGCGCTGCTGGCGGAAAAGATCACCGTGGACGAGGACAAGGCGACGGTCACGGGCGTGCCGCTGAAGGGCCTGTGCAAGCGGCGCATCTGTGTGCCGCCTGTCAGGCAGGAGGAAGACGATCCCTACGGGGGCTTCGGCTGGGATCGGTTCACCGGGGACGCGGAAAGCGCGTATCTGCACTATGCGGCGGCCAACCTGACCAGCCCGGAGGACGAAAAGCGGAGGATTCCCGGGCTGGTGCTGGCGGAGAATCTTCACCGGGGCGCGGTGCTGCCCTGGCAGGCCCGGTTCGACAAGCTGACGGACGTATTCAGCGACATCGGCAGCGCTACGGGGCTGGGCTGGGACATCGTGCCCGACCTGCCGAACCGGGCGCTGCGGTTCGTCGTGCGGGAAGGGATCGACCGAACCACCGGCAGCGGACGGGCCGTGCTGTCCCGGGAAATGGGCAATGTGGACGGGGCGGGCTGGACGGAGGACGCCAGCGCGGAGGTGGGCACGGTGTACGCCGGAGGCAGCGGCGAGGACGAGAAGCGGCTGATCCTCAGCGTGGGCAACACGGCGGCGGGGCTTGACCGCCGGGAGGGCTGGGCCAGCCTGAACGGGGTCAGCGACGCGGACATGCTGCGGCTGGGGGCGGAGCGGAAGCTGTCGCCCCGGAAGGACAGCGTGACGGCGGAGCTGATGGACAGCGGCCTGTGCCGGTACGGGCGGGATTACGATCTGGGGGACGTGGTGACGGTGATGGCCGACAACCGCCGGATGGACGCCCGGCTGACGGCGGTGGAGGAGACCTACGAAAACGGAAAACGAACGCTGCGGGCCACCTTCGGGGAAGGGCCGGTCACGCTGACGGGGCTGCTGCGGAACCAGATGCGGGGAAGCATTGCGTAAAAGAAGGGCACCGAAGGTGCCGAGGACGAGGACAACCTGAAAGGTTCCCGCAGTCCGAAGCCTGCGACGCGAAGCGGGGCAGGCCGAAAAGAAGGGTGCCGAAGGCACCGAGGACGAGGACAGCCTGTCA
>ERZ857827.931-NODE-931-length-34816-cov-7.846926_pt1 | contig 34816 bp, 31 predicted proteins | sample MGYA00519761_ERZ857827 | MGnify/ENA primary metagenome ERZ857827 (study PRJEB31778, sample SAMEA3449370) | human gut metagenome | biome: human gut; feature: human-associated habitat; material: faeces | place: United Kingdom | collected 2010/2012 ... | reverse complement strand
TATCCTCCATCGTAACAATACCGAGCGTGCCGCCAAAATCGTCTACAACGACGGCAACATGGGACTTCTGATGCTGGAGCATTTTTAGAATGTCGCGGATCCTCGTGTGCTGATAGACGAACAACGGTTCCGTCATGATTGCCGTAATGGGCTGATCCGTCATCTTGCCGTTGATATAGAAGTCCTTCTGATGAAGAACGCCGACGATCTGATCGATGGTATCCCGGTAGACCAGCAAGCGGGAGAAGCGGGACTGTGTAAAGGCCCTGGCAATTTCCTCGTGGCTTTCGTCGATGTCCACGGCCTCCAATTCGATTCGATGGGTCAGAATTTCTGCCGCCGTCAGGTCGCGGAACTCAAGGGCGTTGCGCAGCAGCTCACCCTCATTTTCGTCAATGCCGCCGTCCTGCTCCACGTCCTCCATGAAAAGGAGCAATTCCTCGTGGGACATTTTTGCGTCGTCATTTGTCTTGAAGAAGCGAGAAACCAGCTTTTTCCACTGGGAAAAGAGAAAATTCAGCGGAGTCAGCACCCAGATCCACAGCCGGATAAAGGGCGCACTGAACATGGCAAAGCGCTCCGGCGTGTCCTTTGCAACGCTTTTGGGGGTGATCTCGCCAAAGATCAGGACAACGACCGTGACCACAATGGTGGAAACGGTCGCGCCGATGTCGCCGTAAAGTCCGACGAACAGAAGTGTGCCGATGGACGCCACCATGATATTGACGATATTGTTGCCGATCAGGATGGTGGAAATCAGCTTGTCATAATCTTCGGACAGCTTGAGCGCCAGCGCTGCCCGCTTGTTTCCGTTGTCCGCCAACACCTTGAGGCGGGTCTTGTTCAGGGATGAAAACGCCGTTTCTGTGGCACTGAAATAGGCGGACATGGCAATGCAGACCACCATTGCGAAAATGCTTCCAAAATAATTCATTTCAAACTCCTTTATGTTCTGTTCATACGATCATTTCATGCAAAAAAGACACACCTATACCCGATACCGCAGCAAAGGGCGTAGATATGCCACATACGAACAAACCATATAAGAGCAGTTACCGTTATCGTCGCTACTGTCATTTTCCACGGATTTCTTCCTCCTTTTTGCTGTGTGCTTATATCATAGCATTTTTCCGGTGTAGATTCGGTAAAGAAACGAGTGCGGCGCAATATCCTCCTGTGAGAAATCTTGAAGCGGTTCCGCTTCTGCGGTATAATAATGTTGGCAGTTATTTATACCACTGGATTTAAGCCGTTTTTCTCCCGGGCTTCGCCCGAAACCGAAAAACATGGCGTATTATGCCGCAATAAATTTCAGGAGAAGCATGATGAAGAATCGACAGCGACAAAAGGATACTCTATTTTCGATCCTTATTTTTTGCAGTGCCTTTGCCGTCAATTTGCTGATTCAGAAGCTCTTTACCACGCAGACGCTTGTACCCATGATCTTTGTGTTCGGCGTGTTTTTGATCTCGCTGAAAACCCACGGGTATTGCTATGGCATCACTTCGGCAATTGTCAGCGTATTTGCGGTGAATTTTGCCTTTACCTATCCCTATTATGCCTTCGACTTTTTCGTGGAGGAAAGCATCTTATCTGCCGTCATTATGCTGGCAGTTGCCGTTTCTACCAGCACGCTGAATATTCGTATCCGCGATCAGGAGAGGCTGCGCTCAGAGAATGAAAAGGAGCGAATGCGCGGCAATCTGCTGCGGGCGATCTCCCATGATCTGCGCACACCGCTCACCTCCATATACGGGTCCTCCTCCACGCTGATCTCCAAGTATGACGCGCTGCCAAAGGAGCAGCAGCTCAAGCTGTTGGGGGAAATTCAGGAGGACAGCGAATGGCTCATCCGCATGGTGGAAAATCTCCTGTCTGTCACAAGGATCGACGGCGCGAAGGTGGAGGTCGTGAAAACGCCCACCGTTCTGGACGAACTGATCGACTCGGTTCTCATGAAGTTTTCCAAAAAGCATCCGAATCAGAAGGTCATCACACAGATACCGGAGGAATTTGTGGACATTCCCATGGATTCGCTCCTGATTGAACAGGTACTGCTGAATCTTCTGGAAAACGCTGTATTCCATGCAAAAGGTATGACGGAGCTGACGCTTTCTGTTTCTCTCGTGGGAGACAAGGCGGTATTTGAGGTTGCTGACAACGGCTGTGGCATCCCGGATGATGCACTTCAAAAGATTTTCACCGGAAGTTATGAAAAGTCCGCCGCGCCGGTGGACGGAACCCGCAGCAATATGGGAATCGGGCTATCCGTGTGCGCCGCCATCGTCAAGGCGCACGGCAGCGAGATTACTGCGGAAAATAGGAAGGGCGGCGGCGCGGTATTCCGCTTTGCGCTGGAAAGAGGGGGTGAGGACGATGGGCAATAACAAGTACAAAATTCTGATTGTAGAGGACGAGGCCAACATCAGAAGTTTTATCAAAGCCAATCTGGAAACCAGCGACTATCAGGTGCTCTGCGCGGAAACCTGCGAGCTTGGCATGATGATGTATGCCTCCCATCATCCGGACCTCATCGTTCTGGATCTCGGCCTGCCGGATCGGGATGGCATGAGTCTGATTCAGGAGGTGCGAAGGACGGGTATTGTGCCCATCATTGTGCTCTCCGCCCGTTCCAACGAGAGGGACAAGGTGGAGGCGCTGGATCTGGGGGCGAATGATTATATCACCAAGCCCTTTGGCACGGAGGAACTCCTGGCTCGTATCCGCGCCGTTCTCCGCAGCCATCGGCACAGCGAAGAGAAGGAAAGTTCCCATGGTGGGAAATTCCGCCTTCAGGACTTGCTGATCGATTATGATACACGGCAGGTTTTTGTAGGGAAAGAGGAGATCGACCTGACCCAGACGGAATACAACATCATGGCCTTTCTCTCCGTTCACGCCGGAAAGGTGCTGACGTATGCCGCCATCATTCAGGCGGTCTGGGGGTATTCGGACTATGGCAGCGTCAAAAAGCTGCAAGTCAACATGAAGAACATCCGCAAGAAAATGGGCGTGACGCCCGGCGAAAAACGCTACATCATCAACGAGCTTGGCGTCGGATACCGTATGCTGGCGGAGGATGAGACATAGCGCTGCCAAAGTTCTTCGCCGCTTGACAGGCGTGGTACAACACAAATGAGCTTTTTCCGTTTCTATACCAAACGGAGGAGGCTCATTTTTGTTTGAAGGATCAAAGGAGTGAAACGCCTTGTATCTCTCTGCGCCAGTGCGCAGATAAAAAAGCTACCCTGCGCACAAGCAGGGCAGCTTGAATATTCTTAGTAATGTTGCAGCAGGCGATTTTCGCAACTGCGTACCGCCGGTTCCTCTACGCCATTTTTACGGCATTTCTGCGTGGGGATGCGTAGGGAAATAGGAACTTTTATGTTTTGACTTCATCCGAAAATGCCTGTCCTATCAAGCTTTATCGGCATTTGTGCGTTTGCGGAGAGTTTCAGAAACAGGCTCGCTTTCGACGATTAGATGCAACATTTTTTACGGACAAGAGAAATCGTCATAACACAATCAGCGAGGCCGGCCATGTGCGAACACTGGCCGACCTCATATCATTAATTTACTTTTATCATACGATAGCCCACACCAATATGTGTTTGGATGTATTGCGGGGACTCCTCTGTTGGCTCCAGCTTTTTCCGCAGTGTTGCCATAAATACCCGCAGAGAAGCTACATCGTTATCCCAACTGCGGCCCCAGATATTTTGTGTGATAAAGGTATGGGTCAGTACCTTGCCAACATTCTTGGACAGCAGGCACAACAACTTATACTCAATGGGCGTCAGGTGCAGTTCGTCCTCTCCCAGATAAGCGCACCCCCCAGCATAATCCACTTTCAGTTTACCATTCACAAATACAGAACTGGCGGTTGCCATTTCCGCAGTCATCATGGCGAGTCTGCGCTGCGTCACTCGGAGTCGGGCCAATAATTCTTCTACTGAAAAGGGCTTTGTCAAATAATCGTCCGCTCCGGCATCCAGCGCCTTGATTTTATCGTTATCCTCGCTTCGGGCGCTGATTACAATAATCGGAACATTGGACCAGGAGCGAACCGTTTGAATGACTTGAACGCCATCCATATCCGGCAAGCCCAAATCCAGCAAGATGATTTCAGGATTGTGCGATGTGGCCTCCGTAATGGCTGTCGAGCCATTGGGCGCTACCACATAACGATAATCATTTGTTTTCAATGTGGTTGTAATGAGATTTCGTACAGATGGGTCATCCTCAACCACTAATATCAAAGGTTTATTCATGAAGTTCTACCTCCCCGGCGGGTAATGTAAATGTGAACACAGTGCCATTGGGCTGATTGTCTGATACGGAAATCGTGCCGCCGTGGGCGGTCACGATCGACTTGCAGAGGGACAGCCCCAATCCAAGGCTTCTGCGGCTATCGACCACTTTGTTGGCCCCACTATAAAACATGTCGAAAACACGAGGCTTCTGCTCATCGGGAATCCCAGGCCCATTATCGGCAACTGAAACGATGACCCATTTGTTCTTCTGCTCAGTGTGTATTTCGATTACCGAACCGGCAGGGGTATATTTGATGGCGTTATCCACCAAATTGATAATCACCTGAACGATCAGCTTCGCATCAATGTGGGCAAGGATAAAGTCTTTACCGCTGGTCACACGAATGGTGTGTTCTTTACTCTTTCTGTTGATGTGCTTCAGTGCTTCAGAAACGACCTCATCCATGAGTTCGATACTTCGAGTTAGATTGACCTGTCCGCCCTCAATTCGTGTGACTGCTAACAAATTTTCAACCAGATTGATCAGCCACATGGAATCGTCATAAATATCGGTAAAGGTCTGCTCCCGCAATGCATCGTCCATCTTTTTATCCACCGTATTAAAACCCGCCGTTCGTGGCGTCACGGCTTGAAAAAGAGAAGATAAAATCCGTTCCTTTCGGGTAAGATCAGCAAACTCAAAAAAATAAAAGTACATTGCCGGAACGATCAATAAAACCGCTGTGGTACAAAGAATCACCTTGCTCTGCATCCGGTATTTGCGCAAATGCAATCGATTTGTCCGAATATCATCCCAAGTCAGAAAGCCGATGCCGCCAAACACAATTAAGAACATAATCGTAAGGTTTATTTACGCCAAGTATAAGACGAAGAAATACATGGTCGCCGTGTTCGAGTCCGGCAAGGGCGATCTTTATGAGAACACGCGGGATCTGCTGCTCTTCAACCGCCGCCGCAGCGCCGAAAAGGCCGTGCAGCAGGCGAAAAAGCAGCGGGCCGTGGGCATGGAGCGGTAAGCCGCGGGCGGAAGGGAGCAATCCCTTCCGCCCGTTTTCTTTTTTGCCTGAATTTAATCCATAATATCACAGTCCGATCCGGCGCATAAATCCGTCATAGGTTTCTACACTGGCTTTATCCGTTTTCGTGACCTGCTTCATCTGGCAAATCCGGCTCGGAATCAGGCGCAGATTGGCAAACAGCCGCACGAGCCATGCCAGCGGCAGGAGCCAGTGGCGGTTCCGCAGAAATGTATAACGCGATTCGATCTCCGCTGCCGGAGGAAACAGCATCTTCCGTAGGACACGGCTCCTCGACGGAGCTTCGTCCTTTTCGTTGCGCAGTTCGATGACGGCATGATCGCGGGAATGCCCGAACAGATCGGAATCCAGTGTGTAAGACAGCAGCCTGTCCAACGCTTCTGTGTCTGGTTCTGGTAAGGGGCAAATTGTCTTCGTTCCGAACCATACACGGCAGGCGTTCATCACCGTATAGAAGAATTCCGCCAAATGTAGCGCGACAAACTCTCCTGCAATGGCTTGCCAATGCAGACTGTCGTCCTTATGCATTACATACAGCGCAACATCCAGATACATCCGCAGTCCCGCACCACCGCCGTAAAGGTGCTTGGCCAGGTGGCAGACCGTGTAGATAAAGTGAAAATCATCCTCCGGACGGAACCGAAGCCCGTCATCCGGTTCAGCATGCGCCCACGCGGCATCAAAGTATGCCTGTAAATCGGTTCTGCCGTCCAGATTACCGTCCATGAGATTGGTGTGAATTTCGTAATATTCCGCATCTTTTATGTAGGAATACGTCGGCTCCCAGTCCTGCTTCACGGTATAGCCCAGCGACAGCATCAGGTTATGCACCTTCTGCCGATCCTCTGGATGAATGAGCAGGTCGATATCGCCAAAGGTGCGAAGCTCCGGCGTAGGATACAGCTTGCGGAGATAATAGCCCTTCACCGGCATATGGGCGATGCCATGCTCCGTAAAGCTTGCCGACAAGGTCTCGAAGTCCACGCAGCGGTTGAGATTCGTTGCAACCGTGCCGTACAGCAGCCCATCGAGCTGGCGGCAGACATTTGGGTCGTCAAAGAGCTTCCAGCGTTTGTTTTCATACGCCAGAACCGGCAGGAGATTCTGCTCTACCGCCGTCCGCCACAGATGCGGGATATTCCAAAGCCCGTCCGGTTCCGGCGGGGCATCCTGTACGAAGCTGTGTAGGAGGAGCGGGAACTGAGTATCTAACATAAATGTTACCTTTCTTGGGTGGTTTCCGGCACAAGGTCGATCACGACGATCTCCGGCGGGTTATTGATACGCGGAATCATGCCGTGGCCCGCGAGACCGGAGGTAATGACCATCTGCATATGTTCTCCAAGGCGGAAATATCCTTGGTCGTATTCCGGAAACCAGCCCTGCATGGGCGCATACAGTCCGCCGATGAAGGGCAGCCTGATCAGCCCGCCGTGGGTATGCCCGCTGAGAACGAGATCGACATTCCACAAGTTGTATGCGCCGTTGAAAATAAACGTGTCCGGCATATGAGCAAGGCAGATTTTCGGCACATCGGTGTCCTCAAATGCCTTGAGGAACTGATACTCCGGTGAGGAAGAAAACTCCTCCTCGCTGCGGCCAAAATAAAAGGCGTGTCCCATGGTGCCGCCAATGCGCAGCGGCTGACCGGCTAGCGTCACGTCCGCATAGCTGTCATTGACGACTACGGCACCGGCTTCCGCTACCTGCGTGAGGAGTGAGGCGTCGGTTTGCATATATTCCAGTTCATGGTTGCCAGGAGCAAAATACACCGGTGCGATTTCATGCAGTCTCTTTATCAGCCGCAGCAGTTCCTGTACATCTGCCGAATCAGCGCTGCGGTCGATCATGTCGCCATCGAGGAAGATTGCGTCCGGAGATTGTTCTTGTATCTTTGCAATCAGGCGGGAGTTCTCCCTGCCAAAAGATTTCCCGTGAAGGTCGGAGAGGAGGACCAACCGAAGCGGGCTACTGAGATTTTGCAGGGCGACGGAATAGGATGCAGTGCTAATTCGAATGTTCGTAAGGACAATAAGGAACACAATAATTAGCACAATAAGAATAAACAGTATTGTACGTTTGATCATTTCCTGCGTAAAAAGCGCTTGATCGATTCAACTCGATCATCCCCAATTAATTTGCGCAATAGAATCTTCGGCGAATTCTTAATGCGTTCTATGCGATACTTTCGCCAACGAGCTTTTGTTTTCTTCTTTTCCGTTGGTGCAACCCATGAACCATTGAAATGATGAATGCAATATGTACTGTCTGTAAGCTCAACGATTCCGGTATGGGTATCTTTGGGGCAGAAAAAATCTTTTGGATAAAAGGTAACCTCTTTTACCGTTTGTAATGCGTTATCAAAAGAAAACCCATGCCGTGCCATATAATTTGTTATTGCTGTAACATTGGTTTCCAAATTCACTGAGCCGTCGTCTAACACAAACCGTTTTTTGCTGTACTCATTTAGCCATTCTTTAAATGTCGAATGATCTTTTTCACAAGCCATAATTCCTGTAGGAATGCGATCCACTGCTTCAAACCCACTAAATGCACTTTCTTGCAAAAAACAATCTATTGGCCGTACAAGTTCAACGTCGGTGTCCATATAGATACCGCCATAGTTAACAAGCGCCCAAAGTCTAACATAGTCTGAAACAAAAGCCCACATCTTCTTGTCATACGCTTGTTTAACATAAAGTAAGCTGCCGTTAATATCAAAATTGCTCTCATCCCATCGCACAATTTCATAATCCGGGCAGTATTTTTTCCAGCTCTTAATGCATTTCTGCGCTAATGGCGGCAATGGGTTTCCGCCGAACCAACAATAGTGAATAATCTTAGGTATCATTATTTGGCTCCTTGTATGTTACCATCTTAAACACATATTTTAGATACTCACTGGATGACAGGCTTCTGTTTTCAAGTGGCACCGTATATCTGTCAACAAAGGATTCGAGCTTCTTGTCCTTGCTCTTCAATTCCAGCATCAGCGTATCATAGAAAACAGGCTTCGGAATGTTATTGCTCTGCTGATATTTAAGATAGTCCTCTATTGGTTGATTTTCCGCTATAGTGCCGCCGGCAAAAGCCGCATCCATAGCAGCCCTGCGTCCGTTTTCCGTAAAGCATACCATCATGCTCACACCGGTTTTGTCTTCCTCAAATCTTGGTCCCCAGTAGTCGCCGAGGCGGATATCCGCTTCAGAATCCGAGCGCCATCTGCACTCATAGCAGCTCTCCATATAGCAGTTGCCTACTTCAAACATACGGAAAAATGGATCGTCCTTTTTTGAGCAGCAATAGCTTCTCTCTCCGTCAGAAGCATACAAATATATATCCCGCCAGGACTTTGGCTTGTATCTGAAAACCATCTGCATCCGTTTGTTATCAACTCCAGAGGTACGGTGTATGAAGTCTCCATACTTTTCATAGAGATGATAACTCGGAACGCCATGACAAACCAAATCAATAAAAAGGACGTTGTCCCAGCCTTGCAGCGCACGCCGCGCTGACGCTATCTGACAGGGTGTACCGAATACAGCGAGTGCCGTACCCTTATCCTCGGCACAAAGCTTTTTTATTACATCCGAAAAATCGCTCTGGATGTACTTTGAGCCCTGAATCTTATACAGTTCGCTCTCGTCAGATATCAGTATATGTTCAGCTCGCTGTTTCTCCGCATTGAACATACATCCTGCAATCTTATAGCCCCTGCGAATCAGCAATCTTGCTATACTGTATGCCGCGCCGCCACTTGTGGAATTGAGCAGTACATTGCTGTCCGGATTTTTGAAGGAATACATCTGCGCATCCTTTGCCGCCCGGTTCATGGCCTCTGTTCCAAACGGGCATACTTTTGTACATTTGCTGCACTCCACGCACATTTTGCCATCGAGTTTTGCAGTAAGAAAGCCGTTGCCGCTCATCTCCATTTTTATTGCAGAGGTCGGACACACGGCGGCACACGCTCCGCATCCGCAGCACAGGCTGCTTCGTGCTTTAATATTTGCAACCCGTTTTTCCTGTAGATTAACGTGCGAAAGTGAATATCTAAGGTATTCCAAAGATGTCACGCGCAGTGGGCTCAGTGCGGTATCGGCATACTCGAAATCTGCCGTCGTTTCCGCTATCTCTACGGCGTTACTTCCGGAGAAAAGCCGATCAGACATTCCCGTCAGCCCAAGCAGATGCTCAACACGCGAGTTTTGACTTTTCGGATCGTTTTTCCCGAACCGTGCAAATGCGGTGAAATTTCGGTGGAATATCAGCGAAAATGCCATTCCGTGGAACGAATCTGTGCAGACATACTCCGCATTTCGAAACAGTTTTACAAATTCCTCCGGTCCTACGGGCTCAGTTACGCATCCGCTGCGTTTGGTATCCTGCTCGAATACCGGTATAATGCGCAACGCGAGTCCCATATCTGAAGCCGTTTTTTCTATTGCCGCCCAATGCTCGTCGCTGCTGCCAAGCATATATACCAGTAGGTACCGTTCTGTTCTATCTTTGCCGATACAGCAGATTTCTTCCCATCTTGCCGCGTCAAGCAACAGCGTAGGGTCAGCCACTACTTTTACTTGACGTCCGGTCAACTCACTTATGAGCTTGGCTCCGGAGTCCTCACGGGCCGACAACGCACCAAATCCATCAAGCAGACGAGATATATCCGCCTTGATATATCTGTCCCTGATTTCTTTAGCACCCATGCTTGATGCATATGCGATTTTTTTCGCATTATCGCGAACAAAATTCAAATAATAATGCGGGTCATATGCGAGCGGCGACCATACCTGATCGCTTCCGCTGATAAAGACATCAAATTTATCGTTCAGCAGTTCGAGGTCTGAGAGTGTACGGCACGGTTCAGTGAATTTGATATTTTTTTCGAGGAATGCATCGAATGCTCTATCCCGCAGCTCTGATTTGAATCTGCGCAGCTCCGGTTCGGATGTTCGAGTCAGCTTATTGTGGATTCTCCGCCTGAACTCAGGTATGCTGTAATCCGGCAACGTCCTAAAATATCCGCATGGACGGTACTGTATAAGCTGCGGGTCATGCCCCATATCCCTCAGCACAGCTTGCATGGCGGCTGCCTGTAAAGCTGTTCCATAGTTGCGATAATGATACCACGTCATAACGGCAAGTTTCATGGACTATTATCCTTTCATTTCAACAATCGGTGGCGGCAATTCAATGTTCCCCCACGCCGTTGTTCGCCATGGCAATCTTCCTGCATCCTGCCGCTCAATGGTAAAATTCAATCCGGGTACCCAATCTACTTCCTTAGATGTACCAAATTCATTTGAAAGGAAAAAAACATAAAATGATTGATAATTCCCTGGTGCCAGAGTCGAAACATTGAATGCGAAATTAGCTTCTGAAGCCTCATCTCGCTGTCCATTAAACAGATTATAACCAAATGAAGCACATACCTTAGTGTTGTCCATTCCCTCTACAACCCATCTAAAGCTCATGTTCCTCACATCGTGGTTGTATTTCCACTTTATGTGTAGTTTGATTGTCTTTGCCTCGACAAAGGTATTGCTGTCTGTATCAACATAATTTGCCGAAAGTATCCTTGCATCATCACGTTGAATATATGCCATTCTTCGATAATCAGCATAATCTCTGCTGATTGCTGTATTCATATTGGCATCCATATATATGTCAATCGCCTTTTCCACATCCCCATCAAAAATCAGCTTTCCGTGATCCAACACGATGCACCTTGTGCAAAGCTGGCGGATGGTGTTCATATTATGGCTGACATAGAGGACCGTGCGGCCCTCAGAATTAGCGGCATCGCCCATTTTGCCGAGGCACTTCTGCTGGAACTTCATGTCTCCCACGGCGAGAACCTCATCCATGACCATGATCTCACTATCGAGATGTGCGGCAACGGCGAAGGCCAGTTTGACATACATGCCGCTGGAGTAACGCTTCACCGGCGTGTCGATGAACTTTTCCATCTCCGCAAACTCAACGATCTGGTCGAATTTGCGGTCGATCTCTGCCCTCGTCATACCGAGAATCGCGCCATTCATATAGACATTCTCTCGACCCGTCAGTTCCGGATGAAAGCCCGTACCAACCTCCAGCATAGAGGCAACGCGGCCGTTATAGTTAATCGTCCCCTTGGTCGGCGCAGTGACGCGGGATAGAAGCTTCAGAAGCGTGGACTTACCGGCACCGTTATGGCCGATGATGCCAAGCGCTTCGCCCTTCTTTACCTCGAAGGATACATCGTCCAGTGCAAGAAATTTCTCACCCATGTGCGTTGCTGCGTCGGAGCCGATCTTGCTGTTGGGGTCTTCCTTGCCCTTCAGGCGGGCCATCCAGCTTTGAAGATCGCCGCGCAGCGTACCGCCGCCGATTGCACCAAGGCGGTATTCCTTGGAGACATGTTCGATTTTGATTGCAATTTCGTCCATTTTACTTCCTCAGACTGTATCCATAAACGTTTTTTCCACGCGGCTGAACAGCACTACACCAAGAAACAGGAATACCATGGTGGTGCCCCAGCCGATGAGATAATAGCTCCACTCCATCGCGCCTGTACCTAAATAGGCATAGCGGAACAGGTTAACGATGGGGGAAATCGGGTTGCACATATAAAGCGCATGCCATTTTCCGCCAGGTGCAAAGGCACCAAACCGGAACATATCATAGGCAATTGGTGAGCCATACATCCATAGCTGTACGCCGAAGCCAACCAGCATGGCAAGGTCGCGGTATTTCGTAGTCAGCGCGGAAATGATGATGCCACAGCCAAGGCTCAGCATCGCCAACTGCAAGATGATGAGCGGGGTCATGAGCATCCAGAGATTCGGATGCACACCCTGCTTTGTGACGGTGTAATAAACCAGAAAGATCAGCAGAAAGCCATATTGAATGGCAAAGCTGATGAGTTCCGAAAACACCGTGGAAATCGGCATAACAAGACGAGGGAAATAAACCTTTCCCATCGTCGCGCTGTTGGCGACAAACGTATTCGCTGTTTGCGTCAGGCAGCCGGAAAAATAGGTCCACAGCACAGTACCGGCAAGGTAGAAGATAAACGGCGGCACACCGTCCGGTGACAGCCCCGCGATATTGCCGAACACCAGCGTAAACACCACCGTCGTTAGCAGCGGTTGAATGATTGCCCATGCCGGGCCTAGGATTGTCTGCTTATATTTTGACACAAAGTTGCGCTTAACAAAGAGGAAAATCAAATCACGGTAAGCGAAGACCTCTTTTAAGTGCAGATCAAACCAGCCGCTTTTGGGCTTGATGACTGTGGTAAATGTTTGCTTTTCCATAGTGTCTCCTTCTGCTACAGCAGGGCATACAGTTTTTGCAGAATAAGGGCATTGTCATGCTCAAAATCGTGGCGGCGCAGCGCCTCGCGGAGAGCCTGACGCAGATCAGGCGTGCAATAAAGCTCGGCTGCGGCGTCGGCAATCGACGCCGCATCTAGCTTGCAGAGTCGGCCCGTTTTCCCATCTTCGAGTTGTTCTTTGGCAGCATTTTGTGTTGCCAGAATGGGCACAGCCAGCAGCCGCGCTTCTAACACCGTGACGCAGTGGCCTTCAAACCGGCTGGGCTGCACATACAAATCTGCTTGTCGAATATAGGGATAGGGATTGTCCTGCATTCCCAGCAGTGTCACATATCGATCCATTCTAAGCGCACGGAGCTGCGCCCGCAAGGAAGCTTCCTCCGGCCCGCCGCCGACAATCCACCAGTGGATATCGGTCAGGCCATCCTGCACCAGCTTTGCGCAGGCAGCAATGGCAAGATCCATGCCTTTGGCGGGCGCGAGCCGCCCGCAGGAAACAATGTTGAAGCAATCCTTTGGAAAAACTATATCCGGCATTGCCACGCTCTTTGTCCGCACACCTGACACGTCAATCAGATTGTTTACCGCAATGATTTTTCCGGCGTAACGCGGACGATACGCCTTTAGCTTCTCCGCCAACGCTTCTGAGACAGCAATTACCTTTTCCGCCTGGCGGTACCCCAGCTCGTCATGATATTCCTTCCGCATCGCGCCGTGATGATAAAACATCAGGAAGCGGTCAGCGGAAACTGCTCGGACAGCAGTCTCCGCTGACCGATCGCTGTAGATTACCGCCGTATCAAAATGCTCTCCGCCCAACTGCTTCTTTACATAGGCAGCATACCGCCTTGCTTCCGGCGCACGCAGTACAAGACACAGGATGCGCCAGATCAGGCGGCGGAGCTTTGAAGCGCACAGTGGCTCCTCCATGAGGTTGTACATCCGTTTATAACGGTAGCCTTCCCGAAATGTCACCGCATGCTGTCGGTCGGAGACAATCAGGCGGCTTTGCGGTGTGATGCGGTACGCCATTTCCTGACAATCCCGCAGGATCAGGCAAGTCACGTTGTACCGGTCGTAATCGAGCCGGTTCAGAAGATTCACCAGTGCTGTCTCTATTCCGCCAATCCACAGCGCTTCGGTAATAAAAATGAGCTTCTTTTTCATCTCTCAAACTCGCTCTTCTCCGGCAGGATCATCTCGAATGCGCCGCGCAGCTGCGCCGACAGTACCTCAAAATCCACTGGCTTCTCCGGGTCGTTGATGCAAAGCATGTCGTGGCACTGCTCCCGAATGATCCGGCACAGCTCGTCCACGGTGTCCCCGTCAGCGCAGGACACAACATTATCCGTGTTGAATGGTGCAAACTGTCCGCTGGCTACCTGCCACCACAGGCACACCCACTGATTCAGATCCTCTGCACTGCGGAAGCGGTGCGAGGTTGTCCGCGCCAGCAGTTCCGGTTCCGCGTCCCAGACGGCGGCAAAGGTGCTCTTTGTATACGCCGCTGGGGCATGCAGGTTTTTAAAGCCGGTGAAATAGTTGGGAAACAGCTTTTCCACCGCCCTGGTGCGGAGGTTGTCCTGCCAGCGATAGACGCGATTGGCATATTTTCCGCCGTATTTCTTTACCTGCGTGCGCTTGTTGAAGTGCGCGTTGATCACACCGAGATCATTCACCGCCGCGTGCTGCCAGATACCGATCTCGCCCACCAACTCAATGGGATATTCTCCGCCATAGGTGCATGGCAGTCCATCTCGGAAAAACGCAGTCTCCGGAACCGAGCGAATCAAAAACATATCGTCGTTGAAGTATACAAAATGCTCCGCCAGCCCCGGAATGCGGTGTAGGTTCATCTCAATGGCATGAGAGCTGAAGGTCGGCAGTACCTCCGGCGGGAGAAAACCCTCATGCTTCACATGGTGCAACTTCGGATGCGCCAGATTAAGAAACGCCGGAACATGCCCGCAGGTGACAAAGTGGATTTTCCGCACCCACGGCGCAAATTTCTCCACTGCGCGAAACCAGTAGGGCATCAGCCCCCAGTCGCGGAAGCGGTTGGGGGCGTTGCTGTCGTCCAGCGTCCGGCCCTGGTACCGGGCCTTCTCCGCCTGCCACGCCGCATCGCTCCCGTCCACCCAGAGCACAACAAAATCGATATCCATAGCTTGCTCCTTATGTGATCTTTTTCCCGATATACGGGATCTTCCGCAGCAGCCACGCCGCCAGCAGGCTGACCAGATAAATGCACGGCACGCGGATAAGCCGCAGCGCGCCCGGCGTCGGCAGCAGCTCGTTGACGAGCGCGTGGATGCAGTACACGCCGAAACCCAGCTCCGTCAGAGTGCGGAACACGCGCGCTGTCCGTTCGGAAAAGCGGATTTTTGCGACCCGCCTGAGGAAAAACAGGAAAATTGCCGCAGAAAAAAGCACGACGTTCGGCTTCATATACTGCTTGACAAAGTCTGCTTCCTGCAGCGCCGGTGCGATCAGCGCTTCCGTGACAGCCGTTCCGAACAGGGACGCCATCCCCAGCGCGTAAACGGCCGCTTCCAGCCGCCCGGAGATGCGGTCTTTGCTGTGCCACAGGAAGTAGCCCAGCATGAAATAGCCGACATAGCCCGTGACCGCCTCCAGATGCAGCCAGTCAAAGAAGTCCTGCAGGACCGGCCCCACATGCGGCAGATAGACCAGATACTGCGTCACAAGGTTCATCACGCCGAACAGGAGCAGAAAATAGCGCAGGAGCCTGTCGTCCTCCGCGATCTTCCGCAGAAACGGCGTCAGCAGATACAGCCCCACAAGCGTATACAGATACCAGAAATGATACGGTCCCTCGATGAACTGCGCCAGAATGCCGAAAGCGTTCAGCCCCGCATACCCGCCGGAGCGTATGTAATAGACCGTAAAGACCGCCGACCAGGACAAGAACGCCGTCACGATGTGCGGCACATACTTTGTCAGCACCCGCCGCAGCGTCACGTCCCTCTGCGGATCCAGAAAGAACCGGCCGGAGATCATGAAGAACACCGGAACACACCAGACGATCAATGCAACAAACGCATGGTTCGAAATGGCACGGCCGAAGATCTGCACGCCCGTGCCTCCCCCGCTGTGCATGGCGATCACGGCCAGCATTGCGGCCAGCCGCAGGATATCCAGCTCCGTCTGCCGTTTGGCCTGTTCAGGCATGGGTTCGTTCTTTTCTCGGTCTGCCCACGAGCGCAGGGCAGACGCGGTTGATGATGAGGATCAGCGCCGCTTCCACTGCGGCGATCAGGAGGAAAACGCCAATTACCCAGAGGGGGCTGCTGTTTCCGGGGATGGTGTACAGCACGAGCTGGTGCGTACCCATGACGGTCAGGGCGTTTTCGCCGATCCGGCTGGGCCATTTCCACGGGATACGGTCAGCAAGCCCCAGCACGAAATACGTCCCGCAGACGCCGCTGACGAGATACAGCAGCGGACTGCGCAGAACGCCGTCATAAAAGCTGTTGCCGAGAGAGAACTTAAAGCAGACCGCCGCGGCGGCTGCCGTCAGGAAAAACGCGCCGCCGATCTTCGGCCAGCTGAACGCCATCAGCTGCTTTTTAAGCAGGTTTCCGGCCAGCATGAAGACAAAGCCCAAAATGCCGCGGAACAATAGCGCTTGCAAATGTCCCCCCCTTGTGGACATCAAAAACCGAAGCCCCAGTAGCAGCACCGTACCTCCCACGCCCCACGCGATCTTGCGCGGGAAGCGAATGTACAGATAGTAAAGTACACACGCCAGAAACATCGCTGGCAAAAACCAGTCCGCACTAACATTGCAGTGCATGGTCAGCATCAGACGGAGCCCCTCTGCAAAAGAAACAGAATGCAGTACGAAATGCTTGTAGAGGAGAGCAAGACACTCAAAAAACAGGTACGGAATCAGAAGTGTTCTTGCCTTATGGACAAAATACGCCCCGGCGGAGCGCCCGCGCCACTTTTCGCCGTCGGTCAGCAGGCCGGACAACACGAAAAACGCAGGCATGTGAAACGCGCCGATCCACTCCTGCGCCAGCGTGTACGGGATGATATTGTACTGCGGATTGGCGTAGTTCAAAACATGCTCCAGTACCACCAACGTGATTAAAATCGCACGTGTAGTATCAATGTATGTCAGACGGTGGGTCATTTGTATAATACCTTTCGCAAAATTTTGCACGGGTCAGGCAATTGGCATCGAATATCAATCACCTCGAATTGCGTTGTTGCAGCATAGGTGTGCAGCCCATCTACCTTCCATCCCGGAACGTGCAGATTCTCCACAAGCAGCCGACCGATTTCTTTCTCCCCGTAGGGTGCATCCGAGCAGCGACATTCTTCAAACAGCACGCCGTCTCCATAACTCATCGGCTGATTGAGTTGTGCCGGGCGAACATACCGTCTCCCATCAGCAAGCATTCTTCCCGCTCCACGAACCTGAAGGGAGTCAAAATTTGGCCATGGAATCTCTGCCAGTTTGATATCGTCGCTCCAATCCAGCCAAAATACTTTGGGGAACACGCACTCGTTTCCTGCCTGCGGCAGAAAAGTCAACAGCAGGAGTTTGCCATTCACGTTCTGCACAGTCGTATCAACTGCATTTTCCTTCAGCAGAGTCGTTACATATTCCCAATCCGTCGGAAAATGCGTTGCCTTTAATAGCTGAACCTCGTGAATCGCACAGGATTCCGGGATCATATACCACTCGCCATCGTGTTTGAATACAAAGGGATACGACAGATGATATTCCCGTTCTAATGCAACTGCTGGCTGCGATGTGGTTCCGTTGGCGTAGAGTTCTACGACCTCGATTCGCCCCTTGTCATGGTGCGCAGCCTCATAAAATAGATACGTCTTTCCGTTATCCTCCGCCAGCATCGGGTCTGCCACCCAATAGTTACGGGTCGCCGGCATCACATAATCCGGCTGAAAGTGCTTACGTTCCCATATCGGCGCTTCCTGTGCATCTCTTTTTCGGATTGCAATTGTAAAACAGTTTGGCGTCCAGAACAGGCGCTCAAACAATGTTCTTTTTTTCATCTTTGTCCACCCAGATAACATTTGGCAAGGCGATAAATGCGGCTTCCGACACTGCGGAGCGCACGATATCGCATGAAGAATCTAATTTCCCCATAAGAATTGTTCATCATCCAGCCATATAACCGTTGGTCGGCAACAGATAGCTTCTCTATACTTTGCACTTCTCTATGAATGTTTTTGCTCTGCTGCACAGCCGTACAAAGACACTTCATATCGTCATTGTCCGCTGTTTTCAATTTGAAATACGCCGCTTCCAGATAAAGGCGAAGAATAATCTCACTTAAGCCATCAATCGGAAAACAGTCTGCTCCGCAAAGCTGCTCATTCAGGGCGTAAAAAGGAGCAACAACTTTATCTGTATATGCAATAACATCTTGAATTCTTTGAATCCTATCTACTGTGCGATCGTGGCCAAACTCGTTGACATAGCAGTAATAGGTTTCTGGTAAGGCCAGGATAGTATTGCAGCAACCTACCAATACGAGCGAGAAATGCAGGTCCTCATAATTGATTAAAGTTGGGTCAAAATAGATCTGATTCTCAGTGAGTATGCTTTTTCGGATGAGTTTGTTACACATTGTTGTAAAATAATTCTTCTCAAACAGCGCACGGAAATGGAGTCCCAAATTTTTTTGTGTTACTTCCATAGGGGTGCTGCATGACATGGTCTCCTGCATGACGATCTTTTCGTGATGCACATACAGAAACCTCATTCCGAACATAAGGCAATCGACGCCATCCCGGATTGCTTTCAAAATCAACTCCATGTTCAGCGGTGCTACCGTGTCATCTGCATCCACAAACCAGAGATACTCTCCCTGCGCCTCGTCGATGCCACGATTGCGTGCAGCGGAAACACCTGCATTTTTCTGATGGACACACCGAAGTTCCGGATATCGGACACACAGCGTGTCGCATAGTTTTGCTGTGCCATCCGAAGAGCCGTCATCGACGAGCAGAATTTCGTAGTCCGTCAGTCCGCAGGCACGAATGCTGTTCACCGTGGCCTCCAGCGTTTTCACGCAGTTATAGCAGGGAATAACAACACTGAATATCATTTCACTGGCACCTCCCAACTGAAACGATAGTTCAGGTAATCGTCAATCGCATTGGTAATTGTGATATTCAAGTTTGTCGTATAGTAGTACACCCCAGCAAGCAGAACTACGCAGAGTATTGCTGCGCTGCGCTGCTGATGTGTCAATGCTAAGTGTCGGATTTGATAGCCGTTATTCAGTCTTTCATCGCGTTCTGGGTAAAACATCATAGGCAAGTAAAGAACCAGAAACTGAAAGTAGTAGTCTGTCAGGCGCGTGAACACATTGTCGAATCCAGAGAACATCTGCAATATTGCGGCAATAACTATTAGGTTAAACAGCTTTGAGAAGTTCTTACCTGAGAAGCCCCGAAGCGCAACTCCTGCAATTAGGAGAGCAACGATCATTATAAATCGGCCACCAAGTCGGTCGTTGACCATATAGGAGGCTTCTTCATAATAAAATTCGCTGACAAAAGTAACGATTTGTGTGCGGAACAAGAAAATAAGTCCAGCGCTCGCAATATAGATCAGCAGTTTGTGCATACTTAACTTACTTTTAGCAAACCAGTAAGCCGGCAGGAAAACAAATGCAGGCGTATGAATACACCCTGCCAGCACCGTCCAAAGGAAAAATTTTCTCGGACGTTCCTCCATGATGCCGGTAAACGCAAACATCAACAAACCCATGGCTAATGCCTGCTTAATTGCACTGAATCCAAAGATATAAAAGCCGAAACAATCCCATAGCAAATAGCTTAACCACGGTGTTGGGGAGTAACGATAGATGATAACCGCAACGGCAATCTCTGTGACGACCGCAATCACGATTAAAAGTATCTGAAAGTTGCCATTTGAAATCAGGGATAGCAGCTTTGACAGCCATGCAAAGCCAAAGTTTCGTCCGCCATTAAACACCTGCTCGCTGAACCATCCATTGACAGGATATATTCGTGTGTACTGCCCGGAATATTTCAAGAGATCACCCGTCAAGTACATATATCTCCAGCCGCAGACAAAAGCGTGCAGAACAGCCATGAGCGCGATATATGCTTTCTTTTGTCTGCCATGCTGCGGGAGCAAGACGCCAAAGCCCAGCACCGCTGCGACCATATAGTAATAGACCCTTACGCCCATTTACTTTCCTCGTTTCTTCCGTAGTTCTCTCTCAAAAAACGCTTCCGTATCCTTCGCCAGTTTCTCTTGCTTGAAGTCTCTGCCACGAATCTTTGCTTGCTCCGCATAGTGCTCCAGCAGTCCCGGCTCGGTAAGCATCCGCTTGACACCTTCATAGAATGCTTCATCATCATTCGCAGTGATAAGCCCATATTCGCTGTCACCCAGCAGTTCATGCATGCCAGAAACGTCAGTGGTAACGATGGGCTTTCCTAAAATCAAACCTTCCGTAACGAAGGTGCTGAAGCCTTCAAATATAGACGAGCATACCAAAATGTCGGCTGCATACATCAGGTTATACGGATTCTCACGGAACCCCAGCAGTTTTGCCGACGCTTCTAAATGGTTCTCATGAATATACGCTTCCAGTAGAGAACGTTCTTCGCCATCGCCGACAATCCAAAGGTCATGGTCAAGGCCATCCTCCAGCATGCGCTTGTGTGCAGTCAGCGCGCGTATAAAATGTTTCGGCGCAGACAATCTGCCTACGGCAGCAATGGTCAACTTTCGCTTGGATACATCCGGCGACAGCGTCTCAGCAGATTTTCTCAGTATCTCGCCGTCATCTATCGTGTTGTACACCGTGACTGCCGGAACCGTATCGCCATATAGCTTTTCAAAGCTTTTTCGGACATTTTCAGAAACACATACGGCAAGATCATAGCGTGCGTAATACTTTTTTGTCGCTGCTGCGAAGTCATCCGGATTTGCCCAGTTTTGCAGATCAGAATGCACCCATGCCAACTTCAGCGCCTTTGCGTTGGTAGAACTCGCCATGATTTTAGTAGAACCGCATTCCAGATAGGCAACCTCGATATCGTAATCACCCTTGATGCGCAGCGGATAGGTCAGTCCAGCCGCCGCTTCGGCACGCATCCGAAGCTCGTTGATGCGATTCTTCGCCGGATAGCAATACCTGTAACGAATCCCCGGCGCGAGATATTTTCCCGCATCATCCGGATACAGCGTCTGTACAGTGATGCAGAACTTCGTCTGATCCATCGCATTCACCAGATTGCGCAGGACCTTTTCCGCTCCGCCACCAGAGAGGGATTCGATGAAGAAAAGAATGTTGGTCATGTTGTCTCAAACAGTTCCTCTAATTGCTTTGCTATATTCTGATATGCGTACTTATCTCTCATGTCTCTATCAATATTGCTGCGAATCCGCCCCATCATTTTCTTTTGCTTTACCAGCGAGAAAAGTTTTAGCTTAAACTGCGTATATTCTTCTGTTCCATTTGCTTGTTCATATACGATTCCCGCGTTGCATTCCTTAATAATTTGTCCCAACTCACTATTTGGTAAGGAACCGGTTATAATTGCAACAATTGTTTTTTCAGCAGAAAGTAATTCAAAAACTTTTCCGGTAACTACGCCACGATCTACTTCGCTATTATGTGAACAAACCAAAGTACAGTCAGTACTCCCCATCAGCTCTATGACCCTTTGATGCGTTATGTACCCAAAGTCCCTACATCTATCCTTCATGTTGTGATCATCAGCCATTTGAAGAAAAGTTTCGCTTTCTCTTCCTGCATATTCTATAACTACATCATCAGGTAAGATTTGATTTTCTTGTATTAGCTCATGTAGAGCCTGAAACAAAACAGAAAAATCTCTTCTTCCTTGATATAATGTTCCTGCATAGAAAAAATGGAGCGCATTGTTTTCAGCATTGTTTATCTGCCCTCGTTCATATGAAAAGTCTTCCGGATCAAACCCATTAGGAATGTAGTGTATTTTTTCTCTGTCAACATCTGGGTAGAAAAATTTCTCAATAGCCCCTTCAGATACGACAGTCACCATATCTGCTTTTCGCACAATTCGGTGCTGTGTAATGTCGTTCCTCCGGTATGAATATTTATTAAATAGCTCATAACAGATCGGATCGCGAAAATCCGCGACCCATATATCCGCGATTCCCTTTTTACGTATATACTCTCCCAATTTATGCGTGCAAACGTCTGGATAACTTGAGTACACAACGTCAAAGTGCTCTCCCGACAGTTCTTCTCTAATCTGTCGTGTCGCATTATAAAACCAATCATAATCTGCTATCCAGAAATAAACTGCTTTTATTTGTGAAACGATCCACGCTTGCAGCGGTTTCTTTGCAGCTTTCATTTTCTGCTTTGTTCCGCTTTTTGTAATTCTATTTCTTAAAGAGAAAATTGTTTTTTCAAACCATTTGCTTCTATTTACCCGAATGCACCTCGCATTCTGCATTTCATTAGGCAACAGGCTCTCGTCTATTTCCATATCGGAAGTTATTGCGCTTGTCACAAGCGTAACTTTCAAGTTTCCCCTTAGCAAATACTTCGTCAATTTTGTATTAGGAATCGATGCGCAGTTATTCTGCGGCGCAAATGCGGAAAAGATAACTAGTACGTTATTCATATGTCCTCCTGCACATAACTTACAATCGTTCTGTATATTGTGCTCATGGAATCAGTCACATCTTCGTATACGTCATATAACTCGTTGACCGACTCGGCTGATATTTCCCTCTGTGCATTTAGTATTCCCGTCACCCATTCTTCATTGACGAGCGGCAGTCTTTGCACGCTTTTTGTAATACAACCATCTGTCGGGATCAGATTGGATACAATGCAAGGCAGTCCATTTGCCTGCGCTTCGATCAACGCAAGCGGTGTCCCCTCAAAGAGAGACGGAAACGCAAAAACATCCAGTGCAGACAAGATTTCTGCCACCTCGTCTGTATTTCCCATCAATTTAATATAATTAGTTGCTTTTTGTTCGTCTATCGCCTTTTGGAGTCTTTCTCGATCTTCTCCTTCTCCAAAAAGCAGCAGAATGGCGTTTTCTCTTTTCTTTCTTATTTCTGGCATCAGATTGATCAAAAAACTCTGATTCTTTACCGATACATAATGACCTACATTTCCGATAACAAAGCAATCCGTAATCTGCAGAAACTTCCGCTGATAGTCCCTGTTCTGCTCGGAAAAACTATACTTCGATATGTCTATTCCGTTTTTTACCACACGTCCATGCTCGGCAAACCATTTCGAACCATATAATGCTTCCCCAGCTGCTACTCCGCATGCAAAGAAAACATTCCCGCAGGATTGAATTAACTTACGCATAACAGCGCGGTAAATTATCCGACTTTTTGATTTACCTCTCTCATCGTCAACAGTATGTGAATGGCACATGCGGCATGGTACATGCAACAGCTTAGCCAAGAACATGACTATCCCGCAATGAAACATCGTGTGACAATGCACAGCATCATATTTTTTTCTTCGAATTAGTCTATATAAATCTCTTATATGCAAAAAAACGTTCTCTTGGGGAGCGTATATATGGAAAACAGAATTACCTTTTTCGATAATCCGTTTCTCATATTCGCCTTCTTCGCTTCCAAAAACAACATAGTCGAAGTGAAAGTTCTTATCAGCATATATCGCTATATTGGCTGCGACTGCTTGTGCGCCGCCAACATTTAGCTTTGCGCAGACTTCTAACACTTGAATCTTTTTAGAAATGTCATTCATCACCGCTGCGTTTTCCTTTTTATCCGATCAGTTTTCTTCGTAACCGTATAATTCTTTCAGCTCACGCTTGACGTTTTGATCTGTATACAGCCGCGCTTTTTCATATCCGGCCTGTCCAAGCCTCTGTCGAGCGCCGCTCTTATAAAGCTTGACCAGCACTTCTGCCAGCGCACGGCTGTCACCGGCGGGGATCAGGTATCCCGTCACGCCGTCTTCGACCAGTTCCCGATGCCCCCGGTTTTCCACAGCAATGACCGTTTTTCCGCACAGCATACCCTCAATCAAGTTTAGGCCAAGCCCCTCGCGATGGCTGCATGATACAATCACGTCAGCCGCCGGGACAACTCGTTCCAAATCCGTTCGATAACCCAGCAGTCGAATATAGCCCTCTGCATGATTTCCTGAGATCTGCTCCCGCAGGGTAGATTCCAGCGGCCCGTTTCCGGCCAGCAGGACCTTCAGCTCAGGAATCCTGTCACGGCAAAGTACTGCCGCGTCGATCAGTGTCCGCTGATCTTTATTTGCGTTCAGCTCGCCCGTGCAAAGCACGACGAAATCCTGCGCTGACAGTGATTCTTCTTTCCGAAGCACTTCTTCCTCTTCCGCAGAATGCGGATGGTAGCGCGATACCGATACACCCACGCCGTGAATATGGCAGGTCTCGACCGGGAATTTACTCCGCGCAAGCTGATAGTCCTCTTCATTGATGGTGATGAGCTTGTCCGTATGGCGGCACATGAACTTTTCCACCGGATACCAGATGAGCCAGTTTTTCTTCGGCGCACCCTGATAAAAGTGGAAGCCATGAGCGGTATAAAAGACCTTGGTGCCGCGCTTGCGGGCTTTTCGCGCAGCCAGCCGTCCCACAACACCGCCCACCGGCGTGTTGCAGTGGACCACATCGTAGTTGCCCTCATCAATGATTTTTTTGAGCTGTTTGTAGGCTCCAAGATTTTTCGGTGAAAACGGTGACCGCTGGAACGGCACGTCAAAGACCTGTTCCACAAAGTCCAGCTTCAGGCCGTTCTTCTCGGCAAGATTGTTTCGCGCCGCCACATGGACTTCGCAGCCGTGCTCGTGCAGCATGGCCACAAGCGGCTTGTGAAACTGGCAGATATGCGATTGTACAGTGGCAACTAGAAGGACTTTCATTGCAGCTCCTTAGAATGGCAAGGCATTGTTCACAAGATAATACACCCGTTCACAATACATTCTTTTCTTGGTTTCGTTGTAATTCGTAATCGTTATTCCGAGTTGGTCAATCGCTGGGTTCATTTTGCGAATGACATCGAAGTGTGGGATATCTTCAATCCTTTTTTCCAAGGGTAACCGCAGAAACAGCTCTATCAGCAAGCGGTTGTTATACGGAATCGTGATATCGTAAGAAACACGGTGTTCGGATGTGATCGTCAGCCCACCCCATCCGCCGTAGCGGAATTCCCACAGATACATATCGCTGGAATCCAGATTGTAAATGCTATGGAAGGCGGTCTTTTCTATGTACTGGCGGAATATCTTGTCCGTCGCATTGGCATCCGTGCGATTGTAGGTGAAAAATTTGTACATAGAAGTCATCTGTCTGGGAGACAACTGCGTCGGCATTTTCTTCAAGCCAAACTTTTTATAATAGTTTGCGCGTCCGATTTCTGACACCCAAGACTTGACCTCAACGTCAAAATCCGACGTGTTCAAGAAAAACAGGCGTTTCCTGACATCGTTGGCGTTGACCGCTCCGATATCGCCCAAATTATGCTCTATGACGGCGCGCATCGCGGGAACATCCTCAAAATCACCGTCATTCTCAGAAATTGTATAAGTGTGATGCGTTACACCTATGGCAGCCGCAATTTTCTCAGCAGCCTCTGCGTCCGGCCTGTCTCCGTACATGGAGATATAACTGTAAAAGCCGAATTTGTCGTACAGACCGTTGGCGCAGGCTATGGTCGTTTTGCTGTCCATACCGCCAGTCATTGAAATTGCAGGCTTGTCCCACTTATTCGCAATCAGCTCCATGTTCTTGTGAAGCAGCCGTCCGATTTCCATAATTGTTTCGTCGTATTCCCACTCATTCTTCACCATAGAGATATCGCAGTTGGGATAAAAACGGGTAAGTTTACAGGAGAACTTCGGAACTGCAACATTCAAAACATGATTCGGCACAAGGCGAAACACATCGTCAAATTGCGAAATGTCACCGGGCAGAAACAAACCATACATCTGCCAGAAGCGATAATGCGTCAGCTTTCTCACATAGGCAGATTGCGTAAGATTACAAAGATCGCCAATCAACTGCGCGTGTGACGACAGATAGAAATGCTTTTCAATTGTGCCATAATAGGTGCATTGCATCCCGGCACAGTCGCCCCACACCTCAATGTCGTCTGCCTTTACAACGATCAGGGTAAACACGCCTGTCCATTGATTGAAATACCCAATCTTATCTTCGGAATCAGCATATTTCCGAAGAATTTCATTTTCGTCATACAAGCCGTCGAACGGGTTATATGCATGGCCGATCAGCACCAGCGAAGAATCCTCAGTTTGCAGCGCATAGTATTTCGCCTTGGGGTGTACCAACAGGCTATATCCGCAGATTTTCTCAGTCCGCCATTCTCCATAAAAGGGAAATGCATTGCCGTCAATTTCGGCATCCGTAAACAAATAACCGCGGGCAAAAAGAACCTCTCTGAACTTTGGAGAATCATCAGTTATTCTCTTCACTTCACCTATGCTGCTCATTTCAGATTCTCCTTTATCTTCTCCCACAGCCGTGCCCGATTTTCCTCTCCCACAAAGCTGTTATGCGGGGTCAGAACTACATTTTCCATATCCCACAGCGGGCTGCTTTCGGGCAGGGGTTCTTCTTCAAAAACGTCCAGCACTGCGCAGCCGCCGTTTTGCAGCCACTTGGTCAGCACAGCCTCGTTTGCCAGCGCGCCGCGGGCGACATTGACGAAGATCGCGCCATCATGCAGGCGGCCAAAGATTTCCTCGCTCACGATGCCGCGCGTCTCCGGCGTCAGGGCGATGCAGCACACCAGAATATCACAGGCCGCCGCAGTCTCCGCCAGCTTATCCAGCGGCAGGAGTTCATCAAAATCCGGCAGCACCCGCACGGTGCGATTCACGCCGGTGATATGGCAGCCAAAGGCTTTCAGCCGCTTCGCGATCTCGCGTCCCACATCGCCGCAGCCGAGGATGCACACCCGCTTGCCGGAAAGCTCCAGCAGACCGCGATGCTTCTCCCATTTGTGCTGAATCTGATTCTCTGCAAAAAAGCGGCTCTGCTTATATAGCTGCAAAATGCCGCAGACGGCGAACTCCGCCATCGGGACGCTGTACACGCCCGCAGCGTTGTGCAGCTCGATGCCGCGCGCCCGGATATCGTCCAGCGGCACGCGGTCAAGACCCGCGCTGGTGAGCTGGATGACCCGCAGGCTCGTAAAGCGCTCGATGGAATTGTAGAGGAACAGGCCGTTGCACACGACCGCCTCGTATCGCTCCGGGCAGTCTACCGGGGCGCGTTCGTCACCATGAACGAAGACCTTGTGCCCGGCAGCTTCCAGCTGCTCGCGCTCGCCGCTATTGAGTTGAAACGCGCCGGTCACCAAAACGTTCATGCGTTCATACCTCTCACAATGTTCTCAACGCAGGAGCAAACCCTGCGGTGATTCTCCTCAAATTGCTTCTGCGTCCAAGCGGCGCAGTTCCGCTCAACGCGGCGGATATCCGCCACACCCTCGGTGAAAATGCGCTGGATCTCATCCAAGTCCGTAATTTTGCCTGTGTTGCAGAAGCTGCGGGACAGGATTACATACTGTGAACCCAGCCGATAGTGCTCTCCGATAATATATTCTGCTGGAAGCGTCCCCGAGCCGGGGCGGCCCACGCCGCCAAAGCCATAGGGAATACTTGCTTCGCGGAGCTCGGCGCAAAGCCTGTCCACCGTGCCGTCCGTCAGGAGCTGGAACATGAATCTCTGATGATAGCACAGGTGCAGGTCATTGAGGCCGATGTGCATCTGGTCGATGCCCAGTATGGCCAGCGCCTCCGGCAGATTGTCTGCCGCCGTGTCGGTTTCCAGCAGCGGCATGACCTTTGCACGGCCATCCACCATGCTAACAAGCTGCCGCAGATCATCCGCCGTGCGCCACATGGGGAGCATAATAACGTCCGCGCCGTTTGCGATGGCGTCGTCGATCTCCGTCTGCGAGTTGGGATTCAGTGGATTGACGCGCGCCATGATCTCGGCCTGATCGCCGATGGCGGCACGGACTTTTGCGATATCCTCCGGCACATGATAGGACTGCACAGTATCCATGCCGCCCTGCCGCTCGGCCTTGCCCAGCACTTCCATATCAATGAAAATGCGGTCAACGCCTGCGTCCGCCGCGATCTTTGCGACCGTCGGGTCGTTGGTGATGTACATAAGTTTCAGCATATGTTTTCCTCAAACCGTCGCGCCGGTATTGACATTATCCTCGTTGCGCAGGACCTTGAACACGGTCATGAAAAGAATTTTAATATCCAGCGCAAGCGAGACGTGCTGCGTATACCAGACGTTCATCTTGATACGCTCGTGCCACTCTACGCCCTTGCGGCCATGTACCTGCGCCCAGCCGGTGATGCCGGGGCGAACGTCAAACATATGGAACTGTTCTTCCGTGTACTGCTCCACCGGCCAAGGGTGATAGGTCAGCGGCGGGCGCGGCCCGACAATGGCCATATCGCCCACAATAATATTGATGAACTGCGGAAGCTCATCAATGCTGGTTGCCCGGATAATCTTTCCCACCTTTGTCACGCGCGGGTCGCCATTCCCGCTGTAAACTCCGCTGCCGGTATGCTCTGCTCCGTCCGACATGGAGCGGAATTTATAAATCGTAAAGACCTTTCCGTGCAGCCCCAGTCTTTGCTGCTTGAACAGCACCGGCCCCGGAGAGGAAATCTTGACTGCTAGTGCGGTTATCAGAAGCAGGGGTGAAAGAATAATGAAAGCAATCAGTGAGAGAACTGTATCAATCAATCGTTTTCCAAATCTCTTATACACGGCATTCCGTTCCTATCAACCCCGCCGATGGCAAGGGAACCTCAAAAATCTTTGTAATTCGTCATACTCTGGAGAAAATGGTATGAGAAATGACTATTTTCCTATTTAATTATAACGCAAACGGCGGAAATGCGCAAGGGGAAAGCAGAAAATATGTGTGGAGATGTGTGAAAGGCCGCAGCGCGGAGCTGCGGCCCGGTGGGGTGGCGGATGAAGCTCGAAGGAACGCTTCGGGCTATTGGAGAACTCTTGAATTACTTCGACCTTTGAATTTTATGCTATTGTTTCTAAAAGCTTCCAATAACGAAGAACAAACAGCCTAATATGCGAATCAACACGGGAGCCATTGTACCATTGATCCTCTACAAATCCAAGTATTGCACGATAGGACGCAAGTAATGTTCCCCAAATATCGGAACAGTCCACGCGCATTTGTGTTTCAGCTCGGCGCATATGGTGCATATATTTTGTTCCTGTAGGGGATAAATCTTCCTCCGATGTATCCGGCGTATATTTTTCCCTCAAGTGTGCAAGTCCCATCGGAATAGCGCCTCCCCTTTTGTCATGATATGTGGATAGAGGCTCGAATAATGTACGAATCTGAAAGTCCTCCTTGGCCTTCTTAACATCCAGCTCATAGAACTTCAATACAGTCAAAAACATGCCAATGCATGCAAACACGGCATCTGATTTGTCCTCTTCTCGGGAGACGAGCCTGTAGAGCAAGCTGCTTTTTTCAATGAGCTCTAATCTGCTTCTTGTATTGATCCCCTCCAGAATGATTCGCTTAAATTCGGAGACTTCTTTTGGAGTGCAAAGTTTTGTATTACACTGGAGCTTACCATAATATCGCTCAAAAAGCGGATCGGCGCGAGCCTCTAATGACCCTTCCCGCAAAGTGATTTCGAAAGAGATGAATTTCTCCAAATACCGTTTCGCATTGGTATTGCAGCCGTAAATTTGTCTGACAGTACACTCCAGTTGCTCTTTGTCGATAGAGATGATCGTCTGCACATTGGGAATCCCTTCCAGGACATGATGCAAACGCTCGAGAACCGTGATCGTATACTCCGGCAGGCACCGATCGAGTTCATCCACAACCAGAAGGATGGTCTGTTCTTCGGCCAAATCTTTGATTGCTGCCCGAAGTTTTTCCAATATACAATTAAAGCTGAAGTAAACATCGAAATCATGACTATCTGCGATTTCCTGAGTAGCCTTATTTCTTGCGCTCTTAATTGTTTCAAAGATTTTCTTTATATCGAATCCAGTTTTAACAGAACCAACTTCAACAAGACCGGCAATGATTTCCTTCAAAACCACCTTGAAGGTTGTGCGTTTATCCGCGGAGATGAAGTTGGTTTGCTTGTCAATTGAGTCAGTTAAAGCCGCAACAAGCGCAATCAACGGTTCCTCATAATAATCATATTTCCAGCAATCATAATGGAAAACCAGATATTTTCTTGGGCCGTCTTTCTCAAGCGGGTATTTTGCAATTTCCTCTTCGAATCTGTTTAACACAAAGGTTTTTCCAACGCCCCAAGCACCATTTACGGCAAAAGAGGCATTCTTCCTGTTTTCGGACAGTATCTCAACTACATCGATCAGCCGGGCGACAAAGGCTTTCCTGTCAAGCAGGTCTGTTAGCTCTTCCTGTGTATCCATAAGTACTGCGTCTGGCACCATTTTATACCTCCTGCTTTTGAATCGATCACGATACCCGATTATACCATATCCCGACACATAAAATAATTTCAATTTCTGAAAAATGCACCATATTCTGCCCGACAAATTCCGACACGCGCCCTTCCTTTTCCTTCCTTGTCTTCCATTCGCATAATTCCCCATTGTTTGCAGACAATAGCAATGTGATTTCGAACGCATAAAGTGGAGGAGCAATATATGAAAGCAACCGGCATCGTCAGACGCATTGACGACCTCGGGCGGATCGTCATCCCAAAGGAGATCCGCCGTACCCTGCGTATCCGCGAGGGTGACCCGCTGGAAATCTACACGGAGAAGGACGGCGAGGTCATTTTCAAAAAGTATTCGCCCATGGGCGAGCTGAGCAGCTATGCCGCGGAGATCTGCGAATCGCTCTACAAGTCCACGGGCGGGACAGTCGCCGTGTGCGACCGTGACAGTATGATCGCCGTTTCCGGCGGTGGGAAAAAGGAGCTGCTGGAAAAACCGGTAAGCAAGGCGCTTGAGGAGGTCATGGAGAACCGCCGCGCCGTGCGCACGGAATCGGGTAGCCGCGCGCCCCGGCCGGTCGAATCGGCGGAGGATTACTCCATCGCGGTGGCCGCGCCGATCCTAGCCGAGGGAGACGTGCTCGGCTGTGTGATGTTCCTCTCACACCCCGGCTCTCCGGCGGCGACGGATCTGGAATTCAAGCTCGCGCAGACGGTGGCGGGATTTCTTGGCCGGCAGATGGAGGGCTGACGGCGAAGGCCGTCGAAATATTTTTCCGGTTGGGTGTTGACGGGCGGCATAAACTGTGGTAATATAACTTCTGCAATATCGCGGGGTAGAGCAGTTGGTAGCTCGTCGGGCTCATAACCCGGAGGTCATTGGTTCAAGTCCATTCCCCGCAACCATATCGGGTGGATGTAACGGATTTCAGTTACATCCACCTGTTTTTTCCCCTGTAGGTCGCAGGCAAATGCCTGCGACTTTTTTATTGCTTATCTTCCACCGGCTCGCCGTCCTCGTCGCGCAGCTCGCGTGCACTTTCCGACGGCTCGCAGGAAACATACTCCACGGCGACACCCTCGCGGATATCGGCGGTGTAGTTCGGATGGCACTGCGTGGGGTCGATATCCAGATACCCGACGAACCTGTAGTAAATGACAAGGCGTTGGGTTTTATTTTTGCCCGTTCCCTGCATCTCGTACACGTAGATGTGATCGATACGCTCGTTTCGCAGCGCTATGCCTATTGCGGAGCGTCCCATGCATGGCCGCATTCTTTTCATAGAATCCCGCACGTTGACCCTCGTCCTTCCGGCTGGTATAATAATACAGGAAAGACAAGGCGGGCGGGGCATTTTACGGACCATCACTTTCTGACAGGGAGGGAAAGAAATGTACGGTGCTATACTGGGTGATATGATCGGCGCGCCGTATGAATTTGACAGGGGAGGCAAAACAAAGGATTTCCCCCTTTTCTGCGGCCGTTCGCAGTTCACGGACGATTCCGTTATGACGATCGCCGTGGCGGAGGCTCTGCTGGACTGTCGGTTCCGGGCGGATGATGACATCCGAGCCGGGCTTGTCGACTCCATGCGGAAATGGGGCAGGAAGTATCCGGACGCCGGTTACGGCGGCCGCTTCCTACACTGGCTGGGGACAAAGGATCCAAAGCCCTACGGCAGCTGCGGCAACGGCTCGGCCATGCGCGTATCCTCCGCCGGCTGGCTGTTCGATACGCCGGAGGAGACGCGCCGCATGGCCCGCCTGACTGCCGAGGTGACGCACAATCACCCGGAGGGTATCAAGGGCGCGGAAGCCGCGGCAAGCGCCGTCTTTCTCGCGCGCACCGGCCACAGCAAGGACGAGCTCCGAGGCTATATCGTGCGGGAGTTCGGTTATGATCTTTCCCGCACCTGCGATGAGATCCGTCCCGCGTATTGCCACAACGAGACCTGCCAGAAAACGGTTCCGGAAGCGATCACCGCTTTTCTGGAGGGCACGGATTTTGAGGACGTCATCCGCACGGCGGTCTCCCTCGGCGGTGACTTCGACACGCTCCCCTGCATCGCCGGGAGCATCGCGGAGGCTTTTTACGGCGTTCCCGAACCGCTGAAGGATGTGTGCCGGAGCCGTCTCCCGAAGGATATGCTCGACGTCCTGTGCCGCTTTGATATCTTCCGGGCGCATGGGCACGACGCCGTTTCCGATCCCTTCCCCGCAGGCACCGCATAACGGAGGACGCCATCGCCCGGTATCACAAGGAGAGCGGCCGGACAGATTTCTGAGCGCAGTCAACGCGATTCCGTCCGCATGCGTGCAACAGCCGCTCCATGTGGCAGAACAGATGCCGGATGAGAAAACAACGATCGTTGCGCTCCTCCATGACGTGGTTGAGGATACATCCTATTCCCTGCAGGATATAAGAGAAATGGGCTTTGAAAGCGATATTGTCGATGCTCTGGCACGGTTGACGCACGGCAAAAATGTGTCCTACATGGATTATGTGGCCAATATTAAAGAAAACAGCATTGCACGAACTGTCAAGCTCGCGGATCTGAGGCATAACAGCGACCTGACCAGGCTGGATGAGATAAACGAAGAAGCCTTGTCCCGCGTTGAAAAATACAAGGCCGCAATCCAGCTCCTTTCGGAGGACTGACGGCTCGCAGGCATCCCTGCAAATAACGGCGGCGGATGGACTTGCGGTCCTTTTCTGCCTTCCGGTTAAAGCGGAGCTTTACGTTGGCGCCGCAGGATTTCGGGCCGCAGGGCTTCGGCAGAAAATACGCCGCAAAACGCCCATAAATACGCCGCTGCTCTGCGAATTGTTTTCCGCGCCGCCAGGCGGCCGCCGCGGGCGAGTTTTTCGGTTGAATTTTACATAATACCGCGGTATAATATAGTGTCAGAGTATAGGCTCATGTAACAGACTTACTCAGAGTCCATAGCATACGGAGGATAATAATATGGCGAAAAAAGAATTTCAGGCGGAATCCCGGCGGCTGCTGGAGCTGATGGTCAATTCCATCTATACGCATCAGGAGATTTTTCTGCGCGAGCTGATATCCAACGCCTCGGACGCTATCGACAAGCTCTGCTTCCGCTCGCTGACCGACGAGAACGTCGGCATGGAGCGCGGAGATTTCTTTATCCGCATCACCGGCGACAAGGAAGCCAAGACGCTCACCGTTTCCGACAACGGCATCGGCATGACCGCCGAGGAGCTGGAATCCAATCTCGGCGTGATCGCAAAGTCCGGCTCGCTCTCCTTCAAGAAGGATCTGGACGCCGCCGAGAAGGACAAGGCGAACATCGACGTGATCGGCCAGTTCGGCGTGGGCTTCTATTCCGCGTTCATGGTCGCGAGCAAGGTGACCGTCGTTTCCCGCGCCTACGGGCAGGAGACCGCCAACCGCTGGGAGAGCGAGGGCGTGGACGGCTACACCGTCACCCCGTGCGAAAAGGACACCGTCGGCACCGACGTCATTCTCACCATGAAGCCCGACACGGACGACGACTGCTACAGTGTGTATCTCATGCCCTGGAAAATCCAGGAGCTGGTGAAGAAATATTCGGACTATGTCCGCTGGCCGATCCGCACCGACGTGGAGACGACCGAGAAATACGAAACCGGCGAGGTGGACGAGGCCGGCATTCAGAAGATGGGCGTGCGCACCGTCACGAAGGAGGAGGTCGTCAACTCGATGATCCCCATCTGGCAGCGCAGCAAGAAGGAGGTCTCCGACGCCGACTGCATCGCCTTCTACAAGGAAAAGTTCAAGGACACGGAGGACCCTGTGTCCGTCATCCGCGTGAACGCCGAGGGCTCGGTGAGCTACCGGTGCATGCTGTTCGTCCCGGCGAAGGCGCCTTACGACTACTATACCCGCGACTATGTTCCCGGCCTGCGGCTTTACGCCAACGGCGTGATGATCATGGAAAAGTGCCCCGATCTGCTGCCGGAGTGCTTCCGTTTCGTGCGCGGCATCGTCGATTCGCCGGATCTCTCGCTGAACATCTCCCGCGAAATGCTCCAGCACGACCGCCAGCTCAAGCTCATCTCGATGAATCTCGAAAAGAAGATCAAGGGCGAGCTTTCCCGTCTTATGGAGTGCGACCGCGAAAAGTACGAAAAGTTCTTCAACGTGTTCGGCACGCAGCTCAAATACGGCATCATCGGCGATTACGGCATGAAGCGCGATCTGCTGACCGACCTTCTGCTCTACCGCAGCGCGGAGAAGGAAAAGCTCATCTCCCTGCGCGAATATGTGGACGCCATGCCGGAGAGCCAGAAATACATCTACTACGCCTGCGGCGAGGACGCCGGGCAGCTTGCCAAGCTGCCCCAGGCCGAACGCATCCGGGACAAGGGCTACGAGATCCTCTACCTCACCGGTGAAACGGACGAATTCGTTCTGCAAATGCTGGGCAAGTATGCCGACAAGGAGTTCCGCTCCATCGTCGACGGCGAGCTGGACCTCGGCGGCGAGGAGCAGAAGGACATCGACGAAAAGCCGGAGCTGATGCAGTTCGTCAAAGAAACGCTCGGCGATAAGATCAAGGAAGCCCGCGCTTCCCGCCGTCTCAAGACGCATCCCGTGTGCATGACTGCGGGCGAGGGCCTGAGCTTCGAGATGGAGAAATACTTCAAGAGCTTCC
>ERZ857827.904-NODE-904-length-35850-cov-55.874340_pt1 | contig 35850 bp, 30 predicted proteins | sample MGYA00519761_ERZ857827 | MGnify/ENA primary metagenome ERZ857827 (study PRJEB31778, sample SAMEA3449370) | human gut metagenome | biome: human gut; feature: human-associated habitat; material: faeces | place: United Kingdom | collected 2010/2012 ... | reverse complement strand
TACCGCACCGGTGTTTGTCGTCACCGAACATACCGCGCCCTGCCCGTCAAGGCCGATGTCAACGACCTCGGCCTGCTTCACTCTGAGGTTTTCCTGCAATTCAAGCGTGTGCTTCATCACCTGCTGGTAGCGCCGCCGGTCGGCCTGTGCGCGCAGGGAGTGAACCGCCGGACCCTTGCCGAGGTTCAGCATGCGGTACTGTATGCAGGCCTTGTCCGCGGCCTTGGCCATTTCGCCGCCGAGCGCGTCGAGCTCGCGCACAAGGTGACCCTTGCCCGTGCCGCCGATGGCGGGGTTGCAGGGCATGTTGCCCACGGCGTCCAGGTTGATGGTCAGGCACACCGTTTCCAGCCCCAGGCGGGCGGCGGCCAGAGCCGCCTCGATGCCGGCGTGTCCCGCGCCGATGACGGCGATATCAAATTGTCCCGCGTCAAATTCTCTCATACAGGCTCCTTATGCGCGCCGCAGGGTCACCACCGCCACCTCCGGGCGGTTGAACAGGCGCACCATGCCGCCGAGGCCCCGGGAGACAAATACCTCCGCGCCCCGGCAGGTGTAAAATCCGTTGGTATAGGAGGGCAGCAGCGTGCCGCCGCTTCCCAGCAGCCCGTCGGTAAAGGGCAGACGCCACAGACCGCCGTGACCGTGGCCCGACAGGGTCAGATCCGCCCCCAGGGTGGCATATTCCGATTCAAACAGGTTGTTCCGGTGGGCCAGCAGCAGCCAGAAGCCTTCCGGGGCGGCGTCCCGGACCTCCCGGGCCACCTGCTGGGGCGTTTTCTGGTCGGCGTAGCCGTTGGGGTCGTCGATGCCCGCCAGGAGCAGGCTGTCGCCGCCCCGCTGAAGCGTCACGAAGCCGTTATGGAGCCAGCTGACGCCGCAATCCGCCAGCAGGGCCGCCGTCTCCTGCATCTTTCCGGCGGCCCACTCGTGGTTGCCGGAGACGAAATAGCAGGGGGCCAGGGCCGTGAGCCTTTCCAGCAGAGGGCGCAGGTACGCCGGGTCTGTCCACTCGTCCACGAAATCCCCCACCAGAGCGATGACGTCCGGATGGGCGGCCTCCACCGCCGCCGCCAGGCGGCTGTTGTCCCGGCCGAACTGACGGCCATGGAGGTCCGACAGCACCACCAGCCGGGCCCCGTCCCACCCCTCCGGTAGCCGCCGGGAGCTAAAGGTATATTCCTCGGTGGAGAGGGTGTAGTTCCCCCACCACAGGCCCGCCCCGGCCAGGGTCAGGGCCGCCAGCAGCAGCGGCAGGGTTTTCTTCCTGGTTTTTTTCTTGTGGGCCACGGCGGTGCCTCCTTTCCCGCTGTCACTTATTATATAATAGGTTCCCCGGGGTTTGCAAGTCCTTTGTTGTGCATAATAGCAAAAAATGATGAGCGGTTTTTATGAAAAATGTAGATTCTCACCCTTGCAAAACCGGGCCGGGCGGGGTATACTATAACCGTGAAAAGAGAAGAAAGGAGCGTGATACAATGACCAACATCTTCATGAAGGGTGACCTGGATGACATGATCTTCGAGGGTTCCGACTGGCAGCCCAGCGAACGGTAAGTGATCCGGCTATACCAAGGAAGAAGCCACGCCTGTGCGTGGTGATTTTTTTTACAGAAAAAGCGTTTTACGAATACGGATATTATGCGCCGCAAGGCGCTTTTTTTGTGCCCATTTATGGGGCCCGTCTGCGGCGGCACAGGTCCGCGATGATGAGCGCGGCGCAGCACAGCAGCACCGCCGCCAGAATGAGAATGGCGCAGCTGCGGAAGAACGCCTCCGGCAGGATCAGGATCACCGGGTCCGTGGCCGGGTCAAAGAGCCAGTTGTCCTTGCCGGGAAAGAAGATGCTGTGGAACACCGTGAAGGCCCGGTCAAAGTCCAGGGCCGCCAGGGCACCGGCTATGGCCAGCGCCCCGCCCAGGCCGCAGCCGGCCCAGAAGCCGGGACTGTGGCCCGCCAGGGGGCACAGGGTCAGGCCCTTTTTCCGCCGCAGAGCGTACAGCACCAGCAGCACCGCCATGCACACCGCCAGCACCCGAAGGTCCAGCAGAAACAGCCGCCGCACATCGGCGAAGTGGCTGGCCCCCTCCGGGGAGAAGGACAGCACACCGGCGGCAAAGTCCGGGCGCTTGCCCAGGCAGTAGTCCATCACGTCGTCAAAGGCCGCCCCGATCTGCTCCACCGTCAGGCCGCTGCGGGCGGGGATGCCCAGAGGCTCAATCTGCGCCCGGTAGAAGGGCCGGATCACCAGCGGCAGGGCGATGGACCCGGTCAGGATGGTCAGGGCCATGGCAAAGGCCGCGAAAACGGACAGCAGCTTCCTCATGAAATATCCTCCTTCTTCCGGCCGGACAGCACCAGCAGCACCTGGCCCGGCAGGTAAAACAGCCACATACCCACCTGGGCAAAGGCCGCCAGCCAGCCGGGAAACAGCTCCGGCTGATTATGAACGCCCACGCACACGTCGCACAGCAGGAACAGACACAGTCCCCAGGCAAACAGCGGCATGGAAAGGGAAAGCGCCTGACAGGCATTGACCAGGAAATTGGCGAAATACACCGCCGCCAGCAGGTTCAGCGGCGACAGCAGGCCCAGGGCCCAAAGCCCCGCCCAGGCCGCTGTTACCAGAAACAGCCGCAGCCCCCACAGGGACCGGCCGCCGTTCTGCCGGCAGATCCGGACCAGATACAGGGCCTGGACCCCGCAGAACAGGGCCACCCCCGCGCCGTACCAGTCGTTCAGCAGCAGAAGGAAGGTGTCGGCCCCCAGGGTCAGGGCCATGGCGGCGGCCATCAGGCGGCTGCCGCCCCGCCGGGCAAACAGCACGGAAAACACCAGGCACACGGCGATGGAGGCGTATTTCACCGGGCCGCCGCTGCCGCCGGTAAGGTCCAGGGTCATAAACGCCGCGTACAGGGCTGCCTCCAGCCCCAGAAAGGCCGCCGTCACAGGTCCCACAGCTGCGGGTCGCTGGCGGAGACGCACAGGACCCCGGCGCTCAGCGCCGCCGTGACATCGGCCTTGTCCGCCAGCAGGCCCCCGGCGATCAGGGGCACCGGCAGCTCCCGGGACAGCCGGGCGATGACCTTATAGATGGTTCCAGGCAGCACCTCGATCAGGTCCGGCATCCCCATGCCCGTCTCCTTCCCCAGGTTGCTGACGGCCTTGGAGTCGATGGCGAACACCCGCAGCACCGTCAGCATGCCCAGCTCCCGGCCCCGGCGGATGATGTGGGGCCGGGTGGAGATGATGCCGTCGGCTCCGCAGGAGCGCAGATAGTCCACGGCGATCTCCCTGGGGGCCAGCCCCGCCACCAGGTCCCCATGGACCACCGCCTGCTTCCCGGCCCGGTGGACCCGGTCCACAAGACCCGCGATATTCAGAATGTCGCCGCACAGCAGGAACACCGCCGCACCGTCATGGCACAAGGCACGATCCAGGGTCTCCGGCTCCTTCACCGCCGGGATCACCGGCGTCCGCTCCAGCAACGGTAGCATGGGATGGGACATAGGGCGGACCCTCCTTCCGCAGTTTTCTTCCCTATATGTTACCACGGGGCGGGGGCTGATTTCAACAGGACATTTGCATAATATGAGCCGGGGGTCTGCCAACGCAGGCCCCCGGCTCCGGCGCGTTACTGCGCCTCGATCTCCTTGATATTCACTTCATTCCCCTGCACCAGCCAGGTGTCCTCGCTGCCGCAATAGGGGCAGGTCCGGCCCTGGGGCACGGTGTCGTAGTCCCGGCCGCAGCCGCCGCAGCGGGTGACGGCTGGGACCGTTTCGATGCGCAGCGCCGCCCGGGGCATCAGCTCCGTCCGGGCCGCCGCCCATTTCCAGCAGCTCTCCAGCTCATGGGGCACCACGCCGGACACCTGGCCCAGCTCCAGGGTCACCGACGCCACGTCGGTGAGGCCCTGCTCCCGGCCGATGTTCTCCACGGCCCGGATCACATGAAAGACGATTCCCAGCTCGTGCATTACTTCTTCCCGGCCTTGCGGATCTTGATCTCCCGCTTGACCATGTAGGGCAGGATGGCCTTCATCTTGTCCTCGGCGGGGATCATGTGGGTGCACTCCGGACGCTCCCGGTGCAGGTGGATGGCGTCAAAGGCGCACTTGGTGGTGCACACGCCGCAGCCGATGCACTTGTTGGGGTCCACCACGGAGGCGCCGCAGCTGAGGCAGCGGGCCGTCTCCTTCTGCACCTGCTCGGCGGTGAAGGCGATGCGCTCGTCCCGGAAGGTCCGGCGCAGGGCCTCGTTATACCCGATCTGCTGGCGGGGGGTGTTGTCAAAGCCCACGGGAATCAGGGCGTTCTCCTTGTCCAGCTCCACGAACTGCCGGCGGTTGCGGCCGATGGTCAGGGTGGCCTTCTGGACGAACCGGTGCAGGGAGATGGCGCCCTCCTTACCGGCGGCAATGGCGTCGATGGCGAACTTCTGGCCGGTGACGGCGTCGCCGCCGGCGAAGATGCCGGGCTCCGCCGTCTGATAGGTCACGGGGTCCACCTGGGCGGTGCCGTTGGGGTTGAAGGTCACGGCGGTGCCGGTCAGCAGCTGCCGCCAATCCACCTTCTGGCCGATGCAGTACAGCACCGCGGCGCACTGGGCCTGGCAGGTGTCGTTGTCGTCAAATTCCGGGGCGAAGCGGCCCTGGTCGTTTTTCACCCGCAGGCACTTGCGGAAGCGGATCCCGGCGGCATGGCCGTTTTCGGTGACGATCTCCGTCTGGCCCCATCCGGCGTGGATGGTGATGCCGTCCCGCTCACACTCGCCCCGGTCCTCCGGGCCCATGGGCATATCGTCATAGCCCTCCAGGCAGTACAGGTCCACGGACTCCGCGCCGCAGCGCACCGCCGTCCGGGCCACGTCGGCGGCGATGTTGCCGCCGCCGATGACCACCACCCGGCCTTCCAGCTTCGTCTCCTGGCCGCCGTTGACCCGGCGCATGAAGTCGATGCCCGCCGTGACGCCCTGGGCGTCGTCGCCGGGGATGTTCAGCCTGCCGCCGGACTGCAGGCCCACGGCCACATAGAAGCCCTGATAGCCCTGCTCCCGCAGCTGGGCAATGGTCACGTCCTTGCCCACCTCCACGCCGCAGCGGAACTGGACGCCCATTTCCCGCAGCACGTCGATCTCCGCCTGGACCACGTCCTTCTCCAGCCGGAAGCTGGGTAGGCCGTTTTCCAGCATACCGCCCAGGCGGCGCTCCTTTTCAAACACGGTGGGGCGATAGCCCTTCTCCGCCAGGTAATAGGCGCAGGACAGGCCCGCCGGGCCGCCGCCGATGATGGCAATCTGCTGGTCGAACGCGCCGTCTACCTTGGGGATCACCTTCTCCGGCACGAACCGGGTGGCGGCGTCCAGGTCCTGCTGGGCGATGAAGCGCTTCACCTCGTCGATGGCCACCGCCTGGTCCACGGTGCCCCGGGTGCAGGCGTCCTCGCATCGGCGGTTGCAGATGCGGCCGCACACGGCGGGGAAGGGATTCTCCCGCTTGATCAGCTGCAGAGCCTCCCGGTACTTGCCCTGGGCCGCCAGCTTCAGATAGCCCTGCACCGCGATGTGGGCGGGGCAGGCGGTTTTGCAGGGGGCGGTACCGGTGTCGTAGCAGTTGACGCGGTTCTTGTCCCGGTAGTCGATGGCCCACTTTTCGGGGCCCCACTTGGCCGCATCCGGCAGCTCCTGGCGGGGATACTCCACGGGGCCGGACTTGGTGCACAGCTTCTGGCCCAGCTTCACCGCACCGGCGGGACAGTATTCCACGCACCGGCCGCAGGCCACGCACTGGTCCGTCTCCACCCGGGCCACATAGGCGCTGCGGGACATATTGGGAGTGTTGAACAGCTGGCTGGTGCGCAGGGCGTTGCAGACGTTGACGTTGCAGTTGCACACGGCAAAGATCTTGTCCTCGCCGTCGATGTTGGTGATCTGGTGGACGAAGCCGTTGTCCTCGGCCTTCTTGAAGATGGCCATGGCCTCGTCATAGGTGATGTACTCGCCCCGGCCGGTTTCCACGATATAGGTGGCCATGTCGCCCACGGCGATGCACCAGCTCTCCGGGTCGTCGCCGCAGCCCTCACCCAGATACTGGCGGCTGGCCCGGCAGGAGCACATGCTCTTGGCGTACTTGCCCTCGTACTTGTGCAGCCAATAGGAGATCTTCTCCAGGCCCACGGCCTCGTTCTCCGTTTCGATGGCCTTTTCCACGGGGATCACGTGCATGCCGATGCCGGCGCCTCCGGGAGGCACCATGGGGGTGATCTTTTCCAGGGGCAGGAAGGTCATCCGCTCGAAGAAGGCCGCCACCTGGGGATGCTCGTCCATCTGGCTGCGGCGCATATTGAAGAACTCGGCGCTGCCGGGGACGAACTGGGGCAGAACGTACCGCTTTTCGTGGTTGGGGTTCTTCCCGTCCAGATTCTCCCAGTTATACTCGATCAGGCCCACCCAGGCCATCTGGTCCAGCAGCTTCTGCAGGGGCTCCCGCTCCAGCTTGGTCAGCTTCATCAGCTGCTGGATGGTCTTGGGCTTGCGGACGCCCATCTTCAGGGCCACGTCCGCCATTTCGTCGCTGACCAGGTCCGCCAGGCCCCAGTATTCCGGGTCGTTGCCCTTGACGCCCTTGAGCTTGGCAGGCACCCGGTCGGTGATCATGGCCACCAGCTTGGCGATCTTGGGCCGGGGCTCCTCCACCACGGGGATGGTAAAGGGTAGCTTCTCCTGCTCCAGGGGGAACGCGGTGGGCCGGTCGCCGTTGATGTTCTTTCCCATGTGAAATCTCCTTTATCTCCGCCTCAAGGGCGATTTTTCTGTATGAACTCACCCTAATGATACCAATTTCCGGGGCAAAAAGCTATTGACTGTTCTTATAAAGTTATGGTATCCTATTTTTATGGTCCTGGTCGGACCAGAAGGAGGATATGCCATGGATTTCCGTCCCATTGTGGCCCCGTCCATTCGGGAGCTGTTTATCCAGCAGGTGGAGGGGGCCATCCTGTCCGGGCAGCTGAAGCCCGGGGACCGGCTGCCCACGGAGCGGGAGCTGGCCGACACCATGCACATCAGCAAAACCGTGGTCCATGAGGGCCTGCGGGAGCTGCACCGCCTGGGCTTTCTGGATATCGCCTCCCGCCGGGGCGTCACCGTGGCGGACTATGCCCAGACCGGTAGCCTGGAGACGCTGATGGCCATCATGGACTATCACGGGGGCCTTCCCGACGAGAAAACCGCCCGCAGCATCCTGCGCCTGCGGTACTATCTGGAGGCCCCGGCTCTGCGGGACCTGGCCGCGTCCCACACCGCCGCCGATCTGGACACCCTGCGCGCCCTCCAGCGCCAGGCGGAGGAGGCCCCGGACACCGCCGCCCTGGCCCAGGCCCTGTTCCGCTATCACCGGGGGGTGACGTTTTTAAGCGGCAACACCATCACGCCCCTGCTGTTCAACGCCTTCATGCAGGTGAACCTGGAGTTCTGGTCCGGCTATATCCGGTCCGTGGGCCGGGAGGAGAGTCTGCGGGTGCTGGCCCGGTTCACGGACCTCATCGCCGCCGGAGAGGGGGACCGGGCCGCCCAGCTGCTGGACGACGGCCTGCGGCGGTTTGTGACCACGCTGTAAATTCACATTTTGTTCAAAATATCCGTCTATTCTTGTGGAAAAGCCATAGATTCCGTTCAGAAAATTCTGCAATTTGCCAATTGTACTCTCCCCCGGGTGTGGTATAATGATGATAACCTAAATAAAGGAGGCTTTTCCATGAGACGCACAAAAGCTCTGCTTTCCTGTCTGCTGGCGCTGGCCCTGGTGATGCTGACCGCCTGCGGCGCCAGACAGCAGACCATCCACCGGCTGTCCGCGGATCGGGTGACCCAGGCGGCAACGGTGTCCCAATTGCAGGAGGTCAGCGACCTGATCGTGGTGTTCACCCCGGAGACTCAGGAAAATGTCCTTTCCCGCTACAGCGACGGCAACGTCGCCTCCGGCTATACCAGAACCACCGGCCAGGTGACCCAGGTGCTGAAGGGCCAGGCCCCGGAGCAACTGGTGATCACCGAGGAGTGCTACACCGCAGACGACGCCCTGTGGACCCAGGGGGGCTATCTGCCCATGGAAACCGGCAAGCCCTATCTGCTGTTCCTCACCGCCTATGACGACGGCTCCGACTATGCAGGGATGTACTATCCCACGGAGCTGGAGCGGGGCAAGTATCCCCTGGGGCAGGCCCTGACCATCGCCGACTCCGCCGCCCAATGGCAGGTATACTCCCTGGACGGCGACACCCTGTCCGATTATCAGAGCTGGTACCGGCAGGTGTCGGCTTTGTATCCTGAGCTGTTTTGATGTCAAAAAAGGGCAGTGACCTTTTGACAGGCTGAAAAAAGGCCGCCCCGGCGCCGGGGCGGCCTTTTCATATGGCGGATGCTTTATCTTGCGTTATAGGCCCGGATGCCCAGGGCCAGCAGGTCCATGGCCCGCTCCAGGTCCTCCTGCTTGAGCACATAGGCGATGCGGATCTCGCTGCGGCCCCGGCCGGGGGTGGCATAGAAGGGCTCGCCGGGGGCGAACATCACCGTGTCGCCGTTGTCCTGGAACTCCTCCAGCAGCCAGCGCTGGAAGGCGTCGGCATCGTCCACCGGCAGGGCGGCCATCACATAGAAGGCCCCCTTGGGACACTCGCAGACCACTCCGGGGATGGCCTGGAGCTTCTGCATCACGGTGTCCCGGCGGCGCTTATACTCCTCCCGGACGGCGGCGAAATACTCCGGCCCCACGTCGTACAGGGCGGCGGCGGCCACCTGGTCCAGGGTGGGAACGGACAGGCGGCACTGGGCATATTTCATGGCGTGGGCCATCAGCTCCCGGTTCCGGGTGATCAGGCAGCCGATGCGGGCGCCGCAGGCGGAGAACCGCTTGGACACGGTGTCGATGACGATGACGTTTTCCGCCGCGTCCGCAAACTGGCCCAGGGATTGCAGCGGCTCCCCGGCGTAGACAAACTCCCGGTACGCCTCGTCGCCGATGATGAACAGGCCGTGCTCCTTGGCCACGTCCACCAGCATGCGCATTTCCTCCGGCGTCAGCACCACGCCGGTGGGGTTGCCGGGGTTGGTGCAGACGATGGCCCGGGTGTGCTCATTGATCTCGGCCTCGATGCGGGCCCGGTCGGCGTAGCGATAGCCTTCGTGGGGGCTGGTGGGAATGGGGTGGATGGACGCGCCGCAGGTGCGCACCATGGTGTTGTAGTTGGGATAGAAGGGCTCGGGAATGAGGATCTCGTCGCCGTCGTCGAGAATGCAGTTGAAGGCGATCTGCAGGGCCTCGGAGCCGCCGTTGGTGATGAGAATGTCACCGGCGTCGAAGTGCATGTCCAGCTTGTCATAGTAATGCCGGATGGCGTCGATGAGCACCGGCATACCGGGGGAGGGGGCATACTCCAGCACCGGCAGGTCAAAATGCCGCACGGCCTCGAAATACGCCTTGGGGGTCTCGATGTCCGGCTGGCCGATGTTCAGGTGATAGATCTTTCTGCCCTTGGCCTCCGCCGCCACGGCGTAGGGATGGAACTTCCGCATGGGGGACAGGCCGCATTTCTGGACCTTGCTGGAGAATTTCATATCAGGTGACCTCCTACACACTTTTAACAGAATTGGGTGCCCTTTCTACCCTCCATCTTAGCGTATTTTCCGCAAAAGTCAACCTTGAGTTTTTATGGCAGGGAATATAGGCGGCAAAACAAAAAGCGGCTTGCCGGAAAGCCTTTTTTTCACTTTCCCCGGGTGATCTGCTCGCACAGCCACTGGGAGAACAGATAGGCGAACTTTCCGTAGGGGTGGACGCCGTCGCCGGTGTATTCCGGCAGCATGAAGCCGTCCTGGCCGCAGAACAGGGTGTCCGAGTCCAGGCAGCGGATGCGGTCGCCGTCGGCCAGCTCCGCGAAGCCCTGGTTCACGGCGGTCAGGCGGCTGTGGGCAAAGCTGGGGTTCCCGGCGGCCACGTCGGCGGTGACGCCGTAGACCTTCAGGATATAGATGGTGGCGTCCGGCTGGAGCTGGCGCAGCTGCTCCAGGTCGCTCTGGTAGGTGTCGAACAGGTTCCCCAGGGGATAACCGGCCTCGTTGAGGCCCAGCATCACGAAAATGTGGCTGTATTGCTTGCTGCGCAGCAGGGACCCCAGGTCCGTTGCGCCGAAATTCTTGTCGGAGGCGGTGGTGGAGAACATCTTGAACACCGTCATGCCCACGTCGGCGAAGTAGTCGGCATTGCCCAGCCGGGCATAGTTGGCCACGTTCACCATCCGGGAATCGCCGATGAACAGGGCGTCGTCGAAAAAGCTCTCGTCCTGGCCGTATACGGCGTTGGTGACCACCACCGGCGGCTCCGGTTCGAGTTCCGGCTCGGGTTCCGGTTCGGGTTCCGGTTCGGGTTCCGGTTCGGGTTCCGGTTCGGGGTCCGGTTCGGGTTCCGGTTCGGGGTCCGGCGCGGGCGGGGCGTTTTTCGCCGCCAGCATCCGCTGCCAGTCGGTGTCGTCCCGCAGCATCAGAAAGGGCACGGCGATGGCCCACTTGTCGTCATAGCCGCCCACATATTTCTGCAGCTGTCCCTTCATCACCAGGCCGCACACGGCGGCTGCTGCGGAGGTGACCACCAGGATGGCGGCCAGGACCAGGGGGCGGAAATTCTTGATATGCTTCATGATAACGCCCCCTTTAGAACGAGAAGTACATAAACGGATCGTTGGTGGCCACGGACATACAGTAAACGCAGGCCCAGAACAGCACCGCCAGGATCACCGTGCCCAGCCAGGTGCCGCGGATGCGGTTCCACAGCTTCTCCGGCCCGGGGGTGGAGAACACGATGCCCAGCACCAGCAGCCAGCCGTACTGGCGGCCGTACTGCAGCCAGTCCCCGGCGTTGACGGCGATCCCTTGGGACACGATGGGGAACAGCCGGCCCAGGTAAACGCCGATGCGGCTCACCGAGGGGATGGCGAACAGCATCCAGCTCAGGGGGATCATCAGCACCATGTACACCCGGGAGATTACCCGGCTGCGCGCCAGCACCCGGCCCCATCCGGCCCGCTCCAGGGCGATGAGGGCGAACAGCAGCAGGCCCCACAGCAGGAAGTTCAGGGTGCTGCCGTGCCACAGGCCCGTCAGGACCCACACCGCCAGCAGGTTCAGGTAGGTCCGGGCCGTCCCCTCCCGGCTGCCGCCCAGGGGGATATAGACGTAATCCCGGAACCAGGAGCTGAGGCTGATGTGCCACCGCCGCCAGAAGTCCTGCATGGAGCGGGCGGCGTAGGGGTGTTCAAAGTTCCGGGGCAGCCGGAAGCCCAGCATCCGCCCCAGGCCCAGGGCCATCCAGGAATAGCCGCAGAAGTCCAGATACAGCTGCAGGGAGTAGGCCGCGATGCCCATCCACGCCAGAGGCGTGGACACGCTTTCGTAGCCGATGTTCCCTACCTGACGCCACAGGCCGCCGATCTGGTTGGCCAGCAGCACCTTCATGGACAGGCCCAGGATAAAGTCCCGCAGGCCGCTGTCGAAGTCCTCCAGGCCCGGCCGGGGCGGGGCGGACAGCTGCTCATGCAGGGACAGGGGGTCCATCAGCGGGCCGGACAGCAGCTTGGGAAACAGCAGCACGCCGGTGAAAAACAGCAGGGGCTTTCTTTCCGCCGGGACCCGGCCCCGGTACACGTCGATGAGGTACGCCGCCAGCTGGAAGGAATAGAAGCTGATGGCCAGGGGCAGCGTCACCCCCAGGCCCAGGAGTCCCGCATATTTGAAGAAGAACAGACAGCCGAACAGGGCCGCCAGCCCTAGGACCAGCAGGCCCCGGCTCTCCCGGGGCCGCATCCGCAGGCCCAGCAGATACACCAGAACCGCCAGACCCAGCAGCGGAGCCAGGCACCAGGGCCGCTGCCACACGCCGACGACGTAGAACACCAGGCTCCCCAGGCACAGCAGGGCCGTGCGCCAGCGGGCGGGGGTCAGATAAAATGCCGCCAGAAACAGCGGCAGGAATATAAATACAAACGGAAGCGTATTAAAACCCATATTGATACCCTCTCTTTATCGGAACGGGGCCGGGCCCCGGATGATCTCGCAAGGCATATTATAAGGCGGCCCCGGCGGAAATGTCCAGTTAAAAAGAGGAAACAAAATGTAACAAATAATGACAATCGTAATGACAAACGGCCCCGGGTTCCCCCGGGGCCGTTTGTGTATTGGATCTATTCTGATTTATTCCACCACGGGCAGCGCCTTGACCACGGCGGCGCACCGGGGGCACAGGGTATCGTGCCCGGCCACGGTGCCCACGCTGGTGAGCACCTTCCAGCAACGGGCGCACTTGACGCCCTGGGCGGGGGCCACGGTGACGGTCAGGGCGTCGCCCACGGTGACCCGTACCTGGGACACGATCAGCAGGTCCGCCAGGGTATCGGCGTCCATGTCCGCCAGGAAGGCGTCCTCGGCGGGAACGGTGACATCCACCTCAGCCTCCAGGCTCTTGCCGATGGTCTTGTCGGCCCGGGCCTGCTCCAGAGCGCCGTTGACGGCGGTGCGGACAGCGGCGATGCGGGCCCAGCGGTCCATGGCGTCCTCCGGCAGGGCGTAGTCCTCGTAGGGCTGCACCATGCAGTTAAACAGCACGCTGCGGCCGTCGTCGGCACTGCGGTGGGGCATGGCCAGCCAGATCTCCTCGCAGGTGAAGGCCAGGATCGGCGCGAACATCCGGGTCATGGCGTCCAGGATCAGGAACAGGGCGGTCTGGGCGCTGCGGCGGCTGAGGCTGTTCTCCCCGTCGCAGTACAGGCGGTCCTTGATGATGTCGAAATAGAAGGAGCTCAGGTCCACCACGCAGAAGTCGTTGATGGCGTGGGACACGGCGTGGAACTCGTAGGCGTCGTAGCTGTCGAACACCCGGCGGATCAGGCTGTTGAGCCGGGTAACGGCCCAGCGGTCCAGCTCCTGCATATCGGCGGCGGCCACCAGCTGCTCCGGATCGAAGCCCGTCAGGTTGTCCAGGCAGAACTTGGCGGTGTTGCGGAACTTCAGATAATTCTGGCTCAGCTGCTTGAAGATGTCGTCGGAGCAGCGGACGTCCACATGATAGTCGGAGGAGCCGGCCCACAGGCGCAGCAGGTCAGCGCCGTACTTGTTGAAGATCTCGGCGGGGTCCATGCCGTTGCCCAGGGACTTGTGCATGGCGCGGCCCTGGCCGTCCACGGTCCAGCCGTGGGTCAGGCACTCCTTGAAGGGTGCGCCCCGGCCCAGAGCGCCCACGGCCACCAGCAGGGAGCTCTGGAACCAGCCGCGATACTGGTCCAGACCCTCAATATACATGGTGGCAGGCCAGAAGCCCTGGGTGCGCTCCATAGAGGCATAGTGGGTGGAGCCGGAGTCGAACCAGCCGTCCAGGGTGTCGCTCTCCTTCTCGAAGCCGGCGCTCTTGCCGCAGTGGGGGCAGGTGAAGCCCTCAGGCAGCATGTCCTCCGCCTCCATCTCGAACCAGGCATTGGAGCCCTTCTTTTCAAAGATATTGGCGATGGCGTCGATGGTCTCGTCGGTGCAGATGGGCTTGCCGCAGTCCTTGCAGTAGAACACCGGGATGGGCAGGCCCCAGCGGCGCTGGCGGCTGATGCACCAGTCGGTGCGCTCCAGGACCATGGACCGCAGACGGTCCTTGCCCCAGGAGGGAACCCAGCGCACGTCCTCGCAGGCGGCGATGGCGTCATCCTTGAAGGACTCCACGGAGCAGAACCACTGGGGGGTGGCCCGGAAGATGATGGGCTTCTTGCAGCGCCAGCAGTGGGGATAGCTGTGGACAATCTCCTGGCTGGCAAACAGGGAACCGGCCTCCTTCATATCCTGAAGGATCACGGGGTTGGATTCCTCGGTCTTCATGCCGGCGTACTTGCCGGCGTAGTCCGTGTGGCGGCCCTGGTCGTCCACGGGGACCACCATGTCCATGCCGTAGCGCAGGCAGGTCTGATAGTCGTCGGCGCCGAAGCCGGGGGCGGTGTGGACGCAGCCGGTACCGGAGTCCATGGTGACGTAATCCGCCAGCACCAGGCGGCTGGTCTTGGGCAGGAAGGGATGGCTGGCCAGCATATTCTCATAGAAGGAGCCGGGGTGGGTCTCCACGATCTCATAGCTGTCGAAGCCGCCGATGCCCATGACCTTCTCCGTCAGGGCCTCGGCCATGATATACATCTCGCCGTTGGGGGCCTTCACCACGGCGTAGCTCTCGTCGGGGTGCAGGGCGATGGCCAGGTTGCCGGGCAGGGTCCAGATGGTGGTGGTCCAGATGACGAAGCTGAGCTTGCTCTTGTCCAGGTGGGGGAGCTTGCCCAGGTCATCGTTCATGGGGAACTTCACATACACCGTGGTGCAGGGGTCGTCCTGATACTCGATCTCGGCCTCGGCCAGGGCGGTCTCGTCGTGGGGGCACCAGTACACGGGCTTGAGGCCCTTGTAGATGTGGCCGTTTTTATACATCTGGCCGAACACCCGGACCTCCCGGGCCTCGAAGCCCGGGTCCATGGTCTTGTAGGGGTGGTCCCAGTCGGCCACCACGCCCATGCGCTTGAAGCCCTCCCGCTGGACGTCGATATAGTGGTCGGCGAACTGGTGGCAGGCGGAGCGGAACTCCGCCACGCTCATGGCCTTGTGGTTGAGCTTGTTCTGCTTGATGATGGCGGACTCGATGGGCATGCCGTGGTTGTCCCAGCCGGGGATATAGGGGGTGTAGTAGCCCCGCATGGCATAGCTGCGGTTGATGAAGTCCTTCAGGGCCTTGTTCAGGGCGTGGCCCATGTGCAGGGCGCCGTTGGAGAAGGGAGGGCCGTCGTGGAGGGAGAACAGGGGCTTGCCCTCGTTCTTCTTCAGCAGTTCGTTGTAAAGGTCCAGCTGCTCCCAATAGCGCAGCATCTCCGGCTCCCGCTTGGGCAGGCCCGCCCGCATGGGAAAGCCGGACTTGGGCATATTCAGCGTCTTTTTGTACTCCATGTGTTACCTCCATTATAAACATAACATTTTATATTGCAAAAAATAAAAGGCCCTCGTCTCCCATAAGAGACAAAGGCCGGAAAACCTCTGCGGTACCACTCTTGTTGCCGCGCCGGGGCGCAGCCGCTCTGCCCCACCATCCGTGGGCGAGGGATGATAACGGCCCTCCGCCGTCCGCACCTAATCCGGATATGCCGTTTCAGCCGGATGCTCCGGGGTGATATTCGCGGCTTCCCCCGTGGCCGCCTTGCACCAAACGGCGGCTCTCTTGGCATCGGGAGGGAGCGCTACTGGTCCCCATCACTGCATTTGCACTCGATATGACATAATATAGCCACTTTTCCCGGTTTTGTCAACGGTAAAATAGGGAAAATTCACTTTTTTCGCACGGAGCGAAAAAAATCCGACAGAACCCGGGCGCATTCGGCCTCCAGCACGCCGCCCACCAGGGCAGGGGGGTGGGGGAAGTCCTCCATGAACAGGTTCATCACCCCGCCGCAGGCCCCCATCTCCCGGTCCCGGGCCCCGAAATACACCCGGCTGACCCGGGCGTTGAGAATGGCCCCGGCGCACATGGGGCAGGGCTCCAGGGTCACATACAGGGTGCAGCCGTCCAGCCGCCAGGTGCCCAGGGCCCGGTTGGCCTGGGCCATGGCCTCCATCTCCGCGTGGGACCAGGCGGCCTGGCGCTCCTCCCGGCGGTTGCGGCCCCGGCCGATGACCCGGCCGTCCTTGACGATGACGCAGCCCACCGGCACCTCGCCGCAGGCGGCGGCCTGCCGGGCCAGGTCCAGGGCCTGGCGCATATATTTCTCGTGCATTCTCCGCACCTCCCGGAAATTTTTGCTTGTCCCCCGGGTTAAAGCCTGTCATATCTGTCCAAAATAACCGTACAAATAGGTTACAGGCATGTGCCAGGAGGGATCACCATGGAAAAGAAGAAAAATCAGGCCGTTTCCCCCACGCTGGAGGAGCTGCGCCAGGAGCTGCACCAGACCAACCAGGCTCTGCGCAACGCCTATGACAAGTTCAATTTTGTCACGGCCCCGGAGCTGGTGGAGGCCAGCATCTATGAGATCAACGCCCTGAAGGCCCGCAGCGACTATCTGCTGCGGTGCATCAAGGCCCAGCTGGGTCAGGAGCCCTGCGCGGCGGCAGCCGCCATGAAGGGAGGCGCCGCGTGTCCGTCTTAGAAAAGCTCGCCCTGGGCGTGGGGGGGCTGTTTATGCTGCTGGGGGTGCTGCGCCTGGCCAGAAGCCCCCTGAAGCTGGTCTTCCGGGTGGCGGGCAACGCGGCCCTGGGCTTCGGGGCCCTGTGGCTGCTGGGCCGCCTGGCCCCGGGGCTTCAGCTGGGGCTCAACCTGTTCAACGGACTGCTGATCGGCGTGCTGGGCCTGCCGGGCTTCGGCCTGCTGCTGCTTTTGCAGTGGGTGCTTTAGATTTGTTCAAAAAGTGGCGGGGCCACTTTTTGAACAAAGGGGCTGCAGTCTGCTGCGGGCGGCAAACTCTGCGAGGCTTTTGCTACATAGGGGGGAGTCTGCGATTTTCGGCAATATATTGCGCTAAAAGTGGAGTTTGCTGTTGATTTTCCGCATGCGGGCGGGGTCCATTTTGCACAGGCGGCGGTCGTAGGTCACCAGGCCGTTGACCTCGTCCTCCACGTCGGACAGCTGGGTATACACCGCCGCCGACAGGCCCTGGCTTTCGATCAGGGGCAGGACCTCCGTTTCATACAGGCGCTCCACCGCGTCCATCCAGGCTGCCGCATGGTCATACATGCGGTAGCCGAATTTTTTGTCCGAGGCCAGGTGTCCCGGGCATTGCAGGCTGTAGCCCCCGAATTCCGTCAGGGCCAGCACCCGCCGCCCGTCCCCCCGCAGGCGCACGGGGCGGTAGTACACATGGCGGCTTTTCAGGTCACCGCCGCCCTGGTCGTGCCAGCCGGAGGCGTGGTCGATGGGCCGGGTGGGGTCCAGAGCCCGCAGCCGGTCCGTGATGGCCAGGGCGTCGAACTGGCCCCAGCCCTCGTTGAAGGGCACCCACAGGCCCAGGCACACGCAGTTATACAGCAGGTCCACCGTGTCCTCCATGTCCCGCAGGAACTGCCGGCGTCCGGCCTCTCCGGCCCGGCCCAGCCGCCCGGAGGGGCGGTCCTTCAGGTGGACGCCCAGAAAGGGCAGCACCTGCATGGTCAGGGTCTGCCAGCGCTCAAAGCAGGACACCAGGTCCTGCCACACGATGATCCCCAGCCGGTCGCAGTGATAGTACCACCGCAGAGGCTCGATCTTGATGTGCTTGCGCAGCATATTGAAGCCCATGTCCCGGGCGGTCTGAATGTCCCAGACCATGGCCTCATCCGCCGGAGGGGTGTACAGGCCGTCGGACCAGTAGCCCTGGTCCAGCAGGCCCGACTGGAAGCAGGGCTGGCCGTTCAGGGCCAGCACCCGGCGGCCCCGGTGCTCCATAACGGAGAATTTCCGCATACCGAAGTAGCTTTCCACCCGGTCGCCGGAGGGCAGCGTCACCTCCAGATCGTACAGATACGGGTCCTCCGGGCTCCAGGGGCGGAAGTGCTCCGCCGGAATGGGGCACACGCCCAGTCCCTTTTCATCGGCCCAGCTGCGGGCAATGACCTGGCCGCCGCACAGCACCGTGATCCGGGCTCCGGCGGGGTCATCGGCCCGGACGGCATAGCGCAGGGCTTTTTCGTCATAGTCCGGGGTCAGCCGCAGGGAGTGAATGTAGTTTTCCGCCACGCTCTCCAGCCATACCGTCTGCCAGATGCCGCTCTGGGCGGTGTACCAGATGCCGCCCCGGTTCCGGCGCTGCTTGCCGAAGGCGTGGACCCCGCCGTCGGGGTCGTCGGTGACGGCCGCGGTCAGGCGGTTCTCCCCGGGGACCAGGGCGTCGGTGACGTCCAGGGTGAAGGGCAGATAGCCCCCCTGATGGCCCCCCACGGGGCGGTCGTTTACCAGCACCCGGCAGCACTGATCCACCGCGCCGAAGTGCAGCAGCACCCGGTCCCGGCGGAAGCCCTCCGGCAGGGTGAAGCGCCGCTCATACCACAGGGTCTCGCCGCTTTCCAGCCGGAAATCACAGCCGGACAGCAGACTCTCCGGCGAGAAGGGCACCAATATCTTTCCGCTGCGGCGGCGGGAATACTCGTCGCCGTCCTCCACGGTGTAGTCCCACAGGCCGTTGAGGCAGAGATAGCTGTCCCGCCGCAGCTGGGGCCGGGGGTACTCCGGCAGCGGGCAGGTTTTGTCCGGATGCTCCCCCCAGGGGGTGTAAAGCGCCGTCATTTTACCGTCTCCTTCCGCTTCAGCAGAGCCGCCGGAATGGCCAGCAGCACCAGGGCGGCGGCTGCCGCCAGGAAAATTTCCGCCGTGGGCACCTGTTTCACGGTGCCAAGGTCCTCATAGGTCATGCCGGTGCCCCGGATCACCGCCGCGCCGATATACGGCCCCGTGACCATGGGCAGCAGCACCTGGAACACGATGCGGATGCCCTGGAACAGGCCGGCCTTTCCCGCCGGGGTATAGTCCCGGATCAGACCGTTGCAGCAGGCGGAGACCACCATGCCGCCGCCCAGCATCACGATGCCCGCCGCCAGGACGAACCACTGGCCCCGGGCAAAGTACATGAGCACAAGGCCCGCAAAGCCCAGGATCCCCGCCGGGACCAGGCAGCGGAGCTTCCCGAAGCGGTCGATGGGCCGCCCGGCCAGCACCGACAGCACGGAGCTGACGATCAGCACCCCCGCCAGCAGGAGGGTATAGTCCGTGATGCCCAGGAACCTCTGGATATAGATAATGAGGTAGGGCATATACACCTGCTGGCTCATGCAGTATACCCCCAGCGCCGCCAGGGACAGATACAGCCGCGGATTGCCCCGGATAACGGCGGGACGGAAGCCGTACAGAATGTTGGCAAAATAGCTGCCCTGGCCCCGGGGCAGGCCCGGCTCCCGGATGAAGAAGCAGCCCAGCACGCCGCCCAGGCAGGTGATGCCGCCCACGATCAGGAAAAACAGCCGCCAGTTCCCGGCCTGGGTCAGACCGTCCAGAGCGCCGAACACCACCAGCATGGCCACCAGCGGCATAATGGCCAGCACCGTCTCCACCCGGCCCCGGTTTTCCGGCACGGTGACGTCCGTGACCCAGGCGTTGAAGGCGGCGTCGTTGGCGGTGGAGCCGAAGAAGGTCATGACGCAGTCCATCACCACCACCAGCACCGCCGCGCTGTGGGCCGCACCGGCCAGGGGGCTTCTTTTGATGAAGGCGAAGGCTCCGATGCTGACGCCCCACAGCAGATAGCCGATGACGATCAGGGCCTTCCGCCGCCCCAGCCGGTCGCTGAGGGCCCCCATCACCAGGGTGGTGACGGTGGCGGTGACGGCGCTCCAGGCCACCATGGCGGCGATCATGGATGTGTTCCCGGAGATGGTGTTGTACAGGAACACGTTGAAATACATATTCTCGATGACCCAGGCGATCTGTCCGAACAGGCCGAAGGTCAGCAGGGCCGCCCAGGTGCGGCCTCCCAGTCTGGTTTTCATGTTACCGCTCCTCCTCGTGAAGATTCCAGCCGTACAGGGGGTAGCGCTGGAGGCTGCCGAACAGCTTCTGCTTGATATCCGGATACCGGCCCTCCAGCCCGGCGATGAGCTCCTTCACCTCCTGGCGGCGGCTGTGTCCGTTGGCGGGACAGGGGTTCTCCACCACCGGCAGCTCCAGCCGCCGGGCCACCCGGCGAATCTCCTCCTCCCGGCAGTACAGCAGGGGGCGGATCTGGGTGATGCCGGTGCGGTCCAGGTACGTCACCGGCTGGAAGCAGCCGATGCGTCCCTCGAACAGCAGGTTCATCAGCAGAGTCTCGATGGCGTCGTCATAGTGGTGGCCCAGGGCGATCTTCCGGATGCCCAGGTCCGTAAGGGCCGTGTTCAGGCTGCCCCGCCGCAGCTTGGCGCACAGGGAGCAGGGGTTTTTCTCCTTCCGCTCGTTGAACACGATGTCGTATACCGGCACCTGGATGCGGGTATAGGGCACCTCCAGCTGCCGGCACAGGTCCGCCACGGCGTCGAAGCTCATGCCGGGGGCGCCGGTCTCTAAGGTGATGGCGCGGACGGTGAAGGGAATGGGATAAAAGGCCCGCAGCCGGGCCAGAGCGGTCAGCGTCACCAGGCTGTCCTTGCCGCCGGATACGCCCACGGCCACCGTGTCCCCCGCGTCGATCATGTGATAATCCTCCACGCAGCGGCGCACCTGTCCCAAAATCTTCTGCATATACAAAGCCCTCCAAGGAAGAAATGAAATTGCCATTTGAGAAAATGGGAGATATCGGGAGAAAACGAGAGGAAATGCCAGATGTTGCTATCGTAAATTAAAATGGTGTTGACAATTTTCCCGGGATATGCTATAAATATCCTTGCGCGTTCGGCGCATTTCTCCCTCCCAATCATAGCAAGGGAGCCTGAAAAAGTAAAGCAATACATTCTATAAATTGGAGGAAAACACCATGTCCACTTATATGGCAAACAAGGCCACCATTGAGCGCAAGTGGTACGTCGTTGATGCCGCCGGCAAGCCCCTGGGCAAGACCGCCGTCATCGTGGCCGACCTGCTGCGCGGCAAGGGCAAAGTCACCTACACCCCCCACGCCGACTGCGGCGACAACGTCATCGTCATCAACGCCGCCAAGGCCACCCTGTCCGGCAACAAGATGGAGCAGAAGTATTACCGCACCCACTCCGGCTGGATCGGCGGTCTGAAGGAGACCAAGTATCGCCTGCTGATGCAGGAGAAGCCCGAGCTGGCCATGCGCGTGGCCGTCCGCGGTATGATGCCCCGCAACACCGTTACCAAGGATTCCCTGAAGCGCCTGCACATCTATGCCGGTGAGCAGCACATCCACGAGGCCCAGAAGCCCGAGCTGGTCAAGTAAGGAGGAAAAGAAACATGTATCAGTCCAAGAATCCCTATCTGTACGGCACCGGCCGCAGAAAGTCCTCCGTGGCCCGGGTGCACCTGTTCCCCAACGGCACCGGCTCCATCACCATCAACGGCCGCGACATCGACGATTACTTCGGCCTGGAGACCCTGAAGATGGTGGTCCGCCAGCCCCTGAACGCCACCGATACCCTGGGTAAGGTGGACATCGTTGCCACCGTGGAAGGCGGCGGCGTTTCCGGCCAGGCCGGCGCCCTGCGTCACGGCATCAGCCGCGCCCTGCTGCTGGTGAACCCCGAGTTCCGTCCCGTCCTGAAGAAGGCCGGTTTCCTGACCCGCGATCCTCGTATGAAGGAGCGCAAGAAGTACGGCCTCAAAGCCGCCCGTCGCGCACCGCAGTTCAGCAAGCGCTGATCGGACGCGATTTTACAACCAAAAAGGCTCAAAAACCCCGGAAAATCAAGGTTTTCCGGGGTTTTCTTATATCCGTTTCGTTTGTTCAGCTTTCAAAAAATCTGATGGGATTTGACCCGGTTTGACGCGATTTTTTCATGTTAACGATGGGCTAAATGCCGTTTTTGACCCCGAAACTGTTAATGGATGGGTTAATTTTTGAGGGTGCTTAGGCGGTCATCGAAGCGAAATTGCCCCTGCATAAAAAATGAATAAAAGCTCAGAAAAATGGTTTCACCGGGTTTGAAACGGTTTGACCAAGCCGAATGAACTTTATCTTTTTTCGCAGGGCAAATGCCGCCGCAGAATTGATAAACGGAACGCAATCTGTTATGCTGTCCGTGTAAGGAGGGATGACACATGAAACGAAAAACCTATACCTTGTATCTCAGCTGCGAGGAATACGGTGTGATCCTCGACGCACTTATTCGCTTCAAAAACAAGCTCACCCGACAGGGGCGGTACACCGACATCGTAGATGAAGTTATCCTTACCCTGCTGGATGTCAAGACGAAGCGAGTCTACATCTGAATATCGTATACATAAGGAAAGCCGTGTAGCTGTCAAAAGCCACACGGCTTTTTCTATACCCGGCATTACATAGCTGTCCGCCATCGCCGCAGACAGCTAAATTTACAGACAGGAGGAATCCCAAAGTGGCGAATTGTAAAGTGATCGCCGTCGCCAACCAAAAGGGCGGCGTCGGCAAAAGCACCAGTGTCTACTGCATCGGTGCGGGGCTTGCCATGGACGGCAAACGGGTTTTGCTTGTGGATGTTGACCCGCAGGGTGATCTCACCAAGATGCTCGGTCAGCGCAAGCCCCATGAGCTGCCTCATACCCTGGCGGAGCAGATGAACGCCGTTGTGCAGCACAAAGCCGAGCCGGAGCACCCGGAAATTTTGCACCACCATGAGGGCTTTGATTTTGTCCCTGCCAACCGCAGCCTATCGGCGGTGGAGGTGGGGCTGGTCAATGTCATGAGCCGTGAAACCGTGCTCAAACGCTATCTGGACGGTATCAAGAAGAATTACGACTATGTACTGCTGGATTGCCGCCCGTCTCTGGGTATGCTGGTCATCAATGCCCTGTCGGCTGCGGATCATGTACTCATCCCGGTGCAGGCGGACTATCTGGCAGCCGAGGACATGACGGAGCTTGTAGGTACGGTGCAGAGCATCCGGCAGCAGATCAACCCAAAGCTGAAGATCGGCGGCGTCTTTCTGACCATGGCGAATGACACGAACTTCCGCAAAGACATTGTGGCCGGGGTAAAAGAAAACTTCGGCAAGCACCTGCCCGTACTGGATGCCGTCATTCCCGCTACGGTGCGGCTGGCGGAGATCAGCACGGCAGACAAGAGTATCTTCCGGCACGAACCGCGCGGACGGGCTACCGCAGCCTACGGTGCGCTGGTAAAGGAGGTGGAACGCATTGGCGAAAAGCAACGCATCCGAGATGCTGACATCACTCGATAGCCTGTTTACCACGCAGGAGCAGCGGGACGAAGCCAAGCGCGACAGCGTGCAGGACATACCGATTTCCCAAATCAGCGATTTTCCTGAGCATCCCTTCAAGGTAAAGCAGGACGAGGCCATGTTGGAAATGGCGGAGAGCGTGCGGCAGTACGGTGTCTTGGTGCCGGGGCTTGTGCGGCAGCTGGAGGACGGCAGCTATCAGATGGTGTCGGGACACCGGCGCAAGCTGGCCAGCGAACTGGCAGGACGGGACACGATTCCCTGCATTGTGCGCGACCTCACGGATGACGAAGCCGTTATTATCATGGTGGACAGCAATCTCCAGCGCGAGCGTGTATTGCCGTCGGAAAAGGCGTTTGCGTACAAAATGAAGCTGGATGCCATGCGAAGGCAGGCGGGTAGACCGAGTAAAGAAAATTCATCCCCAGTGGGGATTGATTTTCGCGGAAAGCAAAGTCTTGATATTATGAGCGAAGAAAGTGGTGATAGCAGAAACCAAATTCACAGATTTATCCGCCTCACCAACCTCATCCCGGAAATTCTGGACATGGTGGATGACGGTCGGATTGCCTTTCGCCCTGCGGTGGAGCTTTCTTACCTTACCGAACAGGAGCAGAGCGCGCTTTATGACACCATGGGACGCGAGGACTGCACGCCGTCACTTGCACAGGCCATTAAGATGAAGGCGTTCAGCCGAGACGGAAAGCTGACCGATGCGGTGATCCTGTCCATCATGGAGGAGGAAAAGCCCAACCAGAAGGAACAATTTCGGATACCCAAGGAGCGTATCAGCAAATATTTCAAGCCGGGGACGCCCGCACGGACTATGGAGGATACGATCATCAAGGCACTGGACTATTACAGAAAGCGGCAGCGGGAAATGGAACGCTGAATCTTCCGCCCAGGGGAAAGTCTGCCCATCGGACAGGCTGTGTGCCAGGGCCGGTTTTTCCGCTCCCCCCTCTCCACACCTCACCCCCTTCCTACCGGCTGTACCGGCTGAAAAAGAGATTATCTCACAAGTCCATATCGTACAGAAAGCAGCATCCTTTTCCGGATGGTGCTTTTTATTTTTACTCTTAGGAGGTCTAACAAATGAAAAAACTCTATCGCAGAAGCATTTCCGGGCTGTTGGCTCTGCTGATCTGCTTCACCGCCATCCTCGGCAGCGGCATGACGGCCTATGCCGCCGCATTCACCGGAGAAACTGCGGATTCGTACTCGGTGGCATTCCCCAGAGACGGCGACGCCAATCTGGATTACAGCGGCACTTGGGGCCACGACGAGCTGCACTACATGAACGGCTGGACATCCGGCGAGGCAACATGGATGACCACGCTGCACACCATCGGTTCCTTCGGCGGCCCGGCCTGCTACTGCATCGAACCGGGCGTTCCCCGCAACCTGTACCGTTCCTACGAAAGCTACGGAGAGGACTATTGGGATTCCTTCCCTGCCGAGTATAACCGCACCATTGATGGCCGAACCATGAAAACGCTCCTTGGCCGCATCATGCAGTACGGCTATCAGGGAAATCTCTCCCTCGACTGGCGCTCTCAGAACGAGGCCGACGCCGACAAGCTGGCCCACATGATGGCCACGCAGGTGCTGGTGTGGGAAACGGTGGTCGGGGAGCGGGATGCGGACTTCAATCACGTTGACCCCGGCAGCGCCGATGCCGTGAAGTCCGTCTACCGCACCTCCCATCCGCTCTATAGTCGGTTCTCTGCCTACTACGACAGCATCGAGGCCAGCGTGAAAAAGCACACCGTCGTCCCCAGCTTCATGGACCGCAGCGAGGAGGATGCACAGACGGTTGAACTGAGTTGGGACGGCAGCCGCTACACGGCTACCCTGACGGACACCAACAGCGTTCTGAGCGAATATGCCTTCTCTTCGGCCCAGTCGGATATGACCTTTGCCGTCGATGGGAATGACCTGACCATCTCCGCCGAGACGGCTCCCGCAGATGGCGTGACCATTACCGCCGTCAGAAACAATACCCGTCAGGGCGTGGTGGTCTGGAGCGACGGTCACTATGGCCCCGACGGCACCATGCAGGATGTCGTCACCTTCCGGGATACCGTCAGCGACCCCATGTACGCCTACCTGCACCTGAAGGTCGGCTATGGCAGCGTCAAGATCGTCAAAACCAGTGAGGACGGCGAGGTGTCCGGTATCTCCTTCACCGTTTCCGGCAACGGCACGGAGCAGACTGTGACGACCAATGCAGACGGCGAAATGCAGCTCGATGATCTCCGCCCCGGCGTTTACACCGTAACAGAGCAGAGCAATGACCGGTATGAACCCCAAGAGGTGCGCCAAGTGACCGTGATCTCCGGTCAGGTCGCCACCGTGGCCTTCCACAACACGCTGAAACGGGGCAGTCTGGAGGTGGTCAAAACCGCCGAGGATGGCCTGAACGAGGGCGTGAAGTTCCATCTGACCGGCACCTCCCTTGCTGGGCTTCCGGTGGACGAATACGCCGTGACCGGCAGCAACGGAAAAGCGGTGTTCTCCGACATGCTCATTGGCACGGACTACATCCTCTCCGAGGTGGATACGGGCATCCGTTATGTTGTCCCGGAGGACCAGACGACGGCGGTGGAGTGGAACACGGTCACACAGGCAGAGGTCCGCAATGTCCTGAAAAAGTGGAGCGCCACCGTCACCAAGTGGGACGCCGAAACGGGTCTGCCGCAGGGAGACGCAACCCTTGCCGGTGCCGTCTATGGCGTTTACAGGGGTGAGGAACTGGTAGACACCTACACCACCGACGAAAGCGGCCAGTTCACCACCACGGATTATGTCTGCGGCAATGATTGGACCATCCGGGAACTCTCCCCCAGCGAAGGTTATCTGCTGGATGATACCGTGTACCCCGTCGGCGCAGAGCCGCAGCACTATACGGAAGAATATAATCCCATTGCGCTGGATGTGACCGAGCAGGTCATCCGGGGCGGCGTGACCCTCACGAAGGTGGATAAGGACTACCCGGAAAACAAGCTGGAGGGAGCCGTGTTCGAGGTCTACCGTGACAGTAACCGCAATCAGGAGTTGGATGCTGAGGACGAACTGCTGGGCACGATGGAGGAACTGGGCGGCGGCGAGTACGCCCTGACCGGTCTTTGCTACGGCGGCTATTTTGCAAAGGAAGCCCAGGCCCCGGAGGGCTTTTATCTGGATGAAAACGCCTACTATTTTGCCATCACCACGGACGGCGAAACCGTGACCGTGGAAAATGAAGCCGGAAAGGGCTTTGTCAATGCGGCGCAGGTGGGGTCGCTCCGGATCGTCAAGACCTCCTCGGACGGAAAGCTGGAAGGATTTTCCTTCCGTGTTACCGGGGCCAACGGCTATGACCAGGTGTTCCCGACCGATGCGGAGGGCTTCATTCTCGTCGAGGGCCTGCGTATCGGGGACTACACCGTATCCGAGGTGCGGGACGGCAGTTCGGACGGGTATCTCCTTCCGGCTGACAAGACGGCATCCATTTTTGAGGGAGCCGTGACGGAGGTGGAGATGCACAACGAAAAGGAGCCCACGCCGGAGGTGCCGCAGACCGGAGATAGCAGCCATGCGGCGCTGTGGCTGACCCTGTTGGGTCTTTCCGGCATCGGTGCTGCGGCTGTACTGTTGATGCGGAAGCGCAAAAAGTAAGTGCCGAGGGGCGGCCAGATCGGTCGCCCCCTTTTACATACCGAGGTGAAAGGAGACGGAATGGGTATGAGCAATCAAACGGAAGAAAAGGAGCTGTTCCATGCGGTATCCCTGTCCGGCGGTAAGGACAGCACCGCTATGCTGCTGCTCATGATTGAGCGGGGACTGCCGATCCAAGCGGTCCTGACGGCAGATACAGGCATGGAATTCCCGGAAATGTATGAGCATCTGCAAAAGTTGAACGACTATCTGTTTGCAGAGCGAGGCCTGCATCTGACGTGGCTGCGCCATCCCAAAGGCTTTGAGTGGCTGATGTTTGAGGAAAAGAAGCAGCGACCGGCCAGCATTGAAAACCGGCAGCGGCTGGGTGTTTCTCTATACGGAAACGGCTGGCCCGGTCCCCGTGTGCGCTGGTGTACGGGGCAGCTGAAAACGCATCTCATCCATAAGGAGATCAACCGGCTGAAAGGACAATACCGGGCCGTGAGTTATGTGGGTATCGCCGCAGATGAGCCGAAGCGCATCAAAAGCGAGCGCTATCCGCTGGTGGATTGGGGAATCACGGAGAAGGAAGCCCTACAAATCTGCTATGACCGGGGTTATGACTTCGGTGGGCTGTATCAGATTTACCACCGCTGCTCCTGCTGGTGCTGCCCGTTGCAGGGCATTGGGGAGCTGCGAAAGCTCCGGCAGTATCACCCGGAGTTATGGGAGCGGCTGCGGGAAATGGACAAACGTGCGTTGGCACAGTTCGGTCCCGGCCCGCTGGGGCAATTCAAGAAGGATTGGAGCGTGGAACGATTGGAGCAGCGATTTGCGGCAGAAGCGCAGCAGCTTTCTATTTCATCCTTGCAGAAGGAGCGTGAGCGATGATGTATCGAGAACCGAGTGATTCCCCTTGGGGCCTTGTTGTACGCTGCGACACTTTGTGTCCCGGTGTGTATAGCGTATCCACGGCAGGCCACGGAGGGATCATGGCCCAAATCGACGCAGCTCGGCAGTTGCTGTCCCTGGAAGCACAGCAGGTCGGCTTTCAGGCAGGCGGGTATCTGAATTTTGAGGAGGACTGCGATGCGTCGGTGGCCCTGCGGGAACTGATGGACAGCGGTATCATTGCACCCCGGACGGATAACTACTTCCGCCCCGGCGAATATGAAGCCTGCATTGACCGGAGCCTGCAGCGCTGGAACCCGGCCTATTGGCGTGCACGGCAGAAACGGCTCTCTGTACAGGCGGCAAAAGCGACAAAGGAGCGTGAACGGTAATGGACTATGTAATCAAGATCATGACCCCGGCAGAGCGCAACTACTGCTATACCGACAGTCCGCAGATCGACAAGCTGACCGGCTGCATCGGTCATTTGCGCGGGGACATGGACAGAAGCGGCAACGGCTTTTTTACCTCATGGGAGGATCATTGCGGGGAGCTGAAAACACAGGCGTTCAAGGATGAGTTTGATGATTTTATCAATGCCCTGCGTTTTGACGAGCGCTATGACGGCATTTTCAAAAACCGCAGCAGCCTTTCCCGATACTGCTATGAACACAAAGAAAGTGTGTTTGCCGAGGATTTTATTCCGCAGTACGGATTCCGGGTGGATACGCCGGAGTATGCCTATCTGCTGCGGCTGAATCCCATGCAGGGCGATTATAACCTGTATATCTACTGCTATCGCCGGGAGATGCTGGAGCAGCACATGGAAAAGGCGGCCCGCGGCATTTGCTTTCTTGATGCAAGCGGCAAGGAACGGTTCCGCATTCCCGATGGGGACAGTATCCGTGTGACCCGTCCGGATGGCAGCCATAGTGACCACACCTGCCGCTACATTGACGAGAACCGCGCCGAGATCGGCTACGGGGTCGATAACCTGTATCACATGGCGCAGTTCGCCGAATGGATGGCACGAAACGGCAACACCTATGTGCCGCTGCGCTCCTCCCTGCCGAAGCAGTGCTACTCTCTCCTGCTGGACACCGGAAATGTGGTGATTTTGAAACGGGGCGAAACCGGCTATTACAAGACGGACATTCCCCACACCTCAAAGGAAGAAGCCCGTGCGCTTGTGGAGGAATATAACCGCAAGCTGGGCGTGACCCGCGCCCAGGAGGAGGCTATGAAGGGCGGCTCCATGTTCGGCTTTGACAAGCCCATTGCCGATCCCGCCAACTACGATGCACAGGGACAGCCGTTAAAGCGCCGAGAGAAAGACCGAGGTGACGCACGATGACCGAGCAGAAACATATTATCTGGAGCAGCGATCCGGACTACGAGGATTGGAGGGGCGATCTGGAGGAACAGTACCCCGAGCTTTCCGAGCAGGAACGGATGGAATTGATGGTCGAGCAGAACAACGACTATCTCGATGACGAGCGGTGCAATCTGAACATTCAGCTCTCCCGCCCCATTCTGCTGATCGCAGACATCGGACGCTGGGATGGGCGGTATCCCGGTTATGCCGAGATCAAAAGCGGCAATATCCGCGATTGCCTGTATTCTGAGATGGACTATTCCACATGGTATGTAGACCGGCTGGGCGATCTGCGCTGCGATGCCGTACATCACGACGGCACGAACCATTATCTCTACCGTGCCTACAAGGAGAATGTGAGCGAAGCACAGATCGACCGGCTGAAAGAAAAGCTGTACAGCGGCACCGCCACCCGCGCCGATGTGACCCGTGTGACAAAGCGCCTGGGCGACGAGATCGGGCGGGTCTACGGCTGGCGGTTTCCGCCCGTCCGGGAAGCGGCGCGAGAAAGATAGGAGGAAAACGGTATGTCTGTTGATGCAAGAAAAGAACGCTTTGAGCTGGTGGAGGTGTTTGACCGTCCCATGCTCTTTACCTGCCTGCGGGTAGACCGAAACACGGTGCCCAAGGGGCTGTATCTCTATGAGGTACGCAATGACGACGATCAGTGCGGGATCCCCGTGGAGATCGGCCGCTGGATCATGGTTAACCACTGGGGAACGCTGCTGTCTGCGACACCCATCAAGCTGGAGCCGAACCGGTACAATAACAACGCCTACCGCCATATCGACCCGGAAAACGACTGGAACTACACCGGCGAGCTGTGTTCGGCCAGGGAATATATGGATAAATACCTGCTGAAAAAGGACAGGGAAAAACCAAAGGAAAGATAGGAGGTGCTGCCCATGGCACGCAGATTTCAGGAGATCACGGAGGTTTACCGGCAGGAGATCGCCGCACTGGCCCGCGCAGACCGGTGGACGGCATTTCTGCGCTCTGCCTGCCGGAATTATAAGCTGCCCTTTGAGGAGCAGGTGCTGGTACACGCACAGCGCCCGGACGCAACGGCTGTGTTGGAGATAGAGCGCTGGAACCGTCAATTCGGCCGATGGGTCAATAAGGGTGCTACCGGCATTGCCGTATTTGATCGGGACTATCCGGGACGCACGCGCCTCAAGTATTATTTTGATATATCCGACACCCACGAAAGCCGTTTGTCCCGCCCCGTGCCGCTCTGGCAGGTGCCTGCCGAGCAGGAGCCGGATGTGATCGAAGCGTTGGAAAACCGATTCGGTGCGCTGGACGATAAAGGCACATTGGAGGAAGCCATAGTATCCGCCATGGAAAACGCTGCGGCGGACAATATGACGGACTATCTTGATGATCTGCAAAACTGCCGGGACAACAGCCTTCTGGAAGAACTGGACGAGCTGAATTTGTCAGTTCTCTATCGCCGTCTGCTGGAAAACAGCACGGCGTATATGCTGATGTGCCGCTGCGGGCTGGAACCGGATGAATATTTTGATCCGGAGGATTTCTCTGAGGTGTTCAATTTCAATACCCCGGAAACGCTGAATGCCCTGGGCGTGGCCACACGGGATATTGCCGAAAGCGGTCTGCGTGCCATTGCCCGGACGGTCCAAAGCCGCCAAAAGCAAATTCGCACAGTTGCGCCGCCTGCGGAAACTGCGTATCCTATACACGAGCAAACAAACCCACAGGCTGAAAGGAGCGAAAAACATGGACATGACCTACACGATGAAGGGCGGCTACCGGCTGCCGGATCTGCTGCCGCCGCAGGAGCCGGAGACGGCCCTTGGGAAATACGGCCTGCTGCGCCGGAAGTATCTGAAAGAACACCGGAAGGTGCTGTTCACGAATCTGCTGACATCGGGCAAGCTGAACGAGCATCTGTCGGAGATCGACCGGACGGCGCGGCAGCGCGTGGAACAGACGGTGACGGCGATGGCTCAGGCCGAGGGCGTGACGGAGGAGCTGAAAGCCGCCGACCCGATGAAGTGGGTGGGGCTGATGAACAACCTGAGAAACGCCGCCGAGGGGACAGTGCTGGCGGAGCTGATCTACAGCTGAACACCGAACCCGAAGAAGCGGACAGTGCGGAGGAAGCAACCTCTGAGCTGCCCGCTTTTTTGGATGAAAAGAAAATTTTCGCCATCATTGAAAACCGCAATGATGATCTGATCTACAAGAAGGCGCAGATCGAACTATTTTTCCGGTCACATCCGGACGAGGCCGAGCGTGCCGAATATCTCCGCTCGGCATATCAAGACCGTTTCACCGAGATCCTTGCAGACGGAGCACGGCTGGGGTATCGTCCGCAGAAAAACGGTCTGCTCATGTGGGAGGGCGCATATCTTTCCCGTACCAGCGAAAGCGTTTTTTCATGGAAGCTGGTGGCAGGCTTTACGGCACAGCTCATTGACAAACGGGAATACTATGTCAACACCGAGATCAAACCGTTTGTGCCGATGGAATCACAGCAGCTTACGCTGTTTGATATGCCTGCGTTCGACCAACCGGAGGATACACCGGTCGCACCACTACTCTCCCATCCCAAGCTGCCGCAGCAGATCATGGATGAAGCCCTGTGCGTAGGATCCAACGATGAGCATAGCCGGCTGATCATCTGCGCTTACTTTATGAAGGATAAGCCGGACAACGCCGCATTCCTGCAAAAACACTACGGCGAGAACGGTGCAGGCTTCTATTTTGGCGGAGAGAAAGTTTCGCTTTGGTATGACGCCGAGGGGATGCGTATTGCCCGCGGCAGCACGGCGCAGCGGAGCAATGCCACACTGATCTCCTGGGAGGAAGCGGCAAAGCGTATCCGGGAACTGCTGGAGCTGGGGCGGTATATGCCGCAAAGTGAACTCGATGAGGTCGATCACTACGAGCGGATGCGGCTTGCTGACAGCATTGCCTACACCAGCCGGGACATGACAACGGAAGCGAGAAACGCGGGATTTCTGCCGCTGGCCATGCTGGCGCAATCCGTCAAGGGCGGCTATCCGGAAACGCAGAAGCAAATTTATGAGCTTCTCTGTGCGCCGGATACGCTGCAAAAGTGCGTGGACGAATGGACGGCGTTCAACGCCGCGCTGGATGCAGGGCAAGACCTTTTGCGTTTTCGCTTTTACCGTCCGAAAGAGATACTGGAGCGGCTCCGTGATCTACAACGGGAGCCGCTTCATTTTACCGTTGCCGAGGGGTTTGCTCCCGACCGGCAATTTTTTATTTCCGCCGATGAGATCGACAAGGTGCTACGTGGATGGGACGGCAGCACCGACTATCGCCTTGGCGTGTACGCTTTTTACGCCACGCACAAGGATAAGACCGAGCGTGAAAAATACCTCAAGGATTATCACGGCGAGTACAGCGGTCATAGCGGCGGGAATGACAATCTCACCCACACCCGTGGCAAGGGCATTGAGTTCAGCCACGGCAGTATCACGGCCCCCTATGCCAAGGTCACGCTGAAATGGCCGGAGGCGGCCAAACGCATCGGGGAGCTGATCTCCCAGAACAAATTTCTCTCAGATGCCGACTGGGCGGCCATGCCGGAGTATGAGCGGAAACAGCTGGCCCGGAAGATCGTCAACTTTTTCATGGATACACCGGACGATGTGGTGCGGCCTTTTTCGCAAAACGCCATTGCGGACTATTGGGAGTGCGTAAAGGCTGTGACCGTTCAGCTCTCCGACGCCGACCGCGTGCAGGAAATTTATCAGAATATGCTCCCTGCCTGGGAAGCCACGAAAGAGGAGGATCGGCACTATACCCTGCGCAAGCAGGGCATAGAAGCCATGCGTGCCTATCTGGACGGCACCTATTCCGTGTTTGGCCTTGGGAAAACCCTGCAAACGCCAACGACCGAGGCCGTTTCCAAACGGCCGGCAGCAGAACCGGAGGTATCGGAGCCGGAACCGCCCATAGCGGAAGTGGAAACCACAGAGATAGAACCGGCATTACCTGCCGAAGAAAAAGCTGTGCTCACAGCGCCGCAGCCCAAACGGGAGCGTATGCGGTTTGCACCGCTCTATCCGGAAAAACCGGCCGGGCAGCGACACGACTTTCACATCACGGATCGGGAGCTGGGCGTGGGCAGCAAGGTGGAGAAGTATGCGTCCAATGTGGCGGCGATCCGCACCCTGCAAACAGTGGAAAGCGAAAACCGGCTGGCGACACCGCAGGAGCAGGAGATCCTTTCCCGCTATGTGGGCTGGGGCGGCCTTGCCGATTGCTTCGATGAAAAGCACAGCCGGTATGCCGAGCTGAAAGCGCTGCTCACCGAGGAGGAATATGCCGCCGCGCGGGCCAGCAGCCTGACCGCCTTTTATACCTCTCCCATCATCATCGACGCCATCTACAAGGCGCTGGCACAGATGGGTTTGGAAAGCGGCAATCTGTTGGAGCCTGCCTGCGGCATCGGCAACTTCATCGGAATGCTGCCGGACAGCATGAACGCCTGCAAAGCCTACGGTGTGGAGCTGGACAGCATCTCCGGCCGCATCGCCCGGCAGCTTTACCAGAACAGCCGGATCGCCGTTACCGGCTATGAAAAGGCGGAGATACCGGACAGCTTCTTTGACGCTGCTGTGGGCAATGTGCCGTTTGGAAATATCAAGGTCGTTGACCGGCGCTATGACAAACACCACTGGCTCATTCACGACTATTTTCTCGGAAAGACGCTGGACAAGATACGTCCGGGCGGCGTGATCGCCTTCATCACCTCAAAGGGCACGATGGACAAGGAAAGCCCTGCCGTGCGGAAATATCTGGCCCAGCGGGCCGACCTCATCGGGGCGATCCGCCTGCCCAATACGGCCTTCAAGGCCAGCGCCGGAACAGATGTGACCAGCGACATTCTCTTCCTCCAGAAGCGTGACCGCATTGTGGACATCGAACCGGATTGGGTGCATCTGGACACGGATGAAAACGGCATCCGCATGAACAGCTATTTTGTCCGGCACCCGGAAATGGTGCTGGGCGAGATGGTCATGGAGAGCACTCAATACGGCATGGACAGCGTGTGCAAGCCCTATGGAAATGCCGATCTTGCCGATCTTCTGAGCGAAGCGGTATCGGGGCTTCATGCACAGATCCCCACCTATGAGCAGGACGGGCCGGAGGAGGAAGATTTATCCATTCCCGCCGACCCGAATGTGCGTAATTACAGCTTTACCAGCGTAGACGGCAAGCTGTATTTCCGCATTGACAGCCGCATGGAGCCGGTCGAACTGCCGCTGACCACCGAGAACCGAGTGCGCGGCATGATCGCCCTGCGGGACTGCACCCGTCAGCTCATCGAGTACCAGGCGGAGAACCATCCCGATGAGATCATCCGGCGCGAGCAGGAGAAGCTGAACGGGCTGTACGATGCCTATGTCAAAAAATACGGGCGGCTTTACACCCGCGGCAACAACCTTGCCTTTTCGGATGACAGCAGCTATCCGCTGCTGTGCTCGCTGGAGGTGCTGGACAACGAAGGCAATTTCGCCCGCAAGGCGGATATGTTCACCAAGCGCACCATTCGCCCGCATGAGCCGGTCACGCAGGTGGATACGGCATCGGAGGCGCTGGCGGTATCTCTCTCCGAAAAAGCGCAGGTGGATCTCGGCTTTATGTCGGAGCTGTCCGGTAAAAGTGAGGACGAGCTGGTGCAGGAGCTTTCTGGGGTCATTTACCGGAATATCCGTTGCGGTCTTACGCCGGAGGAGATCAGTCCGGTGCAGCTTGATCTGGCGGCATATCCCTATGTCACTGCTGAGGAATTTCTGTCCGGCAATGTGCGGAAAAAGCTGCGTATGCTGCAGGCGCTGCAAGCAGCGCTACCGGCTGAAAAGAAGCAGGAGCTTGCCGGGTATCTCTCCGCCATGGAAGCTGTGCAGCCGACAGAGCTGACCGCTGCGGAGATCGGTGTGCGGATCGGTGCATCGTGGGTGCCTACCGATGTCTATCAGCAGTTTATGTTCGAGCTGTTCGGTACCAGCGTATACGCCAGGCAGAGAATGCGGGTCGTTCGCTCCGAATACAGCGGAGAATGGAACATCAGCAACAAAAGCATGGACGGCGGCAATATCAAAGCCGTCACCACCTACGGCACCAAGCGTATCACGGCGTACCACATCCTGGAGCAGACACTGAATCAGCGGGTGGTCAAGGTGTTCGATACCGTTGTGGAGGACGGCAAGGAGCGGCCGGTGCTGAATGTGAAGGAAACTGCCATCGCCCAGGATCGGCAGGAGCTGATCAAGTCCAAGTTTGCCGATTGGCTGTGGCAGGACATCGACCGACGCGAACGGCTGTGCCGCATCTATAACGACACCTTCAATTCCATCCGCCCGCGGGAATATGACGGCAGCCACATCCGCTTTGTGGGGATGAACCCGGAGATCAGCCTGCGAAAGCATCAGGTGAACGCCATCGTCCATGTATTGTACGGCGGCAATGCGCTGTTGGCACACGAAGTGGGTGCAGGGAAAACCTTTGAAATTGTTGCCGCCGCTATGGAAATGAAGCGTCTGGGGCTATGCACCAAGTCGCTGATCGTGGTGCCCAACCACATCACGGAACAGTGGGCGGCAGAATGGCTTCAGCTCTACCCAGCCGCTAACATTTTGGTAGCTACCGAACGCGATTTTGAAAAGCGCAACCGCCGCAGGCTGTGTGCCCGTATTGCCACCGGAGATTATGATGCAATCATCATCGGCCACAGTCAGCTCATGAAGATCCCCCTGTCCCGTGAACGGCAACAGGCCATTTTGCAGCGGCAGATCGACGAGGTGCTGCTGGCCATCAGCGACGCTAAGCGGCAGAAAGCAGAAAACTTCACCATCAAGCAGATGGAGCGAACCCGTAAGTCATTGGAGGCGCGGCTGGAGAAGCTCAACGATCAGAGCACCAAGGACGACACCGTGACCTTTGAGGAGCTGGGCATCGACCGGCTGTTCATCGATGAGAGCCATAGTTTCAAAAATCGTGCGAAACGTTGTGCATAAGTCGTAGCAGACAGCTATGACGAAAAGCACCATG